>Ga0316197_10000693_pt1 | contig 23580 bp, 19 predicted proteins | sample OudBiesiAoxic_MG_FD_204939 | JGI IMG/M metagenome (GOLD analysis project Ga0316197, IMG submission 204939) | Coastal sediment microbial communities from Oude Bieten Haven, Netherlands - site A oxic | ecosystem: Environmental > Aquatic > Marine > Coastal > Sediment | place: Netherlands... | reverse complement strand
TGCCGGCGATCGGCGGATGGACGGCGACGCCGATCACGTCGAGTCCGCGACTGCGTGCGTCGTCGACGAGCGAGCTCGGCCCGCCGTACCGCCGGAGCTCGCTCTCGAGCTTGACGATCACCCGGCCGGGCCATGCACGGAGTGCGTCGAGATGCTCCGACCTGCCAACCGACAGCACCGGTTCACTCGTCGCAGGGGCGTGCAGTGTCGGGGTGAGGACGACGGCGGTGAGCGACTCGGGGAGACCATCGAGCTCGTGGATCGTACCGACGGCCACCGTGTCGCAGAATTCGGCGGCCAGCTCGGCCAACCGCAGCCTCCCGAAGCCGTAGCCGTTTCCCTTCACGACGGGGACCAGCCCGTCGGTCGCGTTCACCTGCCGGGCGATCTGGCTCCGCCAGACGGCGGTACGCACGGTCAACCGGACGGTCACGCCGGTGACCGTAGCGCCCACTCAGCGGTCGAACGGGTCGCTGAACGTGTCGCAGCGGTTCGGATCACCGGTGGTGAAGCCGACGTTGAACCAGCGCACTCGCTGTTCGGATGAGCCGTGCGTCCAACGCTCGGGGTCGACACGACCCTGGGTCTGCTGCTGGATCGCGTCGTCGCCGACCGCAGCTGCGGCGTCGAGCGCCTCGTCGACCTCGCTGCGTGAGTCGAACTGGCTCCGGGCGTCGGCGTCGTTCGCCCAGGCGCCGGCAAGGCAGTCGGCCTGCAGCTCGACGGCGACGGAGTAGGCGTTGGGGTTGCGCGGATCGCGCGGTTGGAGCCGGTGCATCTCGGCGCTGATCCCGAGCGCGTGCTGGATGTGGTGGCCGTCTTCGTGCCCCACGATGAACTGAGCCGCGAGGTCGCCCCCGGCACCGACTTTCGACTGGAGGAGAAGACCGTCTGGGTCTGCGGATACGCGAACCCGTCGAACGAGGCCCGCTACTGCTCGCTCCAGTACTCCTGCACGTCGATCGTCGCTCCGCAGAGGATCTGCTCGGCCTCGCTGCTGCAGGTCTCGTCGTCGCCACCCGTCGTCTGCTCCGACGGTGCCGATACGCCGCCGAGGCCGAGGTCCTGACCGGCACCACCTCCCAGCAGCTGTGGGAGGAAGATCGTGGCGAGGAGAACGAGCATGCCGAGGATCCCGCCGCCCCTCACGAGGCCACCGCCCCCGCCCGACCGGCTCCGGGTACCGCCGCTGATTCGCCGATCCTGGATCATCGAGGAGTCGCGCGACCGGATCTTCGTCATCCCGACATCATCTCAGGGCGCGTCGGGCTCGCCGGAGTCCGCGCCAGCCCACGGCGCCGGCGCCGATCAGGGGTCCCGAGTCGGCCAGTCGAGACGGCGTGATCCGGGCACCGCGGCTGTAGGGGAGCTTGGCGTGTTCGTCCAGGGTGACCTGTGCCGAGTGGAAGAACGTCGCCGCGAACCCGAGCGCCACGCTGCCACCGACGACGACCAACGAGAGGTCGAGTGCGTTGCAGACCGACGCTGCCGCCAGTCCGACCAGGCGGCCGGTGCGTTGCATGATCTCGTAGGTCGGCTCGGTCGGTGGTCGGCCGGTGATCGCCTCGATCGCGAGCCCCGAGGCTTCGGCTTCCAGACATCCCTGCGCGCCGCAGCCGCAGCGGCGCCCGCCGGGCTCGACGATCACGTGCCCGATGTGGCCGGCGTTCCCGGTGGCCCCATCGAGCAGCTCGCCGTCGAGGACCACACCACCGCCGACACCGGTCGAGACCGTCAACGCACAGAAGTTCGGATGACCCTGCGCAGCGCCGAGCCAACCTTCGGCCAGCGCCAACGCCTTTGCATCGAGATCACCGAAGACCGGGAGGCCGGAGGTGTCGTGAAGGCGCGCCCGGAGCGGAAACTCCCGCCACGCCGGGATGTTGACCGGCGAAACGGTCTCGAGGTGCCGTGCGACCGGACCCGCAGCTCCGACACCGACGGCGCGGATGCGCGCATGGTGGTGGCCGCGAGCGCGCTCCATCATGTCGGTCACCATGCCCGCCAGCGACGTGTAGTGGGCTTCGGGAACGACGTCCCGTTCGACCTCGACCCGGGCCCGATCGAGCAACTCACCCTTGGCCGTGACCAGCCCTGCAGCGAACTTCGTGCCACCGATGTCGATCGCGAGGACCACGTCCTGTGCCGAGACCTCGGGTGCGGCGAGCGGTTCGGTCACATCGTCGTCTGGCTGCGGGTCCGTCTCGCTCATCGTTGACCGACGGTAGCCGTGCCGGCGCGCGCAGCAATGTCAAGAAATCGTCCTCTACTCTGGGGTCGTCGGTGCCGATACACCAGAGAAGCCCATGTCGTCACCCCGCCACCTCCCCCCCTCCCCCGATCGTCACCCGTCGTCGACGCGTCGTGCGATCGGTGCACTCGTCGTGTCCGGCCTGGTCGCGACGCTCGCGATCTCCGTCGCCGGCGTCGCCGATGCGCAGCCGCCCGCCGACACCACCACGACGACCACCACCGTCCCGGCCGACACCACCACGACCACCACGACCACCACGACCACGACGACCACGACGACCTCGGTGCCGCCCCCGTCCGCGACCTCGACCACGATCGTCGCGCCGCCGCCGGTCGGAGCACCGACGACCGCGCCGACCACCGCACCGCCCGTCACCACCCCACCGCCGGTCACCACGCCCGGTCCGATCGATCCGCCGGCTCGCAACGTCACGGTGTACCCGGAACAGATCGAGCACGTCCTGGCCACGATCCGCTATCTCGAATCGCGCGGGATCTACACCCTCCCCCCGAACAAGGGCGGCGCATCGGGCGCCTACCAGTTCGTCCACTCGACGTGGAACGGCTACGGCGGCTACGAACACGCCTATCTCGCCCCACCCCACATCCAGGACGAGCGCGCAGCAAAGGACGTCAACATGTTCCTCGCGCAGTTCAACAACGATGTGTCGATGGTGCCGGTGATGTGGTACTTCCCCATCGCGGCCCGCCAGCCGGAGTGGATGGATCAAGTGCCGAAACCCGAACACGGCAACCGTCTCACGATCCGTGAATACCAGACCCGATGGCTCGGCGTGTTCGCATCGATCTCCGGACAGCCGATCCCACCGCGTTCCGGTGGGTTCGTCGACCTGTCGGCCATCGCCGGCAAGGCACCAGAACTTCCGGTCCCACACGAAGGCGTTCCGTCGCTGTCGTTCCCGGTGTTGGGGCCGTCCCGGATCGCGGTGCCCGACTGCGACGACGCGACAGAAGTCGAAGTTGCCGACGGCGCCAACGGCGAGGCGGCGACCGACGGTCCCAGTCGCGCTGACATCGAGGCAGCCGGGCTGTGCACGGAGCAGGCACCGGGCATCGTGTTCGGCGTCAAACTGCAGCCCGTGCTCGCCGTTGCCGATGGCGTGGTCACCGACGTCGAGGCCGATCCGAGCCCGGGCGAACCGATCACCGTGACCGTCACCGACGCCGAGGGGTCGAGCTTCATCTACGCCGGGTTCAACGACGACAACCCCGGCACCGACGACGGCGCGGCGCCGCCGCACCTCCGCCTGTCGGGCCTCGCCGTGATCGGCCAGACCGTCCGGGCCGGGCAGGTGCTCGGGTTCATGGGGGACACCGACCCGATCCCGCTCGGCGTGCGCGCCGACGTGCCGACCGACTCGACCGTGCAGATCGCCGACGACGCCGTGGCGCCACACATCAGGGTCACGATGGTCGACATCGACGGCCGGCCGGTCGACGCGTTCGGCCCGATCATCGATGCGCTGTTCCGCCAGACCTGCCACGTCGTGATCGGCCAGTGGTCACTCCCTTCGAACGGGTCGGGGCACGATCCGGTCACGGTGGAGACGACCGACGACGACAACGACATCGACTCGGAATGGGTGATCACCTCGACCGGACAGGTCACGGCCAGCGGATGGGGTGCACTGGTCAACCCGAGCGAGGGTTGTCAGTACGCACCGGCGTCGGCGTTCGGGCCGGGCGCCGGTGGCTCACCGGTCGGTTCGTTGCGCTGGGTCAACGAGATGTCGCTGCCGACCGACGTCTGGATCGCACTGACGCTCCAGGACGAGAACACGGTCCCTGGCCCGTTCCACCGCTGATCAGTCGATCCGGCGAGCCCCCTCGACCAGGTTGATCTCGTAGAGCACCTCGTCGAGCGCATCGGCCGCACTGATCGCGCTGAACCGCTGGGGTGTCTCGGGCGTGCAACACGACGGCACGGGCGAGAGCACCGTCCACGGTCGAGGGTGACAGAACTGGACGACGCTGTATCGCTCCCCCTCGTAGCCCGGCGCTGCGACGACGCGATGCCGGCCGATCGGGATGCGACCGTTCGTCAGGCGCTCGAGCATGATCCCGGTGTTGACGATCACGCCGTCGTCGGGGGCGACGGCATCGACCCATTCGTCGTTCACCTTGACCTGCAGGCCCGGCGCGGTGGCGCGCGGCAGCGCCGTGATCAGGTTGATGTCGCCGTGCTCGGCCGCCCACACGTGTCCTGCCCGATCCAGTTCGCACATCGCGGGATAGCGAATGGCGCGGGTCAGTGTCGGCCCGTCCTTCACCATGTCGTCGAAGAAGGTCTCATTGCATCCGATCCCCTCGGCGATGACGCGGAGGAATCGCCGCTGGAGGTCGGCGATCGTGTCGTGAAACCGATAGAGCACCTCGGTGATGCCCGGCACGATCTCCTCCGGCAGCACCTGGTCCGGGTAGGCCGTCGGGAACGAGCGCTTCAGCGGGTGACCGTCCGGGATCGGCGTCGACCAGTTGAGCATCTCCTTCCAGTCCGGCTTGTCGCTCGACGCAGCGGTCTCGACGAGCAGGTCGGTGTAACCGGTCTGACCGTTCGCGCCGGGCGCTGCAGCCGCCCGCTTCTCCTCGGGTGTCTTCTCGAAGAACTGCCGGAGCAAGCCGTACGCCGTGTCGAGCAGATCGTCGGACACGTCGTGGCTGGTGTACACGAAGCCGGTCGCCAGGCTCCGGGTGACGCCGTCGACCACCGCTCGGCGCTGCCCGGCGGTTCCACGCTCGAACGCGAGCAGATCGACATCGAGGATCTCATCGCTCATCCGGCCAGCCTAGGAGCGGGGTTGTCACGCGAACAGCGCCGGCCAGCCGCCGGTGTGAATGAACACGACGTCGTCGTCGGCACCCCAACGACCCTCGGCGACCAGGCCGAGCAGACCGCTACACCCCTTCCCCGAGTACGTCGGATCCATGATCCACCCGCCCGTCCGCGCCGCCCAGTCGATGGCGGCTGCACCCGCCGTGGTCGGAACGGCGTAGTCCTCACCGATCCACCGCGGGTCGACCTCGACATCGGCGGCGTCCACCGCCGTGTCGACCCGCATCAACGCAAGCGTCTCCTCCGCGAGCTGGGTGACGTCTGGCAGCCCGAGGTTGACCCCCTTCGCGACGCCGACGGCGATGATCTCGGGAGCCTCGTCGGCGGCGAGATCGCCCTGGGCGACGAGCGCCGCGCGCCCGGCGAGCAGCCCGGCGTGGGTGCCACCGCTCGACGACGTGAACACGATCGAACGGGGGAGGAAGCCCCGCTGCCTGCACTGCTCGATCATTTCGACGAACGCGACGGCGTACCCGAGCGCTCCCACCGCGGTGCTCCCCCCGATCGGGATCGAACACGGCGCCAGCCCCTGAGCAGCGAGGTCGTCGGTCAGCGCCTCCCGCGCGATCTCGAGTTCTCCCCAGTGGCTCTCCTCGGCACCGGTGTGGTGGAGCTGTGCACCGAACATCGCGGCCAGCAACTGATTGCCGGTGTGCGGCGCGCCGCTCCTCGGCGCGTCGCCGGAGAGGACGAGATGGACGTCGAGTCCCAGCCGGGTTCCGGCGGCAGCGGTCATGCGACAGTGGTTGGACTGCGCCGCGCCGACGGTGACGAGTGACCGAGCTCCGTCTGCGAGCGCCTGTCCGCAGAGGAACTCCAGCTTGCGCGCCTTGTTGCCACCCCCGCCGAGCCCCGTGAGGTCGTCCCGTTTGATCCAGATTCGCGGTTGGCCGGGTTGTGCACGGGCCTGCTCCAATGCCGTGGGCAGGGTGGCGAACGCGGCGCGCGGCAGGTGATCGAACACGATGGCATCGTAGAACGAGTCGCGTGCCGCCCGCGTCCGTGCGCATCGTCCGTGCGCATCGAGGACGTGGCAGGCTGAAGGGAATGCCGACGACCGACTGGAATCCGTTGCTGCGGGCCGAGTTCGACGAGCCGTACTGGAGCGACCTGCAGACCTTCGTTGCCGACGAACGCCGCCACCACACCGTCTATCCGCCGCACGACGAAGTGTTCGCCGCGCTCCATCTCACGCCGTACGCGGACCTGAAGGTGGTGATCCTCGGGCAGGACCCGTATCACGGCCCGCGCCAGGCGCACGGTCTCGCATTCTCCGTCCGGGAGGGGATCCGGATCCCGCCATCGTTGCGCAACATCCACCAGGAGTTGCACAGCGACCTCGGGCTGCCCATCCCCGACCACGGCAGCCTCGAACCCTGGGCCCGACAGGGTGTGCTGTTGCTGAACACGTCCCTGACCGTGCGCGCCGGCCAAGCCGGCTCGCATGCGGGAAAGGGCTGGGAGACGTTCACCGACCGCGTCATCGACGTCGCCGATGCGCATCCCGACCCACTCGTGTTCATCCTGTGGGGCAACCACGCTCGACGCAAACGGGACCGGATCGACACCGATCGTCACGTCACCCTCGAGTCGCCGCACCCGTCGCCGTTCTCGGCGAACAACGGATTCTTCGGGAGCCGGCCGTTCAGTGCCGCCAACGAGGAACTCGTCCGCCTCGGGCGTCAACCGGTGGATTGGAGCCTGGTTGGTTCGGAGGCGGCCGCAGCGGGTACACACTGACCATGGCGTGGACCACCAGCGACAAGGTGATGGAGCTTCGGGAGCGTTCGCACGCGTTCGACGTGTTCGCCGAGATGATGGACGGTTGGCGTCGACACCTCTCGGGGCGCAATGCATCCCTGCTCGCGTTCTTCTCCTTCTTGTCGATCTTTCCGTTGATGCTCGCCGCGGTGTCGATCCTCGGCTTCGTCCTCGAGGGCAACCAGGACCTCCAAGAAGACGTGATCAACAGTGCCGCCAAGGAGATTCCGGTGCTCGGCAAGGAACTCGCCGACAACACCGAGGCGATCAACGGCAGCATCCTGGCGCTCGTCGTCGGACTGGGCGGGGCGCTGTGGGCGTCGACCAGGGCGTTCGTCGGCCTCGAAGGGGCACTCGACGACACGTGGGAGGTCCCCGTCGACGATCGTGACGGCCTGCCCGTCCAGCGCGGCAAGGCGCTGCTGGGACTCGTGATCATCGCCGTCTCGCAGGTCGGGACGATGGTCCTCGCGGGCATCGTCAACGCTGCCGGCCTCCCGGCGTTCGGCAACGCGGCCATCGTCGGGGCGACCGTCGTCGTCAACATCGTGGTCATCGCGTCGCTGTACCGCTTCCTCACCTCGTACCCGACGACGTGGGGCGACGTGTGGCTCGGCGCGATCTTCGCCGGGGTGGTGTACACCGTCCTGCAGCACTTCGGGACACTGATCGTGACCCAGCTCGCCCGGAGCGACAACCAGGCGCTCGGAACGATCAACACGATTCTCGGATTGCTCGCCTGGCTCAGCTTCATCGGGATCACCGTGATCATGTGCGCCGAGCTGAACGCCGCTCGCAAGCGCCTCGAACTCGATCCGAACGCCGGCTCGAGCGCCAACCTCGACATCGCGATCCGGACCTGAGCCGGCTCACGCGAGGCGTGTGACGATCGCGCTGGCCGACTCCAGCGTCCGGTGCACCGGGCACTTGTCGGCGATGATCAACAGCTTGCGGCGGTCCTCGTCGGTGAGCTCGTCGCCGTCGATCGTGATCACCCGCTCGAACCGGTCGATCATCCCGGTCCGTGCCGCGAGGTGCTCGCTGTCGGCGCACTCGACGCAGTCGTCCGCATGCACCTTGCCGTGCGACACGTCGACGGTGACCCGGTCGAGCGGCAACCCCTTGCGGTTCGCATACATCCGCAGCGTCATCGAGGTACAGGCCCCGAGGGCTGCACCCAGGAAGTCGTACGGAGCCGGCCCGGCGTCGAACCCGCCGATCGATTCCGGCTCGTCGGCGAGAAACCGATGGCGACCGACCACGACGTGGTTGAGAAAGGGCCCCTGCGTGGTCTCGGCGACGACGACCGAGTCATTGGGAGCGGGCGCCTCGAGCGCACCACTCTCGTCGAGGACGTAGCGCGACGAGAACGCCGCGATCGCTCCGGCGGCGAAGTCGGCGTCGGCGGGATCTCCGAGCAGGTGATCGGCACCGTCGAGCGACATGAAACTCTTCGGGTGACGTGCCGCTTCGAAGATGCGCGCTGCGTTGTCGATGCCGACGGTGTTGTCGATCGGCGAGTGCATCACCAACAGCGGCTTCTTCATCGTCGCGACCCGCTCGACGACGCGGTGCTCGCTCAGGTCGTCGAGGAACTGCTGCGTGATCGTGAACGGACGACCGGCGAGGCGGACACACGCCTCACCCCGCTCGCGGATCTCCTCGGACGAGTCCTCGAAGAGACCGCTCACGTGGTCGGCGTCGGCGGGCGCACCGATCGTGACGACGGCACGTACCTCGGCCGCCTCGCCGGCGATCGACAGGACCGCAGCCCCACCGAGCGAATGGCCGACGAGGATCTGCGGCGCAGCGTGCTCGGCACGCAACCAGTCGATCGCCGCGCGCAGATCGGCCGTATTGGACGAGAAGTTCGTGTTGGCGAACTCCCCCTCGCTGGAACCCAGGCCGGTGAAGTCGAAGCGGAGCACGGCGAACCCCGAGTCGGTCAGTGCGGACGCCAGGCGACCGACCGATCGGAGATCCTTGCCGCACGTGAAACAGTGCGCGAAGAGGGCAAATGCCCGCGGGGGTCCGGCGGGAAGGTCGAGCCGGGCTGCCAGCTGATGGCCCTGGCTCCCCGGGAACGTGACGCGCTCGACGCGGGCCGGTTTCGTCGGAGTCATGGGGTGACCGTACCGAACCCTCCACTACCCTGTCCTCGGATGGCGGGGGCTTTCTCATGAATGCAGTCATCGTCGCCGCCGGCGAATCCGCCATCGGGCCAACGCTCGCCCTGATCGTCGGCGCCGGGATGATCGCCCAGTGGGTGGCATGGCGGACCCAGCTCCCGTCGATCATCGCGCTGCTCGTCGCCGGGCTCATGCTCGGCCCGGTCACCGGGGTCCTCGAGCCCGACGAGCTGCTCGGCGACACCCTGTTCCCCCTCGTGTCGCTCTCGGTCGCGTTGATCCTCTTCGAGGGTGGCCTCGACCTGCCGCCGCGCGTGCTGCGCAACACGGGCACGGTCGTCCGTCGACTGATCACGATCGGCGCCGTCGTGACCGGTGTCGTCGGTTGGTACGCCGCCCGCGAGATCTTCGACATCTCCAACGAGGTGGCGATCGTGCTCGCCACCGTCCTCGTGGTGACGGGTCCGACCGTGGTCGGCCCGCTGCTGCGGTTCGTCCGGCCCGCCGGCAGGACCGGTCCGATTCTGCGCGCCGAGGGTGTGATGATCGACCCGATCGGTGCGACGGCCGCGTTGGTGGCGTTCGAACTCGTGCTCGCCGACGAGACCAACGAAGCCGTGCTCAGCCTGCTCGGCATCGTCGGCCTCACGCTCGTCGCAGGTATCGGCCTGGGACTCGGGACCGCCTTCCTGCTCGACACGGCCCTGCGCCGATTCCTGATCCCCGATCAGCTCGCAGTCCCCATGACCTTTGCATTCGTGGTGGCCAGCTACGTCGCGTCGAACGAGATCCAGGAGGAATCCGGGCTGCTGGCTGTCACCGTCGTCGGGATCTACCTGGCACGACGCGACACCTCGACCATCAGGCAGGTGCTGGAGTTCAACGAGAGCCTCCGCACGCTCCTGATCTCGGCGCTGTTCATCCTGCTCGCCGCACGGATCGAAGCCGACGCCCTCCGCGACGTCGCACTGCCCGCCCTCGGCTTCCTTGCGGTCCTCGTGTTCGTCGCCCGCCCGCTCCAGGTGTTCGTCTCGACGATCAGGACCGCGCTGACGTGGCGCGAACGCGTCTTTCTCACCGCCATGGCCCCGCGGGGCATCGTGGCGGCTGCGGTGTCGGCGATCTTCGCGCTCCGACTCGAGGAGGAGGACGTCGCCGGTGCCGACAAGATCGTGCCGATCGTGTTCCTGATCATCATCGGCACGATCGTCGTGTACGGCTTCGTCGCCGGCCCGGCCGCACGACTCCTCGGGCTCGCCGACTCCCAGGCTGACGGGGTGCTCATCGTGGGCTCGCACGCCACGGCGCGAGGCATGGCCGTGCAACTGAAACGGCGGTCGGTGAAGACACTGCTGATCGACACCGACCCCTACAACGTCACCCGTGCGATCGCGCTCGGTCTGAGCGCCCGGCGGATGAGCGCACTCGCCGAAGACGCGGCGGAGAGCCTCGACCTCCGCGGCATCGGCCGGCTGCTCGCGGTGACCTCGAATGACGAAGTGAACGCACTCGCCACCGGACGGTTCGCCCGGGTGTTCGGACGACGCGAGGTGTTCCAGCTGGCACCTGGAAAACGGCGCAGCGGGCAGAGCGAGATCCCCGACGAGTACCTCGGGCGCATCATCGGCGTCGACGGGCTGACCTACGGGATGCTGGACGAGCGCTCCCGCCAGGGCTGGAAGGTCGTCGGCGCGCCGGCGAACGAGTACATCGTGCAGGCGTACGAGGGCGGCGACTTCATCCCCCTCGTGCGGATCGCGGAGGGCGAGATGGCCTTCATCTGCCGGAACGACCCGCTGCCGACGATCGGTGACGTCATCGGCCTGGCCTCACCCGACGTGCAGCGATCGGTCGAGGCGGCGCAAGAATCGGCCGACGCGACCTGACACTGCGCTCAGCCCGCGACGCTGCTGTCGGGGTGGAATGCGATCCACGCGAACCAGAACGTGTCGATGTGGACGAGCTGGTCGAGGCGTCGGCCTGCGAGCTCGCCGGCGACGGCCTCGCCGAAGATGCTCCAGGTCGAGCCGGTCTCGGCGTCGACGATCACGGGCGTCCCGTCCTCACCGGTCGCGGACGAGAAGGTGAGCGTTCGACCGTCGAGTTCGGGGTCGAACACGCCGGTGGTGCCGACGTCGACGCCGTCGCCCACAGCCTCGGTATCGAGCGCCGAGGTCGCCCCCGGGAGCCAGAAGGCGACGACCTCGCGTTCTCCGAGCGTGGTCGACATCACCCCGGCCGTACGCAGTTCGAGCAGCGGGAACGCTGCCGCAGCAGCGCCGTCATCGGTCTCGACACCGACGACCCGCGTCATTGCGGTGTACCGACCGTCGACATCGCCCTCGAACAGGAACGGCGTCGCGTCGACGTCGTCGTAGCCCGGGTACGGGTTGACTCCGTAGTTGCGCGACGCACCGGTGTTGCGGTTGAGCACCAACCCGTCGGGGTGCTCGCGTCTCCAGGTGTCGAATCCCACGATCGTGGCCGGGAGGCTGACGAGTTCGCTGTCGACCAGTGCGCCGTGCAGTGGTTGTCCGGTGAAGTGGCTCCAGAGCGTCTCGGTCTGGCGGTCGTACATCACGAGACTCGAGTTGTAGAGCAGGCCAGACACTCCGAAATCGAGCACGCGCCCATCGATCTCACGTTCGTAGACGGTCACCGAGTTGCACAGTGGACAGTACGCCACCGAGACCGGGACGCCGCCGACGGTGTCGTTGACGAGCTCGTGCCAGATGAGGATCTCGAGGGGGTAGGCCCGAGCGTCACCGTCGATCTCGAGTGCGATCACCGGGTCGTCGTCGTCCAGATAGTCCACGGTCGACGCGGTGTGGAACTCAGGAGCGTCGATCGACGGAATCCCGTCGGGAGGCGGGCCGCCCGATCGCAGCACCGACAGGTCGATCGTGGGCGGCGGCAACGAAGGGTCCGGCGACCGGAACGTCTCGAGCCCCGACGGGAGTCCGTCGTCGCGCGGTGCCGGTGCCGGCTGGTCCATCCGTACGACCTCGGCGGCCGAGTCCTCGTAGGCCACGACGCCCGGCTCCGCCCGCGGTGTGTCCGCCGTCGACTCTCCCGTCCCACACGCAACCAGCCCGAGGGCCCCGACGACGAGCAGGACAAGCGATCGCTGCATGGTGGCCAGTGAACGGGGAGGACTTTGCCAACACCGGTCGGTCGGCGAACGGTTCTCGAAACGTCGCCTCGTCGGATTGGGGACCGGCGTCGAGAGACCCACTCCCCGGAGATAGGTTCTCGGCGTGTTCGCCGACGTCCACCACGTGTTCGTGTACGGCACGCTGCGGCCCGGCGACGTCAGGTGGCGGTTCCTCGAACCGTTCGTCGTCGACGAGGGGTGGCCCGACACCATCGCCGGTCGCCTCTTCGACACCGGTCTCGACTATCCCGCGGCGATCCTCGACGAGCGCGCCCTGCCCGGTGGGACGATCGTCGGACAGACCTATGCGTTGCTCGCCGGATCGATCACGCGGTGCCTGGAGGTCCTCGATGCCGAAGAGGACACCGTCGGGGGCCGCTACCGCCGGGTGGTGGTGTCGACCAGGCGCGGGGTCCGTGCGTATGCGTACGAGTACGGCGACGGCCTCGACCTCACGCCGATCGAGAGCGGCGACTGGTTCGACCGGACCGGCGGCCGGCGACCTACGCTCGGACGATGACAGGAACGGATCAACTGTCCACCCCCGGCGTCTGGTACTTCACCGACGGCATGAGTGCCGGCGAAGCCGCCGACTTCGCGGGCCGCGTCGAGTCGCTCGGATACTCGACGTTGTGGCTGCCCGACACGATCGGACGTGACCCGTTCGCCCATATCGCCTGGTTGGCGTCACAGACGACGGATCTGACGTTCGCGACCGGAATCGCCAGCATCTTCCATCGCCACCCGGGACCCATGAAGCAGGTGGCCAACACCATCGGCGAACAGTCGGGCGGCAGGTTCATCCTCGGTCTCGGTGTGAGCCACGGGCCGATGGTCGCCGGGCTGCGCGGGCTCGACTACTCCAAGCCGCTCACCCAGATGCGCGACTACCTCGAAGCGATGGATGCCCAGCCGTTCCGCGGGCCGACGCCGGACGAACCGGTTCCCGTCGTGCTCGCCGCGCTCGGACCCAAGATGCTGGAACTCGCGGCCACGGCGAGCAACGGCGCACACCCGTATTGGACCACCCCGGCGCACACGGCGAGCGCCCGGGAGATCATGGGGCCGGACGCGCTGCTGTGCGTGGAACAGAAGGTGTGCCTCACGACCGATGCCGCGGCGGCGCGCGCGGCAGCCCGAGCGGCGATCTCGATCTACGCCGACCTCCCCAACTATCGGAACAACTGGAAGCGACTGGGGTTCACCGACGACGAGATCGAGCACCGCGACGATCGCTTCATCGATGCCGTCGTCGTCTGGGGCGACGAGGACCGGGTCCGCGCCGGGATCCAGGCCCACTACGACGCCGGGGCCACCCACGTGTGCGTGCAACCGCTCTCGACCGAGGGACCCACGACGCTCGACGTGCACGCCCTCGACGTGCTCGCACCAGGCGCCTGATCAGCCGTCGGCGGCGGGTGCGGCCAGCGCGGCGAGCACCTCGGTGGCAGCATTGCGGGCCGCACCGGCGACCTCGGAGGGAGGCGTGCCAGCGGGGAGCGCCACGAGATTCTGGACGGCCGGCGTCGAGACGATCTGATCCAGCGCCTGGGTGACGGTTGCCGGGTCGGCGCCCTCGGCAGCGAGCGCGCTCTGTACGGCGATCTCGGTCGCTCGGTATCCGATCAGTTCCCGAGCCACGCCGAAGCGAGCGTTCGAGGTGAACGTGGTCCCCGGATCGCAGGTTCGCAGTTGCACCGATCCGGGCCGAGCGACGACCGATGCACCGAGCTCGGGGGCGACCGTCTGCGACCAGGTCGTCAACGCGTTGACCAGGCGTTCGTCTTCGGCGACCGTCGCCGTCGTGAAGTTGGCGACCGCGCAGGTCCGGGCGTCCGAGGACTGCACGACCGACAGACCCGCCTGCTCGATCGAGTTGGACAGGTCGTAGGCCGTTGCGGCGTCGAGGTGACTGGCGAAGACGAGGTACCAGACGCCACGATCCATCGCGACGGCGTCGCCTTGGGGCACGTCGCTGTCCAGCGTCGACGGAGCATCCAGCAGGCCGAGAGACGTGTCACGTCCGGAGGTCGGGCCGGCGACACCGATGTCATCGAGCGGGTTGGGACCCGCGTCGGCGAGCGGGGGGAGCACGTCACCCAGCACCACCGGAGCGGTGAGCCGATAGTCGAGAACCGGAGGCAGGAACGCCAGTGCGGCAACGTCCGCTTCGGGAACCGACACCGGTGTCGTCGCTGCGCTGACGGCGATCACCGCAGCCTGTTGGCGAACGTGGGCGTTCGTCAGCGCGTTGGCATCGAGGCCGCGGGCGGCCGCATCGGTCGAGAAGCCGAGCTCCTGGTCGAGTGCTGCGGCCGCCATCGCTTCGGTGATCAGCTGATCCCGATGCGCCTGGTTGAACGTTTCATCGTAGTAGACCTGACCGTCGGCGGTCGAGTAGAGGACCGGCGCCTGGACGGACGTGAGGTCACGCAGGGACGCATCGTCGGTGGCATCGGCGCCAGCCAACCCGAGTGCTCTCCACAGCGGCATCTGAGCTTGTGCGTCGCCGATCAACTGGGCGTTGACCAGGTCGCGGTGGGTCGGATTGTCCTGTGCGGTCAGCAGGACGGGTTCGGTGAACTCGGTCCCCCGAGCGGTCTCGATCGCTTCGGCATAGGGCAGCGCGTTGTCCTCCCACTCGGGCGGGAACAGGTACGGCCGGCCGAAGATCACGCCGGCAGAGATCACGGCGGCGACGAACAGCAGGAAGAACCCGATGCGGGCGATCCCGGTCGAGCGATCCTGCTTGACCTCGGGGATTGCCTGGCTTCGGGCGGGCGACGCTGCGGACGGCACCACCGGGACCGCCGAGGTACGCGGGAGCGACATCGCCGGCGCAGCCTGGACAGGAGCGGGCTGGGCAGGGGCCGGCTGTGCGTGGGCAGCCTCGGTCGGCGCAGACTGGGCGGGGACAGGCGCGGGCGCTGGCTGTGGCGGCACGGGCACGGAGGTCGCAACCGGCGCCTGGGCCGGCACGGGAACCAGGGCAGGCTCGGGGACGGGTGCAGGCGCCGGTGCCGGTGCGGGTGCTGTCGCCGGTGCGGGTGCCTGCACCTCGGACGGTGCGGGTGTCGGAGCCGGCGGCGCCGGCTCGGCGACGGGCGTCACGTCGCTGTGGAGCGCGGCGACCGCCTTGGTGACCGACTCCGGCGGGGTCGCCTCGACGATCGCGGGCAGCTCGTCGGGCTTTTCCGGCGGTGCCGGCGTCGAGACCGACGGGATCGACAGTGTGACCGGCTCGGGCGTCGGGGTCGGCGCAGGTGCGTCGTCGGGCTCGGTGCCCATCGTGAACGAGATGGGCGGGGGTGCAGCCGATTCAGGTTCGGGTGCGGTTTCGTCGCTCTCGGTGAGCGGCGTCATCTGAAACGACACCGATGGCGACGACGACGTTGCCGCCGACGGGGTGTCGGCGGACTCGGTGGCGTCGTCCCCATCGGGCTCGGGCGATGCATCGGTGCGGTCGCCGCCCACGACGGAACTCCACGACATGCTGGGGATCGTGGCGCGTTCCTCTCCTTCGACCAGACTCATGTCTCGTCATCGGCACCGTCCCGACACGACTTGAGTCAAGATCGACCGCTTCAGTCCTCGGTGGTTGCGTTCGCCTTCGCCTGCAACTCGTCGACGATCGATGCATCAGCCAGCGTCGTCGTGTCGCCGATGTTGCGCCCCTCGGCCACGTCACGGAGCAGCCGCCGCATGATCTTCCCGGACCGCGTCTTCGGCAGGTCCGGGGTGATGAACACTCGCTTCGGTCGGGCGATGGCACCGATCTCCTCGGCCACGTGCGCGCGCAGTTCCGCCTCGTCGGTGGCGGCGCCACCACGCAGGATCACGTAGGCGAACACCGCCTGACCCGTCGTGGCGTCGTTGGCCCCGACGACCGCCGCCTCGGCCACGGCCGGATGCGAGACGAGCGCGGACTCGACCTCGGTGGTCGAGATCCGGTGACCCGACACGTTCATGACGTCGTCGACACGCCCGAGCAACCAGAGGTAGCCGTCATCGTCGAGTTTGGCACCGTCGCCGGCGAAGTAGCGATCGGGGAAGCGGGACCAGTACGTGTCGCGATACCGCTCCGGGTCACCCCAGATCCCGCGCAGCATGCCCGGCCACGGGCGAGTCAAGGTGAGATAGCCCCCGCCGACGGCCACGTGGTTCGCGTCGTCGTCGACGAGTTCGGCCGAGACACCCGGCAGTGGGAAGGTCGCCGATCCCGGCTTGGTCGTCGTCGCCCCCGGCAACGGGCTGATCATGATCCCGCCGGTCTCCGTCTGCCACCAGGTGTCGACGATCGGACACCGTCCCCCTCCGATGTGTTCGTGGTACCACATCCAGGCTTCGGGGTTGATCGGCTCACCGACCGTGCCGAGGACCCGGAGCGACGACAGGTCGTGTCGGGCCGGTTCGTCGGCGCCCCACTTCATGAACGTCCGGATCGCCGTCGGTGCGGTGTAGAAGATCGTCACGCCGTACTTCTCGACGATCTCCCAGAACCGATCGTTGCCCGGGTGATTCGGGACACCCTCGTACATGACCTGGGTGCAGCCGTTCGAAAGAGGCCCGTACACGATGTAGCTGTGCCCGGTGATCCAGCCGACATCGGCGGTGCACCAGTACACGTCGCTGTCGGGTTTCAGGTCGAAGACGTACTTGTGCGTGAAGGTCGTGTGTGTGAGATACCCACCGGTGGTGTGCATGATGCCCTTGGGCTTCCCGGTCGTACCGGAGGTGTAGAGCAGGAACAGCAGGTGTTCCGACTCCATCGGCACGGCGGTGCAGTCGGCGGACGCGCCGTCCATCAGGTCGTGGTACCAGTGGTCGCGACCCTCGACCATCTCGATGTCGTTCCCACCACGCTTGACGACCACGACATGTTCGATGCTCGGCGTGGACGCGCAGGCTTCGTCGGCAGCCGGCTTGAGCGGGAAGACCTCGCCGCGCCGGTACCCGCCGTCGGCGGTGATCAGCACCTTGGCCTCGGCGTCGTTGATCCGATCGCTGAGTGACTGACTGGAGAACCCGCCGAACACGACGGAATGCGCCGCCCCGATGCGCGCACACGCGAGCATGGCCACGGCCGCCTCCGGGATCATCGGGAGATAGATGTTGATCCGGTCGCCCTTCTGGACACCGAGCTGCTTCAAGACGTTGGCGAACCGGCACACCTCGTCGAGTAGGTCCTGATAGGTGATCGTGCGCGTGTCCCCCGGCTCGCCCTCCCAGTGAAACGCCACCTTCTCGCCCCTGCCGGCCTCGACGTGCCGATCGAGGCAGTTGTAGGACACGTTCAGCATCCCGCCGTCGAACCACCTGGCGTCGGGAAGCCGCCAGTCGAGAATCGTGTGCCATTCGGTGTCCCAGTGCACGAGTTCCGATGCCTGTTGCGCCCAGAATCCCTCGTCATCCTCGGCCGCCCGGTCATACAGGTCGGTGCCGGTCACGAGTGCATCGGCTTTGAACGCCTCGGACGGCGGGAACGTCCGGTTCTCGCTGGCGAAGGCCTCGATGGCGTCGTGGTTGCCGGTCGGCTGATCGTCACTCATGGCGACGATCGTAGAACACGGCGACTCAGGGCTGCCCGTTGGTGAGGTTCAAGGTCTGGTCGGTCGGAGGAATGTCGAAGGCCTCCGACACGATGTTGTCGTCACAGTCGCGGGCCTGGATGTCGTTCTCGATGAACGGTGCGACGATCGTGAATGCGGCGCCGGGCTGAAGGGCGCCCTCGAAGTCGGCGGACGCTGCGAATTCGAAGAACGTGTACCAGGTCGTGAGGTTCGGGCTGAAGCCGACGCGACAGATGGCGACGCCGGTGTCATTGCGGAACGCCAGCTGGGTCTGGTCCCGACCCGCGGTGTAGGTCTCGACCTGGGAGATGAAGTCACCGCGCTGGAGGTACACCTGGTACGCACCCTCGTCGAACTGTGCCCCGGCCGGTGGGATGCAGTTGCCGATCGCGCCGTCGACTGCCGTCACGGCGATACGGGCGATCTCCACACGGTTGAACTCCCAGACGACCTCGGCTTCGAGCGGCCCGGGAACGTTCCAGGCTGCGCACAGCGTGAGGGAAGGGTCGGTCCGTGCGATCGGGAACTCGGAGTCGGCCCCGCGCAGGATCTCGAACACCACGGCCTCGTCGGCCGATCCCGGCTCGACGACGGTGTCCAACGATCCGACGGCGCCGTCGATGGCCGACACCTCGGCATCAGTGATCTGCGGCGGCGGCACCGTCGTGGGCGGGACGCTCGCCCCGGAGGACAGGCTGATCGGGTCGACCGACGGCAAGAAGGTGACCGAGTCGAGTGCGTCCCCATTGCAGTCGACCCCGCGCGCCTCATGCTCGATGTCGGCGATGTCGAAGATGATCGTCGACCCGTCGACCAACGGCTCGCCGTCGGGCAACTCGAAGGGTTGGAAGAAGCCGACCGAGAGCGGAGCGACATCGACGAGGCAGAGGTCATCGCCCGTGTCGTTGAGGAACTCCTGGGTCACGGCGGCGGCGCCGACGGTGAACAGCGCGACGGTCGAGGCTCCACCGGCGTCGTCGGTGAACGACACCTCGTAGGAGCCGCTGTCGAGCGGCTCGCCGTTGTTGTTGATGCAGTTGCCGTCGGCGGGGGTCGAGAACGTCCGTGGCGCCCCCTCCGAGATCGTGCTGTCGTCGAGTCGCCATTCCACCGAAGCGACGACCGGCTCGGTGACCGGCAGCGCTGCGCACAGGTTCAACACGGGGTCGGCCGAGGCGACCGGGTTGTTGCCCTCGGCGAGGCCGAGCGCCTCGAGCGCGGCCTGGAGTTCGCTGTCGGCGACGACCTCACCACGGGCTTCGACGTGAACGAACACACCATCGACGGATCCGGTGGCGGGCGGACTGGTCGGCGACGGCTCCGTCGGGGGCGGCTCCGTCGGGGGCGGCTCCGTCGGCGGCGGCTCGGCATCCTCCGGCTCGGAGTCGTCGGGTTCCTCGGTGGTCGCAGGTTCTGCGTCGTCACCGGTCTGCGTCACCACGAAACCGAGCGCACCGACCAGCAGGACGACGAAGGCGACCAGACCTGCGACGAGAAGACCGCTCTTCTTCTTGCCGCCGTCGTCGGGCTCGCCTCCGAACGGCGGTGGTCCACCGGGTGGCTGGCCGCCGGCACCGCCGTATTGGGGCCCGGGCGGAAACCCTGCGGCCGGGGCGTAGCCAGGCGGCGGCGTTCCGGCAACGGGTTGGGTCGGAGGAGAGGGATTGGCCGAGGGCGGATTCGCAGGTCCCGGCGGAGGCGCACCGGGGCCGGCCCCGGGAACGAACGTCACGGTCGGGTCGGCGGGCGGCGCCGGCGGTCCGGGTGGCGGCTCCGTCCTGCCGCGTGGCGGCCCCGTCGGCCGCTCGACCGTCGAGCGATCGTCGACACCGCTGGGAGGGCGCCGGTCAGGTCGCTGCGGCGTGGCATCGGCGTCGGCGGTGTCATCGCGGGACGATTGTTCAGGGAGACGCGGCGGATCGGCAGGCTGGTGCCCGTCGGGCGGGGTGGGCTCGCTCATGGCCCAGCACACTAGGCAACGCCCCTTGACCAGGCGTCAACACTCGAACTGGGACGTGCCCCTCCACTCGGCGACGACGAACGCGCCGAGCCCGGTCGGGTCGAGGAGCGCCTCGGCCTCGCTGATCCGAGATCGCATGCGCATTGCGTCCAGCCCGGGCCGTGCCGCATGCTCTTCCCAGAAACGTCGGCCCTCCTCGACGAGTTCGTCGATTCCGTGGAGCTGGAGGAACTGGGCTTGGGTGCGGACCGAGTCCGGGGCAGCAAGCTGATCGAACGGGACGTCGATCGTGATGTCCTGCTCTCCGGGCGCGAGGAGATAATGCGCGCCTCGCTCGTTCCCGCGGTAGGTCCGCAACCATTCTCGCCACGGCCGCGCGGCCAGCTCTGCGGTACGGGGTACGCCGTAGTCGAAGACGACGAGCGATCCGCGACCGAGCCGACCGCGTGCATCGTCGACCCATCGTGCGGCGCGGTCGACGAGTGGCGCTCGTGCTCCGTGGGGTGCATTGGTGGGCAGGACTGCAGGAACGGGGTCCAATGGAGCGCTCAATCGTTCGGTTGCTAGGCCGGAGCGGTCGATGTCGACGAACGCTTCGCGCCAACCGGCGTCGAACACGATCAGGCGGAACGGGAGATTGTCGAGCAGCTCGTTCGCGACGATCACACCATCGAAGCGCTCGGATGGCAGCTCGTCGGTCGAGGTCACGCCCTCGGGGTGGCGGGCACGCTGGCGTGCGGAGATCTCGACCGCCACATATCGCATCGCAGGCGCGCAGCGCGGCGCGGCGGCGATCACCGCTCGGGCAAGAGTTCCTGGGCCGGCACCGGCGTCGACGACGGTGAATGGATCGGGCTGACCCAGCCGGTCCCATTCACGATCGAGGTACCGTCCGATCACCGCGCCGAACAACGGGCCGACCTCCGGTGACGTGAGGAAGTCACCGCGGCGACCGGCAGCGCCACCATCGGCACGCACGTAGAACCCATCAGGCCCGTACAGGGTGCGCTCCATGAACTGCTCGAACGGAATCGGTCCGGGGGGCACGCCGCACAGGTTCGCACCTGTCCGGCTCAGCCCAACCCCGACCGCGCCCGTTTGTGTGTGATTTTCGGCCCTCCTGCCGGGCAGAAAATCACACACAAACGCGGTGGAGGTAGGTTCGCGGCGATGAGTCCGTCCGCCGGCGCGTTCGAATTGGCGTCGCGCATCGCCGACGAGCACCTCTTTCCGACGTCACAGGACATCGATCGGTCGGCGCTCGTGCCGCGGTCTCGGTTCGAGGTGCTCGCCGAGACCGGTCTCTTCGGCATCGCCGGGCCCGCCGACCTCGGTCACCTCGACCTCGACCCTGCCCCGGCGCGTCGCGTGATGGCGGCGATCGCGGGAGGATGTGGCGCGACGTTCTTCTGTTGGGCCCAGCACCACGGTGTGGTGCGCACGGTGCGGTCGTCAACCGCCGAGGACCTTCCGGCGTCACTCCTGGGGGATCTCTGCGACGGCACGTTGATGGCGGGCGTTGCGTTCGCCCACCTGCGGCGAACCGATCGACGAGCGGTGACCGCCCGACGCGTGAGCGGTGGCTGGACATTCGATGGCCACGCACCATGGGCGACGTCGTGGGGCATCGCCGATCTGTTCGCCATCGCTGCCGAGTCCGACGACGGCGAAGTGGTGTGGGGTCTCCTCCCCGGTTCCCCCACCGTTGGTGTACATCCCACGGCACTGGCGCTGCCCGTGTTGGCGTCCACCGGAACGGTCGCACTCGATTTCGACGGGTGCTTCATCGAGGACCAGGCGGTGATCACCGTCGAGGACGTCACGGCCTGGAGGGTTGCCGACCGCCGCCGCGCCGCCATCGGCCAACCCGCAGTGCTCGGGGTCGCGGAGCGTGCGATTCGCCTCCTCGAGGCGTCCGATCGTGCCGAGTCGACCACGCATTTGCTTCGTCACGAACTCGAGGCCGCCTGGCGACGCGACGATGCCCTGCTCAGCGGCGCGAGCATCGAGGCCGCCAGTGCACATCGCGCCGACTGCCTCGACCTCGGGCGACGGGCGACGACGGCACTGCTCGCTGCTGTCGGCGGTGGAGGCATGGAGCTGTCGCATCCCGCCCAACGCCTGGCACGCGAGGCGATGTTCTACGTGATCCAGGCACAGACCGACGATGGCCGGGCTGCCACGCTGCGTCGTGCCGGGTCGCCGAGCGGTACGGTCGAGAACAGCCGACCTCGGGGGTGACGTGTGGCGAATCCGTTCAGCACCGTGCTCGACACGGTGATCGATCTCGAATCCCGTGACACCGGTGCGCGTCGCCGGTTTCCGCTGATGCCGATCGGTGAGCCCGTCGACATGGGTCACGCGCCCGACGGGACGCCGCTCATCGATGGGCGGATCTTCGACAGCGGTGAGTTCGCTCGCAACCCATACCCGTACTACCGCATCATGCGCGACCACCACCCGGTGTTCCACGACACGCTCCACAACTGCTACTACGTCACGCGCTACGCCGACGTCACCGCCTGCTACTTCGACGAGGTCGGGTTCAACACGATCCCGAAGGGGTCCTCGTCGGGGGTGCTCGGCAACACCCAACTCGAGCTGAGTGGGATCGAGCACCGTCGCCGTCGCAACATCTACGGTCGTCACCTCGTCGGCGCAGCCCTGACCAAGCGACTGCATGCCCTCCGCGCGATCGCCGACGAACTGATCGGCGAGTGGTGGGACCCGACCAATCCGAAGAACCAGGCGCACGGTGACCGCATGCCACGGATCGAGGTCGACCGGGCATCCGGGACGGCGGTGATCGAGCTCGGCGCCTGCTTCGCGAACGAGTTCCCGATCAGCGTCGTGGCGCAGGTGCTCGGCATCCCGCAGGAGTCCCGCCAGCAGTTCACGTGGTGGTACGACGCGATGATGTCGGGGCTCGGCGGGAGCGACACGCATCACGACGGCCTCGTCGCTCGACAGGACCTCGAGGACTACGTCGAATCGCTCGTCGAGGCGCGCCGCAAGCGACCGACCCACCTCTACGACGAGGCCGGAAACGAACTCTGTTTGGACATCATCTCCGAGCTGTGTGCCTCCGAGATCGACGGCGACGTCATGTCGACCGAGGAGATCACCTCCTTCGTGGCGCTGATCGTGGGCGGCGGCGGTGAAACGACTCGGGGGGCGATCATGAACCTCTGGTACCTGCTGCTGCAGCACCCGGACCAGTTCGCCGCCGTGCAGGCCGATCCATCGCTGTGGACGACGGCCTTCCACGAGATGTTGCGCCACTCGACGTCGATCGGTGGCCAGCCTCGCCACAACACGTTCGATGTCGAGTTGCACGGGATGACGATCCCGGCCGGTTCGCTGATCCACATGGTCGACGTCTCCGCAAACCACGACGACCGAGTGTTCCACGAACCGGAACGGTTCGACATCTTCCGCGACGACCTCTACTCCGACAGAATCCTGCGATCGGGCCACGACGGGTCGGGACCCGACGGCGACGGACGATTCAGCCACATGGCGTTCGGCGTGGGACCGCACCTCTGCCCCGGCGCCTGGATCTCACACCAGGAGGCGGCGATCGGATCCGAACTGCTGGCGCCGGTCCTGCGCAACGTCCGGATCGAGACCGATCGGATGCCGAAGAACCCGACCGCCGAGGTCGATGGCATCGAACTCGCCCCGATCGGGCTGGGCGCGATTCGGGAGCTGTGGCTCCGCTTCGATCTCCCATGACCACCGGGTACCGCAGCTACGAGGTGTACCAGCGCGAGCGCGTCGGTGAGACGACCAATCTCCTGTCGCCGCGCGAGCTGATCGGCGACGAGATGCTGACCGCACCCCATCGCCTGCTGTCGATCTTGCGCGAGGAGTACCCGTGCTATCGGGACTGGACGGGG
>Ga0316197_10000692_pt1 | contig 23592 bp, 21 predicted proteins | sample OudBiesiAoxic_MG_FD_204939 | JGI IMG/M metagenome (GOLD analysis project Ga0316197, IMG submission 204939) | Coastal sediment microbial communities from Oude Bieten Haven, Netherlands - site A oxic | ecosystem: Environmental > Aquatic > Marine > Coastal > Sediment | place: Netherlands... | reverse complement strand
AAGGAAAAAAGGTTATAATTGCGGGGAGATTGATGTCCCGAAGGATCCAGGGAAAAGCTTCCTTCGCAGAATTACAGGATAGTGAAGGACGTATACAAGTCTACTTTAACCGGGATGAAATTTGTCCAGGTGATGATAAAGTAAAATACAATGAGGTTTATAAAAAGCTTCTGGATATTGGCGATATCATTGGAATAGAAGGAGAACTTTTTATCACCCAGGTCGGGGAGAAAACCGTAATGGTTAAAGATTTTACAATCCTAAGTAAAGCCTTAAGGCCTTTACCACTTCCAAAAAAAGATGCAGAAGGCAATGTTTATGATGAGTTTAACGATCCTGAGCAACGTTATCGCCAGCGTTATGTAGATCTGGCAGTTAATCCTTCTGTTAAAGACACTTTCATAAAGCGAACCAAAATAACAAATAGTATTCGTGAGTTTTTAAATGATAAAGGGTATTTAGAAGTAGAAACCCCCGTTTTACAGCCTATACCCGGAGGAGCGGCTGCAAGGCCCTTTATAACGCACCATAATGCACTGGATATACCTCTTTACCTCAGAATAGCCAATGAACTTTATCTAAAGCGACTAATTGTGGGTGGTTTTGACGGAGTATATGAGTTTTCTAAGGATTTTAGAAATGAAGGGATGGATCGTACCCATAATCCTGAATTTACGATTATGGAGCTCTATGTAGCTTACAAGGATTACAATTGGATGATGGATACTACAGAACAGTTGTTACAAAAAGTAGCCATAGACGCCAATGGTTCAACAAAAGTTACCATGGGTGAGAAGGAGATCGATTTTAAGGCTCCTTATCCTCGTATCACAATCCTTGATGCCATTAAAGAACATACCGGTTTTGACGTATCCGGAATGGATGAAAAAGAACTGCACGAAGTGGCTAAAAAAGTTAATGTCGAAGTAGACGAAAGTATGGGGATAGGCAAGCTCATTGATGAGATTTTTGGTGAAAAATGTGAGCATCATTACATACAACCTACTTTCATTATTGATTACCCAAAAGAAATGAGTCCGCTTACTAAAGAACACCGGACAAATCCGGCCTTAACAGAACGGTTTGAACTTATGATTAACGGCAAGGAAATAGCTAATGCCTATTCCGAGCTCAACGATCCTATTGATCAGCTTGAACGCTTTGAAGAACAATTAAAACTTTCGGAGAAAGGCGATGATGAAGCCATGTTTATTGATCAGGATTTTATTAGGGCCCTGGAATACGGAATGCCACCCACTTCGGGTATTGGTATTGGTGTAGACCGCCTGGTGATGCTATTAACAAATAATGCTTCTATTCAGGAAGTTTTGTTCTTTCCTCAAATGCGGCCCGAAAAAAAGCCCCTGGAATTAAATGAAAATGAAAAAGCGATTTTTAACATCCTAAAAACCCATAAATCCATGCCATTGGCGGATTTAAAAGAAGCTGCCGGATTAAGCAATAAGGCCTGGGATAAAGGGCTTAAAGGGTTGAACAAATTGGGGTTGACTAAAGTGGCAAAAGAGGACGATACCCTTATTTGCAAATTAAATGAGTAATAAAAAGATGTTTTATTCTTATTTATTTCATTATCAGCATTTTATGTCTAGTGCATTTCATCGAATGAGTGTTAAAAATTAAAATAAGACCCTGGTATTTTCGTTGTAATAATAGAATCCCAAATCTGTTTTTATGAAGAAAATCTACTTTCTAATCATTTTAGCAGCATTTTTCACTTCCTGTTCTAAGGACGCATCTCCTTCTGATCCTGATCCTAGCTCAACATTAGAGGCATGTTTTGAAGTCAGTAAAGAGGTCCTTTTGGTAGGTGAAAACCTGCAAATAAACAATTGCTCTGTAGGAGCTAGTACATACTCCTATAATCTTGGTAACGGAGAAACACGTACAGAAGAAAACCCTACAGTGGTTTACGGAAAGCCAGGAGATTACACCATCGCATTAACGGTTTTCGATGAAGCTATGGCAACGAAAACAGTTTCCAAACAAATTCTGGTGAATGATGCTATAGTGCAGGACTTTTTTATATTCCCGGATATAGCAGATGGATTTAACGGAATTCCCATGGAAACCGGCGTAAATCCTGGAAATGGTTTAATTTATTCTGTTGAACTTTTGGAAGACCTGGTGGGCACTGGAGGTACTAAATTTTATTATCGGGAATTAGATGAAAATTATTTATCCTCCTCTAATTATTTGGCAGATAAACCTTATCATTCAAATAGTGCTTTTGTTAACTTTTTTCCAAGCGGAAATATGAATTTTGTGTTTTCAAGAACGCTGGATGGCCTTTATGGAACTCAGGAAGTAACCTATAACAATGCCTGGAATTTTATAAATGGACTTAGTTCATCTTCCAAACACAGTTATGGTTTCCTGGCAGAAGGCGCCAACTTCCTTTACTTTGGTACAGAAGAAGATAGCGGCATCTACAAAACGGCTGTTGAAACAAGGAATTCATCTGGAGATGCATTCGCGGTGGTTCTTAATTCATTTGGAGATGCAGATTCTATGATAGGAGATATGATTGAAGTGGAAAACGGTTATCTTGCTTTTGGAGCAGTTTTTAGTAAAAATGAAACCAATCCGAAAATAACAAACTATAAACCCTTATTAATCTTCTTTGACTCCGGTCTAAATGTCACTTCCCATATTATATATGAGGATTCTCTATTGGACTCCAAAATTAGTTCTGCTAATGATCTGAACGGAAGTTATCATTTAGAACAGTTTTCTAATGGCAATATTGCGATGTATGCTAATGGCGAACTTACTCTGACTAATGAAACAGGCACAAAGATATCATCATCCTATTTTGAAGGAACAAAGAATAATCAGGCTATGGTGTCTTTAGGAGATTCCTTTGTACTATCAAGCGATAAGAATTTAAGAAAATTTGACAGTAATGGAAGTCAAATTAAAGAACTTAATTACCCGGGGAATTATTTGCCGGAAATACTAAACATTAATGGCAACTTATTTTTTATTGCAGGATTTGATGTAGAAGGAGAGGTAAAATTGTTATACGGCTTAACAGATACTGACCTTAATCCTATAAATTTGAATGAATAGCATTTTACAGATAATTTAAAAAGGGAGCAAGCTTGCTCCCTTTTATTTTTAAAACTAAAGTAAAAGGTATAGTTTAGAGCCTAAAATACACTGAATGGGCTTTAATAAGAAACTCGGACTTATATCCGGTCCGCTTCTTTTCTTCATTTTTACAAATTTACCAAATTTTATTCCCGAAAATGAGGGCGCCAACAGCGTTATTGCTGTAGCCTTATGGATGGTCATTTGGTGGATTACAGAAGCCGTTTCAATTTCAGTAACAGCACTATTACCACTTGTACTTTTCCCTCTAATGGATATAATGCCGATAACAGATGTGGGTGCCAATTATGGAAGTCCAATAATTTTCTTGTTTTTTGGAGGCTTTGTTTTGGCATTAGCACTAGAAAAGGTAAATCTGCATAAACGAATTGCCCTCAATATTATTAAAATAACAGGCACTACCCCCAATAAGGTGGTCCTGGGTTTTATGATAGCAACGGCTTCACTGAGCATGTGGATAAGCAATACAGCAAGCACAGTTGTTATGCTCCCTATAGCCATGTCTGTAATTGCTTTATTAGTTAATGACGAAGACGGTTATACCAAAAATGATCAGAATTTTGCCCTTAGTGTAATGCTTGGTATAGCTTTTTCTGCAAATGCAGGAGGTATCGCCACCGTTATCGGAACTCCCCCCAACTCTGTTATGATTGGCTTATTAGAAAATGAATATAACATAGAAATTTCCTTTCTAAAATGGATGACCCTTGGTCTTCCTTTCTCAATAATACTATTAATAATATCTTACCTCGTTCTGGTAAAATGGATGTTTCCAAACAGGCAACTTCAGTTTAAAGCATCCAAAGAGGTTATAAACTCAGAATTAAAAAAATTAGGCCCTACTTCAGGTAAGGAAAAAATGGTTTTGGTGATTTTCGGGATAACGGTATTTCTATGGATTTTTAGAACTCTGATAAACAAAATATTCCCCGGTTTAGAGCTTTCAGATACTATAATAAGCATGTTGGCCGCAATTTCACTTTTTGCAGTTCCTTATAATCTCAAAAGAGGTGAATTTATTATCAAGTGGAATGACACTCAAAAATTAGCCTGGGGTATTCTCATTCTTTTCGGAGGTGGGCTGGCTCTTGCAAAGGGAATGTCTGTAAGCGGTATTGTAGCTATTGTTTCTAATGCCATTGCTACCAGTGACATAAGTATTTTACTTACGGCTTCGCTCCTCATAATCCTTATGTTATTTATGACCGAATTGATGAGCAATGTTGCCTTAGTTGCCGTTTTGGCACCAGTGGTTGCGGGAATAGCAATTGGCCTGAACATACCAATAATATACTTGTTGATCCCTGTGACAATGGCCAGTAGTTGTGCATTTATGCTGCCAATGGCCACCCCTCCAAATGCAATTGTTTTTGCCAGTGGTTATATTAAGGTTCATCAGATGGCAAAAGTCGGAATTATTTTAAATCTTATTGCTGTTGTTCTATTGATCCTGGTCTTCCAATATGTAATCCCAATGTTATTTTAATAAAAAAGCCCTGATATAATTATCAGGGCCTGTTTATTGAGTGTTATACCAATTACTATATAGAAATATTGTCTGTTTCTGATGTCCTTGTATAAGGATTAAAATCAGCAGGTAAATATTCCTCTGTTTCCAACTCTAATTGTGTTTCGTCAGTCGGATCAATATAACTGATGTTTCGAAAATCCTTCGGGTTTGCATACACATTAAAATCTTTTGGTAAATTCTTTTCAGAATTAATATTTACAGCTACTTCTTCCATGTAAGAAATTGAATCCAGATTCACATAATATGTGTATGGTTCAAAATCTGCCGGAAGGTATTCTGATGTATTAAAACCAAGATCAAAATTTTCTTCTTCTATATATTCTATGCTGCTTAAATCAAATTGGTTTTCATCACAATTTGGATCCTGAGCATTTAAGCCATTAATAGCTACTGCTATCATAAAGCTACTTACTATTATTTTTAAATTTTTCATAACGCTTTTAGGTTAAATATTTGTATAAAAATACAACACGAAAATGTGCTTATTATTGCTCTTCAGATAGTATTAACAATTGCCCAAATTCAGTTGAAAAACGATTTTCTTAGTCTCTATAGATAAAACTTATGGACTTTTCATAAAAGCTAGATAATATCTATCAAAAAATAAGTGTCTATACCCGGTTTTTAACAATTTGAAAATACATTTTTTCAAGTTAAATTTTTGTTAAACACACTCTAGAAGGTAGCAGTGCATAAGATATAACACTAAAAAAGCCTTTGCAGAACAAAGGCTTTTATGGTGACTAACCCAATAATTCGATAGAATTAAGATCTTCTACCCCCTTATTATCTCGATAAAGGATCAAATCCAGCTGGTAAATAATCCTCAGTACTAAAATCAAATTCTAATTCTTCTTCATCTTCTATATATTCTACAGAATCCAGATCCAAATAGAATTCATAAGGATCAAAACCATCCGGTAGATATTTTGTTGTATCAAATCCCAGGTCAAAATTTTCTTCTTCTATATAATTAATACCATCCAGACTGTTGGGATTCGCATATGCATTGAAATTTGTTGGTAAATACTCTTCCGTATCAAACCCGAGCTCTGTCATTTCATCATCGATGTACTCCATAGAATTTACATCAAAATAAACGCTATTAGGATCAAAGCCCTCAGGAAGGTACTCCGCTGTATCAAAACCTAAATCTGTAGAAGACTCTTCTTCAAGAAATACAATTTCAGACACTTTAATATCTTCGGGTGCTTTTACCGAAATTCTGCTTACAAGTTTAGGCGCTTTCCATATGGTTTCAGTCTCCATATCAAGTAATGCTTGACTATTTACATCTGTTATGCTTGCATGAATACTATCTTCCGATGCAGAACAATTTGAAGTTAGTTTATTTTCTTGCGGTGTGGTGGTTGTGCCCAGCATTACCAATCCACATAATAATAATAATTTGTTCATTTTATAATTTGTTTTTTGTTGATCGTTGTTTGAATATAAGACGGTCGAAAAATTAATTTGTTACACTATTAGCTTTTATTTAACAGCTAAAACCATAACTTTTAAAGCTGATTACCGAAATGCATATTATATTTATACTATTGATTTACAATTATTTATATCCCTTTTCTTTTGTATTCTAAAAAAAAATACGCTTATGATTTAATTAACAATAATTTCTAATATTTTTTCAGTTCTTTGGCCAATTCGTAACAAACTGTAACTCTATTAAATGACAAACAAAATTCTCCCATTATTTCTATTGGCAATATTTGCTTTAGGTATTCCAGGCAATGCTGATGCCCAAATCTTCAAAAAGAAAAAGGATAATACAGAACAAACGGAAGAAAAAACAAGTTCAAAAAAGGATAAAATACAGCCTTATTCCAAAGTTATTACCAAAGACGCCATTACAGATAAAGGGCTGTTTAATGTTCACGTTGTTGACGATAAACATCTTTATGAAATCCCCGATTCCCTTTTTAACCGAGAAATGTTGATGGTAAGTAGAATCTCTAAAACGGCATCAGGAATTGGCTTTGGAGGAGGAAAGATTAATACTCAGGTATTGCGTTGGGAAAAGAAGCCTAAAAAAGTATTATTACGGGTAGTTAGTTATAATGTAGTTGCAGACGACTCGCTCCCGGTCCATGAAGCGGTGGTAAATTCCAATTTTGAACCCGTTTTATACGCTTTTGATATTAAGGCCTTCAAAAAAGATTCTCTAAATCCTGCCACTGTAATTGATGTCAATCAACTATTCATCAAGGATGTTAAAGCCATAGGCATGCCGGAGTTTTATCGTAAACGTTATAAGGTATCTAAGTTAGATGAGAGCAGGAGTTATATAGAATCATTAAAAAGCTATCCGCTAAATCTTGAGGCGAGACATGTAAAGACATACAGCGCGGCTAACCCACCTTCAAATGCGAGCCTTGGATCTATCTCCCTAGAAATCAATAACTCTATGATTCTTTTGCCAAAAACGCCTATGAAAAGACGCTATTTCGATAAACGAGTGGGCTGGTTTTCCAGAGGTCAAACAGATTACGGCCTGGAAGCACAGGAAAGTAAAACCATAAGATTCCTGGATAGGTGGCGCATGGAAGTAAAAGATGAGGATATTGAAAAGTTTAAACGAGGTGAATTGGTGGAGCCCAAAAAACCTATAGTATATTATGTTGACAGAGCTACTCCAAAAAAATGGGTGCCGTATATTAAGCAAGGTATAGAAGACTGGCAGGTTGCCTTTGAAAGCGCAGGGTTTAAAAATGCGATCCTGGCCAAAGATCCTCCATCAAAAGAAGAGGATCCGGAATGGTCACCTGAAGACGTTAGATATTCGGTGGTTAGATATTTAGCTTCTCCTATACCTAATGCTAATGGACCCCATGTTAGCGACCCTAGAAGTGGAGAAATTTTAGAATCAGATATCAACTGGTATCATAATGTTATGTCTCTCCTGCGCAATTGGTTTTTTGTTCAGACGGCTGCTATAAATGATGATGCAAGGAGTCTGACCTTTAAAGATGAGGTTATGGGACGTCTTATACGCTTTGTTTCTTCGCATGAGGTTGGTCATACTTTAGGATTACCCCATAATATGGGGAGCAGCGTAGCATACCCGGTTGATTCATTGCGCTCGGTATCCTTTACCAAAACGTATGGAACCGCTCCATCAATTATGGACTATGCCCGTTTTAACTATGTAGCGCAACCTGGGGATGGCGATGTGGCTCTTATGCCTAATATTGGTATTTATGACAAATATGCCATCAAATGGGGCTACAAACCTATCTTAAACAAAACAGATAAGGAAGAGAAGAAAATTCTGGACAGTTGGATTATGGAACATTCCGGAGACCCGCTTTACCGTTTTGGCCACCAGCAGGCAGGTGATGTGGTTGACCCAAGTTCTCAGACAGAAGATTTGGGGGATAACGCAATAAAAGCAGGCAAATACGGGATTGAGAATTTAAAAAGGATTGTTCCAAATTTAATTAAATGGACAGAAGAAGAAGGAAAAGATTACGATGACCTGGAAAAATTATACGGTCAGGTAGTTGGGCAGTTCAACAGATATATGGGACATGTCTCAAATAACATTGGAGGTGTTTATGAATTTTATAAGACATATGACCAGGAGGGTAAGGTATATATCCCAGTCTCTAAAGAGCATCAGAAGAACTGTATGCAATTTCTTCAACAAGAAGTATTTAGAACCCCGGAATGGCTATTGGACGATGAATTATTCGGAAGAATAGAATACTCAGGATCTGTTGAAAGGGTTAGAGCCCTGCAAGTGCGATCTTTGAACAATGTGCTTAGCCTGAGTAGAATGGCTCGACTTATAGAGCAGGAAACACAATTAGGTCCTGACGCCTATTCTTTAAGTTCCATGATGAAAGATATGAGCAAGGGTCTTTGGTCTGAACTAAGAAGTAGCAGTAAAATTGATACCTATAGAAGAAATCTCCAGAAGGCCCATATAGACAGGTTAGAGTTCCTTATGACCGCAGAAAGCAAGACCAAAAAACCAGCTAACGGAGGTTATCGAAAGGCTACGGTTATAAACACCAGCCAATCTGATATAAGGTCAGTCGCGAGGGCAGAATTAAACGGTCTAAAAAGAAATATAGCCAATGCCATCCCCAGAACTTCTGATAACATGAGTAAATATCACTTACAGGATATAATAGCACGCATAGATCAAATACTAAATCCGGTACCGTCACGCTAGTATAGGTCGGTGAATTGCCCTATTTAAGCTATTAAATGCAAAGTGTTTTTTCATAAAATCCGGGCATTATTGAGGTAGACCACAAATAATGCGTTTTTAACACTAAAAAAGAAGACATTCACAACAATCATTCCACCTGGTTTACTATTGGTTATATCTTAGTAATGAACAAAAACCCCGGAATTATGAATTATAAAATTAAAAGTCTGCTTTATTTTGTTTGTCTTGTATTATCTGCATTTACCTACTATGGTTTGGAAAGTAATCAAAATCAAGAACAGAATTATTCGACAGTAGAGATTGTAGAAGTTACAAATGAGAATTTTAAACCTGCATATATCATTGAATTAGCAGACCTGAATTAGTAAAACAAATTCACATATTAATTCCTATAAAAAAGGGTTCGGTATAAACCGAACCCTTTTTGTTTTTAGTAATAAGAATTTAAAATATTCTGCATTTGATTCCCCTAACCAGATTCTCAGCGGTGTTAAAGTTTTTATAATATCCGAATTTGGATTAAACCAAATAATGAATTGGTAATCAAAGGAATATAACAAAAACATAAACACATGAAAAAAGTATTAGTAACAACTGTATTATTAATTGGAATGATGGGTTTTTCTCAAAGAGGCCAGCATTTTAATTCTGAACAACGGGGAATGAAAGATATGACCCCTGAACAAATAGCCATACTTAAGACAAAGAAGATGACTTTGGCTTTGGATTTAAGTACCGCTCAACAAAAGGAAATTCAAAAATTAAATTTGGAGAATGCCAAGGAGCGTAAGGCTTTAATGTTGGAACGGAAGGTGAAAATGGAAAAAGCTGAAGAATCTAAACCGAGTGCGGATGAACGTTTTGACTTTCAAAATGAACGATTGGATAGAATGATTGTCCAAAAAGGAAAGATGAAACAAATTCTGTCAGAAGAGCAATTTCAAAAATGGGAACGTGCAAATCATCATCACAGAAATCATAGAAAAGATGGTAAAAGAGTACATGATTCCGGTAAGAGGCATGGCAAATAGGTCTTGAGTTTTTAGGAAAACGGGGTGTAGAATAAAGTATAACTTTTCTATATCCCGTTTCTTTATTAATACTTCTTTTTAAACCAAATTAGGAGCAACATTCTTCAAGGCTTCAATTGTACTATCTAAATCTTTATAGGTAATAGCATCGTTTAAGAAATAACTTTCAAAGGCACTCGGAGGAAGATAAATTCCTTGCTCCAACATTCCATGAAAATATTTTCGGAATAACTCATTATTACCTTGAGCAGAACTGCTAAAATCTATAACTGGATTTTCAGTAAAATGAACCGAAATCATAGATCCAAAGCGATTAATTTGATGAGGAATTCCATGTTCTACCAACACAGAAGATATGCCCTCATGAAGATAAGCTGTTTTTTTATTCAGGCTATCAAAAATCTCAGGACGATTATTTAATTCTGTGAGCATGGCAAGTCCGGCACTCATAGCCAAAGGATTACCACTAAGAGTACCAGCCTGATAAACAGGCCCATCGGGAGCCAGATGAGCCATAATTTCATCTCGGGAGGCAAATGCCCCTACTGGAAGCCCTCCACCAATTACCTTTCCATAAGTAACAATATCAGCATCTATTCCTAAGGCTTCTTGCGCACCACCACGACCTAGCCGGAATCCTGTCATTACTTCATCAAAAACCAACAGAATATTTTCTTCAGTGCAGATCTTTCTAAGCCCATCCATAAAAGAATCTGATGGAACAATACAACCCATATTACCAGCTATTGGCTCTATGATAACCGCGGCAATTTCATCTTTGTTAGCCGCAATCAGGGTAATCACACTTTCCAGGTTATTATACTCTGCCAATAAGGTATCCTTTGCGGTACCTTTGGTTACTCCGGGGCTATTAGGACTGCCAAATGTTACGGCACCACTTCCCGCCTGAATTAAAAAGGAATCTGAGTGTCCGTGATAACATCCGGCAAATTTTATAATCTTATCTTTTCCAGTAAATCCACGCGCCAGACGAATGGCACTCATGCAAGCTTCTGTTCCGCTATTTACAAATCTAATCTTATCAATATTGGGAACCATAGACACTGCCAACTGAGCTAATTCTGTCTCAATTTCTGTAGGCATTCCAAAAGAAGTGCCAAGCTTAGCTTTATTGATCACTGCATTAATTACAGGTTCATACGCATGCCCCAAAATAAGCGGACCCCAGGAAGAAATATAGTCAATTAACTTATTTCCATCCACATCATATAAATAAGCTCCTTTGGCCCTTTCAACAAAAACAGGATCACCTCCAACTGCCTTAAAAGCGCGGACCGGAGAATTTACACCACCCGGAATATATTTCTTAGCCTCTGCAAATAAGGCGCTGCTTCTCTGATAAATCATAATAGTTATTTTACTCTTTCAGATTTTACCTTCAATTCCTGTCCAACAGACAAGTTACTGGAGTTCATATCGTTGAGTTTCATTAACTCATCAACGGAAATAAAATAGGTTCTGGATATAGAATATAAGGTGTCTCCCTTTTGGACTACATACTTTTTGTAATCATATTTTTTAGGTTCTGCCTTAACCTGATATCCCCTAGCCAAAACTTCCTTGTCGTATTTGTAGAGTTGATACCTTTCAATAAAGGAAATCAATTTTTGAGGATAGCTATTATCCGTGGCATAGCCTGCTTTCTTAAGCCCTTTTGCCCATCCCTTATAATCATCCCGGCGTAATTCAAACAGGGAAGCATAGCGGGCCCTGGATGATAGAAAAATACTATGATCACGAAATGAGTACATTGGATGATTGTATTTTCTAAAACACTCGCCTTTTTCGTCATCATCGTGATATTCAAACTCCCCATCCCAACTGTTATGACACTTAATTCCGAAGTGATTATTTGTTTTTACAGTAAGAGCCCCTGTGCCGTAGCCACTTTCAAGAATGCCCTGTGCCAAAGTAATACTCGCTGGTATGCCATAGGCTTTCATTTCAAATTGGGCTATTTCCGAAAAGGTATCCAAATACTCATCAATTGAGGAAGTTGAAAAGTATGTAAACTTTTTGGCATCCTCCGGAAAAGGAAACTTTGTATAATCTTTATTGGTTTTGTTAGACTTTACAACCTCGGATGATCCTTTCTTGGAATAGGTAGTTCTTTTTTTAGTTCCACAACTCAGAAGTAAAAAAACTAAAACAACTGCCAGCGTAGCGTGTTTCATATATCGATTATGGGTAAATTTTTGTCTTTCAAATATAAATTCATTCCTGCTATTCCTTGCAATCCACCAGTATGAATAGCCAATATTTTAGTCTTGGGTTTAAAAAAATCGTTAGCAATCATGTCTAAAATACCGTAAATCATTTTTCCCGTATAGACCGGATCAAGGGGTATTTCATGGTTTTGATTCATTTCATTTATAAACGATATTAATGATTCATCAACCCTGGCATAGCCACCAAAATGGTAATCTGTATATAATTCCCAGTTCCCATTTTCGACAAATTTACAAATATCTTTCCTTAAAAAGTCGCCTTTAAGCGCAGGAAAACCTATTACCCGTTGGTTAGGCGTAGCCGTATTAATAATTCCGGCCAAAGTACCTCCGGTTCCAACAGAGCAGCAGATTACATCAAATTCGCTGTCTTTTTGGGTAAGAATCTCTTCACAGCCTTTAACTGCTAATTTGTTTGTACCGCCTTCAGGAACCAGATAGAAATTTCCAAATTCTGCCTTTAAATTATTATAAAAAGCCGCTGTCTCCTTTTTTCTGTAGTCAGCCCTGGAGACAAATTTAAACTTCATGCCTTGCTTATTTGCAGCAGACAAGGTTGGATTAGTTGTCCATGAACCAGCTAATTCCTCCCCTCTTATCACACCTATAGTCTTCATCCTGTCCTTTTTACCGGCGTAGGCGGTTGCCGCAATATGATTAGAATAAGCACCGCCGAAAGTTAGTATGGTATCATACTTCAATTCCTTTGCCTTAAGCAGGTTGTACTTAAGTTTACGGTATTTATTTCCTGAAATTTGAGGATGTATTAAATCCTCACGCTTTATATGAAGTTCTACTTTCTTTTTCTTTAAGAGGGGCAAGGATATTTTTTGATTGGGGACCAACACAAGTACAAGGCTTAATCGCTCCAAAGATATTTAATAAAGCTAAAACGTTTTCTCGTTGTGAGGTATTCCATATTTATCTCATTTTGATAGGCCTCGCGTTCAAAACTAATATTTTGATATGCTTTATAGCTGTCAAAATAAAGCAATGATCTGAGCAACCATTCTGAGATATATAAAAAATAAAAAGGAAGTATAAGAAGTTCCTGTTGTTGTTGTAAATGTATCCGTTCGTGATTAATTAAAACAGCATCTTGTTTTAACCGTATATTTTTGAGAATGATAAATGGCCATAAAGATAAGCCTACATAATCTCTGTAAAAAAATTGTCTAATTATCACAATCATAAGCAATTGTATAAGCAGCTTTTAACAAATATAATTGTTAAATTTTGTTTTAACCCAAAAATTAAGAGAGCTTACCAACATATTCGTTAAGATGATATCAATGGAATCTGTATTATTTTATCGGGCTTTGAATTTTCGTGAACTGTTTTATTAACAATAATCTCGTAATTTTACAAATATGAAAAAGATATTACCGGCAGAAGAAGGTGATTTTTACTTATCTGAAGAAGGCTATCGCGTTTTTACAAAAGAATATCATCTTAAACGCGGGTATTGTTGTGAGAGCAACTGCAGACATTGTCCTTACGGGTATAATGCAAAGACAAATATGCAGTAATATAATTGCTTATTTGGCATGATAATTGTGCCATATTTATCTACTTAATGGTTGACGAACCCAAAAAATATTATTATGAAAAAGATAAAAATAGTTGCGATACCGGTACTTTTCATTCTCTTCTTAAGTTCTTGCGCCTCGGTAAATGTTTTATCAGATTACGATAGACAAACCGATTTTAAGGAATATAAGAGCTATGCGTTCTACAAAACTGGGATAGACAGGGCTCAGATATCTGATCTGGACAAGAAACGAATCTTAAGGGCCATTGAAACGGAAATGGATTCTCTCGGCTTTGTGAAGTCTGATAAACCCGATATTCTTGTGAGTATTTTTACCAATGAGCGAGTAGAGGTAGATGTTTATAACGGCTGGGGTTATGGATATGGCTGGGGCTGGGGCTGGGGTTGGCCTGGTTATTACAACCCTTATTTTTGGGGACCCGGTTATTATGGCAATAATGTTAGCACAAGAACAGAAGGTTCTTTATATATTGATTTAATAGATACGGCAAAAAAAGAATTAGTTTGGCAGGGCAGAGGTGTCGGCACCCTGAATACTACTAAAAATATAGAAAAGAAAGAGAAACGTATTCGTCAATTCGTTTCACAAATATTGCAACAGTATCCGCCTGAGGTTATTGCTGCGAATTAATTTTATAACCGCCCGCTTCGGGCGGTTTTTTGTATCTTTATAAGGCATTAATGAATAGTTATGTCTTTTGAAAGTAACCCTATTTTAGATAAGCTTCCCACTCATCTTAAACAATATATTAAACCTCAGAACTATGAGGATTATTCGGCCATTGACCAGGCTGTCTGGCGTTATGTTATGCGAAAAAATGTGGACTATCTAAGTAATGTAGCTCATAAATCATATGTTGAAGGACTCAATAAAACCGGGATTTCTATAGATCACATTCCTAACATGTACGGGATGAATCGCATTTTAAAAGAAATTGGATGGGCTGCAGTTGCCGTAGATGGGTTTATCCCTCCGGCAGCCTTCATGGAGTTTCAGGCCTACAATGTGCTTGTTATAGCATCAGACATAAGACAGCTTGAGCATATTGAATACACTCCTGCACCCGATATTATCCATGAAGGAGCTGGTCATGCACCAATTATAGCAAATCCTGAATATGCAGAATATTTGAGAAGGTTTGGCGAAATTGGCTCTAAGGCCATTTCCAGCGCCAAGGATTATGAACTTTATGAGGCCGTCAGGTATCTATCCATAATAAAAGAAGCTGCAGGGACTCCCCTGGTTGATATTGAGAAAGCAGAGAAACACATTGAAAAATTACAGCGAAATATGGGGGAGCCCAGTGAAATGGCCCTTATCAGAAATTTACACTGGTGGACCGTAGAATACGGCCTAATTGGAACTGTGGAGGAACCAAAAATTTATGGCGCGGGACTTTTATCTTCCATTGGCGAGAGCGCCTGGTGCATGACAGAGAAAGTAAAAAAAATACCCTACAGCATAGAGACAGTGCATACTTCTTTTGATATTACCAAACCTCAACCTCAACTCTTTGTTACTCCGGATTTTGCCTATCTGAGTCAGGTTCTTGAAGAATTTGCCAATACTATGTCATTGAGAAAAGGAGGTCTTTCAGGAGTAACTAAATTAATTAGTGCTAAAGAACTGGGGACAGTAGAACTGAGCACTGGCTTACAGATATCCGGAATATTCAGCAATGTAATTTCAAATGACGGCAAACCAGTATATATTCAGACCCATGGTGAGACCGCATTATCGTCGAGTAAAAAGGAGCTGGTTGGGCATAGCAGGCACGATCATCCTAAAGGTTTTGGCTCACCTGTGGGAAAACTAAAAGGTATTAATCTGGCCATAGAAGATATGAGTCCACGAGATCTGAAAGCATATAACATTTATGAAGGTGAAACCGTCTCACTTGAATTTGAAGGGGATATTAAGGTCAATGGTGAAATTATTACGGGCACCCGAAATCTAATGGGTAAAATTATTCTAATAAGCTTCAGGAACTGTACAGTTACCCATGGTAAAGAAGTACTTTTTAAACCAGATTCGGGTTTATATCATATGGCCGTGGGAGAACGTGTAGTATCGGCTTTCAATGGCCCAGCTGACCTCAGTAGTTTCAATTTAGTTACCCATGAAGTTTCTTCAGAAACAATAAAACCAATAAAATCTGAAGCTCGTAAAAAACTGGAGCAGTATTATAAACAGATACGAGACTATCGTGAGGGTAGTAATACAACAATATCCAGAAACAAAGTGTTCAAAGAAATATGCGAGAAGTATCCGAATGACTGGCTTTTATCCATTGAACTCTACGAATTGGCCAAAAACAATAACGATCTTGAATTTGCACAACAAATCCATTCCCATCTGGAAACCGTTAAACTTAATAATCCAAAAATGGGTCATTTAATAGATGATGGAGTATCATTGGTTGATGGTCAACTGGTTAATTAATAGCTCATGATGAGATACTATTTCGTTTTTACATGTATAATCTTTGTTCTGCAAACTATGAATGCACAATTTGTTGCTAATTACGACGAATCTCAAGTCCCGGAGTTTGACCTGCCCGATCCATTAACCACTTTTTCGAACAAACATATTCTTACAAGTACCTCCTGGAACGAATTAAGAAGACCGGAATTGATCAACTTTTTTGAATCCCAGGTTTTCGGGAAAGTTCCCGGAACTTTAGATGCTATTGCTTTTGAAGTTGAAGAAGAAAGTAACTCCGCACTTGGTGGACTTGCTAAACGAAGACAAGTAAAGGTAACCATTACGAAAAATAGCAGATCATTAAGCTTTCTGATACTTTTATACCTGCCAATAAAGATTGGCCGGGCCCCTCTTTTTTTAGGATATAATTTTCATGGAAATCATACAGTCATTAACGATCCTGATATTATCATTTCAAAAGCCTGGTCTCTGAATAATGAATCAATAGGCATCACAAACCACACCTTAACTGAAGAAAGCAGGGGATTGCGATCCAGTAGATGGGCGATAACCAAAATGATTGAAGCCGGGTATGGTCTGGCAACCATTTATTATGGAGAAATAGATCCTGACAAAAATGATTTAACAGATGGTCTTCATTCATTGTTTTATACTGAAGGTCAGATAAGGCCAGCCAAAGATGAATGGGGCAGTATTGGGGCCTGGGCCTGGGCTTTGAGCAGAGCCATGGATTACGTTGAAAATGATATGGAAGTTGATAAAACCAGGGTTATCGTTTTTGGCCACTCCAGATTGGGCAAAGCTGCATTATGGGCAGGTGCAATGGATGAAAGGTTTGCAGGAGTAATTTCCAATGATTCAGGATGTGGTGGAGCCGCCTTATCTAAACGCAAATTCGGGGAAACGGTAGCTCAAATAAATGAAAATTTTCCTTATTGGTTCTCTGCGAACTATAAAAAATATAACAATGCGGAAGAAAAACTTCCCGCAGATCAACATGAATTACTTGCTTTAATTGCTCCAAGGCCTTTATATGTTGCCAGCGCACAGGAAGATGAATGGGCAGACCCTAAAGGAGAATTTCTTTCAGCGCACTACGCTACTCCTGTTTATTCATTATTTGGAGAAGCGGGTATCTCATCAAATGAAATGCCCGGTGTAAATTCTCCAATCCAAAATACTGTGGCCTATCATATCCGAACCGGTAAACACGATGTTACTGAATACGACTGGGAACAGTATATTAAATGGGCGACTGAACAATTTGATTAAGAAATAAACTTTTCGCGCTAATAGAATCAGTTAGATGAGAAGGTTTCAAAAATATCTTCTTTAACAATGGTATTATTATAAGAAAGGGTCCATCCCAATGAATTGGTGAGTATGTAAAATTTAGAAAGCTCGCTTAATAATCTGTTTTCCGCATTCTTTTGCAGAGAAGAAGCTTTCACTTTTTTTAGCAGGGAAGCTTTTACATTATTCTTGATCTTATTATAATCTTCGGCGCTAAATTGGTTAAAATAATCTGCGGTCACATCATAATACTCAAAATCCGGATTAATTTTAATCTCGGCTTCGGGAATATTAAGTATCCTAAGGGTTTTGGTGGCTTCATCTACTTCAAAATTAATCTCATTTAAATTATAAGCAACAGTAACTTCTGCATTAACCACTACTAAAGCTTTCTTGTCTGCAGTAAAGTAAGGCCCGAACAACTGTTGAGAATCTTTATAGCTATATACCTCAGAGAAGTGACCTTCAGTAACTACTATCTTAGAAACATTTTTTATCCGTTTTTGAATAAGTAAACTATTCTCCTTTAAAATAGATTTTTCCTCTTTGTCCTTGTTCCAGGATTGAAAAATCAAAATCATAGCCATAGCGATTACTATCCCTACTAAAATTCGCTTCATATCTCAAAATTCATAAATGGGCACTCCTTTTTTAGAGCCAAAATTTTCTCATTTAGCGACTTTAAAAAGAATTGATGCTGCTGGGAATTCTCATTAAAAGGCCTATGGAATATTCCTTTCTGAATTTCCTGAACCGCTTTCATTACGATCTCTGCTTTCTCAGAAATCCAGACAGTTTTAAATTTTTCCCAGATATAGTCAACAGCCAGATTATTTGGATGCACCATATCTTCGGCATAAAATCTATAATCCCTTAACTCATCCAGCATAATTTCATACGCCGGAAAATAGTAAAGGTTTTTATCTGATGAGGCTGATTCCATGATCTCTCCTACCGCTGAAATCAAATTTGCTTTGCTTCGTTGATTGGCTACAAATCCATCTTTTAAATGCCTTACCGGGGAAATTGTAAAAATCACCCTAGCACTTTCGTTTATCTTTCTGATATTTGAAATTATGCTCTTAAGACTTTCTTCAATTTCACTTTCTGTAAGTAACTCTTTTGTAAATTGTTTTTGTGGCAGTTTATGGCAGTTAGCAACCCTTTCCTGATCTTTAAAATCTTTGTAAACCCACGCAGTACCCAGAGTAATTATTAAATGGCTGGCTTTACCGAGCTGATCTCTAGTTTTAAGAAGAGCGCTATTTAAATTGTTTATCAGTATCTCTTTAGATGAATCACTCAGCTCTGAATGTGCATCAAAACAGTGCCAGCGTTCATTGAAATAAAAAACATCAGCGTCTGTATATGTTTTTTCCTCTATTGCACGAATTATTAAGTTTTCTATTGCTATAGAGTGGAACAATATTCCAAACGGATTTTGAAGGGTTTGAAATTGATAATACTCGAGTTTCCTTCCAATATTTTCCACAAAACAGGAACCTATAAGAAATAGCCTGCTTTGATAATCAATACTTTCTTTCTCAGAATATAAAGGAACTGATGTTTGAAGCTTCATATTTTCCGTTTAGTAAGGTTACAAGCAATCAGCAATATTTTTCAACATTAAATTATAATCATTTTCTAATTGTTTATCTAACTGATTCATAAATCCAAGAATGCGGATCAAACGACTTATTTCCTCATTTTGCAAAGCCTCAGCTGCCTTGTTCAGCTCATTTTGAACCAGGCCCTGAATATTGTACATATTTTCAAGGTTGTATAGACATTCATAACCAAACTCATTGACTGATTCCGAAGAATATCAATAAAATCTCACCTATTATATATTTCCAATTAATTTTTGTGGGTTTAAAAAGCCGCATCTTTTTTATTTTAGGTAATCCTTTGCTTTTTCCAATGCCAGGGGAATGCCGCCGGGGTTTTTACCTCCTGCAGTAGCGAAGAATGGTTGGCCGCCGCCACTGCCCTCAATATATTTCCCTAATTCCCTCACAATCTGCCCCGCATTGAGATCTCTTAATCCAACCAGCTCTTTAGAAATATAACAAGATAAAAGTACTTTTCCATCCTCTTCTGTAGCGAGTAATAGAAATAGGTTATTTCGGTCTTTACCCATTTCAAACGCCAGGTCCTTGATGCCGGATGCATTTAAATCCACTTTCTGTGCCAAAAACTGCACCCCGTTGATTTCCAAAATCTTATGGATTAACGATGTTTGAAGATTTTTAGCTTTTAATCGTAAAAGACCTTCCACATCCTTTTTCAGTTTTGCATTTTCTTCCTGAAGGTTTTCAACAGCCTTGACCGGATCTTTAGTGCCTTTAAAAAGATCTCTTAGCTCATCAAGCTTTCTGTTATTTTCATGGTAGAAATCTTTAACCGTGTCTGAAGTAATGGCTTCTATCCTGCGAATACCGGCTGCGATCGCACCTTCTGAAACAATTTTAAAATGCCATATATCTGCCGTGTTGTGGACATGTGTACCTCCGCATAGTTCAATAGATTGTCCAAACCTTATCGTACGAACCGCATCTCCATACTTTTCTCCAAACAAAGCCATTGCCCCTTCTTGTAGTGCTTTTTGCATAGGGATTGCTCGCTGTTCTTCTAAAGAAAGTTGCTCATCTATCCTCATATTTACAAAATTTTCCACATCGCGGAGTTGCTCTATAGTCATTTTTGCAAAGTGAGAAAAATCAAATCGCAGGTATTTTGAATGTACTGCAGAACCTTTTTGCTCTACATGATTCCCTAAAACTTCCCTAAGTGCCTGGTGCAATAAATGGGTAGCGGTATGATTCCTGGCCGTCCGTTCTCTTTGTTTTTTATCCACAACGGCTGTAAGGACCTCGTTCGGATGTTTAGGTAGGTTTTTTGAGAAATGTATGATTTCGTTATTCTCCTTCTTTGTATCTAAAATGTACACTACATCCCCATTGGGTACTTCCAGGTAACCTTTATCACCAACCTGGCCTCCACCTTCCGGATAAAAAGGGGTTAAATTGAAGACCAATTGAAACAGGCTTCCCTCCTTTTTAGAAACTACTTTTCTGTACTTTACCAGTTTTACCTGAGCTTTTAAAAAATCATAGCCAACAAACTCTTGTACTGCATCTTCCATAAGAACTGTCCAATCATCTTTTGAAACTTCAGAGGCAGCTTTGGAACGGTCCTTTTGTTCTTTCATCGCCAATTCAAAACCGCTTTCGTCCAATTTCAGGCCTTTTTCATTTAAAATTAGAGCGGTTAAGTCAATTGGAAATCCATAAGTGTCGTACAATTCAAATGCTTTTTTGCCATTTACAGTATCGCCTGTTGTACTATCAATAATGCCATCCAGCAATAACAAACCTTGTTCCAGGGTCCTTAAAAAAGAGTGCTCTTCCTCCCGAATTACATTTTCTATGAGGTTACGTTGTTCCTTTAATTCAGGAAAGGCCTCAACCATGCTGGCAACAAGTGCATTTACCAAACGAAACATAAAAGGGTTCTTGGTATCCAAAAATGTAAAGCCATACCTGATAGCCCTTCTTAAGATTCTACGAATCACATAACCTGCTCCTGTATTACTTGGCAATTGACCATCTGCAATAGAAAAGGCTACCGCGCGAATATGGTCTGCAATAACACGAATGGCAATATCTGTTTCTTCGTTCTTTCCGTAGGTAGTATTTGTAATTGTTTCAATTTCCCTGATCAGGGGTGTAAAAATATCGGTATCATAATTAGATTGAACCCCTTGTAATACCATACATAGACGTTCAAAACCCATACCGGTATCCACGTGTTTTTCTGGAAGAGGTTCCAGCGTACCATTTGCTTTTCTATTGTATTGGATAAAAACAAGGTTCCAAATCTCCACTACCTCAGGGTGATCCTTGTTTACCAATGATGCACCGTCAATCTTTTCCTTTTCTTCTTTAGAACGTATGTCTACATGTATTTCCGAAGAAGGACCGCATGGTCCCTGCTCTCCCATTTCCCAAAAATTATCCTTTTTATCTCCCTTAATAATTCTGTCTTCCGGTACAATGCTTTTCCACAAATTAAAAGCTTCCATATCCATTTCCAGTTTATCAGAGTCTAAACTACCCTCAAATACAGAGACATAAATACTATTCTTATCAATTTTACAAACCTCGGTAAGGAATTCCCATGCCCAGTTTATGGCCTCTTCTTTGAAATAATCTCCAAAGCTCCAATTACCAAGCATTTCAAACATGGTATGGTGGTAAGTATCCTTACCTACTTCTTCAAGATCATTATGTTTTCCACTTACGCGAAGGCATTTTTGTGTGTCCGCAATCCTTGGGGTTTTTATAGGTGAATTGCCCAAAAAGAACTCCTTGAATTGATTCATTCCAGCATTGGTAAACATCAAGGTAGGGTCATCCTTGATCACCATAGGTGCAGAAGGGACAATTTTGTGACTTTTTTCCTTAAAAAAATCTAAAAATTTTGATCTTATTTCCTTGGAAGTCATCTAAAATGGCAAGGTTTTATTAAATTTAATGTTTTGTACAAAACAATTTTTATATTTGTTTGTTTTGATAAGATGAAAGCACAAAAATAGGATAAAATCCATTCATGTCTAAGGTAAAATATTATTACGATCCTGATACCCTTTCATATAGAAAGATAGAGCCAAAGAAATCTCGGCGTTACAGGAATATTTTCCTCTTTTCGCTAGGTTCCGTCATCTCAGGTTTGCTCGGTTTAATTCTTTTACTCAACACCAATCTTTTAAATACTCCAAGAGAACTTTCATTACAAAGGGAAGCCAAGAACTATGAATTGCGGTTTGAGCTTCTTAATAAAAAGATGGAGCAAATGGAGTATGTTCTGGCGAATATCGAAGACAGGGATAATAATATTTACCGACTTTATTTTGAGGCTAATCCTATTCCGGAAGAGCAACGTAAGGCTGGTTTTGGAGGGGTAAACAGGTATAAATCTTTGGAAGGGTTCAATAATTCCGAGATGATTACTTCCACTACCAAACGGCTCGATATCATACAAAAACAGATGGTAATTCAATCCAAATCTCTGGATGAAATAACCAAGTTGGCAGAGGAAAAAGAAAAACTTTTGGCGGGGATCCCGGCAATTCAACCTGTAAATAACGAAGAACTTACACGAATGGCTTCTGGTTTTGGTTGGCGTTCGGACCCTTTCACCAAGGCGAGGAAAATGCATAGGGGTATGGATTTTACGGCTCCTAAAGGAACGCCCATCTATGCGTCCGGAGATGGGGTTGTGAAACGCGCGGATAATAACGCCTCTGGTTATGGTAAGCATATTCGCATAGACCATGGATATGGGTATATGACCCTATACGGTCATCTAAGTAAATACAATGTAAAAAGACGTCAAAAAGTGAAGCGGGGAGACCTTATAGGTTTTGTTGGAAGCACGGGTAGATCTGAAGCACCTCATCTGCATTACGAAGTATGGAAGGAAGGAGAACGTATAAATCCTATAAATTTCTATTACGGAAGTTTATCTGCCGAAGAATTTGAAAACATGCTCAAGTACGCAACTCAGGAAAATCAATCACTGGATTAATGCATATAGAATTACCAGAAAAACGTTATTATGGAATTGGCGAAGTTGCCAGGGCTTTTGATGTAAATACCTCCCTTATTCGTTTCTGGGAAAGAGAATTTGATGTTATCCAACCCAAAAAGAACGCAAAAGGCAACCGAAAATTCACCCCAAAAGACATTCAAAATCTTCAACTAATATATCATTTGGTTAAGGAGCGTGGATTTACTCTTGAAGGTGCTAAAACTCATTTACGTGAGGAAAGACAAAAGACTTTGTCAAATTTTGAGATTATCCAAAAGCTTGAGAAAATAAAAGCAGAACTGATCAAAATAAAAAATCAGCTTTAAACCTATACTATAACTTAATAAAACGATTATGAAAAAATGGTTAATTCCCGTAATTGTCCTCCTGGTCCTGGCGTTTGCTATTTATCAATGGGCTGTTGGATTTAATAATACATCAGTCGAATATGAAGCCAATGCCAAAACCGCCTGGTCTAATGTTGAAAGTTCATATCAAAGAAGAAATGATCTTATTGGCAATTTGGTAAAAACGGTACAGGGTGCCGCAGATTTTGAAAGAGGTACTTTAA
>Ga0316197_10000691_pt1 | contig 23592 bp, 21 predicted proteins | sample OudBiesiAoxic_MG_FD_204939 | JGI IMG/M metagenome (GOLD analysis project Ga0316197, IMG submission 204939) | Coastal sediment microbial communities from Oude Bieten Haven, Netherlands - site A oxic | ecosystem: Environmental > Aquatic > Marine > Coastal > Sediment | place: Netherlands... | reverse complement strand
TGGCGACGCTTGGTCACCAAGTTGCGAACCCGAAGCAAGAGCTCCTCCTGGAGGAACGGTTTGAGAAGGTAGTCGTCGGCGCCGTAGTCGAGCCCGCGCAGCTTGGTTTGTTCTTCGGTTCGAGCGGTCACGAGCATCACAGGCGTCCGCGAAAGACGTCCACCGCTCCCCTTGATGGCTTGGCATAGGTCGGAGCCCGACATGAGGGGCATCATGACATCGGAGATAACGAGATCGGGGTCCCAGACTTTGGCGACCGCCAAGCCTTCACGCCCGTTCTTCGCTGTTCGCACGTCGTATTCGTCGCGGAGAAGTGAGAGCAGGTACCTCCGCATGTCGGCGGTATCGTCGACCACGAGCACCCGGGGTTTCTCGCCGTCGGGATCGATCGGACCGGGCAGCCAGTCCCCCTCCTCGTGAACTTCCGCGACCGTGGGCTCCAACTTGGGGTCGTTGTCTGCTGCACGCTCGTCGTCTGCTCTGCTGCACGCTCCACGACGGGCTCGTCATCCTCGTCGACCTCAAAATCCACCAGCTGCGGCGGCCTCACGCTCGTCATCGTTGCCGGCCTCGACGTTCGTCGGATCTGGTCGTCGCGAAGATGTGCCTTGCCCTGACGAAGCGAGACCGTAAAGGTCGTTCCGATTCCAAGTTCGCTCTCGACCCGAATGGTGCCCCCGTGAAGCTCGACATAACTCTGCACGAGCGCCAGGCCGATTCCCGTTCCGGGGTACTGACGGGTTTCGGAGGTATCCGCCTGCGTGAAGCGATCGAAGATGGTGGGAAGCTTCGATTCCGGGATGCCGGTGCCCGTGTCGCGTACCGCAATCTGGGTAGAATCACGCCCGCGCATCACCGACACTTCGATTTGCCCTCCTCGCTCGGTAAACTTGAAGGCATTCGACAAGAGGTTGAGCAGCAGTTGCTCGAACTTCTCGCGATCGATAAAGAGCCAAACGGGTTTCGATGGGACGACGACATCCAGACGTAGTCCTTTGGCACGCGTCGCTTCATCGACCTCGGCTGCGAGCTCGCGAACGACCTCGACGATGTCCTCTTTGCTGTATTCCGCCTGGGCCTTGCCCGACTCGACTTTGGCGACATTGAGAAGCTGATTGATCAAGCGCAGCAGCCGCAGCTGATTACGATGCAGCGCCTGAAGGTGCTGCTCCGCCTCCGCCGTGTGTTCCATCTTGAGCAGCGATTCCAGAGGCCCCAGGGAGAGGGTCAAAGGGGTACGCAGCTCGTGGGACACGTTCGCAAAGAAATCCGACTTCTGCTCATCGAGCTCTTTGAGCCGTTCGTTTGTCAGCTCGAGCGAAGCCTTCGCCATTTCAAGCTTATGCTTGCCGTGGAACGCGCTTCGTTCGAGGCGCAGCCAAAGCTGCTGCGACACGATGATGACCAAGATCATACCGCAAATGAAAAGTTGGTAACCGACGAAATCGCGCGCGTCCTCGATGCCGCCCATGCCGATCAGGATGGGAACCCAATACATCCCGTACACCGTCGCACTGAACAACAGAGCAAGCGACCATGTCCAGAGGGTGACGAATCCCACGCCCACGAGCATCATCACGAGGACGTCCGAGTAGGGAGAGGCGTAGCCCTTGTCGAAGAACGCGGCTGCAATGATGAAAGCCGCGCAGATGGCGAAAATCCCAAAGGTGACGAAGTCAACGTGGCGCTGTAGTGCGACGTTCGAACTGATCGCCACGCCGAGTGCAATCGCGGTGCCGATCAACACGATTCGTAGGAGCTGCAGGGTCCAAAAGTGATTCGCGATTGCGATCCACTCGTAAAACATGAACGGCACCTGAATGAAGAGGGTGATGAGAATGCCGGTCTTCAGCGCGACAAGGTTCCGCTCGAGTCGGTGCTCCTCGAACGCTTCGATTTCGTCCGACGTGGGGTCCAATATCGCGTCGCGTATTTCCATCCGTCCCGCTACGAAGCCAAGGGTCGGCGTTCCCGCACCCGGTCGAGTAATCCTTCTATGATCTTGGAGGGCCAGTTTTCGGCGCTGCCCCGCTCCCGCGCGTTCCGCGAAGTTGCTTCTGCAATTCCGCAAACCCATCCATTCCCCCAAGTCGAGCTCCATAGCTCGGCGCATCAGGCCACGGACCTCTTCCTCCCAAGATCAACCCGACATCGCTCTCGCTGCAGACCGCCCCGACGGACGCAGCGACCCTACGAAGCAGCGTTGGATCGAGGCAGGCTTCCGTTGCAGACAGACCCACCAGGCGAATCCGAGTGTCGACGCGCACGCGCTCGGCGATCGCTTCGGTCGGGGTTCGCGCCCCGAGCCAGAGCGACGCCCAACCCATCTCGCGAAGGCAAAGCTCCGCGAGCGAGAGCCCGAGGGTGTGACCCTCCGACTCGACGCAGGCGAGAAGGCAGGTCGGCGCGTTTGGAGCCAGCGGAAGCGACTCGCAAATTCGCGCCAGCGCACGCGACAAGCGTTCGCTCAGGATGTGCTCTTCCGCGATGCTCAGCTCGCCGGCAGACCAGCGACGGCCGACCTCGACCAGCACTGGGTCGAGCTCTTCCGCGACGTGGCGCCAGGAACCCAACCGGTTGCGCGCCCTAACCAGGGCGAGCTCATGGCTCATTTCGGACGACAGGGTGTCGAGCCAGCGATCCACCTCGGTGGCCACGGGCTCGACGCGGGATTGCAGCCGGACGAAGCAATCGAGTGCATCACGTGTGAACCGTCGATGCCCCCCCCGCCGTTCGCACGCAGTCCAAGAGGCCGGTGTCGGCCCACCTCTTCACGCTGGTCGTTCCGACGCCGATGATACGGGCCGCGTCAGATGTGCTCAGCAACTGGGCCACTGCTTCAGATTGCAGACGATTTGGTCGGTTTACAATTGGAATTATAGATTACATTATTAAATGTAAGTGCAATAAAGACAGGCAGATGTGAATCAAACGATCAGTTGCTAGAGCTTTCGTTCTGGTGAAATCGACTCATCGTCGTGGAACAATCGGACGATCTAGTCGAGTCGCCCGACGGTTTTCGTGGCAAGGAGCAGCGCCGCCCGAACGAGAATCCATCCCCGCACGAATTTTCTTGGTTGAACAAATCTGGAGAGATCTGCCGCATTGTGCGATGTTTCGGCTCCGGTCATGGGGAAACGCCTGAGAACGATCGCGGCCTTCTGGGTGTATCTGCGGCCGGGCGTCGCTCTCGCCGAAGCCGAACCAGCCCAAGCGGCCAGTATCGGCAGTGTTCTCCAGTCGGTGGATGATTGGTTCGGCGCCAATGTCGTTGGCCCGATTTCCCAGGTTCTCTTTTTCGACCTGATCTTTTGGGACAACGGCGCAGAAACCGATCTGCAGCTCCCGTTCATCGTGTTTTGGCTGATCGCCGGCGCGGTCTTCTTCACGCTTCGGTTTGGCTTCATCAACGTCCGTGCGTTTCGCCACGCCTGGGTGGTGACCACCGGCCGCTACGACAATCCGGACGACCCGGGCGAGGTCACCCATTTCCAAGCGCTCTCCTCCGCCCTGTCGGCGACGGTTGGCCTCGGCAACATCGCGGGGGTCGCCGTGGCGGTCGCAATGGGCGGGCCGGGCGCGATCTTCTGGATGATCGTCGCGGGCTTCCTCGGCATGTCGTCGAAATTCACCGAGTGCACCCTCGGCCAGATGTATCGCGAAATCGGAGCGGATGGGCACATCCTAGGCGGACCCATGCGGTACCTACAGGGAGGCCTCGCGGAGCTCGGTCTTCCGCGACTCGGACGGTTCCTTGCCATTCTCTTCGCCTTGATGTGCATCGGCGGAAGCTTTGGCGGCGGCAACATGTTCCAAGCGAACCAGAGCTATGCACAGGTCGCCGATGTGCTGCCGTTTTTCGCGGGCGGCTGGGGCGCGCTGGCCTACGGGGTGATGCTTGCGTTTCTGGTCGGCGTCGTCATCATCGGTGGCATCCGCCGGATCGGTCAGGTCGCAGGCTTCATCGTCCCGGTGATGTGCGGCATCTATCTGGTCGCCGGACTTTTCATCATCATCACCAGCTTCGACCAGGTCGGGCCGGCGTTCGGCAAAATCGTGGGCGAGGCCTTCACGCCCAAGGCGGGCTTTGGCGGAGCACTCGGTGTGCTCGTCACCGGCTTTCGACGTGCCGCTTTTTCAAACGAAGCCGGCGTCGGTTCCGCGTCGATCGCGCACTCCGCGGCCGCGACCGACGAACCGGTACGTGAAGGCATCGTGGCCCTCCTCGAGCCTTTCATCGATACGATCCTGGTCTGCACGATGACGGGCCTCGTCGTGGTGATCACGGGCGCGTACGAGGGCGGCGGGCACGAAGGCGTGCTCATGACATCCAAAGCCTTTGCTACCGTGCTTCCCTGGTTTCCGAAGGTGCTCAGCCTCGCGGTGTTCCTTTTCGCGTTCTCGACCATGATCTCGTGGAGCTACTACGGCGAGCGCTGTTGGACGTTCCTTTTCGGCCCACAGCTCTCGATTGTCTACAAAGTGCTTTTCCTGCTCTGCGTCGTGTTCGGATCGGTCTTGAAGCTCGGCAACGTGATCGACTTCTCGGACCTGATGATCCTTGGCATGTCCTTTCCGAACATTCTCGGCGCGGTTTTGTTGAGCGGCAAAGTTCGCGATGCGTTGAGGAGTTATTGGAGCCGTTACAAGAGCGGCGAGATGCAGCCCCGAGGCTAGCTGCTAGGCTGGAGCGATGTCGGAGTTTGCAGCCCGCCGAAAGCAGCTTCTAGAAGCCATGGGTGACGGGGTCGCGCTGTTTCCATCGGCTCCGGTCGCGCTTCGAAACCAAGACATCGGGCACCCGTATCGACAGGACAGTGACCTCTACTACCTCACCGGGCTCGACGAACCCGAAACTCTGCTGTTGCTGACGAATCAACACGAGGAGCACCAGGTGGTCCTCTTCGTTCGCCCCAAGAAACGCGAGCGCGAGATCTGGGACGGCCCGCGTGCCGGGGTCGAGGGCGCCGTCGGGGACTTCGGCGCGGACGTCGCCTATCCGATCGACGAGCTGGCCGAGAAACTCCCCGACTACCTCGGCAACGTCGACAGGCTTCACTACCGCATCGCGCATAATCGCGAAGCTGACGCAGTCGTCTTTGATTGCCTGAACCATCTTCGCCGCGGCGGTCGTCGCGGCGTGACCGCGCCCGAAACGATCATCGACTCCGCCGTGCACCTGCATGAAATGCGCCTCCGCAAGAGCGGCGACGAAGTTGCGACCATGCGCGAGGCGGCCGCCATTACCCAGGAGGCTCACCTGCGCGCGATGCAGCTCGCGCGCCCAGGCATGCACGAGTACGAAATCGATGCTGAGCTCCTTCATGTCTTTCGCAAGCACGGGAGCGAGCGCCCTGCCTACGAGAGCATCGTCGGCTCGGGGCCCAACGCCACGATCCTGCACTACAGAGCCGGCAATCGGGTGTTCAATGATGGCGAGCTGCTCTTGATCGACGCGGGCTGCGAGTACGGCTACTACGCGAGTGACGTCACCCGCACCTTTCCGGTCAACGGCAGCTTCTCCCCTGAGCAGAGGGCGATCTATGAAATCGTCCTGCAGGCACAAAAGGCCTGCATCGAGGAGGTGAAGCCCGGGAGGACCCTCGACGAGATTCACCAGCGGGCGGTCCGCTCGATCACCGAGGGCTTGGTCGACATCGGCCTGCTCGAGGGCGATCGGGACACGCTGATCGAAGAAAAAGAGCACGAGCCGTTCTACATGCACCGAACCTCGCACTGGCTAGGCATGGACGTGCACGACGTAGGTCACTACTTCCTGGCGGGAAAGCACCGACCTCTCGAGCCAGGCTTCGTGCTGACCGTCGAGCCAGGGATCTATATCGCGACCGACGCCGAGAGCATAGACGAGCGCTGGCGCGGCATCGGCGTACGGATCGAAGACGATGTCGTCGTCACCAAAGCCGGCTCCGACGTACTCACCCACGGGATTCCAAAAGAGATCGAGGAAGTCGAAGCGGCCTGCGCGTAAGGTTTGGCGGCAGCATGTCATTGGAGCCGCTTGTGTGGTATGCCGCCCGGGATGTCCGTTGAACATACGATCGCATTTGTGGGTGGCGGCAACATGGCGCGCGCGCTCATTCGCGGCCTGGTTGGTACCGCAACCGTGCGCGCGGACCAAATCATCGCCTCGGACCCGGACGAGGCGAAGCTCCGCTCCTTGGAAGAAGAGCTGGGCATCCGCTGCACCGGCGACAATGCGGAGGCCGTGCAGTCGGCAAGCGTCGTCGTCTTGGCGACGAAGCCTCAGGTGTTCGCGCAGCTGCTACCTGGCGTCGCCGCCGCGATCGCGCCGAACACGCTCTTGATTTCGGTCGCCGCCGGGATTCCAACTCGCGTCATCGAACGTGCGCTGCCGGCCGGCACGCGCGTGGTTCGAACGATGCCTAACACGCCAGCCTTAGTCGGTGCGGGCGCAAGCGCGATCGCCGCTGGCAGTCACGCGACCGAAGACGACCTCGGACTTGCGGAGACTCTTCTGCGCAGCGTGGGAATTTCGGTGCGAGTGCCGGAGGAACAGCTCGACGCGGTGACCGGCCTCAGCGGCTCTGGGCCCGCTTACGTCTTCGCGATGGTAGAGGCGCTCCGGGACGCCGGCGTGCGCGAAGGCTTGCCCGAAGACACCGCCCTCCAACTCGCTTCGCAAACGGTCTTCGGCGCCGCGCGTCTGCTCAAGGACGAAAACGAATCGCCGGAGGTCCTGCGCGAGCGCGTCACCAGCCCGGGCGGGACCACGCGAGCAGGGCTGGACGCTCTTGCCGCGGCAGGTTTTACAGAGGCCGTTCTCGGAGCCGTTCGAGCGGCAACGCGTCGCTCGGTCGAGCTCGGCAAAATCGCCGAGGATGCGGGGAGCTAGCGCTTCATCGCGGGCCGCGGCCCAAAAATCGCCGTTCCGATTCGCAGCATCGTCGAGCCCTCTTCGACCGCTTGCTCCAGGTCGTGCGTCATCCCCATCGAAAGCTCGGGCAGGTTTTGCGCCTCGGCAAGCTCGCGGAGAGCTGCGAAAAACGGACGCGTGGCTTCTGCATCTTCGAGGTGCGGAGCGACCGTCATCAGCCCACGTAGCGTGACGTTGGGCAACGCGCGCACCGATGCGACGAGCGCGGGAAGCTCATTAGGCTGGCAGCCGGACTTCTGTGTCTCGTCTCCGATGTTGACCTGGATCAAGACCTCGACGCTCCCTCCTCTCGCCGCCGCGCGCGTGGAAATCGCCTCCGCCAATCGGGAAGAATCCACCGTGTCGACGGTGGCCCGGGCACGCTCAATGAGCTTGATCTTGTTTCGCTGGAGGTGACCGATGAAACGCCAGCGGATCTCCGGCAGGTCTCCGAGTCCAGTTGCCTTTGCCGCGAGCTCCTGCGCGTAGTTCTCACCGAAGAGTCGCATGCCCGCATCGTAGGCAACTCGAATCAACTGCTCGGAATGCCCTTTCGATACGGAGACGAGCTGAACCGAGCTCGGATCGCGCCCCGCTCGCTGGCAGGCAAGCGCAATGCGTTCACGGACCCGCTCGATGGCGGCGGCGACGTCGTGACTCATGGCCATTGATCCAAGGCATGGTGATCGAGAAGCAGTGCGACCACCTCGGCAGCGGGGAGGCCGACGACGTTGCTGTACGATCCTTCGATCCGAGTGACAAAGCCGCTCGCCAGCCCTTGAACCCCGTAGGCTCCCGCCTTGTCGAGACTCTCGCCGCCGGCCACGTAGCGCTTCAACTGCTCGCGCGAGGCGGGTCCAAACCAGACGCGGGTCTCCACGATGCGACAGTCGAGCGCGCCCTCTCCAACTCGCCCGAGCGCAATCGCGGTGCGAACCAGATGGGCACGACCAACGAGAAGCTCCAGCATGCGCAGGGCATCCGCCTCGTCGGCTGGCTTGCCCAATCGCTGGCCACCGACACAGACGATGGTGTCCGCCGCCAGAACGAACGCCCCCGGACGATCGCTGCTCGACAGGATGCTCTCGAGCTTGACCAAGGCGGCGGCCCGGACGAACTCGAGGTGGTCCTCCATGGGCAGGCTGTTCTCGTCGGCGCCACTCGGCTGCACTTCGAACGGAATCCGAAGGGACGACAAGATCTCCCTGCGCCGGGGCGACGCCGACGCCAAGATGATCGAAGGGCGCGAGGCAGTCATGACCCCTCCCCGCTACCTTCCATCCGTGCTTTGTGCCGGCGCAGATAGCTTTGGCTCACCTGCTCTGGATCGAGCCTCAGACACTTCGCGACTTCGGTCACGAAGCCCCGCACGTAGACCGCCGCCGGCAATCGCTCGAAGTCATCCTCTTCGATGCACCGCAAATAATTGGTGCCGACCTTCGTTCGCGCGCTGATCTGCTCGAGGCTGGTGCCCTGTGACTCGCGCACAGCTCGCAGCAACGCGCCGCTAAACTCGGTGTCCGGTGTGATGCTAGGCGCAGGGGGCAGCTCGCCGCTTGGCACGAGCTCCCGGTCGGTTTCGGCCTTGCTCTCTTCGGCTTCCGGGAAGACGGAAATCTCGTAAGGACGGCGACGATTGGGGTCGAGCAGCACGTCGTAGGCCTCGTCGATTCGACTGCGGGCAACCGCGAGCCCTTCCTCGTCGAAAAGGCCGAAGGTCACGAGATTCTCGGTGTCGAACACCGCACACATTCGCTTGTACGCACGGCGGATCTCCTCATCGGTCGCGCCGCGCTCGACTTCGAGGACGTCGTGATGCGAGCTCTCTGGGACTTCGCGCCACGGTGCGCGATCTCTGCGAGCTTCCTTCGAGGCGAAAAGCCGCCGCGCAATCTTCTCGATGTTGCGACTCGCTCTACTTCCGGGGCTCTCGAGCAGAAGCGGTCGCCGCTTTCGCGAGCAGCTTCGAACCACGTCATCGTGTTCGACGTAGCCCAGGTATTTCAGGTGCACACCATACCGTCTGCGCACGGCCACCGTGATTTGATCGCCGAGCTCGAGATCGGCGCGCAGCCGTGCTTGGTTGACGATGAACGGAAACTGAAGCTCGTTCATGCAATCGTGCAGAGCTGCCCCAAGCTCAGGCCATTCGCGCCGCAACAAGGCCGAGATGTCGGACGGCGCCGGTGTCTGACCCGCCTTCGCAAACGCTGTGTGCAGCGCAGCTTGCTGTCTCTCGTCGGTGAGGCGCGCCTGCGCCATGACGGCAAAGGCCTTGCGAACCAGCCGGTACAGGCCGCTCACCGCGTTGGGCTCAGGCATCGTCAAGGCCAAGCGATGGCCCGCCGAGCACCAGAAACGAATCGCGGCGTCGGTCGCGGTGGATCCCAGATCGACGACAGCAAACTCCACATCTTGTTTGGCGAGTCGGCTCTGGAGCTCTCGCAAGGAGCTTCGTCGTGCGCTGCCCCGATGGGGCTCGCTCAAACCCCCGTCCATCAACTGCAAGCCAGAGATCGGTCCATCCAGCGGTTCGCGCAACGGCAGGGTGTTCGCCGCATCGTGGTCGAGCGCGGTGGCCAGGCTCGTCAGGCTTCGCTCCGCACCGAAGGCAGGCGTGGGCGCGATGTAAGGGGCGATGCGGGGGCCGATGCCCAACATCGCATGGAGGTCCGCGCCGGATGGGTCCGCGTCGACGGCCAGAACGCGCTTGCCAATCGTCGCGAGGTAGATCGCGAGGTTGGCGCTGAACAGGGAGGTTCCCACTCCCCCTTTTGCCCCAAGTATGGCGATCGTCGTTGGGGGCATCGAGCGCTCTTACCAATCGCTCGATTGCGGCGCAATCAAGTCGCGGTCACGCTCAGTCGTCGCCGTCGTCGGTGAGACGGGGCGCGAACGGGTAGTAGCGCGGCAGGGACTCTTCTAGCTCCGACCCACCCGTTTCGTCGGGCTCAGCGTCGCAAGGGGGCTCCGAAGCCCGAACACGGCCGACGGAAGATGCGGCCCTCTTCCGGGCCGATGTCCGAATATTCAGTCTCCCAATGGGTGCGCTCATCCGTGGCTGGGTAGTCATCCCCCTCCGAATCCAAATCCGTACGGACTTTAACACTAACGGATGTTTCCGAGCAAAGCACAACAGCGGGGCGTTCGACGCGCAAGACTGTTAGATTCGCTCGGAACCGTGGGGTCGAAGGAGTCAGAAGAGGTCCTGGAAGGTGTGGTCGAGGACGTGGTTTTCCGCAGTGATGACGGAAAGTTCGCCGTGATTCGCCTCGCGGCCGACGAGAATGAAGCGCCCTCCTCTCCGAAGACCGCCGTGGGGGATCTCGGTCAGATCGCGCCGGGCGAGAACGTTCGCCTGATCGGGCGATGGACGCAGCATGCGGTGTATGGGGCGCGGTTTCGGGTCACCTCGTTCACGCCGACGATTCCTTCCACCGAGCAGGGCATGACCCGCTATCTCGGCTCCGGGCTCATCCCGGGCATCGGCCCTGCCTTGGCCGCCCGCCTCGTCGACCGCTTTGGTTCGGATACGCTCGATGTGATCGCGACCCAGTCGGCCCGGCTGCGCGAGGTTTCCGGCATCGGCAAACAGCGCGCAGAGTCGATCGCCAAGGCAGTTCGCCAACGCCGCGCTGAAGCGGAGACGATGAGCTTTCTGCACGCGCTCGGCATGGGGCCGGCTACGGCGCGCGAGATCGTTCTCAAGTACGGCGCGGATGCCCCCCGGGTCGTGAGAGAGGATCCCTACATCGTCGCCGAGCAGATTCGCGGCATCGGTTTTCGAACTGCCGATCGGATCGCAGAAGCGCTTGGAATCGCCGGCGATGACTTGAGGCGCGTCCAAGGCGGCGTGCTGCACTTAATCGGCAAAGCGGTCGACGAGGGCCATGTCTTTGCAACGCGGGAGCAGCTACGCAACGGCCTCGAGCAACTCGATGTCCCTTCCGATGACGTCGACGAAGCCCTCGTTGCGCTGCGGGCGCGCGAGCTCGTCACGATCGAAGGCGACGCGATTTATCCACCCGTTTTGCACCGGGCCGAAGTCTTGGTTGCCGAAGCGCTGAGCGCCTTCGCCAACCGTCCCAAGGTGCAACAACCCGTCAAGACGCACGACCCTACGCTCAGCGACACGCAGCGCAGCGCGGTCAACGCGTCACTTGGGACGCATCTGCTCGTGCTGACGGGAGGACCAGGCACGGGCAAGACGACGACCGTACGCGCGATCGTCGAGGCTCATGCAGCCCTCGATCGCCGAGTCTCTCTTTGCGCGCCGACGGGTCGAGCAGCCAAACGGCTCTCCGAAGCCGCCGGCATCGAAGCCAAGACGATCCACCGCCTCCTCGAGTGGAATCCAGCCACCGGCCACTTCAACCGCAACCAGCGCATGCCGCTCGACGCCGACCTGATCCTCGTCGATGAAGCGTCGATGCTCGACGTCCGCCTTGCCTCGCAGCTGCTGGCCGCAATTCCTCGAAACGCCACGCTCGTGCTCGTCGGCGATATCGATCAACTGCCGCCCGTTGGACCGGGGCAGCCTTTGCGGGACCTGATTGCGTCCAAGATTTGCAAGACGATCCGACTTCACGAAGTGTTCCGCCAGGCGCAGCAAAGCGCGATCGTTCGGGGAGCGCATTCGGTGCTCGAGGGCCGTATGCCGGAAACGACGCCCAGCCGAACAAAAGGCGACGGGGACTTGTTCCTGATTTCCGCGACCGATCCCGAGACCATCACCGAGCGTCTCATCCAAACGCTGCGTCGAATGTCGGCGGCCTATGGATTCGATCCGCTTGCAGACGTGCAGGTCATGACGCCGATGCGGCGCGGCCCGCTCGGCACGATCAGGCTCAACGAAGTCCTTCAGGAAACGTTCAACCCGGGCAAACTGGAGGGCGCCCTCCCCAGCTCGTTTCGACCGGGCGACAAGGTGATGCAGCTCCGCAACGACTACGAGAAGGAGGTCTACAACGGGGACCTCGGCGAGGTGCACAGAATTGAAGGCGGCGTCACGTACATACGGTTCGACGGACGCGAGGTTCAGTACAAGGCTGACGAGCTCGACGCGATCTCGCTCGCGTACGCCTGCACGGTCCACAAAGTTCAAGGCAGCGAGTTCCCGGCCGCAGTGATCGTCTTACACAATGCTCATTTCATGCTGCTCAATCGGGCACTTCTCTACACGGCGCTGACCCGTGCGAAGCAGTTGGTGGTGCTGGTGGGGGACCCGCGCGCGGTGGCCCGCGCTGCTCGCAACGCACTCTCTTACGAAACCAACTCGAGGCTGCTCGACCGGCTTCGCTCGCATTCGCCCTAGGGGCCCTGGCGGCCATCGAAGGCGAGAACGATGGCCTCGTGAAAAAGGGGGCGAAAGGCCCGGATTGCGGCATTGTCGCTGGAGACCGCCACCCGATTGCTGAGGAGCACCATCACGAGCTGCCGCCGGGGGTCGCACCAAAGCGAGGTGCCTGTGAATCCGAGGTGACCAAACGCATCCGCGTCGATCGACCTGCCGGCAGCGCTTCCGTGCTCGGCCTTGCCATCCCAGCCGAGTCGGTGTGTCCCGCCCGGCCTCCTTGCCGCCGCGTGCCGAACGAGCTCTTCCTCTTCGGCTCCTCGTCGTCCGTGCCACGCGGCCACGCACGCGGCGCCAAAGGTCGCGACGCTCCTCGCTAGCCCGAACATGCCGGCATGGCCCGCGACGCCACCGAGGGCCGCGCAGTTGTCGTCATGGACCTCGCCGGTCAACGTTCGCCCACGCCAAGAAGACCAGCCTGTCGGCGCGCAGCGCGCTTTCCAATCGTCGTCTGACCAGCTCGGCCCAAAAAAGACCGTGTCGTCGACGCCGAGCGCAAGGGCACCGCGCTCCGCCACGACCTCGTCCAGGGGTTTGCCGGCCGCGCGGCCCATCGCCACCCCGGCCACGATGTACCCGAGGTCGCTGTAGACGGCGCGGCCAACCGTGTTCGCATCCCAATGCGGAAGCAACTGTGCCAAAATCCATTTGCGGGCCGCGTCGGTCCCGGGTTCGTCGGGGAGTGTCTCGTAGAAGGGCACCCAGGCCTCCAAGCCGGACCGATGGCTGAGCACCTCTTCCCAGTTGCGCTCGCCGACCGGGAGGCCATTTGCTTCAGGGATCAGCTCCTCGACGCGCTCGCCAAGGTCGAAAACGCCGGCCTGATGCAAGCGCAGCGCCGCCGTCGCCACCCATGGCTTGGTCAGCGAAGCCAAGTCATAGAAGGTGTCGACGGTGACCGGCAGAGACCCTTCGGCGCGGAGTCCTGCGGCCGCATCGACGTAGTGCCAGGCACCTCGGTCCCAAAATGCAACCGAGGCACTTGCGCCCGGAAACACCGTGGATGCGCATCCTGCGGCGAGTTGCTCCTGCAATGCGCGCTCGATCCGCGTCGAGAGGTTTTCGGTCACGTCTGCTGTCTACCCAATCGCGCTGCGATGGTCTACAGGAAGCGCCAGCGATGACGCTTCCCTATCTCACGAGCTCGATCGCTCCGATCGAAGCCGAGTTTCGATCGACCCCGGAGGATTTCGAGGTCGAAGAGCTACCCGCATACCCGCCGAGCGGCACGGGCGCGCACGTGTTTGCGTTCATCGAGAAGCGTGGGTTGACGACCAAGGACGCCGTTCGTGCGCTTTGCGAGCGCGTTGGCGCCGACCCAAGAGCTGCAGGATGGGCCGGTCTCAAGGATCGCCACGCCGTGACCCGGCAATGGATCAGCATATTCGGCGCCTCCCCTGACGCGATTCGAAAGGCAGGGGTCGAAGACGTCCGGGTTCTCGAAGCGGCGCTTCATCCGCAGAAGCTTCGGACCGGCCACCTTCGCGCGAATCGCTTTTGGATCCGTCTGCGGCAAATTGACCCATCGAGAATAGACGAGCTTCGCAAGCTGTTGTCGAGGATCGAAAACGACGGTCTCCCCAACTACTACGGAGAGCAGCGGTTCGGACGCGACGGGGACAATGCCGAGCGCGCGCTTCGATGGGTCCTCGGTGAGGCTCGAGCACCCCAATCCGGTTTTCAACGAAAGCTCCAGATGTCAGCGCTCCAATCGGAAATCTTCAACCGGTGCGTGGCCGCGCGCGTGCAAACCTCAACGCTCGGGGAGGTTTACGCAGGCGACCTCGTAAAGAAGCACGAGTCCGGAGGCTTGTTCGTTGCGCCCGATGTGGAGGACACGCAGGCTCGGGCCGACGCTTGGGAGATCAGTCCCACTGGACCGATCTTCGGCGCCAAGATGCGCTGGCCGGAGGGCGATGCCCGCAAACGCGAAGAGATCCTGCTGGAGGAGTCCGGCTTGACCCTGGATCGGCTGGCCAAATGGAAGCGCGTCGCCCCGGGCACCCGGCGGTTCGTCCGTGTTCCGGTGCGAAATCTAGACCTGACTGTAAGTGAGAATACGGTGGAGCTGGATTTCACCCTACCCGCTGGCTCCTACGCGACCATATTGGTGCGGGAGATTCTCAAGCGGGATGCACGGCCGCCAAAGACCGGCTAGAAGCGCGCTCTACCCGAGGAAACGTATGATCGACATTCAAGAGAGATTGACCGCCTTCGCCATGCTTGGCGCGACCTGGGTCATGTGGCTTCTGATTATCCTCTCCATCTTCGGCGTGGCCATCATTTTTGAGCGCATTTATTACTTCTTCGCCTCCCGCGATGATGTGCGCGCCCTTCAAGAGGACCTGCGCCTGCACCTCGCAAAAAACGACGTGGCCGGGGCCCGCGACCGTCTCGCCAAGTCGCGCTCCTTTCAGGCCAAGATCGTTCACTCCGGCATCGAAGTGGTCGACGAGGGCTCGGACGCGGTCGAAGAACGGCTCGCTGGTGAGACGGCCGTAGCGCGAACACAAATGGAGCGAAATCTCGGCTTCCTCGGTACAGTGGGCAACAACGCGCCTTTCGTCGGTCTTCTCGGAACGGTCATCGGCGTCATCAAGGCCTTCCACGTGCTCGACGAGAGCGCAGGCAAGGTGACCAGCGGCTTGATGACCGAGGTCGGTGAAGCGCTCGTTGCAACGGCCATCGGCCTCCTGGTGGCCCTGCCCGCCGTCGCCTTCTACAACTACTTCCAGCGCCTGATTCGATACCGCCTGACCTGGGCCGATGCGCTAGGCCGAGACTTGCTCGCCTACCTCAAGGGCAACTCCCGCCGCGGGAGTGAATAAGATGGCTGGCGGCGCAAAGTCCGGGGATGACGACGACCTGATTACAGATATCAACGTCACGCCCTTGGTCGATGTCGTGCTCGTTCTCTTAATCATCCTGATGGTCACCGCTACCGCCATCGTTTCAAAGACGATTCCGATGGAGCTCCCGAAGGCCGCAACCGGTGAGCAGACGCCCGCGACGCTAGCCGTGTCGATCGACCAATACGGTCAGCTCTTCCTCGACACGATTCCCGTCAACACCGACGAGCTTCGAACCCGCGTGCGCGCGGCCCGTGAGACCGACGAAGACCTCCGCGCCGTGATCGCCGCCGACGGCAGAATTGCGCATGCCAAGGTCGTTCAAGTGATCGACATCCTGCGCCAGGAACGCATCACGAAGTTCGCCATCAACGTCCGGCCCGAAGAGATCGGACGCTGAGCCACGCTGCTGCTGACCCGATGTCCAACCCCTTCGAGAATCTGGCTCCGTGGGCGCTCGACTCGGCCTGGGTCGTATTGGCCATCGCGACTCACGCGGCCTTCTTGGGTCTGACGCCCAACGTTGGGGCGGGCTCCGGGCCATCGGATCCGCTCGATGCGGTCGCCGTGGCGATCATCGACCAGGAGCCCCCCGCGCCAGAGCCCAAGCCCCAGGAACCAGTCGAAGAAGACGCTCCGAAGCCCGAGGAGCCGGAGCCCGTGAAGCCCCCACCAAAACCCAAGACCTGGAGAGCGCCGAAGGATCCGCCGAAGGCGCCTGAGGAGCCGCCCGCCGCGGCGCCGGAGACCCCGGTCACGTTCGACAACATCGTCCTCACCAATGAAGGCGACGAGCCTTCTTCGTGGGCGATGGACCCGGGCTCTGGCGAGAGCCGTGACGGACCGATTGGCAAACCCGACGCCGTCGTCACAGGCAGGAGCCGGGATGGGGTGATTGGCGGGATCATCGGAGGCACCGGCATCGGGGTGGTCGTGGACGTCGGCGACCTCTCAAGGCGTCCAATTCCGCCTAGTTTGAAGCAGAAGCTCGAAAGGCTCTACCCCAAGAAGGCCAAGCAGGAAGGCGTCGAAGGGCAAGCCGTCGTGCGGCTCCAAATCGGGCCCGATGGCTCGCCAAGCAAGCTCCGAGTGATTTCCGAAGGCCCGATCGATTACAAGTTTGGGCAGATCTGCAAACAAGCCTTGCAAGGGGCGACCTGGAAGCCGCCGCTCGACAAAGACGGGAAACCGGTCAGCACCCGGGTCACGTTCACCTGCGGCTTCGAGATTCGCTTCTAGACGCTGCGGTTGCACGCTTGGGCGCCGCACACGGCGGCCCGTAGGCATTGCGAAACAACCGTGTTTTTTGACTGCCGCTGGCATGGAACGGTACCTCAGGTCCATGCGGTGGATTCTGCTCAGCCTGATGGCGCTCACCTGTGCCTGCTGGGGCGAAGACGAGGAGCCGCCCGGAGAGCTCGTCGGAAGCTTCCAGGCTCTCGGCCTGATGGTCGAACAGAGCTGCGGCATGGCGGTTCCTGCTCCCGATCCCCTGGACCTGAAATTCGATCTTCGATCCGAGTCCAACGGCCGCGCGTACTGGCAGCTATGGGGTGGCGCCTTGTTTGCTGGAATCGAAAACGGCGACACGTACACGTTTCAAACGAGTCGGAGCTGGATGGTGATCGAGCCCGATCGTTTTAGGGGCTACGTTGGCTGCTCGGTCACGCAGCGCGACGTCTTCACCTTCGAGGTGTCCGTCCCCGAGATCGAGGCCGGCTTGGACGGCGGCGTTGAAGATGACGCCGGGGTCGATGGAGACGCTGACACAGAAGCGGACGCCGGGGCGGGCGTGGAGGTCGACCCGACGCTGGTCCTGATCACAGGCTCGCAGACCACCGAAATCGTCCCGCTGACCGGCGCGGACTGCACGCCCGCGGTGGCGGCGCTCGGTGGCCCCTTCCTCTCCCTGCCCTGCCGCGTCGAGTACGTCCTCAACGGCAACGGGGTCGCTCCGGAGTGAAGAATGCCTAGTCTTCGTCGGTCGATTCCGGCGGGAACTGAGAAGGCTTCAGCGCCCCGAGGGGGACCGATGGGCGTACGGAGGGCGGCGCAGACGGACGTTCCGAAGGCGGGGCCGACGGGCGCGCCGAAGGCGCTGTGGAGGGACGGACCGGCGGAATGCTGCTCGCTCGCTTGAGCGAACCAGGCAAACGCTCGGCGCGAATGATCATTTTGGGTGAATGGACGCCAAAGAAAATACCGAGCGTTGCCTCCCGCCCGCTGATCTCGTCGACGCGGAACCCGTTTTGCTCGAGGAGCGCGCAGATTTCGTGGAGCGCGTAGAGACGAATCGAGTAGAGCCGGTCGTTCTGCTGGCCGCTGTGGTTTGCCACTCGACGCTTCACGCGGAGTCGTGAAGTCGCGTAGTCGAAGTCGGTTTCTTCCATGCACACGGCGCTATCGACCTCGAACCACACCTGGTTGGGCTGCGAGCCAATCATGAAATCGCGATTGACGACCTCGAGCAGCAGCGTGCCGTGCGGGCGGATCGAGTCGTGAAACTTTCGAATCGTGAGCTCGTTTTCTTCTTCGCTGAAGTAGCCGAACGTCGTGCCCCAACAGAGCATCGCATCGAAGGGCTCCTCGAAGGTGACCTCGCGCATGTCGCCGCGCACGAAGTCGATTTGCAACCCGCGATCTTCCGCCTCGTCGTACGCACGCGCGACCATCGTCGGTGAAATATCGAGACCGACCATGTGATAGCCCCGCGAGGCGAGCTCGACGGTTTGCACCCCCAGCCCGCAGCCGACGTCGAGGATTTTCGACCCGACCGGCACGCGAAGGGCGCGTTCGATGAAACCGCACTCGACGGCGACTTCCTTGGGTGTCGATGTTCGAACGGTCCGCAGGTACGCCTCGCCAAAGAAATGCTCGTGCCAGGGTCCGTCCTCGTCCGATTCGACCTCGGGCGGCCCCGAGTCCGCCGAATCGGCTGGCGGAGGCGGAGGCTTCGGGATCGGAATCAAGATGTCCGGGGCTGCGTCGAGCGGCGGTGCGATGTCGCTTCGGGAAAGCACATCCGCGTCCTCGAGGAAAAGCTCTTCCGGCGGATCGCTGTACCGCGCAGTGACGGGAGGCGTCGTCGAAGCTCGGATCTTGGGCGGCTCGCTGAAATGGACGTCGATGGACGGCGTCGACACATCCTCTTCGTCGACCTGCGGTTCTGCATCCAAGAGCGGGTCAGCAATTGTCATGAACGAGGGTTCGGTAGGTTCCCGGTCATCGCTCGGATCGACTGCAAAAGTGACACCGCTCGGAGGATCGAGCTCGAGCACGTTGGAAACTTCGCGCGGTGCGCCGTCGCCAGTGGTGCCGGCCGCAGCCCCATTGTCGAGCATGCTAGCGCGGGGAATGTCGATGATCGGAACGCGAAGCGCGCGCCGCCTCCTCGGAGCAGGCGACGAGATCACCTCTGGCTCGTCGGCTGGCTCACCGCTCACCGCTTCTCCCCCTTGGCCATCAGCTCGCCCATGCGAATGGACGAACCCGCTTTCGCAACGACCTCCAGCTCACAGGCCGGAGGCGTCATCACGATCGCCGTCGAGCCCATGTGAAACACGCCGAGCTCGTCGCCACGGTCGCGTGGAATCGGAGAATCGGCGTAGCTCCGCAGCCCCGGAGTGTCCCCTCGGTTCGTCTGCACATCATCAAAGCTCAACCCGATGCGTCCCACTCCGATCGCTCCCACCATGATCGTCGTCACAATTCCATGGACGACGCTCTCTTGCACAATAGCAAGACGCTCGTTCCTTGCGAAAAGCTGAGGGATAAACTCGGTTCCAATTCGGTTCACCGGGAACAAAGTGCCCGGAACATAGCGCATGCACTGGACGCTTCCGCAGGTCGGCGCGTGTACGCGGTGGTAGTCGCGAGGCGAAAGGTAGACGACGAAGTAGTGCCCACCCTCGTATTCGCGTGCGGCGGTCGAGTCGCCGAGAAGCGCCTCGGCGGTGTACGGCTGCCCTTTCACCATGAGCTCGCCCTCCGCCGAAATCTGCCCGAGGTCCTCGATCCGCCCGTCCGCCGGCGACACGAGGGCCCCAGGGTCGGGGTCGACCTGCCTCGACCCGTCGAGAAGTCTTCGGGTGAAGAAGTCGTCGAAGGTGCGAAAGCCGCCGGAGGGCACGTCGACTTCACTCAGGTCCACGTCGTAGACGCGGACGAACGCCGCGACCGCGGCGTCCACGAGCAGCTGGGGAGCCCTCGACGCTGCAAGCCCGCCAAGCGCCCTGCTCAGCCGCTTGCGCGGCAGAGCACGGAGCGTTTGAGCGGCCAGCCGTGAAGCACTCATCCCCATACCGGTGCAGTTCAGAAATGGTATCTGACTGAACAACACCCCGTCAAACCTCTGCGACCCCACAAGTTTTTGAAATCCGGAGGATTTTCGGTGCTCAAACGCGAGAGTGCCCCGCCGGGGGCTGGACCCCAACGAGGCACTCGCAATTGCCGACCTTCGGCTTAGACCGCTGCTTCGCCGCGCTCGCCGGTACGGATGCGCACGGACTCCTCGACAGGCGACACGAAGATCTTGCCGTCGCCGATGCGGCCGGTCTTGGCTGCATTTTCAACGGCTTCGATCACCGCAACGACGAGCGAATCGGGAACGACGATCTCCACCTTCACCTTGGGGACAAAGTCGACCACGTACGCGGACCCCCGATAAACCTCTCGCTTGCCACCGGTACGGCCGAATCCTTTGACCTCCGTCACGGTCATGCCTTTGATGCCAACTTCGTTGAGGGCATCCTTCACCTCATCGAGCTTGAAAGGCTTAATAATGGCTTCCACCTTCTTCATGGGACCTCCGAAACTTCAAGCAGCCCAACGAGAACCGCCGATGCGAATGGGTGTACCCCCCGATTATTTCCGAATTGTTTCGGAGGGGTAAATACGAAAGTGGAAGGCCCAACTCCGGGGGGTCCCCGGTCTGGGGTCGCTCAGAAGTGCTCCCGGCGTTTTGCCGCGGGGTCGACCTGCGGCGGCCGGCCGTACAGCCCCAATGCCTTGGTGCTACGCTCCGCGGCCGATGGCGTCGATTCTCACTACGGTTCGTGACCTGGAGCGTCTGCGACAGATTGCCGGGGTCTTGGCCGTCCATGGCTTCGGTGAGGTGGTCGAGCGAACGGGCCTGAGCACTTTGATTCCCGGCCGCAAGCGGGGCGATAGCGCACGGACGCCGGCGGGCATTCGACTTCGGAAGGTGCTGGAGGACCTCGGGCCCTCGTTTGTGAAGCTCGGCCAGATCATGTCCACGCGCCCGGACCTGATTCCCGAGGACATCTTGGTCGAGCTCAAGAAGCTGCAGGACGAAGTCCCGGCGGAGCCTTTCGAAGCGATTCGAGTGGAAGTCGAGCGAGAGCTCGGCTGTGAGCTCGCCGAGGTGTACGAGTCGTTCGAGGAGACCCCGCTTGCGTCGGCTTCGATCGCGCAAGTCCACAGGGCGCGTCTTCGCGACGGCGATCACGCCGCAGAAGTCGTAGTCAAGGTGCAGCGACCGCAGGTGCAGGCCCTGATGGCGAGGGATGTGGACCTGCTCTATTGGCTGGCCAAGGCCATCGTACGCTCGATGCCCGAGTCGCATCTGTATCGGCCGATTAGCCTCGTCGAGGAGTTCGACCGCTCGGTGTCCGCCGAGCTCGACTTCTCGCTCGAGGCCGACAACCACGAGCGCTTCACCCAGAACTTTCAGCGCAACCCAAACGCCAAGTTTCCAAAGGTCTATCGGAGCGCGAGCGCAAAGCGAGTCTTGACGCTCGAGTATCTCGAAGGGCGCAAGGTCTACGCCGCGCAACGCGCGGGGGTCAGCGGAGAGCTGATCGCGAAGCGCTCCGTCGAAATCATCATCCAACAGATTTTCGAAGACGGATTCTTTCATGCCGATCCGCATCCGGGGAACATCATCATCCTCGGCACGAACGACGAGCCTGTCATCGGGATGATCGACGTCGGCATGGTGGGCCGGCTCTCGCCTAAGATGCGCGATCGGACCATCGATCTGATGCTCGCAGCAGTTCGTGAGGACTACGGCGGCATTGCCGACGCGCTCTACGCAATCGGTCGGCCCGTGCGCAAGATCGACCGTGACGCGTTCGATGCAGAGGTCGCGACCTTGGCCCAGCGCTACCTCGGAAAGCGGCTCAAGGAAATCGAGCTCGGGTCGTTGATCCGGGACCTCGTGATGACGTCGCGGAAGTTTGGCGTCGAGATTCCGACGGAGTTCCTGATGCTCGGCAAGAGCCTGATGACAGTCGAAGGCGTCGGCAAGGAGATCTACCCGGAGCTCGATCTCCTCGAAGAAGTGCGCCCCTATTTCATGGCTCTGTTCCAGCAACGCTTCTCGCCGGAGCGCATGACGCAGGATGCGCTTCGAGGATTGCGCAGGCTCGGCGCCGCCACGTCGGAAATGCCCCTGCAGCTCGAAGAGATTCTCGAGGACCTGCGCAAAGGCGCATTCACAATTCGCACCCAGCAAACTCAGCTCGAGTCGGCTGCGGACCGCCTCGGGCGGCGCGCGTTTAGCGGGATGGTGGTGGGCTCGCTGATCATCGCGGGCGCGATTCTGCTTTCGCAGGAGAGCTATTGGCTCGGCGGTCTGGCCGCGGCTGCCGGCGCGGTGTACGCGCTCGGCCATAGCGCACGCGTCTGGTTGCTCGGCAGACCCGAGCCCTGAGCTAGCCCCGAATCGCGCGTCCGACGATCAGGCCTAGCGCACCGGCGACGAGACAGACGAGGACCGTGCCCGCCATGTAGAGCGCTACCCGCCCGAAGGCCTCGTTCTGCATGAGCCCAATGCTCTCGAGATTGAACGCGGAATAGGTCGTGAAGCCGCCCATGACGCCGGTGCCGAGGAGCAAGCGCAGGTCTGCGCCAAACCAGGATCGGTCCTCGGCGAGCACAAACACCAAGCCGAGCCCCAGCGAGCCGAGCGCATTGACCGTGAACGTTGCCCACGGAAACCCATGGCCGATGGTGATCGGCCCGAGCAGCAGAGAGACCCAGTACCGAAGACAAGACCCCGCCGCTCCCCCAATCGCAACCAACACGAAGCTCACGCTGGCGTTGTAGACGACATGTTTGCGGCTGCGCAAGAGCCCTGCGTGCTAGAGTCCGCGCCGTGATCAGCGAGGACTTCGCCTTCTATGGCTTTGACGAGACCTCCTGGGATCGGCTCGTCGCCCTCTTCCTCGGGGAAGATCGCACCGATGCCGGCGGGGTGCTCGTCGTCGTGGTCGACGCGGATCGCAAGCCGGTGGCCTGCTTTCATACGGCGAAGGGCTCGCTCGACCCCGAAGCCCTGCCATCGCTGATCGACCTCGAAGCCCTCTGCGAGGCAACCTCGGCCGGCGCGTGCATCCTGATGCGCGAACGCGCGATGCCTGACCTTGCGGACTACCTCGCCGAACCACTGGACCCCGACCAGGACTTCGTGACGCGGGTCATGCGCTTTGCGCACGTATTGCGCGAGCTCGGCAATGGAAACTGGCTCCGCGTCTGGCCCAATCCGCTGCCCCACCTTTTGCTCGCTGCCGCACCTGCGGCCAAACCGGCCATCGACTTCGTCTTGCCGGACGGGATGAACGTCGTGCTCGCGGTGTTCGACGAGGGCGAGCTTTGGACCGGCGCGGTGCTTCGACGCAAGTCAGGCAGTCTGGACGTCTTCGCCGGACCCGAGGCGATTTCCAGCTGGGCGGGTCCGCTGGGTGGGGCCTGGCGTCGCGATCATCGAGTGATCGTCCGGGCCATCGAGCGCGAGCTTGGGCCCATCCACGTCGGCTTTTTCATGGAGCGCTCCACCGCCTACGCGCTGCTCTCCGGCGGACAAGCCGGAGAGTGGGCCGTGGCGTACGCCGCGCGCGACCTGATCCTCAACCCCTTGCCCGCGTACGCCGCTGCCGGCCTCGGGATCGACGTGCTCGGCGGGGCGGCCAAATACGTTCTGCAGGCACTCGACGACGTCGACAGCGAGGAACTCGTCACGATCGCGCAAGGCTTTTGGCGTGGCCTCACCGACGGTAGGGGACTCGAAGGCTTACTCGGTTTCGCTCCAGCCAAGGCGCTCTCCGACGCCTTGCGCAAAGTCCAAAGCAGGCCTCCGCCCCCGCGCCAAGAACCAGCCGGCGGGGTGCCCTCAGACGAAGAAGCAGATCCGCTCAACTGAGCAGCCCTGCGTCGATTGTCGCTTCTTTGACAAGATTGGCGACAATATGTACCTTTGTCCCACCTGCTCAACGATGCAGGGGACATTTGTGCAGCAGTTTGAGGCTAACGAGAAGGCGGTGAGAGATGCGAGCGGGGGAAAGCATGCATAAGCTAACGGCGCGCCAGAAGGCGGTCCTTGAGTACATATCAGACTCGGTTCACTCGAGGGGGTACCCACCCACCCTACGTGAAATCGGCAATCATCTCGGCATTCGCAGCACCAACGGGGTCAACGACCACCTGCGGGCGCTCGAGCGCAAAGGCTACCTCACCCGGGAGGACATGAAGTCGCG
>Ga0316197_10000690_pt1 | contig 23633 bp, 22 predicted proteins | sample OudBiesiAoxic_MG_FD_204939 | JGI IMG/M metagenome (GOLD analysis project Ga0316197, IMG submission 204939) | Coastal sediment microbial communities from Oude Bieten Haven, Netherlands - site A oxic | ecosystem: Environmental > Aquatic > Marine > Coastal > Sediment | place: Netherlands... | reverse complement strand
GACCGCAAAGCCTATAGTTAGAAGAGACTAAATCAGTCCCACCGGATTAGCGTCGCAAAGCGACGGTGCCCCGGTGGGCATTTCATATCACCGATTTCATTCAAATGTAAATGGAGATGTAAATGCCTAAAAAGCAATCATCATCTAAAGTGTCAACATTGGCGTCCAAAGTACTGGCCGGCAAAACGCCAACTTCCTCTGAAGCAAAAACGCTCGCGGCGAGCGTACTGAGTCAGGATGAAAAGAAGGGGCAAGGCAAATAGCGCCCAAACAGCTGGTGCGCCTTAAGGCGCACCAGCGCCCGAACCGCCCCCACGGGGCGGGCGCTCCGCTTCCTGCCCCTCGGTTCGGGCGCGGCGCTCAAGTCAGGCGTTGCTGCCCACTGCAAAACATCTATTACTCGGGGGCGCCTGGCGTGGTCCCAATGAGCTATGCCGCGCCTGTGCGATCTCAGACCGATCGCTCGGGCAGGTTCCGATCGCAGTTTCCAAACCGCCCAAAAACCAAGCACTCCCCAAAAACCTATCCTGCCACAATCCCGCCAAAAAAAACGATAATCCGTATCCGTCCACAGCTTATCCACAGGTAAAACCCTATATATATCAACACTTTGTCCACAAGAAATTTCACTAACCTGTACGATTTTGTTTGCACGACTCAGGTCTTAGGCGCAGTCTGTATTCACCGCTTCAGAGATCTCCGGAACGATGGGGTGGTCGCAGAGGCCCCGACGGTCACTGGGCACCGAGGCACGGATCATAGATGCAGGCTTTGGTGTAACGGACAGTCGGATGCAGGTCGGATCGTGTGGGCTCGAAAGGGCCGTGGCGAGGGGCTGCACAGGTTGGAACGGAACGGTCAGAGAGGCTCGCAAGGGTCGCGATGGCGGAACGGTTGTAACAGGGGTGATGCGGGGAGGTGCGGCAGCGATGCAGTACTTTCGGCGGCAGGCGGCAACGTCTGTGTAGCAAGCTGGGCCTGCTGTAACCCTCTGGGGGGATCATAAGGTTCAAGAAGGCGTCAGGTTGTGCTTTCGGGCACGGTACAGGCTTTGGTCTGCGCCCCTGACGCCTTTCGCTTGTCCGGTCTTCAGAACACCACACCCGCCATCAACCCGACGTTGGCATAGGGCGTTGCTTCGCCCGTGCGGACGATGGCGCGGGCGCGGGTGGTGCGGGTCTTGAAATCCGCGTGGCTGACCTGCTCTGCCGCGACGCGCGCATCGATCTGCTGGCCGATCCCGCCTGCTTCCGCCGCGCGAAAGGCGGTCTCGATGGCCATTTCCTGCGTCACCGCATCCAGAACGTCCAGAAAACGCGGCACACCAAGGGTCACGGCAAGATCGATGCAGCGCACGCCCTGCGGCACAGGCAGGCCCGCATCCGCGATGACCAGAAGATCCCCGTGACCAAGCGATGCGATCAGCTGTGCAAGTTCGTTGTGCAGAATACCTGATTTTTTCATGCCGCCCTCCAGATGTGAAGTGCAGCCTAGAAGCACGCGTGCAGCGCTGCAAGCGCCGCGGTTGACATACGTCAAAGCACGCACAGGCCTTGCGTGCTAGGGTATTCACAACAGATTTGAAAGGAGTTCTAGTATGCTACGCGTTGCTTCAATGCTGTACGGGATCGTCGCATTCAGCCTTGCCGGTGCGGGTGTGATCGCGGTTTTAGCCTCGGGTATATCGGCGTTGATGCCGATCCTTGCTGCCGCCACGACCGGCGCTATTCTGGCGCTACCGGTGACCTATTTCATCGCCAGCCGGTTGGTGCGGTGATGGCAGGTCCAGATGATAGTGCGGAAAACGCAAAGGTTGATGTTGCATCTCAGAAACAGGTGCTGATGCGTCGTCGCAAGGAATTGGTTGGCGATATGCAGGATATCGAACACGCGCTTGATGCGCCAATGCCAACCGATTGGGAAGACCGGTCGTCCGAGCGTCAGGGCGACGAAGTGCTCGAGGCGCTTGGGCACGTAGAGATGGCGGAGCTTATGCGCATTGATGCAGCACTGCTGCGGATCGAAGAAGGCACATATGGCGATTGCACTAAATGTGGCCAGCCCATTTCGAAAGCGCGTCTTGCCGCGGTGCCCGAAGCGGCGTTCTGCATCGGATGTGCATAGGGTTCGCCTGAGTCAAGAATGGGTCTTTTAAATAATCAGAGAGGTTGACCTGACCGGTTGCGGTCAGGTCAATACAAGTTTGGCGCGCAGGACTAGACTGCGTCGTCCAATGCCTCGCCTGCGTTTTGCACGTCGCGGCCGATCCCTTTTGTGGTCTCACAGGCCGCCAGTGCAAGCACGGCGCTCAGAAGAATGGCAACTCTCAGCATGGGGTAGTCCTTTTATTAGTGTTTCTGCACTTAACTGTATAACTGAATCATAAACAGTTTCACGCAAAAATTAGCCCTGTCTGCAATTAGTTCAGAGTGGGCTCGCACTATGACTTGCGGAAGAAAAGGTAGCGGTCGGGATCGATGGTTTCCGGGCCTTTGATCTGTTCAAACCCGACCAGTGGTTGTTGGCTGACGACGAGGCCCCCCGGGACAACTAGTTCGGCGATCAGCGGCGACAGACGCGCGCCTTCGGCCACGTCTTTTTCCTTTACACCAAACCCGAAATCATAGTGCGCCAGCGCCATCTGTGCACCTTGAGCGGCCAACATGGCCAGCATTTCGTCAGCTTCGCCTTTCAGGAAATTTGCACGTGGCGGGACGCAGGAGGGATGCGGTTGCAGAACGCGATCGATTACCCATATCCGGCGCTCAGGCAGTGTTTCGCGCAAGTGGTCATAGGTGCGTCCGTTGCCCAAACCCAGTTCAAGCACATCGCCCTCAATGCTATTGATAAACTCGGCCGCCCAGTTCAACCCGTCGATTTGGGCGCTCAGGCGGCGGCGCATGGATTCAAGGCGGCTCATCTTTAGGTCTCCAGTAAGGGGCCGATGGGTTGCACCTCTGCGCCCCCTTCAAGCAGTTCAGTCAAATAGCGTTGGGAGAATTCCCATACTTGTGGCGTATGGACAAGGTGATGTGACAGATAGCCCAGTGGTTCGGTCGCGTCTTGTATCCCGTCGAGGCGTGCACGTAGCAGGTCAACCGTTTCTGAAATTAAGGCATCAGGCTCTTTTAGCCCGCGGTTTCCCCGCCAGTTGATGGGGTCGATATGGGTGTTGATCTGGCGCAGGTTCGGGGCTGCATTGCGTGCGCTGCGCGGCGTATAGGTCGACACGCCAAGGTAGCCTGCGTCTTGCAATGCGGGTAAAAACGAGGGATCGAGCCTGTTCCAGGGCGGGACAAACATCGGCAGGTAGGACGCTCCAAACAAATCGCGCATCCGCCTTTGGCCTTTTGCCAATTCGGTGATGCCTGCAGGGCGCGGGCTGCCGAATTCCGATTTTTTATCGTCAGCAGGGGCGTTATTGTGATGACGCCAACCATGCACCAGTGGAATCAGGTTTGGATTTTCCGTCGTAAAAGCAGCCAAGCCCGGCGTGGCACCTGCCGGTATGACCGCGATATGCACTGGTATATCCAAATGCTTGGACAGGGTGTTCAGCTGTTCCAAGGCCGTTGTCGGTGCAACAGCATCATCGTCGCGCCACCAGATGACAAGTCTGTGGTTTTCGGCGCGCAGCGTGCCGAGCATTCTGCGCATTGGGGTCCAGTCAACGTTCATGTGAAACGCTCTTGTTGAGGTTTGACAGGATTTCTACCGTGCGTCGGGCACCGTCCATCGAATGAAGCACAGGTGCACGCACTGGGGCGCGCAAAACACGTCTTACCGCGTCCACCAGCTGTTGTGCGGCAAGATCGGTGTTCTTGAGCATTTCAATGCCATCTAGCTTTTCTAATGCACGCGCGCGGAGCGATTGCTCGACTTCGCCGCCTGCGTCGAAAGGCACGAACACGGCAGGTGTTCCTGCCTGCAGGATATCAAGCGCCGTGTTGTAGCCACACATCGATACTGACGCTGCAGCGCTGAACAGCATCTTGCGGAAATCGGGCCTGACAGGTTCGATGGTCATGTTTTCAGGCGCTTGGTGCCTGAGTGCGGTGATCCGTTCTTGTGCGTCGGCGCCACCAACCAGCAGGTGCCAGTGCAGGTCGGGTGCCGCCAAAGCAGCCTGTCGTGTGGCGGTGTTCATGGGGCCCCCTACGTTGCCACCACCTGCGCTGACGATAACGGTTTGAACCGGTGTTGTGCTGCGATGATCTGCTGCAGGCGGCGGGCAGACAAACCCTGTGTAGTATAGCTTTTCTCGCAGGCTGTCGCTGACTGGCCAACTGGCGTCCAATGGTGTTATTTTGGGGTCGGAGTGGACTAAGACTGCATCGTAGCAACCCGCAACAAGCGCATCTGTCGCCGCGGCTTTTGCAGGTTTGGACGGGGGGGCAAGAATGTCTCTGATCGACGCGCAGATCAATGGGCGCGAGGGCATGACGATGGCGGCGTCAAGCAATGCTACGAACTCGTCGGATAGTACGCGCCTGCCAAACGGGAAAAGTTCGGTAATCACTATGTCCGGTTGCATATCGGACAGCACACGCAAAGCCGCAGTGCGCCGTTTATCAAGCAGCGCAGGCGTGGCCTCGTTCCCGTCGGCATCCAGCAGACGCTTGAAATTGACACCATCTGACTTGAGGGCGGGCAGCTGTGTTACCGTGACGCCTTCTGCGTCCAGATGAGACGCTGGCATTCCACCTGAAATGACTTGTACATGGTGCCTTGCCGCGCGAAGTGCGCGCGCCAGCACGAGGGCCCGCGCGAGATGTCCGGTGCCAAGCAGATGCGTGACCACAATAAGGACTTTCACAGTGGACGTTCCTCCAGACGAACAGGGTCACCGTCCAGAGATAACCCTTCACGAGAAACGGACAGAACGTACAGGCGATTGCGTTTGATCTGAAAGGGGGAGGGGCCAGCAAAATTCCAGCCACTGGCCTGCGCCATCAAGACCCGCATGATCCCGATGTGGCAAACAGCGACAGTGTCAGTCGTTAGGGATGACACCCAACTGGCCAACCGCGAGCGCAGGTCTCCGGGGCTCTCTCCGCCGGGGGGGCGATAGTCCCAACCCCAATCTTCGATATGGCGGTAGCCGTTTTCGGGGTCCGCCAAAAGCTCTATGCCTTTTTGACCTTCCCATTTGCCCCAATCCATCTCGATCAGCTCGGGACGTGTGACCGGTGTCCGGCCACTAATGAGTTCTGCCGTTTCCACCGCGCGGGACAAAGGGCTCGATACGAGCGCGGCACGATCCCATGGTGCGGGCAGCCTGAGTTTTGCCAGTTGCGTGCGCGCCTCTTCGTCGAGCGGTATGTCGGTGCGCCCCTGAATGCGGCCTGCTCGGTTCCAGCTGGTGTGTCCGTGGCGGATTAAGCCAAGGTGGATCATGAAAGTACCTCGTCTATTGCATGGCGTAACGTGTCGAGGGCCGAGTCCAGCATGTGGTTTCGCGCCACATACTTGCGCGCCTGTGCGCCTAGATAATGTGTGAGTTTTGGTGTGCTCATCAGTAGATCAATGCGCGCGGCCAAACCCTTTGCACCTGCTTCGGGCAAGGGGTAGGCCGAAGCCGGCGCCAGCACGTCGCGTACCCCGGGGCGGTCTTGCGCCACAACCGGCACTCCGGCGGCTTGGGCTTCAAGGTAGGTCATGCCGAAAGCTTCATTGACGCCGGGCCAGAACAGCAGCCGCGCTTTGCCATATGCGTCGCCGACGTCAGCTGGATCCAGAGCGCCGCAAAAGTGCACTTTATCTCCAAAAGGGGCCATCAGGGCCTCGACTGCTGGCCGTTCGGGCCCGTCGCCCACGATATCCAACCGCCAGTCTGCTGATTGCAGCAGGCTCAGAGTATCTGCGATTAACTGGTAAGACGCCAGTTTGTCACCCGTCCGAAACATCCCCACGCAGAGCATGCCCGCCGTGCCCGTCGTCATTGGGGGTAAATCCGACTGGGCAAGAAAAGGGCGCAGATGGACAAGCCGTTGGGTTGGCGGCCCATAAGCACGCAGCGCTTCTTCGTCTTGACGCGTCAGGTAAAACACTGCGGCGGCCGCGTCTGTTGCGTCTTCAGCGGCTTGCGCGAAGGCGGCCCATTGTCCTGTCAGGCGTTTGCGCGCACGGGTCGCTTCGATCTGGATATATGGAATTTCCAAGCCCCGTGCGACCGCAGGGCCGATAAGGTCGGGCGCCTTGTAATAGCTGTGATACGTAATCCACAGCCGCCATCCTTTCCTGCGTCCCGTGGGCACAAGCCGCGCCACTTCGGACTGTGCGATCTTTGTTAGTTCAGCTTGGCGTGCTGCTGATCCTTGACCGTCACGCAATTGAACCGTGGATGCGAGTTCCGCGTCGATCTCTGCCGCAGCAAGTGCCTCAAGCAGCGCCCGCGCCATGGCACGATCCCCGGATGGAACCGGATGGTTCGGGTGCTTCATAGGAGCGAAAAAGGCCGCTTTAATCACGCCTGAGTGTCCATCATTGCCGTCAAACGCCGCGCGAGATGGTCGATGCCCGGTTGCATACGAAAGTCCTGTGTCAGTCTGGTATATGCTGCATCTGCCAGAGCTGCGCCGCCATCCGGCAGTGCGGCGAAATCGACAATCGCCGAGGCCAGGTTTTCGGGTGCATCATCCACCAGAATACCTTCAACGCCGTTTGTGATGAACTCAGGGATTGCAGAAACGGGTGTGGAAAGTATGGGCAGCTTTTGGCTGGCCGCCTCCATTAACACATTTGGCAACCCGTCGCGGTCACCGTCTTCGGCGATGCGGCTGGGCAAGACAAAAAGATGCGCACGCTGCATTTCGGCAATAACCTCGGGTTGATCGCAGGCGCCGCGCCATGTGATCCGGTCATCCACCCCGCGCGCTTTGGCCAACGCGCGCATGTCATCCTTCAGGGCACCGCCGCCGATATGCGTCCACTGCCACTTCAGGTTTTCAGGTAATAGGGCCAAGGCTTCAATCAGGCGGTCAAACCCTTTCTTTTCCACAAGGCGGCCGACCGACATGAGTGCCAAGGGAGCGTCCACGGCACGGGGCACTCGGGTTGGTGACGCTGGAAACCGCGACAGATCAAGGCCGTGGTAAACCAGATCAACGCGGGTAGGCGTATCAGCCAGATCGCGCAGGTGTTCTGCACCAAATGCAGTGCAGGTCGCGCCGAAGTATGCTCCATGATGGGTGGCAGACAGCTTTTCGCGCAATTCCCAATCCGGAGAGGTCCAGATATCTTTTGCATGGGCCGAAAAGGACCACGGCAGCGATCGCAGGATCGCGGCATAGCGGGCTACTGATGAAGGTGTGTGGAGGAAGTGTGCGTAGAACCCTTCAGCGTCAGGCGGGAGTTCACGCGCAAGCACACAGGCCTGCCCGAACCGCCGCAACCGGTTCGGTGTACGGTCACGCGCATAGTCCGCCCGGAACATGCGCCACGCCGCCCTAAAACCTGACATGCGCGTGGCGAATGCGATGCCTTTAAGAACGCGCAGCGGGTCATCTTTGAGGTATTCGGGCAGGTAATGCACCCGCGCTTTCAATCTGTCGTGCAGGGGATGCGTCTTGTGATCTGTCGGGTGCCGCAAAGACCAGATTTCAAAACTGATACCCGCTTCTTCCAGAGCGACAAGTTCCTGAGCAATGAAAGTCTCTGACAGGCGCGGCCATCCTTTGACCACGACCGCCAGTCGCGCGTTAGGTCGTGTCATTTTTCGGCCATCAAGGCGTCTACCCGCGCAACAACCACGTCCAGCCCGTTTAGCAAAGCTGACGCGCCAGCTTGAGACGGCTTTTTCTGTTCCGGCAATCCACGGATTGCCGCATTCATCGCCGAAACAGTTTTGCCGTCCCGGTTCTCGTCCAGCATCCGGACCAAGCCGAGCTCTTCGGCGCGCGACGCGCGGATCCATTGTTCCAACCGCGGCACTGTGCGCGGCATGATGACGGCGCGTTTGTCAAAAGACAGGACTTCGCAAAAGGTATTGTACCCGCCCATGCAAATCACACCTTTTGCGTCCGCAAACAGCGATTCAATACGGCCGTCAAAACCGACAGAGGTGACACGCCCCTCAAGTTTGGCCACGCGTTCTTCAAACGCTTCACGGACCTCGCCGGTCAGGAATGGCCCGTACACAAGCAGTGCGTCGGGCGAAAGATCAAGGTCTTGCTCGTAGGCTTTCAAAACCAGATCAACCAAACAGGCGCCATCGCCGCCGCCACCCGGTGTTACCAGAATGTAAGGTGTGTCAGGCGTTTCTTGTTCGTCTGTGATGTCGCGGCGCAAATATCCGGTCCAGTGTGTGCGCGCCCTTAGGTCATCCGAAAAGGCCAGTCCCTTTGTCGGATCATAAACGGACTTGGGGCCATACACCCAGATTTCATCGTAAAAGCGTTCAGCGGCTTTCAACGCGCCCTTGCGTTCCCATTCCGCCGAGAGGACTTCTGCTTCATCCAGTACGTCGCGCAGCCCGAGCACCAACCTCGTTTTGCCCTTCTTGGCGATCCACTTCAGTGTTGGGATCAATTCGCCGCGAAAGCCTGTGGGCTCTTTATCTACAATCAGAATGTCGGGGTCGTACTGCTTGACTGCGGTCTTTATCAAGGCCGATCGCAGCGCTGTCGTCTCGTCGATATTCAAGCCCAGAGATTGGCTCTCATATGTGCCATCATACAATTTGGTGACACCGGGCAAGCGGATGTGGTCGATCCCTTCGGCAAAGGTGAAGCGTCCGGCCACAGGTGATCCGGTCAGAATGATGGCTGACGCGTTTGGGTCTGCGGCAATCAACGCCGATGCAAGGGCGCGGGCGCGGCGCAAGTGCCCCAGCCCATAGGTGTCATGGCTATAGAACATGATACGCGTCGCGCGCTCTTGTGGCTGGGGCGCATCGCTTCGCTTGTGGTCCTGCGTCTTTGTCGCTGTGTTTTGATAGTTCATGCCTAAACGCCTTTTAAACTGCCGCTCTCTTCCACAGTGGGGTAGAGGGCAAAAAAGACCAAGATCGATTGGCGTGGTTTTTGGCACATAAGCCGATCCTTGGATGTTCGCGTCAGACTGTCGGCTAGGACCCACCCCTTGTGCCACAAAACCAACAGCGGTGCAAAACACGAATCCACTCTGACAGGTGATCTGTTGTGCAATTGCATTGCCGGGCAAGCTCACCTACCGTCTGTCCATAGAATTAACAGTCGACTGGCAGTATAATGCGTTCCTTGCCTTTGGTGGCCCTCCTCGCTTTTTCAGTGCTTTTTTACGTGCTTACAGGAAGCCAAGCCCAAGCACAGGGCGCGGGATCGTTATTCTCGCAAGCGGGCTCTGGCGACGATGCAGTATTAAGCGAAGCAGATCGCATTTCTGAAATCATGCAACAGGCTGCGGAAAACGGTGTCGGTGTCGTTGTTATTGATACCGAAGGGAACATCGTTTCATCGGTAGGTGAGCCAGCAAACCCACCGGATATCATTGAAGACGCCGAAAGCGGATCTGTCTTTGTGCGTGTCCAAGACGGTATCGTGCAATTCCGTACGACGCTCATAAGGCGTATTCTGGATTTGCCGAATGATTTCAATGAAGTGCTTTATATACTCAGAGCGTCCAGCCCTGACGGAACCATATGGGCGTATTTCGAGGCGTTTTACACGTCGATGTTCCTTTTTGGCATCGGTGTCATCGTCGAAAAGCGGATCTACGGGCGCTATTTTGCCAGAAAATATGTTGTGTCGCGCAGCAGCGAGAACCCGCAGGGATACTCTGAAAAAATGCCCTTCTTGGTGTTCCGTTTCTTCATGGGTGTGCTGGGGATCTTGGTATCTATGGCCGTGGCCTATGTGATCGGATTTATCGTCTTCGGGCCTTTGGACGATCCTGCGCTGCAGTTCACTGTTGGTATCATTAACACGGCTTACTTCCTCAGTCGTCTCGTCGCACAGCTTTGGCGCATGATTCTGTCGCCCTATCTGCCGCAGTACCGCATTCCGCTTCTGGAGACGAAAGAAGCGGTACGCTTGCATTACTGGCTCGTCGTGCTCGGGACGTTCGATATTTGCCGGTTGTTGTTTTCGCTGTGGATCAGAGAATTGGGCCTCAATTATGATGTCTTTGCCTTTATGGCGTCGCTCTTGGGGGCGGTTGTTGTCGGGGTGAACGTGTTGATGGTGCTGGTCAATCGTGCACCCCTCAGCAATGCGATCCGCGGGGGGCAGCCGCCCGAGATGTGCAGTGGGATCGTCAAGGCACTCTCGGTCCTCTGGGCACCTGTGGTGATCGTATACATGTTTTACGCATGGGTGCAGGTCACGTATGATCTTGTGCTGGGCGCCCCGCCCAAAGTGCCTTTGATTGCGGGCGCATATGCGATCCTGCTGTCTATTCTGGTGGTCTACGGTGTCATCAATTTCCTGATTGAACGTTGGTTCGCGCGTGCCCGCAGCATTCGAGAGATGAACGAAACGCAAGAGTCTGACGGCTCGCTCGCGCAAGATGCCGATTTTGAAGGGAACCTGCCGCAACAGGCACCGTTCTTCCAACCCAAGTCCATGAACACATACGAGGCATTGGCACGGCGAGTGGCGGGCATACTGGCTTTTGTCGCCGGCACATATGCGTTTTTCTACATTTGGGACAATAACAGCACCAAAATGGTCGAGAGCTTGACCAACCGGTTGCTGGACGTGATTGCAATCGTATTCATCGGATATGTGATCTACCATGCATTCCGCATTTGGATCGATAACAAGATCGCCGAGGAACAGGGCGAGCTGGAAGAGGGAGAGCTCGGAGACGAGGGGGGCGGCAGTTCGGCTTCGCGGCTGGCGACTTTGTTGCCCTTGTTCAGGAATTTCATTCTGGTGGTCCTTATGGTGACGATTGCGCTGATTGTCCTGCTGGAACTAGGCGTCAATGTGGGCCCGCTTTTCGCGGGTGCCGGTGTTGTCGGTGTGGCCGTCGGTTTTGGCAGTCAGGCTCTTGTGCGCGACATATTTTCGGGCGGATTTTTCTTGTTTGATGATGCTTTCCGCAAGGGTGAATACTTGGACGTCGGGGGCGTCAAAGGCACAGTGGAAAAGATCTCTGTGCGGTCGTTTCAATTGCGTCACCACCTCGGCGCACTGCACACGATCCCCTTTGGCGAGATTCAGGTCATGACCAATTATTCGCGCGACTGGGTGATCATGAAGTTACCCCTGCGCGTCACCTATGACACTGATGTTGAGAAAGTGCGCAAGCTAATCAAAAACCTTGGTGTGGCTCTGCTGGACGATCCGGTTATCGGCGACAATTTCATCCAACCTTTGAAGTCCCAAGGCGTGATCGAAATGCAGGACAGCGCGATGATCATTCGCGTGAAATTCATGACCAAACCGGGTGATCAGTGGTTGGTGCGCAAACGCGTTTACGAAGAAATCCGTACTCTGTTTGAACGCGAAGGGATCACGTTTGCCCACAAGGAAGTCACAGTGCGTTTGGCTGATGGGAAAGTTGATGAGTTGTCGGACAGAGATAAACAGGCAGTTACAGCGGCCGCGCAAGCCTCGATAGAAGAGGATTTGATGGATGGAACCGCTGGTCCTGAAGACGACCGTTAGGCTTTTTTGCCAGCCTCAAACGCTGCAAAGCTTTCCTTGAAATCAGGGTGCCATCGCGACAATGCGGGACGGTTTTCAATGATATCGCCAACAGCCCATGCGACGCGTCGGCGGTCCAGTTCTTCGTCCACGTCATTGTCAGGGCAGAGGATGTAGAAGTTACCCTCTGACATGCTTGCGATGAAATAGTCGACGGTCTCTTCGCTGGTCCATGCGGCAGGGGGTTTTTCGGGAATGAACGACGCGATCATACCGGTGTACGTAAAACCCGGTACAAACAGATGTGCGGAAATTGGCGCGCCTGCCTCGCGCAATTCGTGCGCCACTTGTTCGGTAAGAACACGCACGGCAGCTTTGGAGACATTGTAGCCGGGGTTGCCGGGCGGCGTTGTGATCCCCTGTTTGGATCCGGTATTGACGATAACGGCCGGACGGGCGGCGTCAATCATACGTGGCACAAACGCCTGAATACCGCGGAGCACACCAAAGAGGTTCACGTTGATCACGTTTTGCCAGTTGTTCATATCCGTCATCGTGGTGTTCGGCATGCCGCTGATGCCGGCGTTGTTCATTAAAAGGGCCAAGGGGCCTTTGGCAAAGGCGACATCGGCGAGACGCTCAACGTCTTCTTCTTTTGATACATCCGTGGGCTGGCCGAACACGTCGACGGTGCCAGAGCTTGCCGCGCGCACTGTATCGACGGCTGCATCCAATGTGTCGCCGGGCAGATCTGCAAGGATGACGTTCAGACCGCTTTGTGCAAAGCGCGTGGCGGCCGCCAGTCCGACACCGTTTGCCCCACCTGTGACGACCGCACATCCACCTGCGTTCAGAGCCTCTAGATACATCTGCATGCCTCCTTGGGCATAAGGGGTTTGGTTTACCCTTTGTAGGGATCCAGCGAAGCCCTTAGGCCATCACCGAGGAAGTTGAACGCCAGTACGACGAAAATGATCGGTAACATCGGAATGGCAGTCCACGGGTAAATCTCGATTGAGGCCAGGTTTTGTGCATCGTTCAGCATGACACCCCAACTAACGGCAGGTGCCCGCAAGCCCAGGCCAAGAAAGCTTAGCGCTGTTTCCCCAAGGATCATTGCAGGGATCGACAGCGTGGCAGATGCAATGAGGTGTGACATGAAGTTGGGCAGCAAGTGTCGTCGGATCACACGCCCCGGTTTGGCCCCCATCATCTCGGCTGCGCGTACGTATTCTTCTTCGCGCAGGGACAGGAATTTTGACCGCACCGCACGGGCCAGCCCCGGCCAGTCCAATATGCCCAGAATAATGGAAATGATGAAGAACACCGACACAGGGCTCCAATTTGACGGCACAGCAGCCGAGAGCGCAAGCCACAAGGGTAATTCAGGTAAAGAGCGTAGGATCTCGATCATTCGGTTTATGATCCAGTCCGTCTTGCCACCAAAGTAACCGGCGATTGACCCAAAGAAGATGCCGAGCACAAAAGACACAGTAATGCCGATCAGACCGACTGTCAGTGATAGCTGTGCGCCATAAAGAATGCGGCTGAACACGTCACGCCCCAGCCTGTCAGAGCCCCATAGAAATACCGTCGCGCCATCAGGTGCACAAAACAAATGCGTATCCGAGGGAACAAAGCCAAAAAGGTTATATTGTGCGCCTTCGCAGAAATACTCCAGACGCATCGGTGTCGTCTCGTCTGTCTCATAGGTCCAGCGGTAATTCACCAGATCCGCGGTCGCTGTAATCGGATAAATGTATGGGCCTACAAACTGCCCTTCATGCCACAGATTGATCGACTGCGGCGGTGCATACAGGTAGTCGGCACTACGCTCATTGGGCGTGTAAGGCACGATGAAACCGGCAATTGGCAAAATGAGATAGCAGATCAGAAGAAAAATACCCGAGATCAAACCCAGTTTGTGGCGTTTGAACTTGCGCCAGACCAGCACCCAATTGGGCGCGTCCATATCCGAGCGTTCGAGCGCGCTGAGATCGACATCGTCGTTATAGGGGGCGTCGTCGACATAGCGACCATCGGGCAGTTGGGTCATGATGCGCGCGCTCCATACCTGATCCTTGGATCAAGTAGTACGAGCAGCAGATCAGAGATCATCGTGCCGATCAGCGTCAGCAACGCCACAAACATCAGAATGAACCCTGCCAGAAACTGGTCTTGGCTTTTCAGCGCGGTTAACAGGGACGGTCCGATGGTCTGCAAACCCAGAACCACAGATACCAGAACAGAGCCTGAGATCATCGACGGAAGAAGGTTGCCGATATCGGCCACGAAGGGGTTAAAGGCCATGCGTAATGGATACTTCGCCAGAAGCTTGGAAGGGGCCAGGCCCTTTGCCTTTGCCGTTTCAACATAGGGTTTTGAAAGCTCGTCCAGCATGTTCGCCCGCAACCGCTGCATCATCGCGGCAGCACCTGACGTGCCGATGACAAAAGTAGGTACGATCAGGTGAACCAGTATGGATTTCACCTTGTCCCATGACATAGGCTCGCCCTCGTAGATAGGGTCCATCAAACCGCCGATGGGAATGTCGAAGTATTTGTTGCCATAGTAAAACAGCATCAAAGCAAGCAGAAAGTTTGGCGTGGCGAGGCCCAGATACCCAACAAAGGCAGCGGTGTAGTCGACCCATGTCTCTGACTTGGCAGCGGCGAGCACACCCAAGGGCAGGGCCACGAGGTATACAAACAGAACCGCCGCCAAGTTTACCAGTACCGTCAGCCACAGCGCGTCGCCCACGATTTCACTGACGGGGCGGTCAAATTCAAACGACCATCCAAAGTTGCCTTGGATCAGCCCGTACCAGCCCTGTGGTCCGGGCGCCATGCCGACCCAGATCAGATATTGTTGCCAGATTGGACGATCGAGGGCGTATTCCGTGCGTAGAAATTCTGCTTTGGCCACGCCTTCGGCTTGACCTGTAGCCCGCAGCTCGGCGATCTGGTTGCTCAGGTAATCCCCGGGCGGCAGGTTGATGATGACAAAAATCAGGATCGACACGACCCACAGAGTGAGCAGCATAGTGATGAACCGATAAATGGCGTAGCGAAGGAACATCATTGGGTGAGCTGCTGAAAAGGATCTTCGTAGTAGAATTCATCAATGCGGTGAATGCCGAAATGCGCGCCGGGGTCCCAAGCCCAATTGGCGGTTTCAGGCACATTGCGCAGCCGCTTAGACACGACAACGGGTTGCGGTGCTTCTGACAGTATTCCGATGGCAAACTGGTTTTGCGCATGGATATCAAGCATTTCACGCCAGATATCTGACCGTTTCTGCGGGTCGTTCGTATGGCTCCAATCATAGCTCAGGTCCATGAGGCGCACTGCATCCGGCATGTCTGGTGCTTCGCCGACCTGACCCCCTGTTTGATAATATTGACCCCACTTGGGCCAGGCAAAGAACTCTTGATGCTTGGGGGCCAGATATTCAGGGGGCGTGTACTGCTGAGGTAAACCGTTGTCCCAGCCGAACCAGACGGCAGCCATGCTCAGTCCCGAATAGACGCGGTTGCGCAGGATGTCGCGGTCCAGCGGACGCATGACCATCTTTATCCCGATCTCGCGCCACGTGTCTGTAACGATTGCCAGCGCATTTTCAACTTCTTTACGCTCGCCTGCTGTCTCGACGACAAACTCCATCGGGCGGCCATCTGGCAACAGGCGGATACCGTCGGCGCGGCGCTCGGTCAGGCCCATCTCGTCGAGCAACGCATTGGCTTTGGCGGGGTAATAAATCGCCCATTTATAAAGGTTCGCCGTATCGTGGAATGGGCTAGCCGGTAAAGCGGTCATGCCCCCTTCGGTCGCAAGACCGAAATACAACGCGCGGTTTATCATGCGCCGGTCAATACCCATAGACAGCGCACGGCGAAATCGAACATCGCGCATGATCTCGCGCCAGACCGGATCGGCAAAATTCAGGTTGGGATAGATGGCAATCTGGTTTGCCGCACCATTGGACCACAAAAGAGTGCGATAATCTGCGCCATCAGCTTCACCTTTTTTGAGGATCGAAATATCTGGAAAGTCGAGCCCGCGCGCTTGCAAATCAACTTCGCCCGCGTTCGCTTTTGCCGGGATCAGGCCGCCGCCTACAATCGTCATCTCGACAATGTCGATGTAAGGTAACTGCGTTCCACGGGGGTCCATGCGGTGATAATACGGATTGCGCACAAAAAGCTGACGGCTTGACTTGCCTGAAGATGCGTTCATCCAGGGCTGCAGAGTTGGCAGCGCGGGATTATCGAACTTGTACATATTGTCGCGATCGTTGTGCAGCGCTGCCCATGTCCGCACGCGAGCTTTTTTAATTTCTTTCCGTAAGGCCTTTTTATCGACAAAATCAGCATGAAATTGCTTGAGGTAGTGTGCGGGGCGATAAATGAAGAACGGGCTGGCTTGTGCAAGAAGCTGTAAAAAACCGGGGTTCGCAGTTGGCCATTCGATCACAACGGTCAGTGGATCTGGAAAGGAAAAGTCTGCCAGTACGCCATCCACATACAGGTTCTGAGGAGGGCCTGCAGGGCTAAGTTCTTCGTTCAGGGCAACGTATTTCCAAAAGTATTCGAAATCAGCAGACGTAAAGGGGTGTCCGTCAGACCATTTGTGCCCTTCCCGAAGGTGGAGTGTGAATTTACGCCCGTCTTCGACCTCTACATCACGCAGAATATCGGCGTAGAGTTCGTAGTTATTGTCATATCCGACAAGTCTGGCGTATCCGTAAACGACCATCTGCCGCACATCTTTGGACCGCGACACCAGCGTCCGCAGTGTTCCGCCTTGTTCGCCAAGAGCCCTGCCTTTGGCTTCAAGATCCACTACAAGCGGATCGCTTGGCATTCTTTGCGTCACGGGCGGTAAGTCACCAGATGACACTTCCTGCGCCCAGAAACTGCTTTCGTTTGGCGCGATCTGGTCCTGAGCTTGTACCGCTGTGCAGACGGTCAAAGCAAAAACGAATGTAATAAGTTTTTTAAACATGACAGCGTACCTTGTGGCCGGGCTCGAGTTCGGTAAGCGCGGGCGCTGATACGCCCTCAAAACGGAATTCCTCGGGCCAGTTTGCGGGGGAACCAGCCCCTTTTGCAACCAAGTTCAGGTCGATCGGCCGGTTCACATCCGGCGTTGGCTGTGCGGCAATAAGCGCGCGGGTATAGGGGTGTCGCGGGTTGTAAAACAATGTGTCGGGTGCCGCCTGTTCCACGACAACACCTTGCCGCATGACGGCCACCTCGTCGGCGATACGTGCCACCACTGCAAGATCATGGCTGATAAACAGGTAACTGAGCCCCATACGGTCTCGAATGTCTTCTAGCAGTGAGAGTATCTGCTCTTGCACCGACACATCCAGCGCGGAAGTCGGCTCGTCACAAACCAAAAGGACCGGATCAAGCGTCAATGCCCGTGCAATCGACAGCCGCTGACGTTGTCCGCCTGAAAAAGCGTGCGGGTAGCGGATCAGCATTGACGGATCAAGGCCAACCCACCGCAGCATTTCTGCGGCCTTGTCACGGCGTTCGGCCTTGGTCCCGATATTGTGGATTTCCATCGGTTCGGTCATCGTCTGTTGGATACGCATGCGTGGCGACAGGGATGAATAAGGGTCTTGAAACACCATCTGTGCCTGACGCTGAAAGCCGATCCTTTCGGCGGGTGTCATTGCATTGATGTAAAGCGGATCGGCATCTTTCGTGGCGCGAAAGATAACCTCGCTTCCGGTGTCGGGCACCTCTGCGCCCAAGGCAATCCGTGCGCAGGTCGTTTTGCCGGATCCGCTTTCGCCAACCACAGCAACCGTTTTGCCGCGTTCCAAGTTGATGTTGACCTCATGGCATGCGGTAATCGTCTGCGGCTTGCTCCAACCGCCTGCACGCATGGTGTAGGTTTTGCAGACACTCCGTAGCTCAAGAATATGATCGCTGCCGACTTCGGTTCGCGCAGGTTCTGCGATCTGCGGGATAGAGGGGGCCGCGGCAAACAGTTTCTTGGTGTACCCATGCGCGGGCGCGCCCAGAACTGCCGGCGCGGGCCCGCTTTCCATGATGCGCCCCTTGTTCATGACAACGACGGACTCGGCCATATTTGCCACAACGCCCAAGTCATGTGTCACCAAAATAACGGCCATGCCGGTGTCACGTTGCAAATCCTTGATAAGACCCAGAACCTGCGCTTGCGTGGTGACATCCAGCGCGGTTGTAGGCTCATCCGCGATCAGCAAATCGGGTTTTGCGACCATTGCCATCGCAATCATTGCGCGCTGTCTCATACCGCCAGACATCTCGAAGGGGTACGACTTCCAGACCCGAAGCGGATCTGGAAAGCCGACCCGCTCAAACGTTTCAAGCACGGCTTCTTTCGCGTCCGCGGGCCCCATTTCGCGGTGTAGCTTCAGAACCTCTGCAACCTGATCGCCCAGCCTGTGAAGTGGCGAAAGGGATCGCATCGGTTCCTGAAAGATCATTGAGATCTGATCGCCCCGTATCCGGCGCATGGCGCGTTCATTGATCGACAAAAGATCAACAGGCGGGCCGTTGGGAGAATTGAAATCTATCTGGCCGCCTCGGATTTGCGCCGCTTCCGGCAAAATGCGCAGCACCGACCGGCATGTGATTGTCTTGCCAGACCCGCTTTCGCCCACAAGCGCCAGGGTTTCGCCGGGCATGACCCGAAAACTGACATCCCGCACCACAGGGTCCGCCGCACCAAATCCAATGCTTAAGTCGCGCACATCAAGCAGAGGGGTCATCACGTCAGGTTCACTTCCCTTTTTCCCATTCGAGTAAGTCAAAACTCTTGGGCTACAGTCAACGCGATTTCGCGCCCTACGTCCAGCATCCAGAAACAGGAACGGCTTTGCACTACCATTTTTCTGCAAAAGAGGGCATTTGAAGAGCCAGTAAACCAAAAAGGACATGTCCCAATGAGCCGCCTCGATCTTTTTATTGACAGAATGGTATCCCAGCGCGCCTGTCTCAATCATGCGGCGGCTTTGACCAAAGATCTGAAAGGTCCTGTTTTCGAACTGGGGCTCGGCAATGGTCGGACCTATCACCACATGTGCGAGATCATACCAGCCCAAGACATCTACGTCTTTGAGCGCGCGATCGCATCCCACCCTGACAGCACGCCGCCTGAAGATCGCGTTCTGCTTGGCGATGTGTTCGAGACACTCCCTCAGGCTCTTGAAACCTTCGGCGCGACAGCGCGGCTTATCCATGCCGACCTTGGGGGGCACAATGCCGAGAAGAACGACATCTTTGCGCGCAAGGTTTCCCCTCTGATTGAGCCGCTTTTGGCAAAGGGCGGATTGATGGTATCCAGCGACCGGATGTATTTCGATGCGTTGAAAGAAATTGATTTGCCCGATGACGCGGTGCAGGGACGTTGCTTTATTTATAAACGCTGACGGTCGCGCATGTCAGAGCAAGTCACCAGCTTGACCGTTGAAGGCGCAATCGCTGTTTTGTGGATCAACAATCCACCGGTAAATGCAGTGAGCCATGCCGTACGCGCGGCTGTGGTTGATGCCATCAACCTGACCGAACAAAACCCAGACGTGCGCGCCCTTTTGATTGTTGGCGCGGGCCGCATGTTTGTTGCGGGGGCGGATATCAAAGAGTTCGGATTGCCGCCTGAACCACCGCTGTTGCCCGAGGTCTGCGCACGGATTGAAACCTCGCCTATGGTTGTTGTGGCTGCCATGCATGGTGCGGCCTTGGGCGGCGGATTGGAGATCGCGCTGTCGGCGCATTACCGCATCTGTGCACCTGATGCGCGTATGGGGCTACCCGAGGTTAACTTGGGTCTGATCCCCGGTGCAGGAGGCACGCAGCGTCTTCCAAGACTGGTAGGGACAGAACATGCCGTTGAAATGATCGCGGGCGGCAAACCGGTCAGCGCCGATCAGGCACTGGAAATGGGGCTGGTGGACCGGCTTGCAGAAGGCCCCATTTTCGAAGCGGGGCTAGCATACACCAAACAGCTGTTAGCGCAGAACGCGCCACCACGACCCACGCGTGACCTTCCAAGAGCCAATAACATCGATTGGAATGCAGTAACCGAACGTGTCAAAAAGCGTGCGCGCGGGCAAACTGCGCCCGTGCAGGCGGTACGGGCGATAAAAGCTGGCGTTGAGCAGCCTTTCGAGTATGGCGTGCGCACCGAGCGCAAGATTTTCAATACGCTGGTACAATCTGACCAGCGACGGGCAATGGTTCATGCCTTTTTTGCTGAACGCGCGGCTTCGAACTTGCCAGATGTTGCGCGCGGGCAGGCGCAACCTGTTCAGCAGATTGGTATTGTCGGGGGCGGCACGATGGGGGCCGGAATTGCCTGTGCGGCCCTGCTGGCAGGCTTCTCCGTTACGGTGGCCGAAATCTCTGAAGACGCATGTGCCAAAGCGGGCCAACGGATCGCCACGCTCATACAAGGGGCTGTTGAACATGGCAAAACAGATCAGCACGTGGCAAGTAAAATGCTGTCAGACGCGCTGTGCTGTAGCACGTCTTTTGCGCAGCTAAGTGATGCTGATCTGGTGATCGAAGCTGTGGTCGAAGACATGACCGCGAAAAAGGGTGTTTTTCAGAAACTCGAACGCTTTTGCAAACCCCTGGCGGTTCTGACGAGCAATACTTCGTATTTGGATGTCGCACAAATTGCCACCGCCACGCAACGGGCAGACCGCGTCGTCGGGCTACATTTCTTTTCACCCGCACATGTCATGAAACTCGTCGAGGTCGTCGTGCCCCAGGGGGCGGCCTCCGATGCGGTAGCGACGGCCTTTGCGGTGGCCAAGCGTCTGGGCAAGACGGCAATATGGTCGGGCGTTTGTGATGGGTTCATAGGCAACCGCATTCTGCAACGGTGCCGCGCGGTCGCAGATCAGATGGTCTTGCAGGGGGCGGACCCTTGGCAAATCGATGCAGCACTTGTGGCATTCGGCTATCCAATGGGTCCTTATGCTGTTGCTGATATGGCTGGTCTTGATATTGGCTGGGCAAACCGAAAACGGCTGGCCGCTTTGCATGGTGCTGACCCGCAAGCGGTAAAGTTTCCGGATATGCTGTGTGCTGCAGGCGATTACGGGCGAAAAACCGGGCGTGGTTATTATGTTTACGACAATGGCTCTCCAATTGGCAAAAACCCCGAGGTTACCCGCTTGATCGCGCAGGACCGCGCCGCGCGCGCGCTACACACAAGGCCTTTTGACGCCACAGATATTCAACGTAAATACATGGCTGCAATTGTGAATGAGGCCGCACAAATTCTTGACGAAGGCATTGCGCTGCGGCCGTCGGACATAGATGTGGTCTTGATGGCAGGATACGGTTTTCCAAGGTTTCGTGGCGGCCCGCTTTTTTGGGCGGACATGCAGGGAATAGAAGTCGTTCGCGACGAAATCCGCCGGTTTGCGCTGGAAATACCCGCTGTAGGAAAGCCTGCGGCACTTGTTGATAGATTGGTGGCTGAGGGCCGCAGTTTCGGTACTATGAACGACGAGGTCGCGACTAAACCAGCGTTGTCTGTACCGCCTCGCGGATCGCCTTGATATTGGCGCCATAGGGGGTGGGATCCGACACTGATCCGCCTTTGAAAACAGCCGACCCAGCGACAAGCACATCCGCACCAGCCGCAGCAACCAATGGGGCTGTTGTTGGATCAACGCCACCATCAATTTCAATATGCACAGGGCGGTCGCCGATCATGGCGCGCAGTGACCTGACCTTTTCTACCTGACTGTGAATGAATTTCTGCCCGCCAAAGCCCGGGTTCACAGTCATGACGCAGACCATATCGACCATGTCCAAAAGCTGTTCGACCGCTGAGGCCGGCGTGCCAGGGTTAAGCGCGACACCTGCCTTGGCACCGGCATTGCGGATGGCCTGAACGGTTCGGTGAATATGCGGTCCCGCTTCGACATGCGCGGTGATGATATCTGCGCCGGCCTGCGCGAAGGCGTCGATATAGGTATCCACAGGCGCAATCATCAAGTGCACATCCATCACTCCTTTAATGTGCGGGCGGATCGCGGCGCATGTTGCGGGGCCAAAGGTGATGTTGGGCACAAAATGCCCGTCCATGACATCCACATGCACCCAGTCGGCCCCTTGTGCTTCGATTGCTTCGCATTCAGCACCGAAATTGGCAAAGTCGGCGGACAAGATAGATGGCGCAATTTTCAGGGAGCGATCAAATGGCATGGCAGACCTCGTTGTGCATATTCGTTCACGACAGTGTTGCCCGCGCTATATCGGGCCGGACAGGGAACACGCAAGAAGAGATCGCACTATCACCGGGTTCCGGATCACACCGGTGCGGTGACGAGCTGTAAAAGTTGTGTGAATTTGTGTGAAGGATCGAGCAAATCATTACGCATGCGCCATAGGTCCTGCGTGCGTTTTTTGCCTAATGTGGGTGCCGCGAAAAGGTGTAGTTTTGCCTCGACCTCGTCTTCGCCAAGCGGTGCTTCAGGCCCGCCGCGCGCTTCGGTTTCTCCTGAATATAGCACCCGTCCATCGGTACGAGTGACGCGAATTTCGGCGCAGCGCCGCGCGGGAAAGCGATCAGAATACTCCTGTGCCTCGCGCACATGAATGCGTGGCAGCAGGGCGGCTACCGATGCATCCGTCAAACCGGCACCCGAGATTTCGGCGGGGCCAACATGTCCGTGACGCATCATGGCCGCCAGTGCGAAGGCCAGCGAATACTGGGCCTGTCCAGTCGTTTCCGGCACGCCGGGAAAAAGTGCGGCACTCTGCGCGAAGGTCTGCACATCCAATTGCGAAATGTCATTCGCTGTCAGCGCGTGTTCCGTCATGAGTGCTGAAAGTGCGTCCAACGGGGCATGGGCCCAACGACACACGGGGTAGGGTTTGATGTAGTTCAGCTCGATCGTCCAACGCGTGCCAAGGTCTGCCCAGAATGCGCCGACTTCGGGCGCTTCCAGAGTAATCGCAGGTGCGCCTTCAAACCCGCGTAGCGCCAGTATTGCCGCCATGGCACCTGTCAAAGCGCCCATACCAGAACCGTCATGGAGCATGGTCGGGTTGGCAATCTCGCGCATCATCTGGCTGCGCGGCCCGTGGTATTCGGCAATCCCGACCGCATGGCGCAATTGCTCAGGGGACGCGCCGTTCAAAGCACACCCGATGGCCGCGACAGCGATCCCGTTCCACGCGCCGGACGTATGGTAGTCTGATACGGTATCGTGCAATGCAATGGCTGCCCGCGCGCCGACCTCATAGGACATCGCCAGAATATCCAGCGCCTGTGTCGAGGAAAGTTCAGGGTGCTGTCGGGCGAATGCGATCAAAGCCGGAACCACGGCGCAGCCGATATGCCCTTTCGTCGGATTAAACCCGTCATGCCCGTCCAGATTGTCGATTTGCGTGGCAGCCGCAAAAGCAGCACCCGGAATTGAGGCGTGCCGACCGTCAAACAGTAACGGAGCACTGTTGGCCCCTTCAGGTGCCGCGTGGAAATCCACCACGTAGTTACGCGCGATCGACGAGGGCGCCAGATCGTGCGCACCCGCCGCCACGCCAAGCGTATCAACCAGCAGCAATGCCGCCATACGGCGTGCGCTTTCCGGAACCTGCGGCTGCATCACAAAGTCTGCAATCTTGTCGAATTGAGGTGTCATCGAAGGGCCTTTGCACTTTGGGGCATGTGTACTCACCAAAAACGGCCGGTGTTACGATTTCTTGTCTGAACGCGACATTGGCTCTGCCGCGTACCAGCGGCGGGCTGGTCATTACGCTTACTCTGTGTGAGGCTAAACAAAACAAGAAGGAAACCAGAATGCTGCTACCGCGCCAAAAAGTACCTGATTTAAAACTGCCAACTCTGGACCATGGCACGTTCGACCTAGGGAAAGACAATGCCGAAAAAGGGACTGTTGTCTGCTTTTACCGTGGGCTGCATTGCCCGCTCTGTGCCACTTATCTTGCAGAGCTGGAAAAGCTTACGCCCGAGTTCGAAAAACGCGGTGTCAAAACATTCGCGTTGAGTGTCGATGGCGAAGAGCGTGCGCGCCTTATGG
>Ga0316197_10000688_pt1 | contig 23653 bp, 22 predicted proteins | sample OudBiesiAoxic_MG_FD_204939 | JGI IMG/M metagenome (GOLD analysis project Ga0316197, IMG submission 204939) | Coastal sediment microbial communities from Oude Bieten Haven, Netherlands - site A oxic | ecosystem: Environmental > Aquatic > Marine > Coastal > Sediment | place: Netherlands... | reverse complement strand
CACCGAGAGCAATGGCAGTTGCAACACCTGCTATATTACCTGTTCCTACTCTTCCAGAAACTGCTAGTGCAAATGCCTGAAAAGAAGAAACTCCTTGTTCAGATTCTTGACCACCGAAAAGCAATCTTATCATTTCTTTCAGATGACGTATTTGCATAAATCGCGTTGCAAATGAGAAGTAAAGTCCTGTTGCAAGAAGTAAATACACCAGGACTGGACTCCAGATTATTGAGTTGAGAAAATCAACAGCTTGACTCATAAATAACCTCCTTAAATAAAAAAAATAATTTGGCATTGTTTCAATTTAATAAGAATATATTTAAACTATAATAGTATATTCTTTTTTTATTATAAAATTCCTTTTTTTTAGTATAAAAAGTTAATAAATTTATTTTGAGGTATATCATATGACTAAATCAACAATTAATATAATTTTAAAAACTAAAAACCAGAGATAAATATCCCTGGTTTTTTTAATTTTTTTTGTAAAATCTACATAACCTCATGTTGCTTTTTGTTCTAAATTTTTAGTTTATATTTTTTATAAACGGTTGCTTTATCATATATGAAAATTTTTGATATTTTACTTGGGTATATCCAGGTATTCCATACTTAGGTGTAGAGAATTTGTTTTGAGGAGTGTAAGTCCTAAAAATTCTATCCCATAATATAAGAAAAGATGAAAAGTTAGAATTAGATTCTTTCCACTTTAAAGAATGGTGAATTCTATGGATATATGGAGTCACAATAAATTTTGAGAGGAAAACATCTAAATCCCGATTGATCTTTATATTGCTGTGATGAAAATAGACATTTATATTAAATATTACATCGTAGAATAAAAGGGCTTCTACAGGGATTCCCATTAAAAATATAAAGGGTAGTTTAAATAGATGTCCCATGAGTACCTCAAAAAAATGAAACCTTAGAGCAGAAGAAACATTGAGGAGTTTATCTGTATGGTGGATATTATGAAAGCGTCTTAAAGATGAGACACTGTGAAGTATTCGATGCCACCAGTAATTTATACAGTCTAAAAATATAACTCCTAAGATCAGTTTAAACTTAGAATCTAAAGAGATCATATTAATAATTCCTATTCCCATATTTTCAAGGTATTTAGCTAAAGTATAAACTGTAAACAGTGAAAAAAATCTTCCAATAAATAAGTTGATTATTCCAAGACTTATATTGCTTATATCGTGTTTCTTTCCAACAATATTTTTATTTACCTGTGGGATTATTCTTTCTAATATAAATAATAGTAAGAATAATCCCCCCATGAATATAAGTTTTTTCATAATTTTCTTCTCCTCAAACAAATTTAATATATGCTTTTTATAGATTTTATAAAATTTTTATAAAGATATTCTATATTTTACTTTTTATTTTCATATATTCCTTTTTTATCTGATCTATACTAAACAAAATAGAAATTTTTTAATTTAATTTTCCTCTGACAAAAAGAACTGAGTTCAGTCCTTCACTGGTATCCATAAGTTTATCATAATATGGTAACTCTTGATCTTTTTCAGGCAGGCTAAGTCCGATTAAAACTAAACTAGCATCAGAAGAGTTTTCTTTGATTGTTTCGTTAATATTTTTTCTAGAAACTATAATTTCTACCTCTGCATTAACTCTTAAGGTAACTAGCATCTCACTGAGTATGTTTTTTCTAAAAATCACGTCGCTTTCGTTGTCGACAACACTCAAAAGTCTTATTTTTGTTCCCTTCCAATCATCATTTAAGGATATTAAGTGAGCCATAGTTAACATGAGATTACCATTATTTTCTAGACCTCTCCACCAAATGTCGATAGATTTTTTTTGCTCGAAAAAGTTTACATCTTCATTTTGGCAAAAGACTAAGATATTTTTATTTAAATAGTTAACTTTTCTCATGAATTCTACAATGGGTTTGATATTTTTTTTATCTCTAGAGATTCCCATAAGAACAGTATTAGGTTTTAGACGACCAATTCCACTAGATTGTACAGTTTCAAGAAAGGTATCGACCATATTTTCTCCTACAACTACTTCGGAAAAAGCTAAAATTTTATTTTCTTTTAGATATGAATCTAATTTTTCTTTGGATTCTTTAATTTTTTCTTGCATATCTTCTAAATGTCCAAAAATAAATCTTACAAGAGTAATTATTCCACGGCCTTTAGAAAAATGATTAGCTAAATAAATTAAATTACTTCTATTTTGGGGGTTTCCTGAAAAAACAATGATATCTGGCTTCCAGTTTTTTGCCTGTTTTTCATTGAATCTTAATTTTAAAAGGCATGTTCTGATGATAGATATTAATACTCCATCTCTCAGATCGCCCCATGTTCGAGTAATATTTTTTTTACTAATATATAGATAGATCATAAATGTAAATGCAAGACATATAACCGTAGCTGTAAAATTAATTAAAAACATAACTCCATAGGATCCAATTGCACCGGTTAAAGATATTATCCAATGAGTTTTAAAAGTGGGTCTAAAACTTGGGTTACCAACTATTTTTTCTAATGCCACAACCATGTTTATAGCTCCATATGTATTTAGAAAAAACATAGTAATAATAGGAGCTACAAAATTTAAGTTTACCATTACTATGAATATAAATGCTATGATGAAACTTATAAAGGTAGCTATTCGTGGTTCGTTAGCTTTACCACTTCCACGACCTAGAAATGAGGGTAAAACGGAATCTTTAGCTAGAGCCTGCATAGTTCTAGGGGCAGAGATCATACTCCCAAGAGCAGAAGAGAGGGTGGCAGCCCAAATTCCACCGATAATAAATATAGGGAAATTAACTTTACTTATGAGTATTAATTTATTACTGATAAGTTCTTCTACTGGAACATTAAATCCAAACCAAAATATCTGAAGTATGTAGATTAAAAATGTAACTCCAATGGCATAAAATGTTCCTTTCGGTATATTTTCACGGGGATTAATGAGGTCACCTGACATACTAACTCCTGCTAAAATTCCTGTTACTGCTGGGAAAAAAACAGCAAATGTCATCCAAAAATTACCACTTTCTACATATGTACCAAGGGAGGTAGGGACATAGTCGTAATTACCAGAAGTGATTATTGTACCCAGTGAAAGAAGGATAAGGCAGAAGATACCATATTGCATCTTCACTGCAAGGTCTGCTCCAATACTAGAAATAATACCGATAATAACGGTAACGCCAACAGAAAGTAAAAGAGTATTTACATCAGGAAAAATAAGTTTAACTGATTCTAAAAACCCCAATATATAAAGGGCTACTGATATTACTTGTGATAAATATAGAGGAATTCCAATACTTCCACCTATTTCTAAACCAAGACTTCTAGAAATGAGAAAATAAGCTCCTCCTCCTTTCACGTCCATATTTGTAGTGATACTAGCCATTGAGAAAGCAGTAGAGATAGTGATGACATGAGCCAACACGACAATACCTAGAGTTCCTAATATTCCTGCATTACCTACTATCCATCCAAATCTTAAATAAAAAATTACACCCATTATTGTAAGAAAGGTAGGGAGGAAAACTCCATTAAATGTACCGAATCTTTTTTCCATATTTCCACCTCGTTATTTAATTTTTATTTGTTATTACTAAATTTAATTTTAGAGTAAAAAATAATATTTTATATAGTACACTATATTTACTTCTTTATATACTAGAATCCTATTAAAATTAAATTATTTTAATCTTAAAGTAGGAGGGGTCTTATTTAATTTTTGTTTGATAGAGGAAAGGAAAGTATATAATGTATATTTATATTGAGGTGTTTATATGAATTTAAAAAAAAATATATATATAGTTAATTTTTTTACTGCAATTATCCCAATATTAATAATTTCTATGGTTACATATTCTATTTTTTCAGAAAAATTAGAGGAATTAGAAGAGGAGAAAATTAATTTTATAAGCCAGACTATAGAAAATCGTTTGGAGGAAAAAATATCTAATAGTCTTAAAATGCTCATTTATTTAGAAGGAGTATATCAAAATGAAGATAATTATTTAACAGAAATACACAGTGGAGGTAGCTATAAGGAGAGAACTGATCACATGCTTCACCACATGAAAAAATTATCAACTTTAGAAAATACAGTTAAATTTATAGCTTATGGAACAACTGAAAAAGAGATATTTTTTGATGGAAATGCAGGAGAGCAAAATTTACCATTTGACTATGACCCTACTACAAGACCTTGGTATGTAGGAGCAGTAAATGCTAAAGATTATTACCTATCTGAAGTTTTTATACATGCAGGGACAAAGGAACCTATTGTTACTATATCTAAAAAAGTGGAAATAAATGGTACGCAAGAAGGAGTGCTGACAGCTTTATTGGATCTCTCTGCAATATCAAAAACTTTATCGGAGTATAAAATTGGTGAAACTGGTAGTTTTTTTATTTTAGACAAGAATAATAAGATGTTAATTGGATCGAACAAAGACAAAGAAAAATTTAAATATATGAACGATATTAATTTAGATGATCTTAAGGGGCATGAATTTGAAAGAGATAGTCCAGAGGGGACTATAATACACCATATATATAAATTAAAAAGCTTAGATGCAGTTTTAGTAGGAGTAGTTTTTGAAAAGGAACTTCATGCACCTCTTTATAAATTGAAAAATATAGTGTTGATTATATTATTTATAGTTGTTCTACTAATAAGTGTTATATTATTTATGTTTGGTAAATTTTTTGATAAATCTTTGAATAGGTTATCTTATATAGTTAATAGTATCTCCAATGGAAATTACACAAAAAATATAGAAAAGTTAACGGATATGATCGGAGAAAAAAGTGAGTTAAAGATTATTAAAGAAGCTATAAAAAATATGAATTATGAGATAGTTAAAAGAGAGGTAGAATTAAAGTATATCTCTGAAACAGATGCCTTGACTAGTATATATAATAGAAGGGCAATCATAAGTTTTATAGATGTAGAAATTAAGAGATCGAAAAACTTTAAATCAGAATATGTTATTATTATGTTTGATTTAGATAAATTTAAGAGATTGAATGATAAATTTGGACATCTATTTGGAGATGAAGTTTTGAAAAAAATGTGTAAAGAAGTTTCCAATAATATAAAGGAGACAGATAAATTTGGAAGATATGGTGGGGAAGAATTCTTAATAATACTTCCTAATACGCCATTTTCTGAAGGAATTGCAGTAGCTGAGAGATTGAGACAGAAAATAGAAAAGATGAAATGGGAAAATGATGTAGTTGTAACTGTTAGTATGGGAGTTATAAGAAATATGAAAGCAGATACTTTAAATTTATCTTTAGAAAGAGTGGATAATTTGCTATATAAAGCTAAAAATAATGGTAGAAATAGAATAGAATATCAAGTAATATAAATAAAAAAATTGACAGATAAGTATTTATGGCATATAATTTAAAAAAGATCGTATACGATCAATAATCATTAGGAGGAAAAAGTCATGAATATAAAAGGAAGTCAAACTGAAAAAAACTTAGTACAGTCATATCAAGGAGAGTTAGCAGGAGATGCATTATATAAAATATTTGCAGAAAAAGCTAGAGAAGAAGGGCATGAAGATGTAGCATTATCATTTGAAAAATTAGCCAAGGAAGAGGTTGGACATAGTGAAGTATTTAAAAGATTTTTAGGAGAAATTGAGCCAAATATAGATATAGAAAATTTAAGATCTATGTGTGGTAAAACAGTTTCAAATTTAAGAATGGCTTCAGCAGGAGAATATCAAGCATATAAAGAAATATATCCTGAATTTTCAAAGATAGCTCAGTCAGAAGGATTTTCTGAAGTAGCAAAAGTATATGAAGTATTAGGAAATGTAGAGTTAAGACATAGTAATGTTTTAAAGGAATTGGCAGATGGGATAGAAAATTAATATTAGAGGTGAAGAGATGGAAGATTATTTGAAACTAGACATGCAGCTTTGTTTTAAATTTTATAAGATATCAAGATCAATTATAAGAGCCTACAAACCTTTATTGGATAAATTAGGCCTTACCTATCCTCAATATTTGGCTATGTTGGTAATGTGGGAACATAATAAAATATCATTTTCTGATATAAGTAAAAAACTAGATTTAAAAACAGGAACACTGTCACCAATGTTGAAAAAACTAGAAAAAATGGAGTTCATAGAACGAGTAACTTTGGACACTGATTGTAGAAAAATAGTGATTGGGATAACAAAACAAGGTTTAGAACTAAAAACAAAAGCTAAAAATATACCTTTGGAAATTCTAAAAAAAACAGGAATAACCATGGAAGAGTTAAAAGATATAAAGGCAGTACTTCAAGGTGTAGAAGATAAATTTTAGGTGAAAAAATATTTCTTATAACAATGTTTAGCGTACTGTAATTATAAAAATTTATGATTTAAATCTAGGAGATGATTCTATGGAAAAGTTTTATTATTTTGGAGATGAAGTAGAAAAAGGAACTTATATGTGTGTGTTATGTGGTTTGGAATTAAAGATGGAAAAAGGTGAAATTTTAGATCTATGTCCTATATGTTCTGGATCAAAATATCAAAAAGTAGATTAATAAATAGTGGATTGTTCTATAGAATAATCCACTATTTATTTTTTTAATTTTATATTTTATAATTAAATATACTAAAAAAATCTATAGAATACTTGTCAAAAAAGACTTTACTATATACAATAAATTCATTTTTATGAATGATATAAACATTTAAATAAATTCACTTGTAATTCACTTGTAATTTCCTTGTAATTTACTAGTTATTTTGATAAAATATAAACAATAAAATTTATTTGAAAGATAAAAAGTAAAGTAGGAGAAATCTTATAAAGTAAAATTATAGATTTAGTGTTTATATTAAATATAATATTGGTTACTAAATTTTTTTCGAAGAGATACTATCTGTGGGACATGGGATAGTCTCTTTTTTATTTTATTGATGTAAAAATAAGTTAATTAAATATATATATTTACAGTTATTAAGCAATGGGAGATTTTTATGAGGAAAAAATTATGGATATTATTTTTTATTTTATCCGTTTCTATTTTGGGAGCAAAAGTAGAAAATATACAGTTAACACAAGATGAGATAAAATGGATTAAAACAAATAAAAATAAAAACATAACTATTTATTTGGATAAGGATAAGGGATTTCTAAACTATTATTGGAACGGAGATAAAAAAGGGCTTTTTCCAGATGTAATTAAATTGTTAAAAAAAAATACAGGGTTAAATTTTCAAATAATTGATCAAGATACCAAAACATTTGAAAAGTCTATAGATTCAGGGGTTCCTGATATAGTAATGGGAATAGAAAACTATAAAAAAAATGATAAAGAGTATACTTATCTTGAACAACCTTTGAGTTTAGATGGGATGATGATAACTAAAAAAAATTATACATTTATTTATTCTAGATCAGAAATTTTTGGTAAAACAATTGTCTGTCTGGAAAATAACTCAATAAAGAATCAGATCTTAAAAAAATATGGTGATAGGGTTAAATTGATTTTTAAACTTACTAAAAAAGAAGCTATGGATGCAATCTTATTAGGAGAAGCAGATATATATATAGAAAACTATCAAGATGGTTTAAAATATCTAATGGATAATCAACATTTAAAAGCAAAATTAAATTATCTTTCAAAAGATATTACAACTAATTACTATATAGGGGGGAAATCTGAATACAGGCATATATTGAATATAATTCAAAAAATATTAAATAATATTGATCCAACAATGCCATTTTTTTACAATGAATTTTTAAATTATATAAGAGATAGAATGGTTACTTCGGAAATGTTAAAGACATATATTAAAGAGAAGAAATCTATTAAAATTTTTATTCCTAAATCAAAAAATATGCCACAACTTTATACCAAAGATAAATATGGAAATGAAACTGGATTCTTAGTAAATAAGGTTGATGAATTAAAAAAAATATTAGGGTTAGAGACCATATATGAACTAAAAAATTTATCTTCTGATTTTGATGTCAATCCTTTTATACTCTCAGTAAATGGAAGGGATTTAAATAAACAAAACTTATTAACTACAGAGGCATATATGGAAGTTAAGTTATTTATTTTTAATAAAGAGAATGCAGGATATATTCCTTACCTAGGTGAATTAGAAACAAAAAAAATAGCTATAGTTAAAGATTCATTAGTAGAAATATATTTATTAGATAAGGGCTTTAAGGATAATTTAGTAACTTTTAAAACAATTAAGGATGCTATGAATTCTGTGAATGACGGAGAAACAGATGCTTTGGTAGGTGAGATTCAAGAAGTAAATTATAACTTAAAAAAGAATCATCTACATGATATAAAATTAGCCGGAACTATTCCAGATAAAATAGAATTAAAATTTGGAGTTAATCCAAATGATAAAATTCTATACCTTATAATAGGTAATTTTAATACTTATTTTTCCTATGGTTCGGGTTTTCATAGAAAAGAACATTTAATGAAAGAAATATATATACCTAGAGACTACGAATTATCAATAATTATTTCATTGATTTCAATTTTAGGTTTTTTAGGGGTATATATTCATTTAAAAAGGTTTAAAAAAATTCATAAAAATTTAAAAAAATTAACTATTGGACTTGTAGACACTTTAGAAAGTGCAAACACTTATAATGATGAAGATACTGGGATGCATGTAAAAAGAGTGAATAAATATTCAGAGTTATTAGCAAAAGAACTTAATATGTCTAATTCTTTTATTGAAGAAATAGGACTTTATGCTTCCCTTCATGATATAGGTAAAATTGGAATTTGTGATTCTATTTTAAAAAAACCCGGAAAATTAACCAAGGAAGAATTTGAAACTATAAAAAATCATGTTGAGATTGGATACAATCTTATAAAAGATCTAAATGTAAGTTTGATAGCTTTAAATATAGTTAGATATCACCATGAGAAGTGGGATGGTAAAGGTTATGGGAAAGGATTAAAAGGAGAAGAAATACCAATTGAGGCTAGGATAGTAGCCTTGGCAGATGTGTATGACGCATTACGTCAAGAGCGAGTCTATAAAAAAGCTTTTACCCATGAAAAATCTATGGAGATAATAATATCTGAAAGCGGTAACCATTTTGACCCCAAAATAGTTAATATATTTATAAAAAAACATGATGACTTCAAAAAAATATTTAATGAAGAGAGGTAAAAAATTAATTTTTTTAATATTTTATCTTAAAAATTTATGTTATTATATAAAATATGCTTATTAAATGGAGGTAACTTATGCTTATTGATATAACTCAAGAAACAAAAATAGGAAAAATCTATAGACCTGGATCTCCAGCACTAGATGTAAAAGAAATTATCTGTAATCAAGGAACAAAATCAGAATATAAAACTATTGAATACACCATCGCAACTCATAATATGGGCACCCATATAGATGTTATGGGTGTAGGAGTAGATATTCCCTTAGAAAGACTTATTGGAACAGGAATTAAATATGATGTTTCTAATATTACTAATAGAGCAGTTGAAGTGAAAGATATTGATCTATCCCTTATAGAAGGAGGAGAATTTATTTTTTTTCAAACTAATTGGGACAGATATTTAATGGAAGATAAATACGCGGATCATCCTGAAATATCTATAGATCTAGCAGAAAAATTAGCTAAATTAGATATTAATATGATTGGAATTGATGCTCTTGGTATTGGAAAAGGTAAAAATCATGGTACTATCGATAAATTATTGGGAAAAGCAAAAAAATATGCTATTGAAAATTTATGTAATTTAGATAAAATCCCAACTAAGGGATTTAAAGTATATTGTTTACCAACTAAGATAGAAGGGTTAGATGCTCTTCCTGCAAGGATACTTATAGAATTTTAATATGAAAAAACACCTTCAAATTTTGAGGGTGTTTTTTAGTTATATTATTCTACCAAAAATATTCAAGGTTAAATTCTATACCTGTTTCTTCTCCATTGGTGTCATCACTATAGGTTAACTCAACTCCTACAAGGAAGGTTGAAGTTACCTCTATTTGTACCACTTTGAAAGAGGATATTAAAAGGATCTCCAGAACTGTTTAAATTAAAGAGAAAAATATTATAAGTTGGATCATTTTATTGAATACACAGAGTATTTATTCCTTCCTGAGTTCTTAGAGAGATAAAGAGCCGTATCAGCTTGTTGAAATAATTGGTCAAGTGTAACGTTAACATCAATTTTAGATGAAGAAATACCAAGACTAGCAGTATAGGTGATTATTTTATCATTAAATTCTACAGTTTGTTGGTTTAATTTTGATATAATTTTTTTAGAAATAGTGACTGCGTCTATAGAGTTACAGTCTAGGAAAAGAATACAAAATTCTTCTCCTCCAACTCTTCCTACTATATCTCCTTTTCGACAAATTGATTTTAATAATTTACCGAAATCACGTAGGACTAAATCTCCTCCAGTATGGCCATAGGTATCATTTATAGATTTAAATAAATCTAAATCTAACATAACAAGAGTGAACTCTCTTTTGGTTTGAATTGCATGATTAATTGCAAGTTCAGAAAGAGAAAAAAAACTAGTCCTACTTTGAACACCTGTTAACTGATCAACAGATGCAATATATCGCATCTGAATTTCCATTTCATTTATTTGGAGTAAAAGACCTACAATAAACCAACTAGTAAGTGGTGCAATAATTAATGGAACTATTATTGATATTTTGTATGATACGGAATCAGTAGTAGAAAAAAAACTAGCTAACCAAGTAATAAAAGATGAAAAAATAATTGAAAATAAAGTGATGATAATTACTATTTTTATATGTCCCATTTTTATAACAAATTTTTTAAAAGTCATTTATTTCCTCCTAATTAAGAATTTATTTTTTCTAAAATATTAGTATAATTATATCGTTTATTTTCATTAATATTCTAAATAAAAATAAGTTTTCCTCTGAAGAAGACTTTTTAAGTTTACTTATTCTTAATATACTATATTAAATATATGTATTAATGAAATTTAAAAAGATGACTTCTCATAGAATAAATAAAAATCACTTTTTTATTAAAAAAAAGAGATGTTAATATCTCTTTTAGTGCTTATATAAAATTGATTTTTTACTTGTAATCAAAATACCACCAATAAAAGTTCTTAAAAATTTAAAAAAATTATTGAGGTATAAAGGTAGTATTTTTAGTTCTAGTTCATAAAATTTATGGATATGAGTAGGGTACAGTATATTATATATATAATAACTGATTATCAATTAAAACGCTAATTAAAATATATTAATAAAAATTAAATTAAAATAATATAAAAAAATTTAAATTTATCTGTTTTTTCTGTTATAATAGTCTATATTAAATTTATTTTAGGAGGTACATCATGAAAAATATAGATCTAGACTATCTATCAAAACTTTTTTTAGATTATGGTCTTAAACTTCTATACGCTATCATAATATGGATTATAGGGAAGTTTATCATCAGTAAATTAATGTTGTTAGTAGATAAAAAAATGGAAATTACTAAAACAGAGATAACACTAAGAAAATTTTTACATTCTATTGTTAACACACTTTTATACACTTTTTTATTCATTGTCATAATTTCAGCTTTAGGTATCCAGACAGCTTCTTTTGTAGCAGTATTAGGTGCAGCTTCTTTAGCTATAGGTTTTGCCCTTCAAGGAAGTTTAGCTAACTTTGCAGGGGGAGTATTGATTATTTTATTTAAACCTTACAAAATTGGCGATTTTATAGAGGTCAATGGAGTTAGTGGAACGGTAATAGAAATTCAAATTTTTGCCACACTTTTAAATACTTTAGATAATAAAAGAATCGTTATTCCAAATGGTAAATTATCTAATGAAACTCTTATGAACTATTCTAAAAATTCAACAAGAAGGGTAGATATTACCTTTGGTGTAGGATATAATGACGACTTGGATAAAGCGAAGGCAGTACTAGTTGAAATAGCTAAATCTCAAGAAAAAATCTTAAAAAATCCAGATGTTTTTGTAGAAATAATAGAGTATGCTAATTCATCAGTAAATATTGTATATCGTGTTTGGTGTAATGCCCCTGACTATTGGGATGTTTATTTTTATTCTATGAAAATGGCAAAAGTTGAATTTGATAAAGCAGGAATATCAATTCCATATCCACAGATGGATATTCATATGGATAAGTAAAAAATGTAGTAATAAAAAATCAGGAGTATTTCTCCTGATTTTTATTTTTTTGAGATTTATTGGAATGTATAGATCTATCTAAAGATTTAATATTATTCTTAAATAAATAAACTTTATTTATTTAAGTCTCCTACAATTTTTTTACCATGAAATTCAGTAGATGGGATTTGAGATCTTATCTCCTCTAAATTTTCGAGAGTCACACCTCCAGCAACTACAATTGTAATTCGTCTAGAGGATATAGCAATCATTTTATTTAAAATTTCCTTTCCTTCAAGAGCTGTTTTACCTCCTCCAGAGGTAAGAATTCTATCTATTCCTAATTTTATTAATTTTTCTATCTCATCTGTAGGATTTGAAACAACATCGATTGCCTTATGAAAGGTTACTTCCATCCCATTAGTTTCTTTTAAAATATCTTTTAAGATAGAATAGTCAATTTTATTATCTTTTGTCAGAACTCCTAAAACAACTCCCTTTACGCCTAACTTTTTAAATAATCTAATATCTTCAATCATAATATCAATCTCAGAAGAGCTATAGCAAAAGTCTCCTCCTCTAGGTCTTATCATGACAAAGACAGGAACTTTAATTTTTTCTATTACTTTTTTTACCGTTCCATAGGAAGGGGTTGTTCCTCCTTGAGCTAGATTTTCGCAAAGCTCTATCCTCTCAGCACCAGCAATCTGTGCTTTTTTAGCTTCTATAAAATTTTCGACACATGCTTCTTTTATCAATTTTTAAACCTCCAATTAAATTAATATTATTTAAAATGATATAATTTATTTTACTAATGTTTTATAATGACATATAATTATATTAAATTCAAATTTTTTAATATAGATATTAAGAAAAATTATAAAAAAAGATATCCAAGGAAAATAAATTAATAATAGAGGAGACAAAAAATGAAATTATTAAAAGAAAGTGCAAAGATAAGCTTGAAGCTTTTAAAAATAATGCTTCCTATAAGTATTTTAGTGAAGATCGGAAGTAATTTTGGAATAATAGATATCCTTTCTAAAACTTTATCACCATTAATGAAAATAATGGGACTCAGTGGAGAGATGGGAATCGTATGGGCAACAGCCATGATAACCAATATCTATGGTGGAATATTAGTGCTATTTACCATGGCACAAACTAACTCATTCACAGTGGCAGAGATAACTATCGTGGCCAGTATAATTTTATTTGCTCATTCACTCCCAGTAGAGCTCAAAGTTATATCGGAAACAGGAGCAAAACCATGGAAAATTTTAAGTATAAGGGTATTGTGTGCTGTAATAGCAGGAGGATGTCTAAATTTATTGTTTAAAATTTTTAATATCTATCAAGAAACCGCAGTTTTTAGATTTACAATAAAAGAATCAAATTCAGGTATTGTAAGTTGGATTTTAGGAGAATTAAAAAAGTATATAACGATATTTGTTATTATATTTATTCTTTTAGCACTTATGGAAGGATTGAAAAAAATAGGAGTCATAGGCTGGATAAATAATAAATTTTCCCCTGTGATGTCTTTTTTAGGAATCGACCCCAAATTATCGTTGACATGTATCGTAGGACTCACCATGGGAATTAGTTATGGTAGTGGACTTATTATAAAAGAAGTAAGAGAGGGAAGCTATAACAGGAGAGATTTATTTTTAGTAGCGGTATTTATGAGTCTGTGTCATGCTCTTATAGAAGATACCCTTTTGATGATTCCTTTGGGAGCTAAGCTCATAGGAATATTCTGGGGTAGGATATTCTTTGCGGTAATATTTACATTGATCTTTAATAAGATAATGCCAAAAGATGAGATAAAACAAGTAGGAGGAGAACTAGGAAAATATGGAAAAAATAGTTGATGAAAATATAAAAAATCAAGAAAGATCCTAAATTTTTTAGGATCTTTCTTGATTAATTTTTAGAGTTATAGTTCAAATTTTATCAAATCTACTTTATTTAGTCTTTCCCAAGGAAGATCTATGTCAGTCCTTCCAATATGACCAAATGCAGCTAAATCCTGATAGTCAAAATTTCCACTTCTCAATTCAAGATCGCTTTCTATTCCTTTAGGAGTAAGATCAAATATATTTTTTACAATATTTGCCATCTTTATCTCACTGATTTTTCCAGTACCGAAAGAATCTATCTTTATAGAAGTTGGTTCAGCTACACCGATTGCATAGGATAGTTGCACCTCACATTTTTCTGCAAGATCTGCTCCTACAAGGTTTTTTGCAACCCATCTTGCGGCGTATGCTGCTGATCTATCTACTTTTGAGGGATCTTTCCCAGAAAAAGCTCCGCCACCATGTCTAAAATATCCTCCATAAGTATCTACAATTATCTTTCTTCCAGTAAGGCCAACATCTCCATGGGGTCCTCCTATTACGAATCTTCCTGTAGGATTTATATGATAGTGTTTTACACATTTTGGGTTTAGTTTATATTTTTCAAGGGTAGGATTGATGACCTTCTCTATAATTGTTTTATGGATCTCACTTTGTGTAACATCTGGGTGGTGTTGTACAGATACGACTACTGTGTCTACATAGTCTACGTTTCCATATTCATCATAGGCCAAGGTTACCTGGGATTTAGCATCAGGTCTTGCCCAAATTATTTCTTCTGATCTGGTCATATTAGTTAATTTTTTTATAATTTCTCTAGAGAGAACTAATGCTAATGGCATAAGTTCTGGAGTTTCTTTAACAGCTCCTCCAAACATTATTCCTTGATCTCCTGCTCCTCCTTTGTCTACACCCAAAGCAATATCAGGTGATTGAGAACAAATTAAGTTTACCACTCCGCAATTAGAATCAAATCCCATTCCTTGTTTGTATCCGATTTCGTCTATTTTATCTCTTACAATTTTCTGAACATCTACATAAGTACTAGTTGTAATCTCTCCCCCAACTACAACTTGTCCAGTTGTACAGAAAACTTCGCAGGCTACTCTGGAATTAGGATCACCCTTTAAACAAACATCTAATATTGCATCTGATATTTGATCTGAAATTTTATCTGGATGTCCTGGTGATACATACTCCGAAGTGAATAATACTTTTCTTTCCATCTGTTGATCATCTCCGTATAAACTTTTTACAATAATATTTGAATAATTTTTCATAATTTCGTGCATATGCACATAATAACTATAGTAATTTATTTTGATTTTGTCAATAGAATATTATTTATTTAGAGTTATTTTATTTTTTAAAACAATAAAAAACATCACGAAAAAATTCGTGATGTTTAAAATATCTTATTTTATCTTTGGATTCCAGGGTAATTCCATAATCCAGAACCTCTTAATGTATCTCTATAAACTACCATATATTCTTTAGCTGATACTTTCATTGCGTCTTCTACAGAATCATAATCTAAATATACTAAATTATCAAAATTAATATCGAGATTTTCTCTTATGGAAACTTCTTTATATACTGATAATCCTCTTCTAATATGACTAGCACTAGAAATTAATGTTACGTTTTTAGTATTTAATTTTTTCATTATTTCAGTTGAATGTACAGCATTTCCAACTGTATCTTTAGCCTTATCATCAATAAATATTCTAGATGAATCTATTCCATTTGTAATTAACCATTCCTTCATTAAATGCCCTTCTGTAACTCCTTGTTTAGGGACTCCTCCACTTACTATTATAGTAGAGTTAGGATTTAATTTAGCCATAGCTAATGTTTGATCTAATCTTTTTATTAAAGTAGGTCTCATAGTACCATCATTTGCTAGAGCATATCCTAGAGTAACTATCGTATGGTTAGGAGCTTCTACCTTGTATGCTTCTGTTTTTATATTCGTTTTTAAAAAGTTTTCTGTTCTTTCAAAACTAGCTACATATTTTGCAGTTTTTTCAGGTTCAATAGTGTTTAAAAACTTTAAAGTGTTATTATAAGATAAAGTATCACCGTTTATTCTAGAATAAGCTGCGAATAATATATTTGCATCAAAATTATTTGGTTCAATACTTAAAATTCCTTTATATGTTTCTAAAGCTTCTGTTATTTTCCCTTGGATAACTTGAGTAGATGCTATAGAGAATCTTAGATCTAATCTATAAGGATCTAAGTTGCTTGCTTCTCTAAATGAATTTTCAACCACATCATATTTTCCTTTAAGAGTGATACCTTTAAAAAATTCTTTTTCTACTTTTTTTAAATCTCCTCCATTCCAGTAATAATAAATACCAGTTTGAACTAATTCATCTATTTGTCTTTGATTATCAAAATTAACTACTTGTACTATCTGGTTTTTTGATACTGCATCTGATTTATTTTGAGCTGGAGTACATGCCATTAAAGATAAAGATAAAACTGCGGTAACTAAAATTTTTCTTTTAAGATTTTTCATTTTTTCATCCCCTATTGTTTATATAATTGTATTAAAATTTCATAATCTGATTGTAAATTGAAATTTAATACACAAAATTATACACTATGAATGTTTAAAAAGCAAAACAAATTAAATTTATTTTATTTTTCATGAGTACGGTCTCTTATAATTGATATCTTGTTTTGAATAAACTTATATCCTGTATCTTTTATATGGGGGATTATACAATTAACGCAACTTTTTATACCACGAGATGTGTATTTAAAATTTCCTCCGCACTCCTCTTTTAGCATGTACAATGGGCAATAACAAAATAAACAATTAAATTTATTTATTTCATTGATCTTATGGCATGGAAAATATTCACACTCTTTGTTTTGTAAAAATTCAGAATTTTTCATTTTTTTCTCCTCATTATCAATTAATTTTTTATTGTATTTTACCATATTTGAACTTATGTCTTAATATTATTTTCCTCTTATTTATTTAATTGAAACAAATTTGACTTTAATAAAGATTTAGAGTAAATTAATAATCAAGTTATAATGGAAAAGCTATTGTATAAACTTAATATAATTAACTAAGATGATTAATAGTATTTACTTAAAGAAAAAGGGGAGATAATTATGAAAAAGAAAAAGGTAATATTATACTGTTCTTTACTATTACTGATTTTATTAAAAGTTTTTGCAATTTATAATGGGGTGAAATTTGGAATTATTCCTAAAAGCCATGATATTGTCACATTTTTAATGATTGGTTTAGGAACGTATATACTTTATTTATTAAATAAAATTGGGAAAAAAAAGAGAGGTTTATATAGTAATTTTTTAACTGGATGTATCATTGGAACAAATGGTTTTAGTGAAGGTTCCATGGAGCAAATGTTACATACTCTAGGAGTGATCAGTTTACTCATATTTGTAGTAAGTTTTATTAGTATGAAAAAAAGTTCTAGGGTGAATGTATAATTTTTAAAAGAATTAAAAATAGGAGGTTTAAGCCTCCTATAATTAAAGATCTTTGCATAAGTTAAATAAGTATTATATATTTTAATTTTTAACAAAACCAGTGTATTAAGATACCATGAGAAATTAATTTAAAATTCTATTAATTTTTTTCCAATTCTGTTAAAGTTGTAGCCAATAAAAGGGATTTTTCTAAAAGATTATGCTTTAATATATACTCATTTCCAACATATTCTTTTTTCCCGCTTGGACCAAAACCATCAACTACATATTTACCACTTTCAACATTTGATATATCAGCAGAACTCCAACGGTGTTCTCCATGGATTCTTATATCAAAATTATCTCCAATATTTTTAATCGTTGACATTATTTCTTCTGATTTTTCAGTTGAACTTAATGCAGGTCTTCTACGTCCTCCTTCTAGATGAAAATCAATAAATTTTTTATATTTATTTTTAGGAATCATTTTCCTGATTTTTTCATCATATTTTTTAAACATTTCATTGTCATTAAATCTTACACTCAATTCAAGATCAGCGTGAGCAAAAGGTTCTGTTATGTTAGATTCTATTTTAAATTCTCTTGGTGATATTATGATTCCTTTCTCTTCGTTGGATAGATTTGTCCAATCTGAAACTAATTTTGAGAAGATAGCGACAGCTTTAGAGACTTCTTCTGAATTTTTATTTTCTCTTAGATTCATATTGCAGGTATAAGTTGCTGAACCAGACCTGCTTGTTACCATTCCACCGTCAGGAAATCCACCATGAAGTCCAAAAATATATTTTGCTTTCTTTGATTTTTCCTTAATTATATTCCTTGAAAATCTGCCCTGTATTGTCTCATCTGTTGTAAGTAAAACTCCTATCTTCATTTTCTTTAACATTCTGGTATATTTAAGACTTTGAAGGGATTGAAGCATCATAACTATTCCACCCTTATGTTCCCATACTCCAGTTCCAAATATTTTATGCTCAGTTTTTCTAAAATATTTTTGTTTTTTTAATTTTACATCATTGTCTAAATTTCCAATTAAAAGATAATCATACTCTCCGTCATCACTATTTGAAAAAAATAAGATATTTCCAACTTCTGTTTGTGGAAAACTTTCATAACTAAATCCTAAATTGTTAAATCTTTTTTTTATGATACTTCCAAGTCTATTTACACCCTCTATATTTTTATAATAGGTATTTATGTCTATTACTTCCTCTAAAAGATTTTCTGTTTGATCTAATCTGCTTCTTAAAAAACTTTTTATTCTGATAGGAAGTGCTATTTTTTTACCATCGATCTTATGATCTATACCTATATTCTCTTTTGAAAAATATCTAAAAGAAGCTACGTCTAGCATCTTATTTACCAAGGAATCAAAATCATAACCTGCGGCCTTTGCAGCTGTAACATATGATCCAGTTTTTCCTAAACTCGCCATTGAATTTACTTCTAAGATATGAATATTATTTTCTTCATCCAGTCTAATATCAACTCTTGAAAAATCTCTTAAACCTAAAGTTTTAAAAACCTTAACACTTAGATCCTGCATTTTTATCGCCAATTCTTTATCTATATTAGCGGGGCATATTTTATCTTTTGGTTTATATTTTTTATCGTCTACCGTTTGGATTGCATCGGGGTCACCATTCAAGTCTATTTCAAGAACAGGCAACACTTCAACCGGAGAATTGCCTAAAACTCCTACTGCAAATTCTCTTCCTCTAATAAACTTTTCAACTAAAGCTTGCTGTTTAAACTCATCTATTATAAATCCTACTGCATCTCTAAGCTCTTCTAAATTATATACAACTCTTAATCCAAATGAAACACTCTCCATTTTAGGTTTAACAATTACAGGGAATTTTACGTCAGTCATATCTTCATCGATAGATGAAAATACCCAAAAATCAGGTGTAGGTATTTTGTTTTTTTGTAATATAATTTTAGTAATTATTTTATCTAGAGCAATAGCATGTCCTGATGGAGATGATCCCACATATGGGATACCTAACATTTCTAGCATTGCTGGAATATGAGTATATCTACTTTCACCTTGTATTCCATAAGCCATATTGAAGACAATGCCAAATTTTTCTCCATCTTGAACCTTGGGAAAAAAATCTCTTATCTTATCTATAACGTGCATATCTCCATCTATAATCTCAACATTATGACCACCTTTTTCTAAAGAATCTGCTACACGTTTTACTACAGATGGATTATATACCTCTTTATTCTGCATACCAAAAACATTGATTACATTACTGAAATCTTTGTTATAAATTATTGCTACTCTCATTTTTTCCTCCAAAATTTTATATTTTAAACCCGCAAATTTTTAAAAAATTTTTTATAATTAAAATCCCATCTTCTCCTGATACTTCAGGATGAGCTTGAAAGCCATAAATAGATTTTTCTTTGCGTCTTATTATTTCATTTTTACAGATATTTGATTCCCCTATTTCAATAAAATTTTGAGGTAATTTATCCACATAATACCCATGACTTCTGGTGAAGTATAACTTTGATTTATTTAACCCCTTAAATATGGGGTCATCTAATTCTGTAATAGTAATTTCCTCTTTTTTTATCTGATGTTCAAATAATTTTTTGATTCTTCCCATGTTAGCTACTGCTATTATTTCATGGCCCAAACAAAACCCAAGGATAGGTACATCAAAATTCATCAATACTATAAAATTTGTTATAAGGTTTAAAGGGTCATAAGGAGTCCCTTTTCCTCCGGATAATATAACTCCTTTCACTTCTTCTTTTTTTATGGATAAAGGTATAGGTTCATTATGGTCTAAAAAAACATATTTAAAGTTTTGTTCTGACAAAAAATCTCTTTTAAATTTTTTTATAAAACTACTTTGATTGTCAATAATCAAAAGCATAATTTCCTCCTATTTCAAATTTTTATAAAATTTAATATATAAATATAGTCTTAAAATCCAGCAGTAAATATTAAAAAAATTACAGCAGTATATTTCAAATCTTACAATATATAATCCACCATAATTTTTATTTAATATTAGTAATAATCCCAATTGTCACGTACCCAATTTTTTACATCTTCTTGTTTATTTTTTTCCTCTGGTAATGATTTATAAATCATTATTTCTATTTTTCTTATACTATGTTTATCTTCAAGTTTCCATATTTCGACTAATTTATTGACCATATATAGCATTTCATGACCATTTGTTTTGTTAAATATCGTAGAATCTAGTTTACCTGATATTTTAGGATTTTCTTTTGCTATTTTTTCCCATGAATAACTTTTATAAGCCATACTTGATTTACTTATCAAATTCATATTAATATCCCCTTTTTCAAAAGAGATTAAGATTTTATTTTATTGATTTGTTATAAAAATCATATATATAATGAATACTTTCTAGTCATAGAATTTATTGAATGAATTTTTGTTCTGTAAAAAAAATTTCAATAAAATAAAATAAAAATCATATTTTTTATTTCAAATTCATTTCTCTAATCTTCTAATTTTCTGTGAGATTTCATTTTTTCAGTATATCCATAATCGCTATTGTAGTTACTAATAATTTGTAATATTTTTCTTCTATTGTTCATCCCGGCAATTTGTTCAGGAGTTCTTTGGGAATTATTTCTTATATTTAAATCTGCTCCATAGTTCATAAGAATTTCAAATATCTCATTATCATTTATTTCTACTGCTATATGAGCAGGGGTATCACCTTTTTTATTTTTTGCATTTATATTTGCCCCAAGATCAGCAAACGTCTCTACACCATAGATATTTTGAATTTTTACAAGTTTATGAAGAGGTGTATTTCCGTCTTCATCTTCAAGGTCTAAAGTTTCAAAATTGAAGTTTTTTAAAAAATCATTCAAATTCCCTTCGTTTAAATCTTTAAATATTTTCATTGTTCCTCCTAAAATTTTATACAAAAAAATAATTTATTTTTTAATTCTATTAGTTTTAAAAGAATAAACTTAATTTTAATGTGAATTTAACTATAATTTTTAAATAACTAATATTTGTGTTGAAAAACAACGCATTCAATCATAATACTTATGTATTTAAAACACTTTTAAAAAAAAAAATACATTTTGAACGTAAAATTGTATATATATGATATAAATGATTATTAGCAAGATATTTTATTCTATTCTAATTCAAAAGTCAACATAATTTTTTGTTGATTTATATTTAATTTTTATAGGTCGTTTTATGAAAAAAAAGTTATAAAATAATCGTTGATAAATCAAAAAAAATATAGTATTATATTTTCGATTAAGAGAAACATTTTTCCTGAGATATTATTATTTTTACAATTAAAGGAGATAGTTTTTTTAAAATAATTTTTGTAAAAGGAGAAAAGAATATGGATCTAAAAGAATTGGAAATGATTATGAGTTCAAAGGACTTTGATAGATTTCTTGAACTTTATGAGATGGAAGAGGAAATATATACCCCAGAATGGTTTGAAATAGAAGAAATGAAAGATGAAATTCTTGAACAATATGGTCTAGATGATCTCTATGGGTTTAAAATAAACGATGATAATGATGACGATGACGAATATTACGATGATGATTACTAAAAAGAAATTTTTCATCTCTTTTTTCATTGGCATTTCTTTTATTTAAAAAAATATGATTATGTCTTTTTTTTTGTTATGGTTGTAGTAATGAAATGTTATATATGATAAAATTTATTAAATGATATTTGGAGGTGTTTTATATATGAAAAGGGAACTCTATAAATACTTTAAGCTTGTTATAGGTTGTATTATAGGTAGTTTTGGAATGGTAATAATAATGAAATCCAATATAGGTTCTTCTCCGTGGTTAGTTTTTCACCAAGGTTTAGGGATGGAATTAGGGATAAGTATAGGAACAGCTATGATGTTAGTTAATATAATTTTACTAATTGTGGGATGGCGACTTGGCGAACTATTTGGGAGTGGAACAATTATAAATGCTATTGTTTTTAGTTTTATGATGGATTTTATTATAAATAACAATATAATTCCTATAGGAGTAAATCTATTTTCTGGGATAATTATGACGTTATTAGGAACTGTGATTTTATCATTAGGAATATATATGTATGTTCATAATGGTCTTGGATGCGGACCAAGAGATGCTTTAATGGTAGGTCTTGTAAAGACAACTGGGAAATCAGTAAAAATGATTAGGAGTACTATAGAAATAAGTGTACTAATTATAGGATATTTTATGGGAGGAATTGTAGGAGTTGGAACAATTATCTATGCTATTATAATTGGATATTTAGTTCAATTTATGTTTAAGTTTTTTAAATTTAATGTTAATGAATTAAAACAAAGGACTATTAAAGAGGAATTTATTTTATTAAAAAATTATATAGTAAATTAATTTCAAAGAAAAAACTTCCTGATATCAATTCTGATTTAGCCATACAGACATTAAAAAAACCCTAGTATTAGAGGTTAAAACGACATTTACTAGAATACTTGCCGCCACTATAATAATTTAAATATTCAAGAAAAAAGTCTATCTTAATTGGTAGACTTTTTTTATTAAATATGAGGGCTAACATTCTGTCATTTTTTTCTTCTCTCAAGTAATGAACATTAGAAATAATAAAAATACAAAAATACTCTCTAATCCCCCTTCTAAGCTCTCCTAAAAACTTCCCCTTATGATTACATGGGTAGCGTTGAAATTCATTAAATAAGAAGGTCTTTAATTCCTTGCAAACATTGGGATACAGAGCGATTTTTTGAACTTGTCTATATATTAGAAAAACTGTCCATCAGAAATACAAACTGTCTTTTCAGTGGACGTTTTTAGGGTCTAAATAAGGGTTTAATTACAGTGATTTACAATCTATAGATATATGAGTATTTTTTATCTTTTAATATTTTATTAAAGGTAGTTATATTTGTAGTATAATAATTTAATTATATTTATCAAGGGGGATATTATGGATAAGAATGAACTTCAAAAGTATATTATAGAAAATATACCTATCGTGAAGGAAATGGGATTTGTTATTAAAAATATAGGAGATAACGAAGTAATTGTTTCAGGAGAATATAAAAAACACATCAACCATACTAATTCTGTATTCGGAGGGAGTATTTCCTCTGTAATGACTTTAGCAGGTTGGGGTAGGGTTAGAATTTTAATAGAAG
>Ga0316197_10000687_pt1 | contig 23657 bp, 23 predicted proteins | sample OudBiesiAoxic_MG_FD_204939 | JGI IMG/M metagenome (GOLD analysis project Ga0316197, IMG submission 204939) | Coastal sediment microbial communities from Oude Bieten Haven, Netherlands - site A oxic | ecosystem: Environmental > Aquatic > Marine > Coastal > Sediment | place: Netherlands... | reverse complement strand
TCTTCCCAGCCGCAGCTTCGAGACTCATCGGGCGGTACGGGGTGATGAGTCCGCCGAATCGATTCCCGCGACCGACCTGACCATCGTCACCCGCCTCGGCTGAGGTCCCGGTGAGCGTGAGATACTGGGAATCGGCGGTGTCGGCTTGGTTGACTCTGACCGTCGAGTTCTGCCCGAAGACGTCGCGCACGAGTGCGAGGGCGTCGATCCTGACCCGCTCTATGACCTGGTCGTACGCTTTTCGGTCGTGCACCTTGCGGGCGAGCACGGGAACGGCGACTGTTACGGCTACTTCGGAGTCGTGGCGCGCTCCCATCACTTTGATATCCCGACCGATCGGGACTTCGCCCCGATATGGCGCTGAGTTCAAGTAGTGCTCGAGTCGGTAGACGACGTCTTCGAGCGCCGATCGCGGCACTGAGACCGCAGCGAACGACGTGTCGTTCGCCCGAGGGACACCGTCGCGATGCCCCTGGGTCACGACGTCGGCGAGATCCGCAGCCGACTGGTTGAGCCAGATCTCAACATCAAACGCATCGGGCGTTGCGTCCGGCAGGAGTTGGAGCAACCGGCTTCGTGTGCCGTCGGTCAGTGCGTCGACGTTGGGGCGCCATTGGTCGGTGAAGTTGACCTTACCCACCAGCACCAGACGTGATCGTTTCGTGTGCTCGCCTCCGCCAAAACCGACATCAACGGAACCCGCCGCGAAGATCGCTTTGTCCACGTTGAAATGCTGGACCCGGCCCGTCTGCTCGAGCGAGGTTCGGGCGAGGTCGCGAGCGAGGTCCTCTGCAAGGCGGTCGCAGATGGTGTCTGGGTGGCCGCTCCCTTTCCGTTCGACGAACTCGACGGAAGGGAGGAACGGCGGTCGTTGGTTGATGGTGAGGTCCATTGCGCTCCTGGATCGGCGCGCATCGTACCCCTGACGGTGGTCAATCCTCGACGTTGGTGTCCCAGTGGTCGCGACGAACAGTGTCGGGGCGACGGCCGCGAGCGAGGGATCCGGACCGTCGGTCGGGTGCCGGGTGACCGATCGTCACAATCCCGACCGGCGACACATCCTCTGGGATCCCGAGGAGCTCTTCGATGGCGTCAATGTTGTGGGCGCCGAGGAAGCCTGCAGCGAGACCTTCGTCAACGGTGGCGAGGAGGAGGAGCATCATGGACGCACCGCCGTCGACCCACCAATACGGGATGGGCCAACCCTCCTCCGTCCCTTTCGGGCCGTCATCTCCGTCCTTGTCCGCTTCCCGATAGCGTTCGAGGTACGCACCTTTGCGGGTACAGATCATCACGTGGACCGGCGCCCTCGAGATCCATGGATCGAAACCCTCGGTCACGTACTCGTCTTCGCCAGCGAGCCTGGCAATCTCGCGCCGAGTTGTCTCGTCGGTGACGGCGACAAACGTGACACCTTGCGAGAACCCTGCGCTCGGCGCGCGACTGGCCCGGTCGAGGATGCGAGCAAGCACGTCATCGTCGACGGGAGCATCGATGTAGTTGCGCACCATTCGGCGGCGGCGAACGACCTCGTCGAACTCCATCTCAGAGGTCGAGAAGGGCTTCGGTTACGTTCTCGATCGCACCCTTCGCGTCTGAGAAGAGCATCATGGTTGACGGCATGTAGAACAGTGGGTTGTCGATGCCCGCAAAACCGGGGGACAGGCTGCGCTTGATCACCACCGTTGTTGCCGCCAGGTCGACTTCGAGGATCGGCATTCCGTAGATTGGACTGGTGCTGTCGTCACGAGCCGAGGGATTCACCACGTCGTTCGCTCCGACCACCAGGACGACATCCGTGTTCGCGAACTTCGGATTCGAGTGGTCGAGATCGAGGAGCACGTCGTAGGGAACGTCGGCTTCAGCGAGGAGGACGTTCATGTGCCCGGGCATCCGTCCGGCCACCGGATGGATCGCATACTCGACGTTGATATCTCGTTCCTCGAGGGCGGTCGCGAGGTCCCGAACCGCATGTTGGGCCTGGGCCACCGCGAGCCCGTAGCCGGGAACGACCAGCACGTTCTGCGCGTAGTTGAGGGAGATCGCAACGTCTTCCGGGGTGGCGCTGTTGACCGGCCTGTCGCCGGCGTCGATCGGGCCGGCGCCCTCTGTGCCGAACCCTGCGAATAGGACATTGGCAAGGGAACGGTTCATCGCCTCGGACATTTGCACCGTGAGGATGAAGCCTGCGGCTCCGACGAGTGCACCGGCGATGATCAAGCCTTGGTTTCCGATTACGAACCCGGCCATCGAGGCGGCAACGCCGGAGAGCGAGTTCAGCAGCGATATCACGACCGGCATATCGGCGCCGCCGATCGGAATAACTCCGGTCACACCGAGCACGAGGGCGATACCTGCCAGGACCCAATACCCGAGCGGCTCGTTCCACACGATTGCCCAGACTGAGGCGGCCGTCATCAGAAGGACGAGTATGAGGTTGAAGAACGGACCGCCTGGGAGCGCCACGGGTCGCCCGGTAATTATGCCCTGGAGCTTCCCGTATGCCACGAAGCTGCCGGAGAACGTGACAACTCCGATAGCGATGGAGAGAGCAACGGTGACTTCGGTTTCGGTGGCGTATGCCACGTCGGTCGCAACAACCGTGCCCGTTTCGACGATGGCGGCGAACGCGACGAGGGCGGAAGCCCCTCCGCCGAACCCGTTGAACGCCGCGACGAGTTCCGGCATCGCCGTCATCTGAACCCTGAGCGCCAGGAGTGCACCGATTGCCCCTCCGATGGCGAGGCCGACGAGGATCACCCACCAGAGGGCGCTGAGGCCTTCATCGTTGGGAGAGTGGTCGTACACCCAGTAGACGGTGACCACGATGGCGAGGAGCATGCCGGTAGCCGCGATCTGGTTGCCGCGCCGGGCCGTGCGCGGTGATCCGAGCCCGCGCAGGCCGACGATGAAGAGCGCGCCCGCAAGGAGGTAGAGAAGTGTGATCATCTCTTCGCCACCGGCTTCTTCTTGAACATCTCGAGCATTCGGTCGGTGACGAGGAAGCCGCCGACCACGTTGATCGTCGCAAAGACCATGGCGAGGATGCCTAGGACGATGGCGACAGCGCCGTCTGCGAATGCCGCTGCGATGATCGCCCCGACGATGGTGATGCCGGATATGGCGTTCGCTCCCGACATGAGCGGCGTGTGCAGCGTTGGCGGAACCTTCGAGATGACCTCGAATCCGACAAACGCCGCGAGGACGAACACCACAATCCCTTGGATGAACTCGGGGCTCATGTCGCCTCCTCTTCCAGGCCCATCGCCGCTCGGGTTCGGGGGTTGATGATCTTCCCGCCCGACGTGATGGTTGCCGGCCCGGCGACGTCATCGTCGAGATTGACCGTGAGCCCGTCGTCGGTGCGCCACCGGCCGACGAGTTCCTGGAGGTTCCGGGCGTACATCCGACTTGCGTCGGTTGCCACGCGGCTCGGCAGGTCGATCGGTCCGAGGATTCTCACGCCGTTGACCTCGACCGTCTCGTCGGGCAGCGAACCTTCGACATTGCCGCCGGACGAAGCCGCCATATCGACGATCACCGATCCCGGGTGCATGGAGGCGACAACATCGGCGTTGATGAGTCTGGGCGCCGGCCGTCCGGGAATCTGGGCCGTCGTGACAACCAGGTCCGATTTCGCCACGAACTCGGCGAGCACCTCTTGCTGTTTTGCAGCCGTCTCGGCGTCGACTTCCTTGGCGTATCCGCCTTCGTCCATCGCCTGTGTCGGAGCCTCGACGAACTTGGCACCGAGGCTCTCGACCTGTTCCTTGGTCTCGGGGCGGATGTCGTAGGCGTGCACGATCGCTCCGAGACGGCGGAAGGTGGCGATGGCCTGTAGTCCGGCAACACCAACGCCGAGGACGAGCGATCGTGCCGGAGGGATCGTGCCCGCTGCCGTGACGAGCATCGAGGGGAACTTCGGAGATTCGGCGGCTGCGAGCATAACGGCCGCGTACCCGGCGACGTTGGCCTGCGATGACAGGGCGTCCATCGCCTGGGCGAGCGTGGTTCGCGGGACGGCTTCGACCGCTAGTGCGGTGACGTTCCGGTCGGCCAGCGCCTGGACAACGTCGGTTGCCACGAAAGGATCGAGGAACCCGGCGAGGACCGCACCTTCCGGGACCAGCATGATCTCGTCAAAGGTTGGCCGCTCGACGCGGAGAATCAGGTCGGCGTTGTGAGCAGCTGCACCGTCCGGAACGATCGTGGCACCGGCGTCTTCGTAGGCAGTGTCCGGGAAGCCAGCAGCCTCTCCTGCTCCGGCTTCCATCTGAACGTCCCATCCCCAGCCGGTGAAGACCTTGACGGAGGCGGGAACGGCAGCCACGCGGCGTTCGTGTGGGGCTCGCTCAAGAGGGATTCCAAGTCGCATCGAGCGGGACGGTAACTGATTTCGCTTGGGATGGGAACTCAGACCGGGGAAAAGCCGCCGGCTGCCCCACAGACTCTTGCATCGGCGGCCAATCGGTGTCATGGTCGAGGTAAGGAGGAAGGATGCGCCGACAGATCCTCGAGACGCCCAGTCCAGTCACCGCCCGGCCTCTGCATGTGTCGGAGGTCGATCGGCTCGAACCCGCCGAGGGCGAGATCGTGATCGACGTCGCCGCGTGCGGCGTCTGTCGGACCGATCTGCAACTCGTCGAGGGAGACTTGGCAGCACGTGTTCTCCCGGTTGTTCCGGGCCATCAGGTGGTTGGGCGCGTCGCTCGCGTCGGGGAGGGTGTTGCCGATTGGTCGGTGGGGGAGCGGGCCGGGGTCGCGTGGCTGGCCGGCTCGTGTGGATCGTGTGAGTACTGCCGGAGCGGTCGGGAGAACCTCTGTGCAGACGCCGTGTTCGCCGGGTGGAGTACCAACGGCGGCTACGCCGAGCAGATCGCCGTTCGTTCCGACTTCGCGATCCGTGTTCCCCCCATGTTCTCGGACGTCGAGGCGGCACCGCTGTTGTGTGGCGGCATCATTGGCTACCGGGCGCTGAAGATCTCCGGGATCCAGCGGGGAGGGCGGCTCGGCCTCTACGGCTTCGGGGCTTCCGCTCTCCTGGCGATGCAGGTGGCGACGTATTGGAGTTGTGACGTGTTCGTGGCGACCCGTTCACCCGCCGAACAAGAACGAGCAATCGCGATGGGAGCCGCCTGGACCGGGTCGTATCACGACCGACCCCCGGTTGCGCTCGATGCTGCGGTCACATTCGCTCCGGCCGGATATGTGGTTGTGGAGGCCCTCAAGTCGGTCGCCCGCGGCGGCACCGTTGCCATCAACGCCATCCACCTCGATCGAATCCCCGAATTCGGCTACGACCTGCTGTGGGGCGAGCGTCAGCTGCGCAGCGTCGCGAACTTCACCCGTCAGGACGCAGCCGAGTTCTTGAACCTGGCTGCCGAGATCCCGATACGGACGATGCCTGATGTCTACCCGCTCGGCGATGCGAACCTCGCGTTGATCCGACTCAAGGAGGGGCTCGTCGACGGCGCGGCCGTTCTCGTCACGGGGTGAGCGAGCGGTGGTCGCGGTCACGGCGGGGAGCGATCCGCGAGTTCGTGGACCCAGCGGCGGTGGTGGTACCTGCACAGGAGGATGAGGTTGTAGATCGCCGTCACTCCGCCGTCCGCCCAGTGAATGACATGGTGCGCGTCGCACCAGCTGGCAGGCCGATCGCAGCCCTTCCACGCACATCCACGATCGCGGGCAACGAGTGCACGCCGGATCGCCGGCGGGATCGTTCGGGTGGCTTGACCGACGTCCAGGGGTTGCGAGTCGGGCCCGGTCACGAGTCACGTGACCACGGCGTCGCAGGCGAGGCGCCGGATCGTCTCGGGGTGCAGGACGGTTTCGTCGTCGAGTTCACCAACGGTGCCGTTGGTGCCCGCGAGCGTCCGCCAAACCACGATCACGGAGATGTGGGGTCGTTCAGCGCCGATGATCGGCGTGTCTCCGTGATCGAGGTGCGCTCGGCAGATGTCAACAAAGGCGTCGAGTCGCCGTTGTGCCGGTGACCGTTCGTCTCCGGCCTTCGCCCATGGTTCCGTGATCGACCGGAGTGCTGCATCGATGATGGTGGCCGACTCCGGGTCGGCATCACCGTTGATCCTCGCCATACCGACAAACGTGAGAGAGACACGGAGTCGCCGGAGGCTGTGCATGTGATTGGTGTCACCGAGCGCCGCGGCATGGTCGAGGTTCTGCCGCCAATACTCGATCGCCCTCCGGAGTTCGCGTGGGGTCAGCGTGCTAGCCACGTCGAGGAGCAGGGCCTCGTCACGGGCGGAGGTGTCTGGGTGGGCGTTGTGTGCCGCAACCAGATACCGGACTCGGACGCTGTCGATCTCGCCGCCGGAGTACGAGGCCGCCGTGAGCGGGATCTCCGAGAGGGCGCCGGCCATCGCGACCATCCCACGAGCGTGCCTCCACGAGAGGCGGCATCGTTCGGCAAGCCACGAAGCCGTCGACGGATGGCCAAACGACCGATGCAACTCCCGTCGGTCGACCTCAGCGATGCGCCGTGCACGTTCAGCACTGAGCCGCTCGATCGTGTCATGGATCTCGGCTACCGAAACCTCGAGTTTGTCGTCGAAGACGGCGTCGAGATCCTCCCCGGCAAGTTGATCGACCGGTGTTCGAGATCTGCAGTTGCGACAGTGGTATCGAACATACGTGCGATTCTCTCAGGCCGGTGTGACGAGAACAAGACCTCCGGCAACCCCGGATTCCTCAGCTCGCACCGAATTGCGGAAGCTGAGGGAGATTGCCGCCCGAGTCCAGCCGGCTACTCGTCGAGGAAGATGTCTCGCTGGAGCTCGGAATCCTCAACGTAGGCATACCCGGAGAGATCGGTCACTCCGGCTTCGGCGAGGACCTCGTCATCGATGTAGAAGTTGCCGGTGGCCTCGCGGCTCGGACGGTTGAAGATCTCATACGCGGCATCGGCCAGGATTTCCGGACGCCGGGATTGCTGCATCGCGGCGTCACCGCCGAGGAGGTTCTGCACGGCTGCCGTTGCGATGATCGTGCGCGGCCAGAGGCTGTTGACCGCAATGCCGTCATCTGCGAACTCGGCCGACATCCCGAGTGTGCACATCGACATGCCGTACTTCGCAATGGTGTAGGCGACATGGTTCTGGAACCAGTGCTGGGCGAGGTTGAGCGGGGGGCTGAGGGTGAGGATGTGCGGGTTCTCGGCTCGCTTCAGGTGCGGGATACACGCTCTCGAGACGAGAAACGTGCCGCGAGTGTTGATGTCCTGCATGAGGTCGTACGACTTCATCGGGAGAAAATCCGTGCCGGACAGGTTGATCGCCGAGGCGTTGTTGACGCAGATGTCGATGCCGCCGAAGGTTTCGACGGTTGTGGCCACCGCCGCTGCCACCTCCTCATCATGACGAATGTCGCCAACGATCGGAAGCGCCGCTCCTCCGACTGCCTCGATCTCCTCTGCTGCCGAGTAGATCGTTCCTTCGAGCCTGGGATGCGGCTCAGCCGTCTTGGCGATGAGTGCGATGTTGGCGCCATCGGCCGCGGCCCTCTTGGCAATAGCGAGACCGATGCCTCGGCTGCCTCCGGACAGAAACATCGTCTTGCCGGCCAATCCCGCCATGTTGCATCCCTCTGCGTCGCTCGTGGGCCAGGCTACCGGTTCGCTACCGGGCAGCAGACCGCCCGCATGTCCTCGCGTTCCTTAGCCGCCATCTCGATCAACGGCGGTCGCATCGTTCCTGGGCGCAACCCCACCATCTCCGCCGCGGCGTAGGTGCCCGCCAAGCCATGCCATTCGACGTTCGATGCGATTGAGCTGAGTCGGTCCTGGGCATCGGCGTCATCGCGGGCGGCGGCGGCAAGTTCCGGGGCGTAGTTGCCGGATGCGGTAATCGATCCGTAGGCACCCAGGGCGAACGCTTCGTGAACGATTCGCGACGCCCCGACAAAGAAGTAGTGGCCCTCGCCAATCCGTCTGAGGATGGGGCCGATCCGGTCGGGGTCGCCGCCGGAGTCTTTGATCCCGACGATGTTCGGGTGGGCGCAGATTGCGATGGCCGATTCGATCGGGAGCTCATACCCGGTCACGGCAGGCACCGAGTAGCAGAACACCGGGACGGGGGAGAGATCGGCGACGAGGCCGTAGAACGACTCGACGAGTTCGGCATTCTTGCGCAGGAGCAACGTCGGCGTCGTCACGAGTACGGCGTCGGCCCCACCGTCGGCAGCCTCGGCGATCTGCCGCGCAGCCTGGCGAACCGATTGCGCCGAGACACCAGTGAGCAGAAACGCCGACGAACCGAGGTGATCGCGGACAGTCGCAGTCAGGGTGGCTCGTTCACCCGGCTCCAGATACGGGCCTTGGCCCGTGGATCCGCCGATGAGGAACCCGCTGAGTCCCCACTCGGTGAGTTGCGACAGATTGTGGCGGTGAGCGGCCTCATCGATCGAGCCGTGTTCATCGAATGGTGTGATCAGAGCAGCCATCGTGCGAGGCGGCACCCTCATCTACGCCTCCCAGGCCGAGTGGAAGAACCGGCCGCGTGGCTCATCGATCCGCTCGTACGTGTGAGCACCGAAGGAGTCGCGTTGGGCCTGGATGAGATTCGCCGGGAGCCGGTCGGATCGGTACCCGTCGTAGAACGCGAGCGCCGACGAGTACGCTGGGACCGGGATTCCTGCGGCGACCGCCCGGCCGACCGTCCTGCGCCATCCCGGCTCGGCCTCCGCCACCGCGTCGCGGAAGAACCCTTCGAGGAGAAGGTTGGAGAGTCCCGGGTTCGATCGGTAGGCAGCGGTGATGTCGGCGAGGAACCGCGACCGGATGATGCAACCAGCTCGCCAGAGGGAGGCGATTGTTCCGGTGTCGAGGTTCCACCCGAACTCCTCGGACGCTGCTTCGAACAGCATGAATCCCTGAGCGTATGAGACGATCTTCGAGGCATAGAGCGCATCCTCGAGATCCGCGACCACGGCGTCGGGATCACCTTCGATCGCGCCGTGCGGTCCGGTCAAGATTCCCGATGCGGTGGTGCGCTGGTCCACGAGTGACGACACGATCCGGGCGTAGACGGCCTCGGCGACGAGTGTGGTCGGCGCCGCCTGATCCATCGAGGCAACAACCGTCCACTTGCCGGTTCCCTTCTGGCCGGCGGCATCCAGCACTTTGTGGAGTAGCGGCTCGCCGTCGGTGTCGAGGGTGGCCATGATGTCCGCTGTGATCTCGATGAGGAACGAGTCGAGCCGCCCCGTGTTCCACCGAGCGAAGATGGGTTGCATCGCGGGGGCGTCGAGGCCGAGGCCCCGGCTCATGATGTCGTAGGCCTCGGCAATGACCTGCATGTCGCCGTATTCGATGCCGTTGTGCACCATCTTCACGTAGTGCCCGGCACCTCCCGCTCCAACCCACTCGCAGCAAGGTTCACCTTCGGCGATCGCGGCGATCGACGTGAAGATGTCCTTGACCTGCGGCCATGCCTCGGTGCTGCCGCCCGGCATGAGCGACGGACCGTACCTGGCCCCTTCCTCGCCACCTGAGACACCCATACCGATGAAGTGGATGCCCACCTCCGCGAGTTCGGCGGTCCGGCGGTCCGTGTCGGTGAATTGCGAGTTGCCGCCGTCGATGATGATGTCGTTCGGTTCGAGGAGCGGGACGAGCGCATCGATCTGTGCATCGACCGGTTCGCCGGCCTTGATCATGAGCACGACGACCCTCGGCTGAGCGAGTGTTTGGACGAGTTCCTCGAGCGTGTGCACGCCGACGACGGGGGCGTCTGCCCCCTCGCCGGCGAGGAATTCGTCGGTGCGCTCGGCCGAGCGGTTGTAGACGGCCACGGTGTAGCCGTGGTCTGCGATGTTCAGGGCGAGATTGCGGCCCATGACGGCGAGGCCGATGAGTCCGAGGTCAGCATGTTGGGGCATGATGTCGACGCTAGTCGTTATGACGGGACCTGTTCGTCGTACAGCCAGGTCGAAAAGAGATCTCCGAGGTCACGACCGGCGATCTCTTCCGCGAGGGAGACGAAATCCTCCGTAGTGGCATTGCCGTCCGAGAACCGCTCTGCGTAGGTCCGGAGCGTCTCGAAGAACAGGTCATCACCGACCTCATCTCTGAGTGCGACCAGCACGAACGACCCGCGTTGGTAGACGCTTCCATTGAAGAGATCGTCCGGATCCGGCGTGCCAGGGGGACCGTATCCGGCGATTTCGGCGGCCTGGATGCGGTTCGCCACCTCTTCTCGGTAGGCCCCTGGGCCATACAACTCCTCGACCCACAGCAGCTCGGCGTAGGTCGCGAACCCCTCATTCAGCCAGATGTCGCTCCACTCTCCAACGGAGACCGAGTCGCCGAACCATTGGTGCGCAAGTTCGTGAACGAGCACGTACTCGAAGTAGGGGGATTCGACCATCGTCCGGCCGAAGACGGAGAGGGTCTGGTTCTCGAGCGCGGCAGGGAATCCGCCGACCACCGCGATCCCGTAGCGGTCGAACGGGTATGGGCCGAAGGCCTGCTCGAGCACGCGGACCATCTTGCCGGTTGTCTCGAGCGCCGCAGGAGGATCGGCCGCGAGGTCGGGTGGGAGAAAGTTGCTGATCGGAATCCCCGCAACCTCGGTCGACTTCGGATCGTCGACGAGCGCCCAGCCGTCACCGATGACGATCGTTGCGAGATACGGCGCCATCGGGTCGGTCATCGACCAGTGGTAGGCGGTTGTCGTTTCGCCTTCGTCGACCTTCTCGAGTTCGCCGTTTGCTGCCACAGACAGTCGGTTCGGCACGGTGATGGCAAACGTGAACGTGGACTTGTCGAGCGGGTGATCGTTGGATGGGAACCACGAATGGGCGGCGTCGGGTTCGGCAGCGATGAATTGCTCACCCTCCGGACCGGTGTGCCATCCGATGCCGAATGGAATCGCCGACGAGATTGTCGGTTCGGGTGTCCCGCGGTAGTCCACCTCGACCTCGAAGGTGTCACCCGCAAGAACCTCGACGGGAGTTACGACGAGCTCCTCGTCGATACGTTCATACGCCGCGGCATCGCCGTTCACGTGGAGGCGATCAATATGCCAACCGGTGAAGTCGAGATTGAAGGAGGCGAGGTTATCGATGGCCGTGGCGGTGATCACGGCCGAGGCGCCAACCGTGCCGTCGTCGTTGTACGTAATGTCGAGGTGATAGTGGTCGACGTCGTACCCGCCGTTCCCAAGTGATGGGTAGTAGTCGTCGCCGATCCCGGCGGCCCCGGTGACAAACGTGGGGAGTGTGGTGGTGGTGGTGGTGGTGGGAGGACTCGTCGATGATGCAGACACGGCAGCATCGGTCGTGTCCGGCTCCGAGTCCCCGGTACACGAAGCGGCAAGCAGACTCACAACAACGAGGGCGGCCAAACGTCTCATACCCCAACGGTAGGACCGATCTCGCCTAGTCGGCAGCAGGTTCCTTCGGACAGGCGACGAACGACACGGGGCTCTCCCTCACATCGCAATGGCGCGCGCGACGGAATTCCCCATTTCGCTGGTCGACGCGGCAGGCCCACTGCCGGAGATGTCGGCAGTCCGGAGCCCGGCAGCAAGCACGTCATCCACGGCCTGGTCGACGGCGGCGGCCGCTTCGGGGAGGTCAAGCGAGTAGCGGAGCGCCATTGCGGCAGCGAGGATCGTCGCCAGGGGATTCGCCAGATCCTCGCCTGCGATGTCGGGCGCCGAACCGTGCACCGGTTCGTAGAGACCGGGTGGCCCGTCACCGAGTGAGGCGGACGGAAGGAGGCCGAGCGAACCCGGCAGCATCGAAGCTTCGTCGGTGAGGATGTCGCCGAAGAGATTGCCGGTGACAACCACGTCGAAGTCCCTCGGGCGTGAGAGCAGATGCATCGCCATCGAGTCGACGAGCACGACCTCGAACTCGACCTCGGGGAACTCCTCGGCCATCACCCGATCAGCCGTCCGACGCCACAGGCGAGAGACCTCGAGCACGTTGGCCTTGTCAACCGAGGTGACCTTTCCCCGGCGTACCCGTGCCGCTTCGCCCGCCATACGCACGACCCGCTCGATCTCGGGCACCGAGTAGACCATCTCGTTGCGAGCCACCAGGCCGTCGTCGGAAACCGAGGACGGACCGAAGTAGATGCCGCCGGTCAGCTCTCTGACGAAGAGGATGTCGACGCCGGCGGCATCCCGAAGCGGCGAGGCAGACGGGAAGTGGACCTGGATAGGCCGAAGGTTGGCGTACAGGCCGAGTTGGGCCCGGATACCCAGCAGTCCAGCCTCTGGACGGGTCTTGGCCAGTGGATCGTCCCACTTGGGTCCGCCGACCGCGCCGAGGATCACGGCGTCGGATGCCCGGCACGCTTCGACGGTTGACATCGGGAGCGGGTCACCGGTGGCGTCGATCGCCGCGCCGCCGATCAGCTGCTCTTCGAACGTGAAGGTCAAACCGAATCGCGTGGCGACAGCCTTGAGAGCCTTGCGGGCCTCAGCGACAACCTCGGGACCGATGCCGTCACCGGGCAGGAGAACGAAGTGGCTCATGCGCCTTCTGACTCGGATGCACCGTTCCGATCCGCCAGCGCCTTGTTGAGCGCCGACACGAAGGCACGCGCTGAGCCCTCAACCACGTCGGTCGAGAGGCCGCGGCCGGAGTAGGTGATCGGTCCGATCTGGATGATCACGCTCACCTCGGCCATGGCGTCGGCGCCCGACGTGAAGGGGTTGACGCGGTAGTCGAGAAGGGTGGCGGGGATTCCGAACGCATCCTGGAGGGCGACAAAAGCGGCATTTACCATGCCGTCGCCTTCCGCCGTCACCTCGAACTCGTGCTCGCCTCGAGCGACGCGAACCGTGGCGATCGGGGTCTCGCGATCTCCACCGCTGAGGTGGAGGCCGACGAGCTGCACCTTGTCCAACGACTTGTCGGTCTCGATCTCGACGATCGCCCGGAGCCCGGCCTCTCCGATCTCACCCTTTCGGTCGGCGAGTTCCTTGAACCGCTCGAAAGCAGTGCCGAACGCGGCGTCGTCGAGGGTCACGTCCATCTCGGCGAGTGCGGCTGCGAAGGCCGCACGGCCGGAGTGTTTGCCGAGGACGAGCTGCGACTGCTGGCCGACGTCGCTCGGATCCATGATTTCGTAGGTCTCGCGGTTCTTGAGCACACCGTGCTGGTGGATCCCGGACTCGTGGGCGAAGGCGTTGCGGCCGACGACGGCCTTGTTGAACTGGATCGGGTAGCCGGTCAGCCTCGAGACGAGACGTGAGGTTTCAAAGATCTCGGTGGTGTCGGCTTGGATTTCGACGTTGAAGTAGTCCTGACGGGTCTTGATCGCCATGATGATTTCTTCGGTCGACGTGTTGCCGGCACGTTCCCCGATGCCGTTGATCGCTCCTTCGATTTGGCGAGCGCCGGCGTGGATGGCCGACAGGGAATTGGCGACCGCGAGACCGAGATCGTCGTGGCAATGGGTCGAGATGATGACGTCGGTGTTCCCGTCTCGCACGTCTTCGTAGACGCGTTCCATGAGCGCAACGAAGTCCGACGGCATGGCATACCCGACAGTGTCGGGGATGTTGATGGTGGTCGCACCAGCAGCCACCGCGATGCGGCAGGCCTCAACGACGAAGTCGGGGTCCGACCGAGTTGCGTCCTGTGGTGAGAACTCGACATCATCGACATACCCACGTGCCCGGGTGACCCCTTCTCGGATCGATTCGAGCACTTCTGCAGGGGTCTTTCGGAGCATCTGCTCCATGTGGATCGGCGACGTCGAAGTGAATACGTGAATACGTGCGCGCTCGGCATCCTGCAACGCATCAGCTGCCAGATCGATGTCATTCGGCACGGTGCGGGCGAGTGAGGCGATCACGGGGCCGTGGACTTCGGCGGCGATGCGCTTGACCGCCGTGTGGTCACCGGGTGAAGAGGCGGCGAATCCGGCTTCGATCACGTCGACCTTCAGACGGGCGAGCTGTGCAGCGATCGCGACTTTGTCGTCGGGCGACAGGGCGATCCCGGGCGCCTGCTCGCCGTCGCGCAAGGTGGTGTCGAAGATGACGAGTCGATCAGTCATGCGGGGCCCTCTCCGGAGCCAGGATTCAACCCGAAGTCTCGTATCTCATGTCTCGTGTCTCGCGTCTTCGGTTTATACGTCATCAGCCGGCGTCTTTTCTACCAGGAACGGCATCATGACCCTCAGGTCGCGTCCGACACGCTCCACCGGATGATCCGAGAGCGCGGCACGTTGGCCCAGGAGGTTCGGTGCGCCCGCGCGGTACTCGTCCATCCATTCGCGTGCGAACTGCCCGGACTGGATCTCGGCGAGGATCTTGCGCATCTCGGCCTTCGTCTCGTCGGTCACGATTCGCGGCCCGCGCGTGATGTCGCCGTACTCGGCTGTGTCGGACACGGAATGACGCATCCAGGAAAGCCCGCCCTCGAACAACAGATCCACGATGAGCTTCAATTCGTGGAGAACTTCGAAGTACGCCATTTCCTCCGGGTAGCCGGCTTCCGTGAGAACCTCGAACGAGGCGCGAATCATCGAGTCGACGCCGCCGCACAGGATCACCTGCTCCCCGAAGAGGTCGGTCTCGGTCTCGTCCTTGAACGTCGTCTCGATCACACCGGCGCGAGTACCACCGATGCCATGGGCATACGACAACGCGAGGGCGTGGGCATTGCCCGATGCATCCTGGTTGACCGCGACCAGCGCCGGAACGCCACTCCCCTCGACGTACTGGCGCCGCACGAGGTGGCCGGGGCCCTTCGGCGCGACCATCGCGACGTCGACGTCGTCGGGTGGGGTGATGTACCCGAAGTGGATGTTGAACCCGTGGGCGAACAGCAGCACGTCGCCGGCCTTGAGGTTCGGTGCGATGATCTCGTCGTAGAGATCGGCCTGGATCTGGTCGGGAACGAGGACCATGATGACGTCGGCCCATTCGGCCGCGGCTGCGGGATCGAGGACCGTCAGCCCGGCTTCGGTCGCACGTTGTGCCCGGCTTGAACCGTCGCGCAAGCCCACGACGACGTCAACCCCGGAGTCCTTGAGGTTCATCGCGTGCGCGTGGCCCTGGCTGCCGAATCCGATCACGGCGACCTTGCGCCCCGCGATCAGTGTCGGGTCGGCGTCACCTTCGTAGTACATCGTTGGCATGGCGTCTCCTCAGGCAGTCTTGAGTTGTTTCTTGGCCGACTTCTGATCGCGCGGGAGCGCGATCCGCCCAGACTTCGCCAGTGAGACGATGCCGTACGCGTTCATCAGTTGGAGGAAGTCGGCGAGGCGCTCCGGCGGACCGGTGACCTCGAACGTAATGGTGGCGACGCCGACATCGACGGCTCGCGCTTCCCACACCCGGGCAGCGTCCAGGATCTCGCCGCGACGTTTCGGGTCTGCGTTCACTCGGACCAGCATGATCTCGCGTTCGATCGCGGTACCCGGCTCGAACTCGGTCACTTTGACGGTGTGCACGAGTTTGTAGAGCTGCTTGATGATCTGCTCCATCTCCGGGCCGTCGACGACAACCGTCATGCGCGACATAGCGTCATCTTCGGTTGGTCCGACAGTGAGGGAGTGGATGTTGAACCCGCGCCTCGCAAACATTGAGGAGACCCGCGCAAGCACACCCGGCTTGTTCTCGACGATGACGGCAATGACGTGTTTCACGCGAGGTCCTCTCTGCTCAGAATCAGATCGTCGTTTGACCCGCCGGCCGGGACCATCGGAAATACCATCGCTTCCGGGTCACATGTGAACTCGACGACGACAACGCGATCGTTGATGGCCAGCGCCTGTTCGATGACCTCTGCGACCTCGCTCGGATGGTCGGCGCGCAGCCCCACACCACCGCATGCTTCAGCGAACTTCACGAAGTCCGGCACGGTGGGGGAGAGCTCAGTCTGTGACAGGCGGCCGTCGTAGAACAGGTTCTGCCACTGCTTCACCATTCCGAGCGAGGCGTTGTTCATGACGGCGACCTTGATCGGTATGTTCTCCACGGCGGCCGTGATCAGCTCGGTGCCGGTCATCTGGAAGCACCCGTCGCCGTCGATGGCGAACACCACCTCGTCGGGAGTGCCGACCTTCGCCCCGATCGCGGCCGGGATGGCGTATCCCATGGTTCCGAGTCCACCCGAATTGATCCACCTGCGGGGCTCCTCGAAGCGCCAGAACTGAGACGCCCACATCTGGTGTTGTCCGACTCCGGCGACGATGGTGGCATCACCCTCGGTGATGCGCAGCATTTCTTCGATCACGTACTGCTGCTGGATCGGCCCCTCGGGGTTCTGCTCGTACGCGAGGGGATAGGTGCCCTGCCAGTCGTGAACCGTTGCGAGCCACTCCTCCCGGTTCGGCTGCGGCCCACGGCGCTCGGTTTCGGTGATCAGCTGCTGGAGAACCGTCTTGGCGTCGCCGACGATCGGCACGTCGGCGAAGCGATTCTTGCCGATCTCAGCCGGATCGACGTCGACGTGGATCACCTTCGCCTCAGGAGCGAAGTGTTTTGGGTCGCCCGTGATCCGGTCATCAAACCGCGCGCCAATGGTGACCAGCAGATCGGAGCGCTGCATCGCGGTGGTCGCGGTGTAGGTGCCGTGCATCCCCGGCATTCCGAGGTTGAGGGGATGTGAGTCGGGGAACGCACCGCGCGCCATCAACGTCGTGACCATCGGGATCTGTGTCATCTCCGCGAACTGTTCGAGCTCTTCCGCGGCACCGGCGGCGATGACACCTCCGCCGACGTACAGCACCGGATGCTCCGATTGTTCGATCAGGTCCACGGCGGCCTTGACCTGCCGAGGGTGACCCTTCACCGCCGGTCGGTATCCGGGCAGTCGGACCGCACCCGGCCGATGCCAGGTCATGGTTGCGGCAAGGACGTCCTTCGGCACGTCAACGAGCACGGGGCCTTTGCGGCCCGTCGACGCCAGGTGGAACGCCTCACGGATGATGTCGGGGATCTCGTCGGCGCTCGTGATCAACTCGTTGTGTTTTGTCGCCGGCATCGACATGCCCCAGGTGTGCGCTTCCTGGAACGCGTCGTTCCCAATGGCAGTCGTTGCGACCTGGCCGGTGATCGCCACGATCGGAACTGAGTCCATGTAGGCGTCTTGCAGCGCCGTGAGGAGATTCGTGGCTGCCGGACCGGATGTCACAACGGCGACGCCGACCTTGCCGGTCGCGTGGGCATAGCCAGAGGCCATGTGACCGGCTCCCTGTTCGTGGCGAGCGAGTACATGGCGGATGGGCGATTCGATGAGCGGGTCGTACGCCATGAGGATGGCGCCGCCCGGCATGCCGAATACAACCTCCACCCCCTCGTACTCGAGTGATCGGATCAACGCCTCAGCGCCGGTGAGTTGTTCTGGCATGTCATGCTCCGCATACAGAAAACCCCCCGTGGAACACGGAGGGATAGGCGCACACTTCGTGGCGTGTGCGCCTAGGTGATAAGGACTACGTTCTCGTGGTTGGCTGGTGTCATGTCGGTTTCCATCGGGAGCCTGCGATTATGGCAGCACAACACCACCTGTCAAACATCCATGAACATCACCCGCCACCTTCGTTCTGTTCTCGGGCCCTCGATCGAGGCTGCCCGAGCCGCGTTGCGCGACCTCGAAGATGAGGAGGTTCCCGCGCGGCTGCGGCCGATTGCGAAACACGGTGACGGGAATCTGCCGCTCCCGCTCACACGCACACTCCTGCAACGCATCGACGAGGACGAGTGGTTTCGCGGCAAGGCGCTCGAGGTCTTCGAGCGCTCGGGCTCTACGGATCCGGTTTCGCTCGGCTATCTCGACCGTCAGCGGGGATGGTGGATGCGGATTGCCCAGGCTGTCGCGGAAGCCGAGGCGGAGGATGCGGCTGAGCGCGTCGCCCAATTGGAGCGAACTGTCGAGACGCACCGGATCAGGGCTGCCGCTGATCGAGCCAAGCTGAAGTCCGTTCGGCGGGATCTCGACCGTGCAGAGAAGAAGTCCAGAGAAGTAGCCGATGACCGGCTTGAGCCGCTCCGTGCCGCCGCTGTGACGGCACGGACCGATCGCGACCGTGCAGAGGCGGAGGTCGCGGCGATGCGCGAGCGCATCGAGGCGACGGAAGCCGATCGCCTCGATGCGGAACGCACAGCGGCCGGGCTCTCCGAGCAAGTCCGATCAGTCAAACGTACGGCGGCTCAGCTTCGCCGTTCGGTCGCAGCGGGACCGTCGGAGTCGATACCCCGCGAGCCAGCCGAGGTCGCGCGATGGCTCGATCGTGCGTCAGCAACGCTCACGCCGTACAGGGATGCGGAGGCGCACTCGACCCGAGCCGCTCGGATGTCCGGGTCCCGCCGAGCTCTGGTCCCAGCGGGCGTCGCTCCTGATTCCGCAGCGGCCGTAGATTCGCTCCTCGGCGCTGATGGGGTGACGGTGCTGATCGACGGCCACAATCTCCTTGGTGTCATGGATGTCTCGACGATGGCAACCGGCCGTGCCAGGCGATCCCTGATCGCAAGCCTCGGCAAACTCACTCGGCATCTCGGCGATTCCGTGATTGAGGTGGTGTTCGACTCGGATCTCGAAGACGGTCGGGCAAGTACCGTGAGCCAGACCGGCATCGTTGTGCGTTTCGCCCAAGGTGATCGTATTGCGGATGATCTGATCGTCGAGCGGACCGCGAAACTGCGGGAGACGGCCGTTGTGGTCTCCGACGATCGTGAGGTACGCGATCGATGTGGCGGATACGGGGCGACGGTGTTGTGGTCTCAAGCTCTCGCCGAATGGCTGTAGGACCGAGGGTGACCTTCCCCGGCCGTCCGACCTAGAGGACGAGTTCGGCCATGAGTCGGACCGTCGGCAGGTCTGTGGCCGCGACGAGGAGGGTGGTCGCTCCAGACTCCCCCCACGCAGCGAGGCGATCGGCAATCCGCTCTTTCGATCCGACGAGACTCACCTCGTCGACGAGTCCGTCGGGGACCGCTTGCATCGCCTCCATCTTGCGGCCCTCGAGGTAGGCCGATTGGATGCGGTCCGCGGCCTCTCCGTATCCATACCGGTGGGCCAGGTCGTTGTAGAAGTTCTTTCCCTTGGCGCCCATGCCTCCGACGTAGAGCGAGATCATCGGTTTGGCCGCTCGGCGCGCCCGCTCGAGGTCGTCGTCGAGTGACACGAACACCGACACGGCGGTGTCGAACGTGTTGGCTTTGCCCGGCACACCCGAAATCTCGAAGCCTTCAGTGAGGAGCGGACCGAACACCGATGCTGCGCGTTCGGGCGAGTAGAACACCGGGAGCCAGCCGTCCGCGATCTCAGCCGTGAGCCGGACGTTCTTGGGCCCTATCGCCGCCAAGTAGATCGGGAGGTCGGGGTTGTGGGGACTCGAGATCAGCTTCAATGGTTTGCCGAGGCCGGTGGCATCCGGTCCGAGGTACGGTATCTGATAACGCTCGCCCGAGAACTCCACCGGTTCACGGCGGGCCAGGATCCGGCGAACGATCTCGACATGTTCACGGGTCACTTGCAGCGGTTTCCCGTATGGCACACCGTGCCAACCCTCGACGACCTGCGGTCCCGACACGCCGAGCCCGAGAATGAAACGCCCGTTGGACAGTTCGTCGATCGTCGCGGCGGTCATGGCGGTCATGGCAGGCGTCCGTGCCGGCATCTGCAAGATCGCCGAACCCAGCTTGATGCGTTCGGTTCGTGCAGCGACGAATGCGAGGGGAGTGACGGCATCCGATCCGTAGGCCTCGGCGGTCCAGACGGAGTGGTAGCCGAGGCGTTCCGCCTCGCTCACCAGTGACGTATCGCGCGCGATAGAAACGCCCCGATACCCGAGGTTCAGGCCGAGCCGCACTCAGGCTTCCGCGTACCGAACCGAGGTCACCAATGTCTCGTTCCCCGAGACGACGGCCACCGTTCCAGCACACTCGGGGCAGCGCAACACGGCAACGTCGTCGATCTCGCTATCGGTGTCGCACGTGTCACAGTGGACCGTGAGAGGCACCTCGACGATCTCGAGTTCGGCTCCCTCGGCCGGTGTGCCCTTCGATGCGACCTCGAATCCGAACTGCAGTGAGTCCGCAACAACTCCGCTCATCGGCCCAATGGTGACGGTAACCCCGGAGAGCGTCCCGCCCTCCGGGACCGCGGCAACGGCCGCGTCGATCACACTGCGAGCAATTCCTACTTCATGCATAGAAGGGACGGTAGCGGTCCGGTCGCGTTGCACCGTCGTGCCGAGATCCGAGATCCGAGACAGTCTGCAGACCGATCTCGTGTCTCATGTCTCGTGTCTCATGTCTCGTGTCTCAAATACCGGGCTTGTGAGCGAAACCTGAACTTCGCGGATCACCGTGCCGCCGTTTCTGTCACACCCGATCTCTACGTTGTGATCATCGACCGAAAGGAGTCGGGATGATCATCGACTGTGATGCCTGTGTGATGGACGGGACGGGTGCGTGTGCGGACTGCATCGTTCCGATGCTGCTCGCCGGATCGGGCGGCCCGACGCGGATCGGGGATGACGAGGAGGTGGCGATTCGGAACCTGTCCGATGCGGGCCTCGTCGCTCCGATCCGTCTCGTCGCCCGAGGGCCGGGTCGTGGCGCTGCCACCGGCTGACACCGCCTTCGGGCGCCCCTGTGAACACGATGTATCGTTGGCGCGTGCTCCGGGACCAATTGCAGACAGTTGCGCTCGACCACGGCTGTGTTGGGTTTGGCGTGACGAGCGCGAATCCGTTCGACGGCCTGGCGGCGACGATGCGCGAACGAAAGACCGCAGGTGTCTCGGCGGATCTGGCATTCACGTACCGCGACCCGGCCGTAGCAGCGGATGTACGGCGGACCGTTCCGTGGGCAGAACGCCTCGTGGCGGTGGCGTTCGCCTACGAGCCGGACGCGGGAACCTCGGCGCCGGAACCGGGCACGATGCGTATCGCTCGGTTCGCCGACGGCGACCACTATCTCGGCCTGCGAGCTGCGTTGGATGCGCTCGTCGCCAAGCTCGAATCGGCCGGTGCGCGGGCCAAGGCACTCAGTGATGATTCGCGTCTCGTCGACCGGGCGGTGGCGGTGCGCTCCGGGATCGGCTGGTGGGGGAGGAGCACCATGGTCCTCGTGCCCGGAGCAGGGCCGTGGGTACTGCTCGGGAGTATTGCGACCGACGCGCCGCTCGATGTTGATGAACCGATGGTGCGGACGTGCGGAACCTGCACCGCCTGTATCCCGGCGTGTCCGACCGGGGCGATCCTCGACAACGGTGTGCTCGACGTGCGGCGGTGTCTCGCCCACCACCTGCAGTCGCCGGGGCTGATCCCCGAGGAGCTGAGGCCGGCAGTGGGCGATCGCCTATACGGGTGTGACGACTGCCTGACGTCGTGTCCTCCTGGGAACCGCGCACTCGAGGCAGCCCGGCCGGTCCCGGGACCGGAGATTCTCGACATCCTGGGGGCCACCGACGCCGATCTGCTGGAGCGGTACGGCCACTTCTACCTCCCGGCGCGACGTCCGCGGATCCTGCGCCGGAATGCTCTCATCGCGGCTGGGAACGATCGATCGCCCGAGCTCGCAGCGGTCATCATTGGATACCTGGGACACCCTGACTGGCTGCTCAGAGCCCACGCCGCATGGGCGGTCGGGAGGTTCGGTACGGAGCTCGGGCGCGCCGCCCTCGACGTGGCGCTCAGTGAGGAACACGACGGGCGCGTCCGTCGTGAACTCCTGGGAGCGGGGCAGCAATGATCAACAGACCGCGGTCTACGCTGAGTTGATGAATTCCGAGATCATCGCTTCACCCGCTGCGGCGAATACGCCCCCCGGAACAGCTGCGGAGCTACGCCGATGTTGATCGTCTCCGACGTTCACGGCGCCGTCGAACCGCTGCGCCGCGTCGCGTCTCTCGGTGAACCACTCCTCGTCCTCGGCGATCTCATCAACTACATCGACTATCGGTCGAATGAAGGCATCGTTGCCGACATCTCGGGGAAGCAACTAGTGGACGAGTTTGTGCGCATCCGGGCTGTAGAAGGTAGTGATGCAGCCACCGACTTCTGGCATGGCGAATGGGCGCATCGCGGCGTGGGGCTCGAGGACCGATACACCGAAGCTGTCGAAGCGTCCTACCGGGACGTGTGCGGCGCGCTGCAGGGGAGCCGTGCATTTGTGACGTACGGCAACGTCGATCGGCCCGACATGCTCGCCGAGCACCTGCCGGACGGAGCCCGGTTCGTCGATGCCGAAGTGGTCGACATCGATGGCCTACGCATCGGGTTCGCCGGTGGAGGTTTGACCAGCATCGGAACCCCCGGCGAGGTCACCGAAGACGAGATGAGGGCCAAGCTCGACCAACTCGGTCCGGTCGACCTACTCGCCACTCATGTGCCGCCGGCGATTCCGGCGCTCGCTTGCGACGTGATCGGCGGACGCGCGAAGGGTTCTGTCGCGATCCTCGAGTACGTTGAACACGAGGCTCCTTCGTTTCACTACTTTGGCGACATCCACCAGCCCAGGGCAACAACGTGGCGAATCGGACCGACGATCTGCGTCAACGCCGGCTATTTCCGCGCGACCGGGCGGCCGGTTCGGCATGGTTGATGTCGACCTCGACGACCTTGCGCGGGCATACGCGTTCCGTCCAGCCTCGGCCGAGTCGCTTGCACGTGCCGAACGGGCAGGTTCACGGCTCGGATCGGGAGAGCGAGTGCTGGACGTCGGCGGTGGCCCGGGGAACCACGCGGCGGTGTGGTCCGGGCAGGGATTGCGACCCGTGGTGCTCGATCCCTCGGCAGTGATGCTCTCAACCGTTCACGATCGGGGACTCGTCGGCGTGCGGGGTCGGGCGCAATCGCTCCCGTTCCACTCCCGTCGGTTCGCGCTCGTGTGGTTCCATCTCTCCATTCACTATGGGGACTGGAGGGCGGCGATCGACGAGACGGCGCGAGTCGTCGACGAGAGTGGATCCATCGAGATCTGGACGCTCGGGAGCGACCATCATGAGCAGTCGTTGCTCGCTCGGTGGTTCCCGTCGGTGCCTTCCATCGAGAGCGGGCGGTTCCCAGATCCTGCAGTGCTCGCTGAGTATCTCGGCACTCGGGTCCCATCTGTCGACGTGAGCCATCCGATCGAAGTCGTCGTTCGGCCTGCGGGCGATTGGCTGCGTGCGGTCGAGGCCGGATTCATTTCCACGCTCCAGTTGCTTCCGGAAGGCGAGCGATCCGCCGGGATCGCCGCCATCCGGGATGCCCACCCGGACCCGGGGACAGACATCTCCTATCAACTTCGGTTCACGCGGATCGTCGGCGGCTAGCCCGGTCGACAGCATCGGCGCCCGTTTCGGCGCCGATCAGGTCGCCCGACGGTCCGGGGTATCGCTACGATGTTGGGAGTTCCGAGACAAGGAGTGTCGATGGACGGCACGGTTCAGAAGATCGAGGTCACCGCACCGCAGCAGTTCGTCTACGAGACCGCGCTCGATCTCGAGACGTATCCGATCTGGGCGGGAGGTGTGAAGTCCGTGACGGTGGTCGAAGAGGACGAATACGGGCGACCGACCGTGGCCGACTTCACCATCGATGCGATGATCAAGGAGATCTCGTACACGCTCGACTACGACCATGCGCATGAGAACGGGTTCACGTGGGCGGCGCGGCCAAATGACGACCTCACGCTCCTCGAAGGCAGCTACACGTTCAACACGATCGATGACGACGC
>Ga0316197_10000685_pt1 | contig 23719 bp, 17 predicted proteins | sample OudBiesiAoxic_MG_FD_204939 | JGI IMG/M metagenome (GOLD analysis project Ga0316197, IMG submission 204939) | Coastal sediment microbial communities from Oude Bieten Haven, Netherlands - site A oxic | ecosystem: Environmental > Aquatic > Marine > Coastal > Sediment | place: Netherlands... | reverse complement strand
GAGCGGGCGTGGCCTGCGGCAGTTCGCGAGCGAAGACGGCTACCTCATGCTGACGATCGCGAGGAACTTGGCGACCGGCAACGGGATGAGCGTCGAGGATGGCCTGACTCTGACGAACGGAACCCAGCCGTTGATGACTTTCATCTACGGGGCAGGGTTTTGGTTGTGCGGTGGCGACAAAGTGTCCGGCGTCGTTCTCGCGCAGGTCCTCGGCATCGGAATCGCGCTCACCTGCGCCTACCTCCTCTATCGTGTCGGACAGCTACTCTTGGCTGACGATCCCGCAGCAGAGCCGCTTTGTGCCTGGGCCGCTGGCGCTTGGTACGTCGCGCCGCTGAGCGCGCGCTACTCTCAAAACTGCCTCGAGACCGGTGCGGCCACGTTACTTCCGCTGATCGTCGGACTCTACTTCCTGTCTCGGTCTCCCGCGCGCGACGAGCGCTGGACGATTCGAGGGTGCGCGACGCTCGGAGCTCTTCTTGGAGCCGCTTTTTGGGTGCGAAACGATGCCGTATTACTATCAGCGGCGACGTGCCTGGTGCTAGTCGTCGCCGGCGCTCGTTCGGGCTCAGTGGGGCTGTCGCGGAGCGTACTGGAAGCAGGGGTTGTCGGCGCGACGGCGCTAGTGGTGGTGTCTCCGTGGCTGGCGTTCAATCAGTTCGTATTCGGCCATCTCGTACCCATCAGTGGCATCTCGCAAGGGGAGAAGGCTGAGCTCGGTCAGAATCTGGAGTTGGTACCCTCGATTCTCGCCGAACAGGTGTCGATCATCGGCCTGATACCGCAACGACTCGAAACGAGTCCTGGCGTCCTACTCGGCTCTACGCTGCTGGTGATCGCTTGGGTGATCGCGGTCTACGCCCTGATGCGAAAAGCCGAGGGGACGCAACGCCGATGGCTCACCATCGTCGCGCTCTGGTCGACGGCGATGGTCGCGTTCTATGGCATCGTCTACGGAGCCGGGTACTTCATGGGCAGGTATCTTTTCCCGCTCAGTCCTTGGATGGCTCTCTTCACAGTTGTTTTGGCGAACCGCGCCTGGAAGAGCTTCGGTAGCCGCGCTCCTCGGATAGTGGGCCTCGGGGCGACTGCCTGTGTCCTCGCCATCTCGCTCGGACTTCATGCACGCGCCCACGCGCGCGGCACCAACAACGGGCATTTTCAGGTCGTCGACTGGGTCGGAGACAACGTCGGAGACGATGTCTGGGTTGCAGCCATCCAAACCGGCACCCTCGGGTTCTTTCACGACAAGACATTCAACCTTGATGGCAAGGTGAGCCCCGCGTCGCTTCGAGCCAGGCAGGCGGGCCGAATCCTTGAATATGTGGTCGACGGACCGACCCAATATCTAGTCGACTGGGTGGGCATCGCTGCCTGGATGGAGGACGAAGTCTTGTCAGAGCATTTCGAGCTCTTGCTTCTCGACGAAGACCAGAACCTCGCAGTCCTCGGCCGAAGGGGCGTAGTCTTGGAGCACTAACCACCCCCGGATCCGATGCATACCCAAGGCAACATACTCAGCCTTCTCGTCTTCTTCGTGTGGGTGCCAATGGCCCTCTGGGGCGCGAAGCGATGGCCGCCCGCCAAGACAGCGGCAATTTTGCTGCTGGTCCCGCTCATGTTCTTGCCGGAGAAGGTGTACTTCAAGGCGCCAGGTTTCCCGCGGTTCACCAAGGACGAGATCGCCGTGTTCTGGTTGTTCATCGGTGTTCTACTCTTTCACCGGGATCGATTGCGCACGGTGGTACTGGGGCGTTGGATAAAGCTGTCGATGGCTTTGCTCATGGGCGGCGCTGTATGCACGGTCCTCCTCAACTCCGATCCCATCCGGGATGGGACTGTCTACCTGGTCGCTCATAGGCCGTACGACGCCTGGCACGCCGTTCTCGTCGACCTCTTCAGCTACGTCCTCCCCTTCGTACTCGCGGCGGCTATGTTCAGGACTCGGCAAGACCTGAGAACCCTCCTGAGACTCATCGTCGCTGCGGCGCTCGTATACTCGCTGTTCCAAATGTTCGAGCTGCGCTTCAGCCCGCAGCTGCACCGGTGGATCTACGGCTTCTTCCAACACAGCTTCAGGCAAACCATCCGCGCAGGCGGTTACAGGCCAACCGTGTTCATGTCGCACGGCCTCGCTGTTGGACTTTTCACCATGGTAGCGGTGCTGGCAGCCGCGGGTCTGAACAAAGCCAAGGTTCGCGTCTTTGGGTTTCCAGCGAAATACGCGATGGGCTACCTCTGGCTCTTGCTCTCGGTTTCGAAGAGCGTGGCCGCGCTGCTGTATAGCGTGGTGGCGCTGCCGATGGTCTGGTTTCTTTCTCCGAAGAATCAGTACCGCATCGCGACGGGGATCGCCCTCATCGTGCTGCTCTATCCGACGCTCCGAGGAGCCGATCTGGTGCCGGTCGAAGAGATTCGTGACTGGGTCCAAGAGCAGTACGGCGATGAACGAGTCACCTCGATCATGACCCGCTTCGTCAACGAAAAGAACCTCCTCGAAAAAGCCAGTGAGCGCCCATTCTTCGGCTGGGGCACATTCGGGCGCGCGTCGCTCTACAACCCGAAGACGGGCTGGCAGACCGCGACCAGAGACGGAGACTGGATCATCACCTGGGGCGAATTCGGTCGTGTCGGCTTCTTCGGGAAATACCTTTTGATGCTGCTTCCGATCTTCATCGGCGCACGGCGCTTGAAGTTGGTCCGGCGGCTCTCGGATCGGCGATTGTTAGCCACGCTCGCATTGATGGTTGCGTTCTCCGTGTTCGACCTCCTTCCGAACGGCAACTTCAACTATCTCGTGACCGTCTTGGCCGGCGCCCTACTTGGTTGTAGCGAGGGGATCGTGAGGCAGCAGGCCCATGCGCGCTGGGTAAAGCGGAAGCAGGCAAGCTTGAACGCTGGAAGCCCATCCGGCACGATGGAAGACGATGAGCAACGAGAGACACAGCCACGTCCTCTACGTGGGCGCGGTCCTTCCGAAGCGTTCTGAGACCTTCGTTTACCGCGAAGTGTTGGGCCTGAGGGCGCGGGGCGTCCGGGTCACGGTCGCTTCGGTGCGAGCGCCCGAACGAGACCTGGGCGATGCAAGCCTCGACGACCTGGCAGCGAACGCCGAGGTGGTGTACCGCCCAAGCGCTTGGTTTGAGGCGATTTTGGCCGCTTTCTGGAGGCCGAACGTGGCCCTTCTCGGGCTGGCGGACGCTTTGACTGCAGCCGACATCTCGCTGGCCCGAAGGCCGCGAGTCCTCGTCCAACTTGGAGGCGCTCTCTCCTTAGCCTGGCGAATGAGGAAGCGGGGCATCACGCACGTCCACGCGCACATGGCACACGTTCCCACCACGATCGCGATGTACACGGCCGCCGCGCTCGGGGTTCCCATGAGCTTCACGGGTCACGCAGCCGACTTGTTCCGCGACCGTCAATTGCTCCCGACCAAGCTTGAGCGAGCTCAAGCGGTGATGTGCATCAGCCGATGGCATCGCGAATTCTATCGGCGTTGGGTCGATCGCCCCGATAGTCGACTTCCGGTCGTACGCTGCGGGGTTGATTTGAACGAGTTCGTGCCGGGCCCGGGCGGGGCAGGTGTCCTCGCCGTGGGAAGACTCGTACCGAAGAAGGGCTTCGACAGCTTGATCCGCGCGATGGCATTGCTGACGACCGAGCGTTCAACGGCAGCGGGGCAGGCAGCACTCACGATCATCGGTGATGGCCCCGAGCGCGAGCCTCTCGAACGCCTGGCGGGCGAGTTGGGAGTGTCCGAGCGCGTGCACTTTGCAGGTGCAGGAACCCAAGCAGAGGTGCGACGCGCGATGGGCAACGCGGACGTTTTTGCACTCCCCTGTAGGGTGAGTAAAGACGGAGACCGCGACGGAATTCCGGTCGTCTTGATGGAAGCGATGGCCAGCGGGGTGCCGGTCGTGTCTGGCGACTTGCCAACGATTCGAGAACTGATCTCGGACGATGCCTGTGGTGTGATGGTTCAGCCAGATCACCCGGAGTCACTCGCGACTGAGCTCGGCCGGCTCCTCGATGACGAGCAACGCCGTCGCCAGGTGGGGCTGGCTGGGCGCGCCCGGGTCGCCGAAGAGTTCTCCCTCGACACCACCCTCGACCGCCTGGAATCCTGCTTTCGCCCGGGTTAGCGAGCGAAAGCTGGCGCGAGCGTCGCGTCTTGTCGCAGATTGTAAATAAATGTCACCAAAAACGCCCCGGATGTCCCTAAATTGGGATACGCATGCCCGTTCAGGTGGACTACAGTAAGTCCTTCCTCACAATACAGCCCCCAAGCGCAGCCTCATGGGGAGCGGAGATCGGATAATGCTGGGTTCCTCGTTTCACCTTCCGAGCACCTTTCTAGGGTGCTGCGTAGCGCTTGCGTTGACCGCCGGCTGTGGCGTGTCCGACGGCACGAGCGACTCGTCGCTCGACCTTCTTGGCGCCGCCGGCGTCGTGTCGGACGACTTCAGCCAGCCTAGCCTCGACCCAAGCGTGTGGACGATCGTCGATCCGCGCGGCGATGGCACCGTCGAGGTAACGGGCGCGGGAACGCCGGACGCGCAACTCCGCCTCTCCGTTCCTGCGGGAACCTCGCACGATGCATGGACTACGAACAACTCGCTTCGGGTCATGCAGGCTGCAGCGGACGAGGACTTCGAGCTCGAGGTGAAGTTCGAGTCGGAGCCGACGCAGAAGTATCAAGGCCAAGGCTTGATCGTAGAACAGGATGCGGGGAACTACATCCGCTTCGACGTGTATAGCGATGGCCGGTCGCTCAAGGCCTACAGCGCTCGCTTCAGGAACGGCAGGCCGTCCAAGCGCTTGAGTCAGACCGTCGCTGCGTCGGCGACCACATACCTGCGCATGGGCCGTACCGGAGACACCTGGACCTTGCGTCACTCGGTGGACGGGACGAGTTGGGTCACCCTGAAGACGTTCTCCTACTCGATGACGGTGTCCTCGGTCGGGGTGTTCGCGAGCAACTACAATCCAAGTCCCGCGCATACGGCGGTGGTCGACTACTTATTCGAGACCTCTGCCGCGATTACTCCCGAGGACCCTGCCGGCTGTGACCCCTCCGACCAGTTCGTCCTGACGACCAACGCCACGAACGGCGAGGTCCTGCGCGTTCCGGATCAGTCACTCTACGCTTGCGGGGACGAGGTCACCCTGACCGCGGTACCCGACACCGGCGCGACCTTTGCCGGATGGGGTGGCGACCTCACCGGTGCGCAGTCCCCGACAGTGATCACGATCGGAGCGGACACGACGATCACGGCGTCATTCGACCTCGACGAGACGCCCCCTCAGATCGGCGGGGGCGCCGCGCTTGCCGATGAGACTTTCGCCTCGATTAGTTGGGAAACCGACGAGCCGAGCACGGGACGCGTCGAGTACGGTCTCACGGCGTCTTACGACTTTGGTTTCGTCGAGTCGGGCGCGCTTTCTACTGACCATGCCGTCGACCTCGTAGACCTCTCTCCGGGCACTCTCTACCACTACCGGGTCATCGCCGAAGACGAGCTGGGCAACACGAGCGTCACACTCGACCAAACGTTCATGACCCTCGATACCTCCGGGTCCGGGGGTATGGGCGGCGCGGGCGGCGACCCCGGAACCGGCGGTTCGGGTGGCGTCGGAGGCGACCCCGGAACCGGCGGTTCGGGTGGCGACCCCGGAACCGGCGGTTCGGGTGGCGACCCCGGAACGGGCGGCTCGGGTACCGTAGGCCCGGGAGCAGCCGGCATCCTCTCTGACGACTTCCGAACTGGGAGCTTGAACGAACAGACCTGGACGATCGTGGACCCGCGCGGCGACAGCACCGTGTCGTTCGCTGGCGCCGAGACTGCCGATGCGCAGATGCTGCTTTCGGTGCCGGAAGGCACCAAGCACGACCCCTGGGGTACGAACACGGCACTGCGAGTGATGCAGCCAGCGGCCAACGAAGATTTCGAGCTCGAAGTGAAGTTCGAGTCGGAGCCGACGCAGAAGTATCAGGGACAAGGTCTGATCGTCGAGCAAGACGCGGCCAACTACATCCGGTTCGACGTGTACAGTGACGGCAACTCGCTGAATGCCTTCAGTGCGCGCATCCAAAACGGCAAGCCCGCAACACGACTGTCTCAACAGATCCCCTCGAGCCCAGTCACATACCTTCGCTTGGGCCGAACTGGAAACGATTGGACACTCTCGTACTCGGAGGACGGGGATAGCTGGGTGAGCCTCGCGACCTACTCCCAGTCCCTGACCGTTTCATCCGTCGGAGTGTTCGCGAGCAACTACAACCCGAATCCCGCGTACACGGCGGTCGTCGACTACTTCTTCGAAACGTCGGCGCCAATCGCGCCTGAAGACATCGCGCTCTGCAACCCGTCGGACCAGTTCACGCTGGTGGCGACGAGCAGTGCTGGCGGCTCGGTCTCGGTGGACCCCAATCAGGCAAGCTACGAATGCGGCCAGACCGTGACCCTCATCGCCCAACCCGATCCGGGAGCTTCCTTCACCGGTTGGGGAGGCGACGTGAACGGCACGGTCAACCCCATCGCCGTGACCATCGAGGCGGACCTCGTCGTCTCTGCCGGGTTCGCGGTGGACAGTACCCCGCCCACCTTGAGTGGGATCGGCGCAACGGCCGGCGAAACCTCCGCTTCGGTATATTGGCAAACGAACGAAGCCTCGACCGGGCTAGTCGAGTACGGCTTGACAAGCGCCTACGAACTCGGCTCGGCTGACTCCGCGACGGCTGCAACTTCGCACTCCGTCGGCCTGTCGAACCTTCTGGACGGAACGCTCTACCACTACCGTATTATCGCCGCGGATGGGGCGGGCAACACGGCCGTCAGCGGCGACAGGACGTTCACCACGACGGCCACCGGCGGCGGCAGCGGAGGCCCGGATATTTCGGTCTGGTATGGGCCGTCCCAAACCTTCGGCGCAGGCGGAATTCCCCAGCGCTTCGTCAACATCCTCGGCAACGCCCGAGACGACGAGGGGGTCTCATCGCTGACTTACTCGGTCAATGGCGGACCTGAGCTAGCGCTCAAGCTTGGCAAGAAGAACCTGCGCCTCCAGAACCGAGGCGATTTCAATGCAGACATCCTCTACAGCGACCTCTCGCCCGGTGCGAACCAGGTGACGCTTCGAGCGGTCGATGGCCTCGGCAATCGCAGCACGCAGGTCGTGGATATCAACTACGTGGATGACGTGGTTCCAAGCGAGAATTACAGCATCGATTGGAGTAGCGTCTCAAGCGTTTCCGAAGTTGCCCAGATTGTCGACGGCAAGTGGGCGCTCAGCAGCGAAGGTCTCCGAGTGCTCGAGATTGGCTACGACCGCCTCGTCGCGATGGGTGACTTGAATTGGACGAACTACGAAGCTCTCGTCGAGGTCACCGTCAACGCGCCCGTCGACCCGGACATCGCACCGATTCTCGGCCTGGCGATGCGCTGGACCGGCCATTTCGACTGGGACGGCGACCAACCGCTCATCGGCTGGTATCCCCTCGGGGGCCTACTCGGCTACCTGTGGACCAACTCCTATGAGGGTCTGGCTCGCTGGGGCAGCGATGGTGCGCGTACGCTTGGATCCGGTGCGACGCCGTCCCCGGAGATCGGCGGGAAGTACCTCTTCCGAATGCGAGGAGAAGAACTGCCCGGCGGTGATGTGCAATACAGCATCAAGATGTGGCGCGCCGACCAGGCTGAGCCAGGCTCCTGGGGTCTCACCTATACGACGAATGGCGCACCCAGCTCCGGTTCGCTGCTCCTGGTCGCGCACTATGTGGATGTAACGCTCGGAGATGTTGCGGTCGTCCCACTGGGCAATTAGGCTGAGACCTCATGAAGGTCTTGGTCACCGGCCACAACGGCTACATCGGGGCGGTTTTGGTACCGTTCCTCAAAAACGCTGGGCATGAAGTTGTCGGACTCGACACTTACCTATTCGAAGGATGCCATCACGGACCGGCGCTGACCGATCCACCGGCTTTGCGGCTCGACTTGCGGGACGTGAATGCGGGACACCTGGAGGGGTTCGACGCGATCGTCCATTTGGCAGCCTTGTCGAATGACCCGCTCGGGGATCTGAACGCCGATTACACGTACGACATCAACCTCCACGCGTCGGTGAACCTAGCCAAGGCGGCAAAGGAGGCCGGAGTAAAGCGGTTCTTGTTTTCCTCCTCGTGCTCTCTCTACGGCAAGCCCGAGAGCGACGAACCGGTGGACGAAACGGCGGCCTTCGGACCCATCACGCCCTATGGCGAGTCCAAAATTCGGGTGGAGCAAGAGGTATCGCCGCTAGCGGACGACGACTTCAGTCCGACCTACCTGCGGAACACGACCGCGTACGGATGGTCGCCTCAGCTTCGAGGTGACATCGTCGTGAACAACCTGGTCGCGCATGCCTTCATCAACGGAGAGGTCTTGATCAAGAGCGATGGAACACCGTGGCGCCCGCTGGTGCACATCGAGGACATCAGCCGAGCGTTTCTCGCCGTAATGGAAGCGCCTCGGGAGACGGTCCACAACCAGGCGTTCAACGTCGGCCGGACCGATGAGAACTTTCAGATCTCGACCGTGGCGGACATGGTGGCCGAAATCGTGCCCAACTGCCGCGTGGTTTACGCGCCGGGCGGCGAGCCTGATACGCGAAGCTACAAGGTCGATTTCTCGAAGATTGCAACGCTACTTCCCGCATCGAAGCCGGAGTGGACGGTGCGCCGTGGCATTCAAGAGCTCTACGACGCCTACACGAAGTATGGCCTGACGATGGACGAGTTCGAGAACCGCTACCTTCGTATTAGACACTTGCGCCGCCTCATGGCCGAGGAACGCCTGGGCGACGGGCTTCGGTGGCAAACCCCATCTGGAGCGGCGGGAGCAGAGCAGTGACGACGGAGGCCGGCGGTGCGCGTTGCAGATTCTGCGATACGCCGCTCCACTTCACTTTTGTCGATCTCGGAATGTCGCCGCTGTGTCAGACGGTCATTCGAGAGACGCAGGCCAACGAGATGGAGCCTTTCTACCCGCTCCATGCATACGTTTGTGACGAGTGCTACCTAGTCCAACTCGAAGAGTACGTAGCTCCCGCCGACATCTTCACGGAGTACGCGTACTTCTCGGCCTACTCCGACAGCTGGCTGGCGCACGCTAGCGGGTACGTCGACATGATGACGGACCGCCTGGGACTCGACGAGAGCTCGAGCGTCGTCGAGCTCGCCAGCAACGATGGGTATCTGCTTCAGTACTTCGTAAAGAAGGGGATCCCCGCACTCGGAATCGAGCCGGCCGCCAACGTCGCGAAGGCGGCGGTCGAACGCGGTGTGGAGACGGTCGTCGAGTTCTTTGGAGCCGACCTTGCCAAGCGCTTGGTTTCCGAGGGCCGCAGCGCGAACTTGATCCTCGGGAACAACGTGCTGGCACAGGTTCCTGACATCAACTCGTTCGTGGAGGGGATCAAGATCCTCCTGGCCCCCGGGGGCGTCGTCACGATCGAGTTCCCTCATTTGCTCCAGCTGATGCAAGAGAATCAGTTCGACACCATCTACCACGAGCACTTCTCGTACTTCTCGTTCTTCACGACTGAGCGAATCTTCGCGGCTCACGGGCTCACCCTCTTCGACGTGGACGAGCTGCCGACGCACGGAGGCTCGCTTCGAATCTACGGGAGACATGCCGACGACGAGAGCAAGCCCGTTACGGACGGCGCGCACGGCTTGCGCGCGAGAGAGATGGAAGCAGGGCTCGGCGGGCTCGAGGCGTACCGGCTATTTCGGGAGCAGGTTGAGGGCACCAAGCGCGACCTCCTCGAGTTTCTGATCGAACGCCGTCGCGAGGGCAAATCGATCGCGGGTTACGGGGCGCCCGGCAAAGGCAACACACTCCTGAACTACTGTGGCATTCGAACCGACTTTCTCGACTACACCGTCGATCGGAACCCCTACAAGCAAGGGACGTACCTTCCCGGAACGCACATCCCGGTCTTCCCCCCGGAGAAGATTGCCGAGACCAAGCCGGACTACATCTTGATTCTGCCTTGGAACCTCAAGGACGAGATCGCGAAACAGCTCGAGTACACCAAGGAGTGGGGAGCGAAGCTGGTCGTCCCGATCCCGAGGGTGAAGGTTCTATGAAAGTCGTACTGTTTTGCGGGGGGCTTGGCACTCGGCTCCGGGATTACTCGGAAAGCGTCCCAAAGCCGATGGTGCCGGTGGGATATCGTCCCGTCCTTTGGCACGTGATGAAGTACTACGCGCACCACGGTCACAAAGATTTCATCCTCGCGCTCGGCTACAAGTCTGATGTCATCAAAGACTTCTTTCTAAACTACAGCGAGGCAGCGTCGAACGATTTCGTGCTGTCGCGCGGCGGCAAGCAAGTAGACCTCTTGAATACGGACATCGAGGACTGGACGATCACCTTCGTCGATACCGGTGCAACTTCGAATGTCGGTGAGCGACTGCGACGAGTGAAGCCATACGTCGAGAACGAAGAGATGTTCATGGCGAACTATAGCGACGGCCTGACCGACGTTCCGCTCAACGGACGCGTGGAGGCATTCAAGAAGCGCGGCAAGGTCGCTAGCTTCTTAGCCGTGCATCCTCCTGGCAGCTATCACGTGATGAGGCTCGAAGAGGACGGACTCGTCAAAGCTGTCGAACCGATTGGCGCGACGGGCGCCTGGATCAACGCGGGCTACTTCATCTTCACGCCCGCCGTATTCGACTACATGAAATCTGGTGAAGAACTCCTCGAAGAGCCCTTCGGCCGGCTGGTGAAAGCCGGAGAGCTGTTCGCCGATCCCTACACCGGTTTCTGGCAACCGATGGACACGTTCAAAGAAAAGCAGCACCTCGACGAACTCTACAACTCGGACGCTGCACCTTGGGTACTCTGGGACTCCAAGAACGGGAAATGAACGGAACTAGACGTGCAGCCGCTTTCGCTACCTACGTCCACCCCCACCATCCTGTGCCTCGGTGCCCACAGTGATGACATCGAGATCGGGTGCGGTGCCTCGCTGGTTCACCTGCTCAAGCGAATGCCGGAGGCGAAGCTTCACTGGGTGGTGTTCAGTGCGGAGGGGAAACGGGCGGACGAGGCCAGGCACGGAGCGAAGCTATTCGGCGGCGACCGTGTTGAAGCGCTCGAGCTGCATACGTTTCGCGACGGGTTTTTCCCCGACGCGTTCTCCGAGATCAAGGAACGCTTTCGTGAGCTCCAGCAGTCCGTCGACCCGGACCTCGTGTTCACGACGTGGAGGCGCGACGCACACCAGGACCACCGGCTCGTCTCGGAGCTCACTTCTCAGACTTTCCGCAACCACCTGATCCTCGAGTACGAAATCAGCAAGTACGACGGAGACCTCGGCTCCCCGAATGTCTACGTATCGCTCGACGCCGACGAGGCGGACCGCAAGGTCGAGGGCCTCGCCGAGGCATTCGGCACTCAGCACGACAAGTACTGGTTCACGGCCGAAACCTTTCGTGCGTTGATGCGCGTCCGAGGCGTCGAGTGCCGTTCATCGAGCGGCTACGCGGAGGCCTTCTACGGGCACAAGATGGTCTTCGGTGCTTCGCAATGAGCGCCCAGTGCTGGAGCTGCGGGGCTAAGGAGCCGACGCCGTTCTACGACCTGCCGGCCATCCCAATTTCTAGCTGCATCCTCTTGGACTCGCGCGAAGAGGCGACCTCGTTTCCGAGTGGTGAACTGCAGCTTTGTTTTTGCGAGTCTTGTGGCTTCATCCAGAACGGCGTGTTCGACCCTGAGTTGCTCGATTACACGAAAGACTACGAAGAGAGTCAGGGCTTTTCGCCCACGTTCGCGGCATTCGCTCAGGGCCTGGTCGACCGACTGATCGACCAGTACGACGTTCGCGGCAAAGAGGTATTCGAAGTCGGCTGCGGCAAGGGCGACTTCCTCTCGATGATCTGCAAGTCGGGCGGGAATCGTGGACTCGGCATCGACCCTGGCTTTCGCGAAGGGCGCCTAGACCCGGATGTCGACATCAGGGTCGTCCCCGCCTTCTTCACCGAACCGGCTCCGGAACTCACCGGTGACCTGATTTGCTGCCGGCATACGCTGGAGCACATTCAGGCAGTCGGAGACTTCGTGGACCTAATCGGTCGCTCGTCTGCTCAGCGCCATGGCTCTGTGGTGTTCTTCGAGGTGCCCGACACGCTTCGAATCTTGGAGGAAGGTGCTTTTTGGGACATCTATTACGAGCACTGCTCGTACTTCACCCTAGGCTCCCTTGGTCACCTGTTTCGCTCACGCGGCTTCGAGCTGATGTCATTGCGAACCGGATACAACGACCAGTACCTACTGCTCGAAGGGCGACGGGGTTCCGGCGAAGAAGCTGGCCCGTCGACGAAAGAAGACCAGCTCGAGCGCGTGCGAGCGGGCGTCCGCTCCTTCGTAGAGACTACGAAAGGTGCACTCGAGTCCTGGGAGCGAAAGCTCGCTGACCTCGGCGCAGCGGGAAAGAAGGCGGTCATCTGGGGTGCGAGCTCGAAGGGAGTCGCATTTCTCACGAGCCTGCCGAGCGGCGCAGTCGTTGAGTATGCCGTCGACATCAACCCTTACAAACAGGGCCGATTCCTGCCGGGCGCCGGTCAGCAAATCGTGGGCCCCGAGTTCCTGGCGGAGTATCGCCCCGATTGCATAGTGGTCATGAACCCCATCTACATCGAGGAGATTCGAGCCGACCTCACGCGGCTAGGCCTGTCTCCCGAGATGGTCGCGTTGTAACCTTTAAGTCGAAAGCGAGCGCATGGATCAGAACAGCAGAGCACAAGAGAGCGATCATTGCCCCGCCTGTGGCTCGAGGGATCTCGAGCCCTTCCATGCAATGAGGGGCATCCCAGCGCTCAGTTGCACGATCTGGGACAGCCGAGAGCAGGCCGAGAACTGCCCCAAGGGGGACATCGAGCTAGCGCTCTGCAAGACCTGTGGCCTTCTCATCAATACGGCGTTCGACTCGGCGGTTCTTCACTACGACGAGGCATACGAAGCGTCGTTGCACCACTCGCCGCTGTTCGCGAAGTACGCCGACGAGCTCGCTTCGGATCTCATCGAGAGATACGATCTACGAGGTAAGACCGTCGCCGAAATTGGCTGCGGCAAAGGCGCTTTCCTTCGGATGTTGGTCGAAATGGGCGACAACCGAGGCTACGGCTTCGACCCAAGCTACGAAGCCGACCCGGACGATGTAGCCGATGAGCGTCTGACCTTCGTGAAAGAGTTCTATAGCGACGCCCATCTCGACGTCGCGCCTGACCTAGTGATCGCACGGCAGCTTCTCGAACACGTCGAGAATCCCCTCGACTTCGTGAAGAGCATTCGGAGCAAGCTCGGAAACAGGAGCGACGCCGTGGTCGTATTCGAGGTTCCGAATGCTCTAGACATGCTGCAGCGTGCGGATCTCTGGGACGTCATCTACGAACACCCGATCTACTTCACGCCACAAGCACTCGAACGCTTGCTGCGCTCCGCAGGCTTCGACGTCCGCCGGGTGTGGCCAGCGTACAAGGGGCTCTTCCTGGTCATCGAGGCCTCGCCGGGTGCGAGTCCGACGGAGGCGCTAGCACCGGTCGGCGAAACGCTCGAAAAGGATGTTGCGTCGTTCGCATCGGCGTACGGTGAGCGCCTGAAGCGCTGGGAGTCTCATCTCAAGGAGATCAAAGAGAGTGGCAAACGTGCAGTCCTCTGGGGAGCGGGCGCCCGAGGCAACACGTTCCTGAACGCGGTCGGGATCGTCGACCAAATTCACTTGGCCGTCGATCTGAATCCTCGCAAGTGGGGTAAGTACATGGCGGGTACGGGGCAGCTAATCCAGTCCCCCGAGGAGCTGAAGGCTGATCCGCCCGACGTCGTGGTGATCGCAAACGAGATCTACCTCAATGAGATCAGCGCCAGCCTTCGAGCCATGGGAATCGAGGCAGAGGTTCTCGTCGCATGACAAGTCGAGACACTTGACTACACCGAGCGCACAGACGGCGAAACCCCCAAGCTCCACCGAGTTGAAGACGGGCGCGATGAGCGCCTCCGTGTGGGTGGCTGGAGGAGTCGTGGCGAAGCATGGGATCCGCCTCGCGACGAACCTGGTGCTCACTCGGCTCTTGTTTCCGGACGCGTTCGGGCTGATGGCGATCGTGCACGCCGTGAACCAGGGGCTCGAGATGCTGTCGGACGTGGGCATCCGCGCCTCGGTGATTCAGCACGACCGAGACGACGAGGATTTTCTCGACACCGCATGGACCATCCAAGTCGTACGTGGGTTCGTTCTGTGGCTGTGCGCGGCCTTGCTGGCGTATCCGGTGAGTAGGATCTACGAGCAGCCGCTGCTTGCCTTGCTGATACCAGTCGCCTCCTCGAGCGCCGTCATCCGAGGTCTTGCGAGCACCTCACTCATGACGCTCAACCGTCGGCTCGAGCTTCGCAAACTGGTGCCGCTCGAGGTCCTGACGCAGCTGGTGGGCGCTGTGTTCATGTTCGGGCTCGCCTGGTACTGGCGAAGCGTCTGGCCGCTCGCCCTCGGAGGCGTTGTCTCGAACGTCGTACGAACTGGCCTCAGCTACCGGGTCGGAGACCGGCGACGGCCCCGCCTTCACTGGGAACGTGAAACCCTCCACGACATGACAGGCTTCGGGAAGTGGATCTTCCTCAGTTCCTTCATGAGCTACCTGCTGGGCCAGGGTGACCGTCTGATTATGGGTGGCTTCATGTCGATGGGCGAGCTTGGCGTCTACTCCATCGCGGCCCTCGTTGCCCGGCAGGCGGAGACGGTCAACAAGCAGGTCGACAACAACGTCATCTTTCCCGTGTTCTCGAGGACCGGAAAGATCACGACGCCGGGTCTGCTCGAGCAGGTCGCCAGGTACAGGTTGGTGCGGATGGGCATCTTCCTGCCTGGGCTCTGGATCCTGATCGTCTTCGGCGACGATCTAATCCGATTGCTCTGGGATGAACGCTACTGGGATGCCGGTTGGATGGTCCAAGCGCTGAGCGGTGGAACCCTGTTCCTCATCATCGGCGCAGTAGGGCCACTTCATCTAGCGCGCGGCGAGTCGTGGATTGGAGTCTTGGTAATCTGCGTCAGGGCCGCCGTGCTAGTTCCGGGGATGGTGCTTGGCGGCTACCTGGCAGGCGCTGAGGGCTTGATCATCGCCATATCCGCGTCGTACGTCGTCTACTATCCGATGCAGGTTTGGATCTCGATCCGCTACGGAGTCTGGCTACCACTCTACGACGCGGTGGGATTCGCGTTGAGCGGTGCGGTCATATGGGCTGGCCTAACCTTTGCTTGAGAGCGTTGCGCCAAAACGCCAACACCTCGGCTTCTTCGATCTCCGGCCGATAACGCGACAGGATGAACTCGCGGCCCAACCTGCGCTGCTCGTCGAACGCCGCCGCGTCCCGCCGGAGCGAATCCAAGACGTTCTCGAGCGCTCGAGCCACCCCGACGACATCACCCTCCTCGAACGGGAGGGCATGGGGAGGCTTGATGTACTCCTTGCCGCCCTGACCGTGATAGCCGACGACCAGGCACTCGCAGAGCATCGCCTCCATTGGCGGCCGCGGCAGCCCTTCCGCATGGCTCAGGCTCAGAAAGACGAGCGAGCGCTGCATGATCTCGGCAACTTCGGGCTCCTGAAGCCCGTCGATGACGGTGAGCTCGACCCCTTCCAGTGCGCCGCGAACACGTAGTAGGTTGATGATCTGCACGGCGTCCTTGTGGTGCTTGCGGGGCATCAAGCAGAGCTCGAGCCCCTTCGAGGAGCCAGGCGAGAACCGGGAGGTGTCCACGGCCTTGGTGTAGCGAACGACCGGAACCCTCGGGAACGCGTGCTGCAAGTAGCTCTCGGCATCCTCCGAGATCGTGAGAACCCCAATGAGGCGCGGATCTGCATAAGGGTTCGCCGGATGAAGCTCGTCGAGCGTCGAACGATGAAACGTGTTGTAGGGGTTGAGGCTCAGTATCGCGAGCCTCGACGCACTCTCGATGAGAGGATGGAGGGTGTCCCAAGGCATCTCCTCCTTCGAGGCACGGGGGTTGAGCCTCTGGCGCCAGCCACGACGCGGTGGCCGAGTCCCGAACGCATCCACGAAGATCTCAGGCACGAGGAGGACGTCGTTGGGGCCTAGGGTGACGTCCTCGGCAGCCACGACGGGACAGCGGTTATCAAACCAGTCCGCGCGAAATCCCCGCCGACCGTGGACGACGGATGCGGCGATACCGGCGTCGTGCAGAATCTCGGCATGTCGGTAGATGGTCTTCATCCCGCCAGTAGGCCGGGGTCGGTCGGGACAAAGAACATAGACTTTTGCGGGTTCGTTCATGGCTCGACATACCTATCGGCGGATTGGCCGGCCGCTTCCATCGCGATCGAGGCGGCCTCGAACCGAATCGGGCGTTCCGACTCCGAGTGAAGCCACGCTTCGGCGATCGCGAGCGCGCGCTTGTCGCCACGCGCTATCAACGGCGTGAGAATATCGGCCAACACTTCGTGGGATTCCCGACGCCAAGGGCGCACTAGGCCTACCAAATCAGGATCCTTCGTGAGTCTTGCGAGGGCCCGCACCGAGAGCCAAGCGCGGGCACCAAGGGCGCCCTCCTCAGCGCCCCAGAGAGCCCGACCACGCACCGAGTCGATGGTTCGGTACACTTTGTCGCTAGCCGTCCTGCCTGTTCGGATACGAAGGAATGTCATCAGGTCACCTGTGCGTGCGAGAGCTGTATTCCGATCAGGCGAAAGCTCCCAGATCGAGCGCAGATACTCTCGGAAGAGATGAACCTGCGGAAACCGAGTGCCTCCCTTCGGTTTGGGCGCGTACCATCTGGCCTGCTCCTCCTTGCTGAGGTTCGCGCGCCACGAGTCAGCGTCATGACGGCGCTGAGAGAACAAGCGCTCGGGAATTTGCCAGTGCTCGCCCAAGAGGCAGAGCTCCGCGTTGAGGATGCAGTCGGCCGAACGAAAGGGTCCAATCAGCCGGGTCTTATCGAGTGCGTCTCTGCGCATCAAACCAAAGACGATGGCCGGTGCGACGTTGTTTCGAAGCTCCATGAGCTCCCGATAAGAGAGTACGCCGATGGACCGTCCTTCGAGCTCGATGCGGCGGGTGGGTCGAAACTCACAATCTCCGATCCAGTCGCCCGAAGAGTCGATGAAACGTCGTCGAGGAAACACGTTGACGGTCGTCGGCGGGGCAGCGTCGTAGGTCCGCACACACGCCTCCAGAAACGTCGGGTCGATCAGGTCGTCGCCCGCCGTCCACCGAAAGAGCTCTCCCGTCGTTCTCCGAAATGCCTGATTGAAGTTCTCCGAGGCCCCGAGGTTCTGATCGTGGCGAACGTACCGAGCAAAAGGATGGCGGGAGACGAAGTCGCGGCAGATCTGCTCCGTCCCGTCGGTCGAAGCATTATCGACGATGAGGAGCTCGAAGTCCCTGTACGTCTGAGAGGCGACGCTCTCTAGGGTCAGCGGCAAAGTCGCTTCCCCGTTGAAGACGGGCAGGCCCAAAGCCACGCGCGGTGTTACTGCCACGACAAACAAGATGGCATAGCGAGAGGAGCGCGACAACGAATGCTCAGCAGGGGCTAGGGGCCCTCCGCCGCCGGCACGGAAGTCTCGGAGGCGGGGACAATCGAGCGACTCAGCCTCTTCGAGGGTTTACCATTTCGTATTCGAGTCCGGTGTTTGGTCGAACGATGGATCGGCTCATGTCGATACTCTCCCGCTAGGCGCCTGCTGGAACGATCGCTGTACCATCCACGTCGCTCGGCCTGAACGAGCTGCCGCGTTTATCCGGGTGACCTACTTCACAGAAGTGCCGTGCTTGTTCGAAGAGCCAGCAGGCGCGCACCCCGAGAAGTTAACGGCTGTCAGAGTTCGACCGGGCAGCGGTCCGCGCCTAGGTCCTCGAGTAGCTTCGCCAATGCATGGGCGGTCTCATCAGCCCCGGCGTTGCTCAGATGAATCTGGTCGAGATATGAGGCTCCGGCCGCATGCAGCTCCGAACGTCGCACGTCGACGAAGCTGAAGAAGGCAGCACCATGTTGAGCCGCGATCGAGCGGTAAGTCGCCAAAGTCTCGGGATCGGCGGGCGCCCCCGCCAAGGCCTCATCTCGAGTCGGATGAAAAGCCAAGACGACGTTTGCACCTGATTGCTGGGCCAGCCCCAAGAGCGCGCCCAGCGCCTCGATGGAACGAGCACGCCGAACGTCATACGGAAGAGCCGCGCTCGGCTGCTGCGCCGTCGAGCGAAAACGGGTCCATCCTGCGAGCGCGGCATCGGTGAGAGCCAGCTTCGGGGTCTCGAGTCGGTAAGGAACGTAATCATTGTTCGAACGTGGGTAGTCAGCAATGTCGTGGGACGACTGCACCACGATGACGACGTTTGCGTCGTAGAGTCCGAACCGTTCAACGAACGCTAGTTGGTTGGCGGGGCCCCAGCTCGAAGCGGCGGCCGACCCGACCGCGACTGGGCATGCGAGTCGCTCTTGCAGGGCCATCTGGAGTCGGCTTCCGATGATCTCGGATTGGTCGAGCCGGTGGTTTCCGTAAACGACGCTATCGCCTATTAGGAGGACTCGCAGCTCGTTGCTTGGTCGACCCTCTACTAGCTCGGGTGACCGCATCCTTTGGGCGTTTACCGAAATGACGTTCCCGAATCGCTCGTAGCTGCGCGACGGAACCAACATGTATTCGATCTCGGGGTCTAGTTCGACGAGCGGGGGGTCGCCGAAGCCCAGGACGAACCGGCAAACAAACTCGGCCAGGAGAACGGCGAGTGCGATGCCAGCGACCGTCTTGGCGGTTCTACTCATCGCGAGCCCTACCCTCTCGGTCGCGCTCGACTCGACGCGCGAGCCGAACGATGGCCACGGAGACGGTGGCGAACCGCCGCCATAGGCGTGTCGACGAATCGGTACATGACCGCGCTGTACAGCATCGTGAGCAGGAAAGACGCCGCGAAAACAGCGAGGAACGAACTCGGAAAGCTCGGGACAGTCTCGAGCGTCTTGATGATCACATGATGGCCCAGGTAGATCGTGTATGAGTAAGTGCCAATGACGACGAAAGGTCGAGTGTTGAGGATTCTGTGGTGCGGAAGGTCGGGGAAGCGCACCGCGTAGTGCAGAAGCGGAATGAGGGCGATCCCCTGGAGGGAGTAGCGAACCGTTTGCCTGAACATCTCATCTCGATAGATGAAAGTGAATAGCAAGAGGCCGACCGCGGCCGCGGTGGTGAGCGATAGGCCGAGGGTGGTTGATGGAAACAGACGGTCCGCTCTGCCATCCCAGGCAAGCACCGCTAGGAAGCACCCGTAGAGGATGGAGTCGAGTCGCGCGTCACTCGCCATGTAGGTGTGGTTGCTCGGCGCGCCGATCACGGTGACCAGCAGGTAGCGCCACACGAGATTGAGCAGGAGGAGCGCAGCCAAGAAGTAGAGGCGGCTTCTATTGCGCTTCATCGCAGCCAGCAAAATGAAGATCAATGGATAGATGAGGTAGAAATGCTCCTCGACCGCAAGCGACCAGAGGACTCCAGTGCCGCCTGCGCCGTCCGTGGGCTTCGGGCCATAGAGATAGAAGTAGTTGAAGAAATAGAGCGCTTGAGAAGCGATGGTCGAGGGGCGGGAGCCCCCAGGGACGACCGAAAGCGCCACCCCCACATAGGCGATGATCAAGGTGATCAGCAGAGGCGGCGTCAGCCGCGCGAGGCGCCGCAGGTAGAATGCCGGAAGGTCGACGCTCTGGTACTTGGCCTGCTCTCGGATGAAGAGCGTAGTGATCAAGAATCCGCTTAGAAAAAAGAAGGCGGTGACGCCAAAGCCACCGGGAACGACGCTCTCGAGCCCGGAATGGGCAACGAAGACGATCATCACGGCGATGGCGCGGATGCCATCGAGTGATGGAATGTCCTTCTTCATCTGTTCAGCAAGCACCGGCCGATCCCTCGCGCTCCGCCACTTGCTCCGGCGCACGGGCCATCGCGCTCGCGGGTTGTTATAGTACGGAGTCTAGTCTAGCAGGCTGAACGACAGAGAAGGAACGATTGCGTGAAGCAGCTTGGGGCCGTCGTCATAGGCAGGAACGAGGGTGACCGGTTCAAGCGGTGCTTGGGGTCGCTACTCGGTCGCGTGGAGCGAATCGTCTACGTGGATTCCGGGTCCACCGATGGAAGTATCGAGCACGCCCGCGATCAAGGAGTGGAGCTCGTCGAGCTCGATCGGTCGATCCCGTTTACTGCCGCTCGTGCCCGGAACGCGGGCTATGAACGACTTCGCGAGCTTTCGATCGAACTCGAGCTCGTGATGTTCGTCGACGGGGACTGTGAGGTGAACCCTGAGTTCCTGGGCGCGGCCGAAGCGTTTCTCGGTACGAATCCGGAGTACGCGGTCGTCTGCGGCAGACGGCGCGAACGCTTTCCCGAGGCGACGGTCTACAACTACCTGTGCGACGTGGAGTGGAACACCCCCGTGGGAGATGCGTTGGCGTGCGGCGGCGATGCCATGATGCGGGTGGATGCGCTCTCCGAAGTCGGCGGCTTCGACCCGACCCTAATCGCCGGGGAGGAGCCAGAGCTGTGCATACGACTGCGCGGCGCAGGGTGGCAGATCCGGCGGATCGACTACGAGATGACTCTGCACGACGCAAATGTGACCCGGTTTTCTCAGTGGTGGACGCGGGCCGTGCGGGCGGGTCATGCATTCGCCGAGATCTCGTCGATGCACGAGAGCGAATCGAGTAGAAAGCGTTCGGCGAAATCGCTAAGGAGCCTTTTCTGGGGCATCGGACTGCCGCTCGTGACGCTGCTGTCGAGTGGGCCAAGCGGCGGCGCGTCGCTAGTCCTCCTGGCGCTCTACCCTCTGAACATCGCGCGTATCGCACTGCGCCTCCGCCACGAAGGAGAACCCAGGCCCTGGACTGTGGCCACCTTCTTGATGGTCTCGAAGTTCCCGGAGGCACTGGGTTGGCTCAGGTATCAGCGTGGTCGCCTGACGGGACGCCGCTCGACGATCATCGAGTACAAGGCCCCTTAGGGGGTCTGGCGGGCGCTGCGAACCGTGCGCCAGGCGATCGAAATGATCTCCGTGTCGCGGACCAGGTAGCGGTGAGCAAGCCTGCGGGGCTCTCGAACGAGTCGATAGAGCCATTCCAACCCGGCTTTGGACATCCACGCAGGCGAACGCGTGAGGTTGCCGGCTAGGAAATCGAGGGTCGCACCCGCGCCGATCGCAACGGTCCCTCTGAGCTCATTGCGCCATCGGTGCATCAGCAACTCCTGCTTCGGGCAGCCCAGCGCGAGCACCAGAATGTCGGGCCGTGCAGCTCGGAGAATACCAAGCACTTCCTCGGTTTCTTTCGGGTCCGCTTCGAAACCGAAGCTCGGAGAGTGGACATCGATGTGCAAGGTGGGGTGCTCGTCGCGAACCACGTCGGCGGCTTTCGCGGCGATCCCCTCAGCCGCGCCGAGGAAGAAAACACGCCAGCCACGCTGCGCGGAGAGCTCGAGAAGTCGAGGCACGAAGTCGCTTCCTGAGATCTTCTCTGGAAATGGGTCTCCAATGAGCTTCGACAACCAGACTAGTGGCTGACCATCGACCAAAGACAAGCTCGCATCGTCGTATACGGCGCGTAGCTCTTCGCTGTGCTCGGCCTGAACGACGTGGTCGACGTTAGGGGTGACGATGTAGCCACCAAGCCGCCCGTCCACCATTGCGGCCACCGCATCGAGCGCTTCGGCCGCTGTGACCACATGCGCGTGGATCGTACCCAACTGGACTGCCTTCACTGCGTCACCCCGATTGACATCCCGGACAGTATAACAAGGCTGGCTCGGTCATACCCAAACGACTAATCTTGGGTCGATGAACGCTGTCCAGTCGCACCATTGGTACCTGCGACCGCTGGGGGCACTGGCGCTTCTAACGTCCGAATACCTGGCGATCAGCGTGATCTTCGACGCCTATGCCCTCATGGATACGGAGGGAGGCCTTGGCGGACTGCGCTGGATGGGCTTTGGGGGGCCTGCACTGATGGCGTTCGGGACCTCTATTTGGGTTCTCGGAGGTGACCGGCTTCGCGAAGCAATCAGGAGCACCCCACCCCTTACGCGGCGACGCTTCTTTGCTTGGTTGACCGTACACCTGATCTGTTTCGCGCTGTTCTTCGAAACGACAGCCTGGATCTTTGCGAGCGAAGAACCTCCCCCGGGACCATCCTGGGCATGGGTGGGCGTTTGGCTGACCTCTGGCGCGACGAGCCTTGCGACGCTGGTCCCGATTGCATTCGGCTCCCGCCGCCTCATACGTCTAACGCGCGACCTTGCCGCCCCGCTATCGTTAGCGACGCTCGTCGCGTTTCTCGCCGTGGTCGCAGGGCTTGCCACCGAGTCGCTCTGGACCGGGCTCAATGGCGCGACATTGAATAGCGTCGCGTACATCCTCGACATACTGGTGTCGCCGATCTATTTCGAACCTTCGGAGCTGGCCATTGGCACGCCCGACTTCTGGGTTCGAGTCGCCCCGGTTTGCTCTGGCTACGAAGGCATCGGCCTCATTCTGGTCTTCTTGTCGGTGTATCTGGCCGCCTTTCACAAGCGACTGCGATTCCCCAACGTGCTCATCCTGCTGCCGGCAGCGATCGCGCTCAGCTGGTTCTTCAACGTACTTCGAATCGTTGCTCTCATCTTGATCGGGCATTTTTGGTCCCCTGAAATCGCGATCGGTGGATTCCATTCGAAGGCGGGCTGGCTGGTATTCTGCGGTGTGGCACTCGGCGCAGTGTGGGTGTCCGAGCGGGTGCCCTGGTTTGCCGCCGATCCGAGTGCGCATCAGCGAAAAGTCAGCAATCCCAGCGCTCCGTTTCTTCTCCCCTTCCTCGCCACTATCGCGACTGCGCTCGTCTCGGGACTGTTCGTCGGCGACTTTGAATACTTGTATGGAATTCGAGTGGGGGTCGCGCTGCTGGTCCTCGCCTGGTTCAAGGACGACTACCTGGCCGGATTCCGGAACCACTTGGGCGGGAGGCGAGTGCTCTCGTGGAGATCGGTCGGAATCGGCTTGGCCGTGTACGTGGTCTGGATAGGCCTTTCCGTCTGGAGCGATCCAGAGCTTGGCGCCGAGCCACCGTCGGAGCTCGTCGCCCTCTCGACCCCCCTCTTTTTCTCGTGGATCGTCATTCGCATTCTCGGCGCAGTGGTGGCAGTACCGCTAGTTGAAGAACTCGCGTTCCGTGGGTTCCTGCTCCGGCGTCTTATACGTCGCGACTTTCGTTCAGTTCCGTACGATCAATGGTGGTGGCACGCAGCAATCATCTCTTCGTTGGCCTTCGGGCTAGCCCATCAGCAATGGATTGGGGGGTTCATCGCCGGGATGGCCTACGCGTACGCGCAGAAGCAGCGGGGCTTGCTTAGCGATGCGGTCGTCGCTCACGCGACCACGAATGCGTTGATCGCTATTCAGGTTCTGCTGCTCGGCCACTGGAGCCTTTGGTAGCGCAAGCTAACGATCGGCTGCAGTCGATAGCGCGTTCGCCACGCTGTCTTCCCAGCGAACCAACGGGCCGACCGCGGCCTCCGTCGCCGAAATATCGAGCACGCTGTATGCAGGACGCGGGGCGGGACGAGGAAATTCATCGCTCGTGCACGGGTCCACCCGACATTCGGGATTGGCGATGCTCGCGACCAAGGACGCAAGCTCGAACCAGGTGCATT
>Ga0316197_10000684_pt1 | contig 23730 bp, 25 predicted proteins | sample OudBiesiAoxic_MG_FD_204939 | JGI IMG/M metagenome (GOLD analysis project Ga0316197, IMG submission 204939) | Coastal sediment microbial communities from Oude Bieten Haven, Netherlands - site A oxic | ecosystem: Environmental > Aquatic > Marine > Coastal > Sediment | place: Netherlands... | reverse complement strand
AATATACATTATTTTTCATAACAGAATATTCAGGTAGATCTACACCTCTAAGAGCCCATTTTTTAAACTCCATAAATCCTGTTCTATCTACTATATACCCTATATGCTCTTTTGGCAAACTTCTATCTATGTGTTTATCTACATAATCATAAGTATTTTTAATTATCTTTATAATACTTTCTTCATCAGCCCATATAATCCAGTCTTCAGCTAACCTAGGATTTCTTTTTCCTGTTCTTCCCATTATAGCTAATCTATAATATTTTTTAGGGTCTCTAGTCCACGCAGATGTAGGACAGTTTAAAACACACTCTCCACACCCTATACACCTATCATGATCCCTTTGAGGTTTATAGTTAACAGTCGTTAATGCTCCTGTAGACAAACCTTTACATTTCTTTACACATCTTCCACAAGATACACATTTTGATTTATCTAGTTTAGGTAAAGTCATCCCAATTATTCCAAAATCATGCATTCTTACTTTCTGACAGTCATTGGGACAGCCTGTAAGTGCTACTTTAAAGTGAAAATCATTTGGAAATATAGCTTTTTCTATTTTTTTAGCAAATTCAGTGGTATTATATTGAGCTTTAGGACAGACTTTATTCCCTATACAGGCAGCTATATTCCTTGTCCCTGCTGCTGGATACCCTGCATTGGCATCCATATGGTTTATCTCTAGTTTTTCCATTAGAGGAGCCACCATCTCATTTACCTTATCCATATCATTCCAATCTATTCCTAGGATTTCAAATCCCTGTCTAGTAGTTAGATGGATCCTTCCATCACCATAGGTATTAGCTATTTTAGACACGATCTCTACTAGATCTCCTGTAATTTCTCCACCAGGAACTCTTACTCTCAGGGCAGTTTTATCTCTTACTTTAGTGACTCTATAAGCATTTTTTGTGACTTTTTTTCTATTTATATCTAAAATCATCTTATCCCCCTTAATCTAAAAGTTTTTTCCCTTTTGTATAATTAAATACAGGTCCTTCTAAACATACATATGTTTCATTTATTTTACAATGTCCGCATTTCCCTACAGCACATGACATCTTTCTTTCAAATGAAAGCCAGATTTTTTCTTCAGGTACCCCATGTTTTTCAAATTCCATTGCTGCAAATTTCATCATCATTGGTGGCCCTACTATTACTACTTCTAAATCATCTATATCTGACAGGTCTAACTTATTTACATGTTGCGTTACAAGACCTTCATTTACTCCTAGGTCACAACTATCTCCCTCACACATCTTATCTACAGTTAGTACCAAATTATTTTCTTTTTGCCAACTTCCTATCTCATCTTTAAATATTATACAGTTAGTATCTTTAAATCCTAAAATAAGTTCCATCTTTTTAACAGACTCAAACTTTTTATGAACTGCATTGATCATAGATCTTACTGGTCCGCATCCAGACCCTCCTGCTACAATTACTAGGTGTTTATCCCTATATTTTTCATCAAAGGGGAATCCATTTCCATAAGGTCCTCTCAAGAATAATGTATCTCCAGCTTTTAGGTCAAATAAAACATCTGTAACTTTTCCAACTTTTCTGATTAAAAATTCTATCCATCCCTCTTCTGAATTGAATTCTGTCACAGAAATAGGAGCTTCTCCAACTTTAGGAATTGATATTTGAATAAATTGACCGTAGTTGATCTCATCTGCTCTATCAAATTCAACCTTAAAAAGCCACTCTATATTTGTTACCTGTTGAATATCCAAAATTTTATAAGGACTGGGCATATAAATATTATTCATCTTCTCCTCCTAATATTGCTGTTAATTTTTTTATACAATTTGAAAAAGAAATATATTCAGGACAGGCATCGTCACACCTTCCACATCCTGTACACATATGATATCCAAATCTCTTTTTGAAATCTCCAATTTTATGCATAGTCTTAAATCTCATTCTGTCACCATGTTTTTTTCTAAACTCATGACCTCCTGCCATATCTGTAAACCCATCTACATGACACGATGCCCATACTCTTCTTCTCTCACCTGTATTCTCATTTTCACTGTAAAAGATATCTTGAGTTGTTGTACAAGTACAGGTTGGACAGACAAAATTACATTTACCACAGGCTACACATCTTTTATCATATTCTCTCCATAGGTCTAAATTAATTACATCTTCTAAATTTATCTCATCTGGAACATTTAATTCTATCTTATTCATAACAACTTTATCTATTTCAAAGTATTTTTCTTGTCCTTGGAAATTAGTTTTTAACTCTTCATCTAAAATCTCTAATTGTACTTCATCTTCTCTTATATTTATTCCCATATTATAATTCTTAGGAATATTAGTTCCCATACTTGCACAGAAACAACTATCAAAACCTGTTTTGCAGCCTACTACAACAAATTTTATCTTATCTCTTCTTTGGCTATAGTAGATATCAGAAAATTTATTTTTTAAGTATATTTCATCAAATATTTTTACACTATGAAGGTCACAAGATTTCAAAAATACTAAAGTGCCCTTTTCCTCTACTTTTGGCTCTTTATATTCTTCTTCTGTAAAATAAAACATTGTTTCAGTTTGTGGTAACAAGATTTCTTTTGGAGAAAAATCAGATTTTTTATCAAATACCATCTCTTCTATAGTAGATACCTCTGCATATCTAACTAAATCTATATCAGAAAATTTTCCTGCAAATGGAAAATTTTTAGGTGCATATATCTTATATTTCTCTTCTAATTTTTTCAGACTTTCATTAAAATTTGTCTTGCTCATTGAAATTTTCAAATTCATCCCTCCAGTTCCTATTTGTGTACTTTTAAAAATCTATTTAATTTTTCTACCCATATACCAATATACTAAACCTATAGCTCCTCCACCTACAACATTTCCTAAAGTTACCCAAAGCATATTGTGTCCATATCCAGCTAAAGATACTTCAGGCCCATGATTAAGTAATAGACCCGCAGTAAATATAGACATATTAGCGATACTATGCTCATATCCAGATGTAATAAATGCAAATAGACACCAAAATATCATAATTAACTTTCCTGATTCACTCTTCATCTTGATATAAGCGAGTACCGCTAAACAAACTAAGATATTACATAAAACACCTTTGAAGAATAGAGATGTAGGAGCTCCTGACATCTTAGCCTTTGAAAGAGCTACAATGAATTCTCCTACTTTCCCTTTAGGAGCTCCACTGAATACATATAACATACCTATGATAGTAGATCCTACTAAGTTTCCTATATAACTTGTTCCCCATACCTTCAATGTATCCTTTAAAGATACTTTTTTATTTGCTAGTCCAGCAGTCATAATCATATTATTTCCTGTAAAAAGCTCAGATCCAATAACTAAAACAAGACTCAGTGCAATTCCAAAACCTAATCCTATAAATATTTTAAAATGTGGCCCCATCCCTTTTGTCAATCCACCAATAGTCATGATAAGAAAGATTCCTAGTCCTACATAAAGTCCTGCCATAACAGATGCTAAAAAATACTTACCCTTACTTTCCTCTATCAGTTTCTTTTTTCCAAACGCCGCATTAGATAATTTTTCTAGTGTTTCTGCATACATATTTGTTCCTCCTAAATATAATATTTTCCCTACAGTAAATATCAAAAAATACCATGTCAGATCAAATATTTTTGTCCAAAATATGATTCTTGAATCCTAAATATGATCAAAATATTTTTTTCACTATAAATTCTAACTCTATTCTAACAAAATGTATAAAAAAATAACGTGATACACATCACGTTATCTTATTTTCTATAAAATTGTCTAAGTTCCTCTCTTTTTACAAAGATTCTTTTGTCTATCCATTTAATGTAACCACGTCCTTCTAATTTTTTTAATTCTCTAGATATGGTTTCTCTAGTACTCCCTAGCATATCAGCTAGATATGTTATACTTATTTTAAATTCTAGTCCTATCCAGCAGTCTTTTCTAGGAGAAGATCCAGAATAATTTTCTTCTACTTCACACACCATCCCATGATCCTTTGACAGTTTCCATAATTTAGATGCTACTTTCTTATCTAGACTAATGGGTACTGTATTCTTTAACTGCCTATAGAGCCTCCTAACCTTCCTTCCAGAAGATTGTATGATTCTATATGTCAATTCAAAATCTTTTTCCATTATTATTTTGAAATCCTTTGCAAAATACTCTAATACTACAGTATTTTCAAAAACTTCAGCATTTATACTTGCAGGAAGATTATCAAAAATCACTTCATTTATAATCTCCCCACTGCCTAGTATATACATTATTTTTTTATGTGCTTTTTGAGTATATTTATGGATACTTACCCTTCCAGAAACTATTATATATATTTTTTCGACTTGATCTTTTTCAAAGAAAATAAACTCGCCTTTTTTATATTCCCTAATAATTAACTTTTTCTCTAAAAAAGTTATAGTTTCTGGATTTAGATCTTTAAATATTGATAATTGATCTATTTTCATGATCTACCCCCATATAATACTCTATTTTTTACTGTTCTAAACTTGCTTTAATCTGCTTTTTTAATTCTAATGCTCTTTTAGGATCTCCTTCATCTGTTGAGATCGCTACTTGAAAGTCTTCTCCCCTATGAATAGCACAAAACCTTGCATTTAGATCTTCCTTAGTTGTTATATTGTTAACCAAAATATTTTTAGAGTCTCCTAATTCATAGATTTTTTTATTTAACTCTTTATTGTTAGTAGCTCCTACAACTAAAAACCTATTTTCGAGATCACTATCTTCAAATTCTCTCAATGTAATATCTATTTTTTTCTCCTCAAATAAAAGCTGAATCTTATCCTCTACAATTTTAGGAGTTATAACCTCTATTTCTGCCCCGTAATTTAAAAGTGTTTTTATCTTACGATAAGCTATCCTACCTCCTCCAACTACGAGGATATTTTTCTTTTCTATATCCAGTAAAATTGGAAAATATTTTTTCATCCTGACTCCTATTTTACTTTGAAATTTCTATAAATGCTTTTTCCATGGCAGATAAAGTTTCGTTTAAGATCTCTTCATTATGAGTTATTCCCATAAAGTGGGCCTCAAATTTAGAAGGTGGGACTACTACTCCATTTTCTAACATAACATTAAAGTATTTAGAATATTTACTAGTATCACTAGCCATTACATCTTCTAATGTTTCTACTTTTATCAAATCTATAAAGAATATAGTAAATAGTGAACCTGCCTTATTAACACATACTGGTACATTGTATTTTTTAGATAATTTATATATCCCTTCTACAATATAATCCACTTTAGCTTTTAAATCTGTATATATAGATGGATTATTTTTTAGTATACTTAAAGTTTCAAATCCAGCAGTTACTGAGATAGGATTTCCTGAGAGAGTTCCTGCATGATATACATCTCCTACAGGTGCAATCATATCCATTATTTCTCTCTTTCCACCAAATGCTCCTACAGGATATCCTCCACCAATTATCTTTCCTAACGTAGTTAGATCAGGAGTAATTCCATAGTGTTGTTGAGCCCCACCACTTGCGATCCTGAATCCACTAATAACTTCATCAAATATTAAAAGAGTGTTATGCTTCGTACATAATTTACGTAGTCCTTCTAAATATTCCTTTTTAGTTTCGATAAGACCCATATTAGCAGGAATTGGCTCTACTATGATACAAGCTATCTCTTCATTTTCCATTAATTTTTCTACTTTTTCTAAATTTCCAAATGGTAATGTCAGTGTATCTCTTAATACACCCTCTGTAAGACCATTACTATCTTGATAACCTTCAGTTAATAATCCAGATCCAGCTGCTACTAATAATGAATCTGAATGGCCGTGGTAACACCCTTCAAATTTTAATATCTTATTTTTCTTTGTATATGCACGAGCTACCCTTACTGCTGCCATTGTAGCCTCTGTTCCTGATGTAGTTAATCTCACTTTTTCAATAGAAGGAACCATAGATATGATTAATTCAGCTAACTCCACTTCTTTTTTAGTAGGTAACCCAAATGAACAACCATCTAAGATAGCAGCTTGAACTGCTTTTATTACCCTTTCATCATTATGTCCTAAGATCATAGGCCCCCATGATTGAATAAAATCTATATATTTATTTCCGTCTTCGTCTATAACATGAGCTTTATTTGCTGATTTTATAAAGATAGGGAATTCTTTTTCCACTGATTTAAATGCTCTAACAGGACTGTTTACTCCTCCTGGAATGATATTTACCGCTTTTTTAAATATATCTTCAGAATTTTTATAATTCATAACTTCTCCCCTTTTCGCAATATCCTATGTTTACAAAGTAAACTAATAGCATATTGGTGATGCCCTTTACGGGTATTTTTTTATTTTATTTTAATTTTTACTTATCTTCTCTTAACCATCTAGCGATATCTTTTGCAAAATAGGTAATAATTATATTTGCTCCTGCTCTTTTCATAGCATATGTTTTTTCCATAACTATATTTTTTTCATCTATCCAACCGTTTAATGATCCTGCTTTTATCATTGAATATTCTCCACTTACACTATATGCAGCTACTGGAACTTCAAATGTATCTCTTACTTTTCTGATTACATCAAGGTATGCTAAAGCCGGTTTTACTATTACTATATCAGCTCCTTCTTCAAGGTCTGATCTAACTTCAGATACTGCATCTATACTAAATCTATAATCCATTTGGTATTGTTTTCTATCTCCATGTGTAGGAGCTGAATCTGCCGCTTCTCTAAATGGACCGTAAAATGATGATGCATATTTTACACTGTAACTCATAATAGATAATTCTTTAAATCCATTTTCATCTAAGGTATCTCTTATTGCTCTTATTCTTCCATCCATCATATCTGAAGGTGCTACTATGTCTGCACCAGCTTTTGCATGTGATAAAGCTATCTTGGCCATATATTTGATAGTAGTATCGTTTATAACACCAGATTCATCAATGATACCACAGTGTCCATGAGAAGTATACTCACACATACAAACATCAGTTATAACTACCATCTCTGGTGAATGTCTCTTGATTTGTCTAACTCCTTCTTGTACAATTCCAGTATCGTTGTATGCTTCTTTTCCAACACAGTCTTTTTCCAGAGGAATTCCAAATAATAATACAGAATTAACTCCTAACTCATTCAATGTATCTAACTCTGCATCTAACATATCCAGTGACATTCTGTATTGTCCAGGCATAGAGGAGATCTCAGTTTTTATCCCTGTCCCTTCCTCTAAAAATATTGGATATACCAAATCGTCAACACTTATGTATACATCTCTCACTAATTTTCTAATTCCAGTTGTTTTTCTTAAATTTCTGTGTCTTTTAAACATTGCTCTTCTCCCTTTTATAAGTTAGTATAATAATTTTTAACCTCTGTTAATAAACCCTGTGCTGTAGAAGTTTTAGCTTCTATCTCTACTTCTAAACCGTAACTTTCGATACTTTTTGTAGTCATCTTACCTATAGATGCTATCTTTATATTTGAATTATGTTTTTTGTCTCCTAAACTTTCTATATAAGCATCCACAGCTGATGAACTTAAAAAAGTAATCATATCTACTTCTTTTATTTTTTCCTCTATATCAGTCGTTATTACCTTTTCTGTTTTAAATATTCTAGTCGCTACAAAATTTCTATTTAGTCTCTTAGACCATTCCTCTGTCTTAACAGGTGAAATATCCGATGTTATGAATAAGATTTTATCCCCATCTTTTGTAAAATTGACACTTTCTTCTGCTAATCTTTCACCTAAATACTTTTCAGGCATAAAATCAGGCTTTATTTTATATTTTAATAATTCTTCATAGGTTTTTATTCCTACAACACCTATTTTTTTATCTCCTAATATACGAATATCATCTAATTTTTCAAAGAAAGTTTTAACTCCGTTTTGGCTGTTAAATAATATTACTTTAGCGTCTTTTATATCCAATTTAATATCTAAAGGCTCTATATTTATAAGGGGCATTACAGTAGCTTTCCCACCTAATTTTTCTATTTCATAGGCAAATTCTACAGACTTTTTATAATCCCTTGTAGTTAATATGTTTTTACCAAATAGTGGTAATTTTTCAAACCAATTGAATTCAGATCTCAAGTTTACTACTTCTCCAATAATTATGATTGCAGGTGGTACAACTTTTTGTTCCTTTGCTATCTCAACAATAGTTTCTAATGTTCCCTCAACTACCCTCTGTTTACTTGTGCTACCTTTTTCTATTATAGCTACAGGAGTTGTAGGAGATTTACCATATTTAATCAAATCATTAGCTATTAGATCTAAATTTTTAACTCCCATTAAAAATACTAAAGTCCCTTCTAACTTAGCAATAGCATCAAAGTTATGCCAAGTTCCCTCTTTAGAGGTATGTCCTGTAAACACATGAAATGAACGAGCTATATTTCTATGAGTTACAGGTATTCCAGAATAAGATGGTACAGATATAGAAGATGTGATTCCAGGAACTACCTCAAACTCTATCTTAGCTTCATTTAGAGCTAAGATCTCTTCTCCCCCACGACCAAATACAAAAGGATCCCCTCCCTTTAATCTCGTAACTGTTTTACCTTCAAGAGCTTTTTCTACTATAGTTTTATTTATTTTATCTTGAATAACTCCACCTTGGGTGTTACCCTTCCCTAAATATATCAATTCACACTCTGTTTGGGCTAAAGACAGTATTTGAGGATTTACTAATCTATCATAAACAATACAATCAGCCTCTTCTACACATCTTTTACCCTTTAATGTCAATAGTTCTAGATCTCCAGGGCCTGCTCCTACTATATAAACCTTACCCATCTATCTGCCCCCTAATCATCTTAGCTAATTTTACAGCTAATTCTTTTCCATGATTTTTGTCTCCAGTTATCTCATCTTTGTAGATTTTATCTCCATGGAAATACATTCCCTGTATCTTGATAATATCACCATCTATATTTGCATAGCATCCCATGGGAGTAGTACATCCTCCACCAAATATCTTGGAAAATTCCCTCTCGGCATCGATAACTAAATTAGTTTCCTTGTGATTTATTTTATCTAATAACTCTAGAGTAAATTTATCACCTTCTCTACACTGGATACATAATGCTCCCTGAGCCGGTGCTGGCATTATTCTTGTAGAATCAAATATTTCAGTAGCTAGATCTTTTAATCCGACTCTTTTTAATCCTGCATAGGCAAGTATTATCCCATCAAAATTTTCATTCTTTAATTTTTCTATCCTAGTATGGATATTTCCACGGATGGGTTCTATTACTAGATCAGGTCTTAAACTTCTGATACTCTCTACCCTCCTCAAACTACTAGTTCCTATTATTGCCCCTGCCGGTAGTTCATCTAAAGTAACGCCTGAATTAGTGATCATAATATCTCTATTATCTTCTCTCATTGGTATAGCTCCTACTATAAGGCCCTTAGGAGACACAGCAGGCATATCCTTCATAGAGTGTACAGCTAAATGAATTTCGCCATCTAACAGTGCTCTTTCGATCTCTTTTACAAACATATCCTTAAGGGATTTATTATCTTTATTCCAATTGGTCCTCTGGTCTTTATCTCCACTGGTAATAATTTTTTTTATTTCTACTTCTAAATTATCACAGCTATCCAACAACATTTTTTTAGTCAGTTCTGCCTGCGCCACTGCTAAAATACTTGCTCTAGTTCCAATAATTATCTTTTTTTGCATCTTAAATCCCCTTTATATTCACAATATTTTAATAAATTTCGTACCTGATCCTCTAATATATATCTATATTCCTTTAAAAGTCTCTCACGATTTTCTTCATTCCCTCTGACTACTTCCCATAAATGATCGAGATTATAGAGATTAATATTTGGATGAGTTTCAATACATGGTTCTATATCTCTTGGAACTGCTAGATCTAAAAATATTTTTTTTCTACTTAAATCTAACCCTTTTATCTCTTTTTCCAATAGTACTGCATGAGGTGCAGAGGTCGCACTAATAATTATATCTGATTTTTCAACCTCAGAATATCTGTCATCAAAGTCAACTATATCAATATTATATTTTTCTTTTAATTCCAATACCCTTATACGACTTCTATTTGTCATGACAATATTATTTATGTTATTTCTAGTAAATATATTGAGTATTGCTATAGCCATCTCTCCCGTTCCCACTATGAATATTCTCTTATCATCTAAGTTATCAAAGTGTCCCTTTATAAATTTTAAGGCTATTGCTTCTAAGGACATTGCATTCTTTGAAACTTGACTCCTATAACGGAATTTTTTACCTACCTCAATAGCTTTATTAAAAATAACATTTAGAGTTTTAGTTGTCTGTTTTGCCTCTAGTCCGTTAAAAAAACTATTTTTTACCTGGGATAAGATAGAATCTTCTCCTTTTATGATAGAGTTAAATCCACAGACCACATCAAATAAATATTTTACAGCTTCAATCCCACTTTTTTTAACAAATAGGGGGCCTATATTAAATTTCTCTTTTACCAGCTCTATATTTTCAGATTCCATATATATCTCAACTCTGAGACAGGTTTCAAGTAAAACATAACCATTAACAGCACCTTCTTCTACAAGGCTCTCCATTATTTTTTTAGGACCACCTTTTATAAAAGCTTCCCTCTCTTTCAAAGTAAGGTCCTTATGGGTAACTCCTAATATATAAAATTTATTTAATTGCATCTTCTACACACCTCAAGACTTTTATATTGTTTATTCTGTCCTTTATGGCAAGTCTAAAATACTTGTCATCTAAATAGTTAAAATTACTGGCATCTCTGACCAAAACACCCAATAAAATCATTTTTTTTCTGAATTCTTCTACTTTCATCCCAGTCATTAATTTTACTAAGATAAAATTTGTTTCTGTAATATATGGTTTTATACCTATTATTTTTTCTAATTCATGATACATGAATCTTTTTTCTTCCTTGATCCAAGTTTCAGATTTTTTTATATACTCACTGTCTTCTAATAGAACTTTAGTAGCTAATTCAGCTATTGCATTAACACTCCAAGGCTCTCTATTTCCCTCTATCTTACCCTTTAATTCCTCATTAAAGGTTATTCCGTATCCCAAACGTAGTCCCGGTATAGCAAAAAATTTAGTAAGAGCTCTCACAATAAATACATTTTCATGCTTATATTCTACAAGTGATCTATCCATACTTCCATCTACAAACTCTATAAAGGCTTCATCTAGTAATATACTTATTCCCTTATCTTTACATGATAGAGCCAGATCAGCTAAGATAACCTTATCTATGAATTTACCTGTAGGGTTATTGGGATTACATACTACCAATAGGTCATATGAATCTTCTAAAGTTTTCTTTAATTTAGCTATATTTAATATAAAATTTTCCTCTTCTTTTAACTGAAAATAATCAATTTCACAATTTATAGTTTTTAGCGCTCTCTCATATTCTGCAAAGGTAGGAGAGATTATAAGAACTTTTTTAGGTTTTAGGTTTTTAGCATATAAAAACATAATCTCTGTGGCACCGTTTCCTACGATTATATTTTGAATCTCTACTTTATTATGTTTCGCTATTGCCTCTTTCATCTCTAAATAGTCTGGATCGGGATATTTTTCCAAGACAGATAAGTTTTTACCTATTGCCTCTTTCAGTCTGTCAGACAGACCCATTGGGTTTATGTTGGCACTGTAATCCAATACCTCCAAACCTTTTTCACGTTTTAATTTATATATGTTTCCCCCATGTAGTTCCATTCTTATCTTCTCCCTCACCATAATTATAATTTTTTAGTTCAAACTCTTTAGTATAAGTACAGCATAAGCCATTCCCATTCCCAATATAGATGATCCATACATCAATTTAATATTTTTCTTTATATCTTCCAATTCAAACTCTTTTTTCTTATCTCCTATTGTAGGTTTCTCTACCATCTTTCCAAAATAACTAGTCACTCCTCCAAATTGAACCCCTAATGCTCCTGCTACAGCAGATTCAGATTGGGCTGAATTTGGGCTTGCATGGTTATATCTATCTCTAAAAAACACCTTCCATGAATTTTTAAAATCATACCTAAGAAAAAATGCAGATATAGGGATTAGTAACCCTCCTGTTAATCTAGCTGGAATAACATTCGCCACGTCATCTATACGAGCTGAAAACCATCCAAAATCTTTATACTTTTCATTTTTATACCCTACCATAGAATCTAATGTATTAATAGCTTTATATCCCATTGCAAGGGCCACTCCCAAAGGCGTTGCAGGTGCAATCAAATATCCTACTACCATAAAAAATAATGGTGATATTATACCATCCACTGTATTTTCAGAGATGGTTTCCATAACACTTCTAACTATATCTTTTTCCTGCATATAGCCGGTGTCACGGCTGACTAAGTAGGAGAGTTCTTTTCTTGCTAATTGCATATCTTTTTCCTTTAATATATTAAATACTTTCATTCCCTCAAGAGCCAATGATCTCATGGCAAATATAGTGTATATAAGATAGATCTCAATTATCTCTAAATATCCTGAAATTAGATATGTCACACCAATAGTTAATCCTACAACTATTAAATTTAATACTATTCCGCCTATTTTTTTATATTTATATAATATTTGTTCTAAAAAAGTAATGATTCTTCCTATTACTACTACTGGGTGTAGTAAACTCCTAGGATCCCCAAATACCAAATCTAGAATAAATCCAGTCAATATTATATTTTCAATTCTCATCTAATCGCTCCTATCAAATCATCTATCTCGTTATAAAGGTTCCTATACTGAACTACTGGTCTTTTTAAGACTACTACTTTTACTCCTAAATTTGAAGCTGCTTCTACTTTTTCTAACTCCCCACCTGTAGCACCGCTTTCCTTGGTTACAACATATTTTATATCATAATTTCCGTAGATAGCTTGGTTAAAAATTGTATTAAATGGGCCTTGAAGACCTAATATTTGTGAGGGCCTAAATCCTGCATTCTCACATTTTTTTATAGCATATTCAGTAGGCAGTATCCTAACATAGATAGATTTTTTGTTTTTTAAGTCTTTAAATCGATGGATATTATTACTTCCTAAAGTAAGTAATATATTACCTTTTACTCCCTCTAGACAATTAATTAACTCCTCTAAATTATAAAAACTATTTTCTTTTTCATATTCTAACATACTTCTTTCGTATCTATAATATGGCACTCCTAAAATTGTTGATAATTTAAGTAAATTATTAGAAATTTCAATGGCATAGGGATGAGTAGCATCTACTATTTTCTTTATATTCATCTCATTAGCTAAATTTTTCAAGCCTTCTAGATCTAATTTTGCCACCCTAACTTCTAAATCTAAATGTGAAATTAACTCACCTCCATACTCTGTAGCTGTAGTAACTATGATCTTATGTTTATCTATCAAAAGCTTTTCAGCTATTACTCTAGAATCTTTAGTCCCTCCAGCTATCAAAATCAAAGTTTGTATCCTCTAGGTGTGATCATTTTTCCATTTTTTACATAAGTTTTAGAGTTTCCTACTATAACTACAGTAAACATATTTATCTCATGATTGAGCATATCTTCCAATGTAGTTATAACATGATTTTCTCCATCTCTCTTTGCATTTCTTACTATTGCTACAGGTGTATCTTTATTTTTATGTCTTAGCATGATCTCCCTTGCTTCTACAATTTGAGTCGTTCTAGAAAAACTCTTAGGATTGTAATATGAGATTACAAAATCCCCTTGAGAAGCTAAATCTATCCTTTTTGTTATTAATTCCCAGTCAGTTAAGAGATCACTCAAACTAATTGTTGCATGGTCATGCATTATAGGAGCTCCTACAACACTTGCTCCAGCATTAGAAGCTGTAATCCCAGGAACTATTTCTACTTCAATATTACTGTCTAAAGCTACTTCTAACATAATACCTGCCATTCCATAGACTCCTGATTCACCACTACTAATTAAAGATATAGTTTTTCCACTTTCAGCTAGTTTTAATGTTTCATTACATCTATCTATCTCTTTTTTCATAGCAGATCTAATTAATTCCTTTTCAGGGAACATATCTTCTACCAATGAAATATATGTCTTATGTCCAATTAATATATCCGATTTTTTCATAGAATCAAAGGCTTTAAAACTCATATTGTCCTTATTTCCAGGCCCCATTCCAACTACATATATTTTTCCTTTTTCCATAATGTATTCTCCTCTAAATTTTATTAATACGAGTAATTCATGAATTACCCAACCCTCTCTCTTTCTTTTTTGTCACGAATTACACTAAACCTTAGACCTCACCTCTATCTCCTCTCCTAAATTAGGAGAGGAGAACTAAAAAAACAAGATGATTACTGTTTCGGTTTCTCCCTACGAGGGTCTACATTTAATATTATGTATTAATTATACATAATTTTAATATTCGTAGAATCCATAAAAAGGAAGAGTTTATTCTTCATATATTGATACTGTCACACCATTATATCTCTTCTTCTCTTTTATAATTTTACCACTTCTATTACTAGACAGGTATGCTACAGGAGCAGATACACATCTCACTCCTATGGTTTTTTCTACAAAATCAGATCCTTCATAGTTATCCTGGATAGGTTTTATCTGTTTCCTGTCTATAACTATTAATTCTTTATCTAACTTCTCACAGACTTCTAATAATCCAGCCTCATCTGCTTTTACATCGACAGTGGCAATATGTTTTATACTATCCATGTGTAGGTTACACTCTTTCATAGTTAACTCTATACCATCTAGTATAGTTTCAGCAGGTGTATCCCTTCTACATCCAATACCTAATATTATATTTTTAGGAATTATCTGTGTTACCTCTACATTAAGCCTATTAGACATAACTACTATTCCTGTTATATCTTTTTTTATGTTTTTTTGTTTCTCACACTCAAGGGAATCTACAATCATGTTTTTAGGTAACCTTAGTTCTACCCTTTCTCCATTGACTATAAGAGCTGTTACATCTTTGGCACTCTCAAGATCCTTTAGGTGTGCCTTTAGTTTCATAGCTATAGTATCTACTGCTATACTACCAGACACATCTGAAGCTGTAGAAATAACTGGTATGCCACCTATATTTTCTGCAATCATAGAGGCTAATTCATTAGCTCCTCCTAAATGACCAGAAAGTAGTGATGTGATAAACTTACCATCTTCATCACTTGTAATTACAGCAGGGTCTACATCTTTGCTTTTTAGGAGGGGAGCTATAGTTCTTACTACTATCCCACTTGCCATGATAAAATATAAACTGTCATAACAATCGAATATCCTAGAGACAGTATCTTTAAACACACTTGCCATAGGGATAGTTTTATCATCACTATATTTTGATAATGTAAATACATCTATAGTTTCAAATCTATTTCTAGGAGTGAGGAGGTCTTTTATCTCCCCTCCCTTTTTAGTAGCTTTTTTAGTTAGTGTGATAATAGCTAATCTCATAGAAGCCTCCGTTACTTTATTCCTTCTCTATATTCATGTGTAAAGTGCTTGTCATATAATTTTGATTTTGAGTATTCATCACCCATAAATCTCCCTACTAAAATTTGAGCTGTTTTTGTGATATTTGCTTTTTCTACTTTTTCTGCTATATTTTCTAATGTTCCCATTACTATCTTTTGATCTTCCCAAGTAGCCCTTTGGATTACTGCTACTGGTGTATCTAAGTCATAGTGAGACAATAATTGATCTACTACCTTGTCTATCATCTGTACCGATAAGAAAATTGCCATAGATGTCTTATGAGAAGCCAATAGTTCTAATTTTTCTAGTTCTGGAACTGGTGTTCTTCCTTCCATCCTAGTACAAATAACAGTTTGAGAAACATCTGGGAGGGTAAACTCTTTTTTTATAGCTGCTGCTGATGCCAAGAATGAACTTACCCCTGGGATAACTTCAAATTCTATGTTATGACTAGCTAATATATCCATTTGCTCTCTGTGAGCTCCATATATAGCAGGATCTCCTGTATGTACTCTAGCTACCATCTTTCCATCATTTATAGCTTTTACCGTTATCTCTATTACTTCGTCTAGATTCATAGAAGCACTGTTATATACTTCTGCTCCAACCTTATGACATTCTATAACTTGTCTTGGTACTAGTGAACCTGCATAGATAATAACATCTGCTTCCTTTACTAGTCTTTGCCCCTTTACTGTGATCAATTCTGGATCTCCAGGGCCTGCTCCTATGAAAAATACTTTTGCCATTGTCTTACACCACCCTTTTTAAGTAATATAGTTGTAAAATATGAGATATCATCACGAGTGACATTTTCTAAATCATAATAAATTTTTTCTGAGTCTTTCCCACAATTAGAGATCAAAACTACATTGTCCATATTCCCAGTTTCTCTAAATGCATCCTTTAATCTTTCTAAATTTCTAGTAACTTTCATAAATACTAAATTATCTGCTGATTCTATCTCTTTTACTAAGTTTGTTTCCTTTGCAATAGGAATAACTTTTAATGTTTCATCCCCCATAAGTAAAGGTGTTCTTAGTCTTGAAGTTATAGAAGCAAATGAAGTGATTCCGGGAATAGATTCAACCTCTATCTCATCTTCTAATAACTCCATGGCATATACAAATGTACTGAGGGTCATAGGATCTCCAATAGTTATAAATGCTATGTTTTTTCCTTCTTTTACTAATTTATTTACAATTTTTGAATATTCTAATCTATCATCTTCACGTATTTTATCGTTATCTACAGTTGTGAAGTCTAAAAACACCTTTTCGATGTCTTCTTTCATATATCCCTTTGCGATTTCAAATGCTGTACTATAGTTTTTTGTATTTGCACGGGGTAAGATCACTACATCTGATTCTCCCAAGGCTCTTACAGCTTTCATCGTTAACATTTCTGGATCTCCTACACCTACACCTATTCCATATAATTTTGCCATCTTTTATTTACTCCTTTTGGCCGATATAATATATATTGGATTTTCACCCATCATCATATTGTATCTACCTATTTTTTTATTTCTTGCTATATTTATATTAATTACTTCTATCTCACAAAATTTAAGTTTTTCTAATGCTTTCATAGCATCTCCTAAACTTTCTAAAGTTATAGTATTTATAACTACCTTTGCTTCTTCTCTAGAGTGGCTCAAGAACCATTCTAATATAGTTTCTAAGTTTCCCTTAGATCCACCTATAAACATCCTATCTACTTCTATTTCAGGAATATTATTTGGAGCCAGTCCCTCTATCAGTTCGTAATTTGTCACATTAAACTTTTCCAGATTTTGATTGATTACTTCTATAGCATCAGGATTTATCTCTATCCCAAAGACTTTTCCTTTTGGTATAAAATTAGAAGCCTCTATTCCAACACTGCCAGATCCTGCTCCTACATCGATTAAGACACTATCTCTTTTTAGATCTAGTTTTGCTACAGATATACACCTAACTTCTTGCTTAGTCATGGGGACTTTTCCGCGGATAAATTCTTTATCTTCTATATGAAACATTGTCTTCACCCCTTTTAGGTATTACTATAACTACATTTATATCAAAAATAATTTTTAAATCTGCCATATCTTCTAAGTTCATGGTAGTTATTCTTTCATCATCATAACTCAATCTTTCTCCTACAAATATAGTCCCTTTTATTTGATTTTCTAACAAAGTTTGTGCGATTACTTGAGGAGTTGTTTTATTATCTGTGAGAAGACCTGCTTTTTTTCCACCTTTTATAGGGGTAATATAGTCACATTCCCTTCCGTGGACACTACCGATAAAAGTATCTTCATAGGAAAAACCTATTGCAGAAAACATATATTGCATGGAGGAGATCCCTGAAATAATATTTAGATCTTCTATCTCAAAATGTTTTTTCATAAAGGGAACCATACTATAAAAACCTGTATCTCCAGAAACTATAAGAGAAATTCTTTTATCTCTATTTTCTTTGATATAGATAGATAATTGATCTAAATACCTGTCTATATACCTTATTTCCTTTCCTTCAGTAAGAACCCCTAAAGATTCTATATTTCTCCTACCTCCAATCAATATATCGGATTTTTTTATATATTCTTTAGTTATAGGAAGTATATATTTTTTATTTCCAGGGCCTAGCCCTAATATATTAATTTTTTTCATAGTTGTTCTCCATATAGTTCTCCACCATCCTATCAAATCCATCTGTTCTAGCTAATTCTCCGTGATCAAAGGAAAAAGTCAACACCTCTACCCTCACTTCATCAAAAACTCTACTCTCGCATTTCTTCTTAATTTTTTCTGCGATGATTTTATTAGTTTCTTTTAATTTTAGATAGGATAACCCCTCTTCTGTCGTATTAGATTTTATAATTTTAATTACATCGCCCGAGGTTTCTCCCGCTAATAAAGCATTAGCTCCTAATATTTCCATTCTAGCATCTGATATCTTTGAATGGGTATGAAATATTCCCCCTGCTACCTTGATGAGTTTTCCTATATGTCCCACTAAAATTATTTTTTTATATCCCAATACTTTTATGTTATCTAAGATAAATCCCATAAAGTTACTAATGATAAGGATTTTTTTAGGATCTATCTTCAATTCTTCCACCAAAAATTTCTTCCCATAGTTTCCAGGCGTAATAATTATGGTATCTTCAGAATACTCTTCTAAAAGCATCTTCAATTCTATGGCTATAGAGTCCTTAAAGGCTTCTTCCGACATTGGTTTTACTATTCCAGTAGTCCCTAATACAGATATACCACCTGAGATCCCCAATTTAGGGTTAAATGTTTTTTTTCCTATCTCGACTCCCATTGGAATATCTATGGTAAGTTCTATTTTTTTATCTTTAGGTAAGATCTTTTCTACCTCATAAAATATAGTCCGAACAGGTACAGGATTTATTGCTGGTTTTCCTATGGATACTTGTAAGCCCTTTTTAGTAACTCTTCCTACACCTATTCCGCCACATAGAGATATACTTTTTTTATCATTTATAAAATTATCTCCTCTATCTTTTATCTCTTCATCTTCTAAAACTTCCCTGACAGTTGCAAATATTTCTATCTTGTCAGTGGCATCAGGATCATCTCCACCATCTTTTATAATACTAGTTTTCACATATTTAGAGTCATTATTAATTCCTATCTCAATACTATTTATATCTAAGTTTAAATTCCATCCCTTAGGAGTCTCTATCTCTATAATGGATATATCTTCTTTTTGAAAATATATCTCTACTGCACTTTTACAAGCTCCTGCAGAAGTTGACCCAGTAGTATATCCATATCTCATTTTTCTACCATCTTGGATTGTATATTTCTCTAATTTCATCTTAAAATTATTCTCCTAAAAATCCTTTTCTGTCATACATATCATATAAAATACCGTGGAATGTAGCTACTGCAACGGTACTACCACCTTTTCTACCTCTAGTTATAATATAAGGAATGTCTAGCTCTCTCAATTTTTCTTTAGAATCCTCAGCTCCTACAAATCCAACTGGTACTCCAACTACAAGACTTGGTCTATATCCATTCTCAATGGCTTCCATCAATGTAAATAAAGCTGTAGGAGCATTTCCAATCAAAAATATCTTTGTTTTTTCATCTTTCATTGCTTTTTCCATTCCTACTATAGAACGTGTTAACCCTCTTTCTTTTGCCTCTATTACTACTTTCTCATCTGAAACTAAACAATAAGCACCTACATTCCATTTTTCCATAGTTTTCTTACTCAAACCATTTACGATCATATTGGTGTCACAATAGATCTTACTTCCCTCTCCGATGGCTTTTTTCCCACTCTCTATTGCATCTTTTGATATCTCGACTATATCTGCATACTCAAAATCAGCAGTAGTATGAATTAATCTTTTTACTATCTTTAATTCATCTTCTGTAAATCTCTTTGCTTTCTCACCTAATTCACTGGTGATTATCTCAAAACTTTTATTTTCAATTGCCATAGGCTTTTTTACATAACTCATTTCTTCCCCCTGTTAAAAATATTTTGGATAAACAACATGTCCAATTTCTTTTATCCCATCTAATAGGCCATTTGTTGGTCTCGATACATTATATTCATCTATTATATAGACTCTATCTTCCCTTATTGCTCTTATTGCCTTATAACCAGGTGCTTTTTTTATTATATCCACAGTGGGCCTATTCATAGCTCCATACTGTGCTAAATATACATCTATTTTTTCTCCTCGAGACAATAATAACTCTTTAGGGAAATTAGCTACACTAGATCCTTTTTTTGTAGGAGTAGCATCATACGCTATATTATTTATATCCAGTACTCCTAAAATATAAGCTGGTATACCATCTAGTGAAGTTGTTTGATTGGTTTTATGTCTAGCCTCAAAGAATACTGTTTTTCTTTCATTACTAGGTATCGAATCTGCTTTTTTCTTTAATAGTGATAGATTTTTATGAAAATCATCTGTATACTTAATAGCTTGTTTTTCATGGCCACTTAGTTTACCCAATGTCAACCAATAATTATCTAGTTCCTCAAATTTTGTAGGTTTTATAGTTACTACTGTTAAGTTTGCATTTTTTAACGATCTTATCAATCCACTAAATCTATCTCTTATCATGGGCCTTATTAGGATTAAATCTGGCTTTGCAGATATAAATTTTTCTACACTATCTTTATAGGAAAAAACTTCTATCCCTAGATCAGTATTACTTTTATCTACTCCTACCAAATTTCCCATAGCACCTATATTTATTAAAACATCTGTATGAGCCCCGTAGAGAGAGATTATTTTTGTATGAGATTTGGCTAGATCTACTGTTTTTCCAGATTCGCTTATTACCTCTATATTAGAAGCTAAACATAACTGTGTCACAAAAATAAATATCGATAATAGTTTTATTATTTTAATCACTTTTGATCATCTCCTAATTTTGGGAATACAAATGTATTCTTTTTTGTTTTATATTTTTGCCATCCTATATTAAATACTTCTCCTAATTTATTTGAATTAAGTACATCTTGGGTTTTTCCACTTGTTACAATCTTACCTTTTTCTAATAAGAGGATTTCATCACAATAAAGTGAAGCTAAGTTAAAGTCGTGAAATACTCCTATAACTGTGGTTTGTTCTTCTTCTACCCTTTTTTTTACAAGGCTAAGTAAAGTATGGGAATAATAAGGATCTAAATTTGAAGTAGATTCATCTAAAAATAAGATAGGTGTCGTCTGAATCAATGCCTTTCCAAATATTACCCTTTGTTCCTCTCCTCCACTGAGAGTAGTTATTTCCTTATCTAAAAATTCTTCTAATCCTATTTCTTTTATTACCCTATCGATAATATCATAATCTTTTTTTTGAAGGCTAAAAAACTTTTTCTTATATGGATATCTTCCCATCTCTAATATATCTGAAACAGAAAAAGGAAATACAATATCAAATTTTTGTGGAACTATTGCAATTTTTTTTGCTAGCATCGAATGAGAATATTCCTTTAATTCCTTATTTTCTATATATATTTCAGATTCTGTAGCATTTTTATATCCACTCAAAATATCTAAAAAAGTAGTTTTACCACTCCCATTGGGTCCTAATATTCCATAAAATTTTCCCTTTTTAAATCGAAAAGATAGATCCTCTAAGATTTGAGTTCCATCTATAGAATAATTAATTTTTTTTACATCTATCATCTCAGTTTCCCTCCTCCCATCTTTTTCCTAAAAATAAGAGCAAAGAAAGGTGCTCCTAACAATGACGTAATAACTCCTACAGGAATATCATTGGGTAATACTACTCGAACTACGTTATCAGCAGCTCCCATAATAACCCCACCCCATATTGCGCAACCTATAATTAATTTTTTATTATCTGTTCCCATGATAAATCGTAAAAGATGAGGAACTACTAGCCCTACAAAGCCTATTATCCCACAGGTAGAAACTGCCACTGCCGATAAGATAGAACTTACAACTAGGAGTATCCTCCTGATCTTACTGGGATTTATCCCCAAAGAGATAGCATTTTTCTCTCCCAAAGCTAGTATATTTAAATCTTCTGCATAATAACAAAAAAATACGAATCCAAAGACCCATATTGCACTTAAGATGCTTACTTCCATCCATGATTTCCCAGTAAAACTACCAAGTAACCAAAATATAATAGAACCCACTCCCTCGTCAGCTAAATATTTTAAAAAACTTAATCCTGCAGAAAAGAAAGCACCAATAATTATTCCTCCTAATATTATAGAAGTAGGGTTCATCTTTCTTTCAAAAGATCCCATCTTAATAACAACTGTCAAACAGAGTATAGCAAATATAAATGATACTATGTGTGTGCTAAAAATTCCAAAAATTGTTATATTTAGAACTATAGCAAGAGCAGCACCAAATGAAGCACCACTTGAAATTCCTAGTGTATATGGATCAGCCAAGGGATTTAATAAAACCCCTTGAAATACCAATCCACACATGGATAAAATTGAACCTATTAAGATCGAAGTGAGAATCCTCGGTAGTCTCACTTCATGGATAATATACCAATTAGGAGCTCCCTCCCCACCTTTAATACTCTCTAATACCTCCTTTAGTGGAATTTTTATATATCCCATTTGAAGGTAGAAGAATACTGAAAGAATTAATAGTATTATTCCAATTGTTGTCCATAATTTAAAATATTTTTTCATAGATTTTACGGTTGCACCCCATTTGCATATTCTTTCTTTTTAGCCAACATATTTTCTTTTTCATGAGTCAGTCCAAATTCTGCATGTTTAACATATATCTTTCTAACTTCTTTATTTTCTCCTAATCCAACTAGGTAAGCTTTTACAGTGAATCCATTTTTTTCTAACTCTTCTTTCATATCGATAGCAATGTCATTATGTGCATGATTTCCTGCTACTATCATAAATGGATATAAATTTATATGTTTAATTTTCTTTGCTTTTAATTGTTTTACTACTGAATCTAATGTAGGATAACCTTCTACAGTTCCGAAGAATACATTTTCAGAGTAATACTCATGGAATACATTCTCGATCATAGAATATGCAGAGTTTCCTGGATGGTGAGTCCCATGTCCAATGAATACAGTTGCTTCATCTTTCTTTAAATCTTTATAAGTAGGAGCTAGTGCTGATGCAGTAGCTTTATAATCATCTAATAATGTCAATAGAGGATCACTAACTTTCAATACCTTGAAATCATCTTCATGTAAGGCTACTTCTTTCTTTAAAGTTTCAGATTCTAATCCATTCATGATATGTGTTCCTTGAACTAACACATGTGTATATCCTTCTTTTTTTAATATATCTAGTGCTTCACTTGGATTATTAAAAGTAATCCCTTCATTTTTTTTTATTCTTCTCATGATTATTCTAGATGTAAAAGCAGTAACTACTTTAAAATCTGGATATGAATCTTTAAATTCTTTTTCTAAAGCCATGATTGTTTTTACTCTTGTTTCTGGATATGTTGTTCCAAAGCTTACTAATATAATAGCTTTTTTTTCTGCCTTAAATAGATCCTTTGAGGGTTCATGTACCGCTCCCTTTGCTAATAACGTTACACCCATTACTAACATCATTAATACTACTAACACTCTTTTCATTTTTTCCTCCTAAATTTAGTTTTAAGAATAAAAAGTAAGATACGTTGCTTCTATATCGTGCAAAAAAAAAGTTCCCTAAAACTAAGGGAACTAAACATTTTGTACAACAAAAGATACAAATGTCTACATCCTCGTCCTCGCAAGTTCGTAAAAATTAATCTGGCAGGTCTCCTGAC
>Ga0316197_10000683_pt1 | contig 23755 bp, 20 predicted proteins | sample OudBiesiAoxic_MG_FD_204939 | JGI IMG/M metagenome (GOLD analysis project Ga0316197, IMG submission 204939) | Coastal sediment microbial communities from Oude Bieten Haven, Netherlands - site A oxic | ecosystem: Environmental > Aquatic > Marine > Coastal > Sediment | place: Netherlands... | reverse complement strand
GGACTTGCCGTCCTGCACATCTAGCCCATCCACCGATAGCACGACTTCGATCCGCTCGTCGCTATGGTTCTTGAGGTAGATCGAGTATCGATCTCCATGCTTCCCGACGACGACCGGTCCGGAGCCTGTATGGAAGGACTTGAGGTAGCGACCTCCGCTCTTGATGCCAACGCTGACGAGCCCGCCGGCGCTGAAGGGCTGCCGGGTGTGGCTGCTGCCAGCCGGGATCCCTGCGGCGTCGTTGTAGCGGATCGCCAGCGACGCTGCCGGGCTGCGGCTCGCGCGCTCGAACTCGGTGCTGTCGACTCGGGATTGGCGCGACTCCCCCCAACCAGTCCCCAGCCCGGGGCGGTGGGTCTCCGGTCGGCGCCGCTCGGCAGAGTGGCCATACTTCTGAGAATTCGAGGCGCGGTATTCATCGTAGGTCTGCCGGCCTGGGGGCGGGTAGACACTGCACTGGCAGAGGAGGAGCGTCGATACGATGAGCGCGACGAGGGCGAGGATGGATGAGAGTGCGCCTAGGCGGTTGCTGTTCATGGATCATACCAACGCCGCGCCGCGTGGATTCCTTTCAAGCTCCGCCGGGATTTATTCGCAGGATCGCATCCAGCTCAACTCTGCTTGGAGGCTTCCTTCAGGAGCCCGATCAGATCGAGCAGCTCTTCACTCTCCGCCTCACTCCGCCAGACGGCTGCCGAGACGAGCTGGACGCTCGGCCGGCCCATCTTCACAAACACGACGCCCGGGTGGGGGAGCTGGTGGACATCCTGTGGTAGAACACCGACCCCCGCTCCGCCAGCGACCAGCCCGAGCAACTCCTGCAGCCCCTCGGCCTTCATGCCGACGTCGAGCGTGAAGCCGGCCCGCTCGCCGAGATCAGCGATGAGCGCAGGCCGCCCAGGGAAATGCCGCTCGTGCAGGCTGACGAAGCGCTCGTCTTCGAGCTCGGCGAGATCGATTGATTTGCGCAGTGCTAGGAGATGGTCATCGGGCAGGACGATCGCTAGCCGCGACTTCAAGATCACCTCGGACCTGAACTTTACGAGTGTTTCCGGGCAGGGAGTTCCTAACAATGCGATATCGATCTCGCCGTCCTGCAACGCCTGCTCCTGGTCGACCGGCGACATCTCGCGGATCTGCGTGCAGACATCGTCATGGCGCTGGTTGAAGGCGCGCAGCGCAGCGGCGAGGAACCCGGGCAGGGCGGTCGGGATGAACCCGATCGTCAGCGAGCGCTTCGGCTCGCGGTTGAAGGCCGCCATCGCCGAGCCCAGACCCGCTGCCCGCCGCAGGATGTCTTGGGCGTGCGGCAGCGCCGCCCGTCCGGCTTCGGTCAGCTTGAGCCCGCTGCTCTCGCGCTCGAACAGCGGCGTGCCGAGCTCAGACTCGAGGTCGCGGATCTGGCGCGAGACGGCGGGCTGGGTGATGTTGAGTCGTGCCGCCGCCCGGCTGATGTTCTTCTCTTCCGCCGCCATGACGAAATATCGCAGATGTCTGAGTTCCATTGGGTCGAGTGATCATAACCAAAAGGCATAGCTGCCCAAAACACAAGGCATTCGAGATCCGCCCGCCTTTCAGGCATCCTAGCATCATGAAAAATCTGACACCGACCCAAGCCAAGATCTCAGTCCTCCGCGCGGATGAGCGCGGCAAAGCCGACCACGGTTGGCTCAAGGCGCGGTTCACCTTTTCCTTCGCTGGGTATTTCAATCCGGACAGGATGGGGTTCCGTTCGCTGCGCGTGATGAACAACGACACGATCGAGCCGGGCGGTGGCTTCCCGACGCACCCCCACTCGGACATGGAGATCTTCACCTACGTGATCGAGGGCGAGCTGGCGCACGAGGACAGCATGGGCAACGGCTCGATCATCAAAGCTGGCGACCTGCAATACATGAGCGCCGGCTCTGGCGTGCAGCACAGCGAGTTCAACCCGTCCGACCAGAACCGCACCCACCTCTACCAGATCTGGTTGCACCCGAAGCAGCCCGGCGGAGAACCACGCTACGCGGAGAAGCCGCTCGCCGCAGGAGCCGGTGAGGATTCGCTCACCCTGCTCTTCTCTGAAGATGGGCGCGACGGCTCGACGCCGATCCGCCAAGATGCGCAGATCTATTTCGGTAGGACGCACTCTGGCAATACGCTCGAAGCCCCCGCCTCTGAAGCGGCCCCTCACGCCTGGCTGCAGGTGATCGAGGGAAAAGTTTCCACGCTTGGCGAAACCTTGGCGACTGGCGATGGTATCGCCGTCGAGGATCTCCCAGATAGCTTCGAGATCACAGCCGGAGAGGATAGCAAATTTCTGCTGTTCCGGCTCGCATGACACTGGCAGAATTCGAACACTAACACAAAGATATAAAATGAGAGAGAAACTACCGATGATCGCCGGGGGGCTGCTGGGACTCGCCTTCTTCACCTTTGGCATCAACCACTTCCTGAACTTCATCCCGATGGGAGATCCGCCTGCAGAGGGGTCGCCGGCCGCCCTGTTCTTCGGGGCGATCCACCCGACCGGCTACCTCTCGGTGATCAAGGTCCTCGAGATCGTGGGGGCGGCCCTCGTCGCGATCCCGAAGACGCGTAACTTTGGCCTGCTCGTCCTCGGGCCGATCGTCATCAATATTCTTGCTGTGAACCTGTTTCTGATGGGCGGCATCCCGGCGCTGCTGCAGCCGCCGGTCATCCTCGTGAGCGTGCTCTCGGCCTACCTGCTCTGGGACGGCCGCAAGAAGTTCCTTGGCCTCCTCAACTGATCCCTGGCGAAAGAACATCAACCTATCCACATTCCAATGAAGAAACTGCTAGCCCTAGGGGCATCGACCAGCTCTGGATCCATCAATCGCAAACTCGCCGTATTCGCCGCCAGGCAGGTGGCGGGAGCGGAGGTGACGGATCTCGATCTACGCAACTACACGCTGCCAATCTACAGCGCCGACGAGGAGGAGGAGAACGGGGCACCGTCCGATGCCCAGGCATTCCTCGACACGATCCGCGCCCATGACGCGGTCGTTATCTCAATGGCGGAGCACAACGGCTCCTACTCCGCCGCCTTCAAGAACCTCTACGACTGGGCATCACGCCTCGAGCAGAAGGTCTGGTCGGAGAAACCGATGCTGCTGCTGGCGACCTCGCCCGGTGGGCGCGGTGGTGCGACGGTGCTCGAGAGCGCCAGGGCGACATTCCCACGCATGGGCGCTCACCTGGCCGCGAGCTTTACCCTGCCCGCCTTCTACGACAACTTCAACTCGACCGATGGGGTGATCGATGCCGAACTGAAGGCCGGCCTCGACGCGGCGATCGCGGAGTTTGCTGCGGCGCTCGGCTAGCGGTGGCTTCCAGATCCTGCAATCACTGGCCGGTGGGCATGGCGTGGCGACTGAAAGTCACCTCTACGACCCGAGCAGACGGACCAGCATCTCGATCGTGATCTGGCCGGTGATCTCCAAGCTCTCGGCGCTCAGGCGGTCGAGGGTATCGAACTTCCGGTGCCACGCCGGATAAGTGAAATCGATCAGGTCGACCGCCGGGAACCGCGCCTCGGTATTGAGCGGGACATGGTCGTCGATGATCGCAGTGCGCCCGGGCTCGAGGAACTCGCTGTAGCCGAGATCATCGGCCGACGCGACCGCCAGCTCAACCAGGCCAGCGCCCGAATTCGGCGGTGGCGTAATGAGCAGATCCTTGTCCCCGATCATGTCGAGAACGATGCCGTGGCTAGGTTTCTCCTCGGCGGGCAGAGGGCGCCAGAGGGCGCGGGCGTAGTAGTGGCTGCCGTAGAGGCCGTCGGTCGCAGTGATGTTCTCGCCGAAGGCCTCCTCGCCGTCGAAGAAAACGAGTTCAACTTTTCTGGCAATGTCAGGGTGATCCGCCCCGAGCACGCGCGCCAGTTCGACGAGCGCGCCGGTGCTGGACCCGGCATCGTTGGCACCGACAAACTCGATGTCCTCGAACCATTTGGTATCGTAGTGCGAGGCGACCACGACCATGCCTCCCCCCCTGTTCCAATCGATCTCGGAACCCGGGGTCACGATGCGAGCGCGGAGGTTGACGAAGTCGACCTTGCCCTTCAGCTTCGTCGTCTTGGTGAAAGCCTGCCGCTCGACGGCCCAGCCCAGGGCTGCGAGCTCGGTCTCGAGATACTGCCGCGTCCGCTCGAGCGCTTCCGAGCCTGCCGGTCTGGGACCGAAGCCGACCACGGCCTCCACGTGCCGCATCGCCCGCTCCCCTGAGAAGTTGTATCTCTTGGCTGGCTTCTTGCCCCCGCAACCGGAGGTGGAGGCGAATGCCAGAAGGAGGATCGCCAGGGCAAACAGGGGAGGGAGACGCATCGGAGGTCGTTGGCTAAGCGTCGTTGACACCGAGCAGATCTAGGATGCGGTTCAGGTCATCGTTGCCGTAATACTGGATCTCGATCCTCCCCTTGTCCTTGCCGTGCGCGATGTGCACCTGGGTGGCAAAGCGGTCGCGGAGGCGGTTCTCAACATCGGAGATGGCGGCCGCCTCCTCGCTCTTGAGATCCTGTTTTTTGCTCCTCGGTTTGCTCGGGTTGAGGTGCTGGGAGATGAGGCGCTCGGTGGCGCGCACGGTCAATCCCTTGGCGACCACCGCTTCGGCGAGAACCTTCTGCTCGGCCTTGCTCTTGACGCCGAGGATCACCTTCGCATGACCGGTGGTGAGCCGCTGGTCGGAGAGCATCCCCTGCACCGGTGCCGCCAGGTCGAGCAGCCGCATCGCGTTTGCGACGGTGGTGCGGTTCTTGCCGACGCGCTTGGCGATGTCCTCCTGACGCATCTCGAACTCTTTCGCCAGGCGCACGTATGCTTGCGCCTCCTCGATCGGATTGAGATCCTCGCGCTGCAGGTTCTCGATGAGAGCCATCTCCAGCACCTGCTGGTCATCCCTGACATCGACGATCCGGACTGGCACCTCCTCCAGCCCAAGCTCGCTCGCAGCACGCCAGCGCCGCTCCCCGGCGATGAGCTCGAGCTTACCGCGCACCTCGCGGACGATGAGTGGCTGGATGACACCATGCTCACGGATCGAATCGATCAGCTCCTCGAGCTGCTCCTCCTCGAAGTGGTTGCGCGGTTGCAGCGGGCTGGGCACGATGGACTTGATCGGCGCCATCAAGCTCGGCTGGGCACCAGTGTCGGACGATGCCTCACCCTTCCCAGCACGGCTGCCAGATTTTCCGATGAGAGCTCCAAGCCCTTTGCCTAAGACGGGTTTTGCCATGTTGTTCGCTTCGAAGAAAGAGGTGGGTCGGAAGTATTCCGACCCACTTGATGAAAAGCAATGACGAATGCTCAAGCGATCCGAATCAGCCGACCTTTCCTCTGAGGAAATCATTAAAAACAATAAAAACCATACTTATTATATTGATCTTCGGGCAGCTTGACCTACCTTTGGACAAAGCTTTCATCGCTCACCATGACTCCGAATCCACGCATTCACCGGCCAAATGCCCGCTCCTATGTGCCGACGATCACCCAATCCACGGCGCTTTGGAAGGCGATGCGACGTCGTGAGGAGTTGGATCGTCGGCGGGCAGCGCGGCGGGCAGATTTCGCCGATCTCACAGAGCACCGCTTCATCGCCCGCATCAAACACGCCCTGAGCTCACTGCCCTTCTTGCGCGCGCGCGGTTAGATCTGCCGGTTCGATTCCTCGCCAGCGGGTCATCTGAGCTACCGTCGAACCCTCACGGGAAGCTCGGGGCGCCAGCCTGCCCCGGTGTGGTTTATTTTGACCTGCGACGCCGGACTTGGTAGCGTGCCGCATGGGAATGAATCGCCACCACGCGCTCGCATATCTTCTTTCAGGCCTCGGGCTTGCGCTCTTCTTTGGAGAGCATGTCGCAGACGCCCGCTTGGGTGAAACGCGGGGCTTCTTGCGCGGTCCCGAAGGACGCTACGGAGAGCCGACAGGGGAGACGACGGCGGCTCTCAAGGGCAGCCAGGAGACGGTCGATGTCTTCCTGAAAGATAAGATCGATATCACGGTTGAGTATGACGAGGAGGGCAACGCTTGGCGCATCTCCTACCGCAAGAAAGACCTGTCGGAGACGCTGATCACAAACCTGCTCGAGAAGAACGGTGGCGAGCGCAAGTGGTCGAAGGCGGTCAAGTTTCTCGACAACAAATACTGGGTGAGCCAAGACCGTGAGATCCATGCGGTCTACTATGGCAACCCCGTCTACAAACTGGTCGTGATGAACAAGGCGGCGACAAGGGCTGAACGCCTACCGCAATCGCTGGAGGGGCGGGAGACGAAGCGAGTTGGCGATGGCGATGGCGATGGTGAGGGGGCTAAACCGACGGAGAAGACAGAGGATCCACTGGAAGGATTCTAGTGGATCGCCGGGCCGCACTCCGCTAGTGCCCGGTGTCACCATCCTCGATGTAAGCGAGAGCTTTTTCAAAACTACTCTGGCTGAGGAAATGGTCGAGGCGGGCAGGCAGCTCGCCGGATAGCGATTGGTGGAGCGCGGTGATCGCCAACGACACGGACTTGAGTGCATCGAGATGGGCCTCAGGCTCAGCATCGCGCCACGCATGATCAGCAATGATCTCGATACGGCGCCGCAGGAGCTCGGCTAGTTGTTCGGTGCTTGGCTGTGATTCGCTCGCTTGGTGATTCATGCTGGTCAGTTTCGTGCACTCGGGCTCGGAGACCACAAGAACGCCGATCCCTGCTCTCCGGGCAACGCTTCTTTTGACCGGCAGCAGCAGCTCGGAGTGGCTAGCAGAAGAGCCTGTCGGAGAAAGAGCGTCGGAGCAAAACGTTTTCAGAGTTCCGATCCTGATCTTTAGATGGATCTGGGCGAATTGTGAAACGGATCTTGCCCGGTGAGGGAAATCCGACAGGCTCTTAAGGCCTTGCGGAGCGATTCAGCGACTGTTAAGTAAGCTTAACTAATTCTGCACCATCGCTCTGGTGCCCTCACCCGGTTCTCATCTCCTTTTTCTTCTTCGACCCGATCTCGATTCGCCATGCTGCACGAATATTTCACCTGGGTCGATTGGCTCGTCGTTTTTGGATACCTCGGACTGACGACTTGGGTCGGCCACCGCATGGCTGGCAGCCAGGCAAGCATCAAAGACTTCTTTCTCGGTGGGCGGTCGCTGCCGTGGCAGGCCGTGTCCGGATCGATCATCGCCACCGAGATCTCCGGTGTCACCTTCATTGGAGTCCCCGGGATGGTCTTCGCGCTGACCGGGAATTTCACCTACCTGCAGTGGGCGATCGGATCGGTGATCGCCCGCATCATCGTCGGTTTCTTCTTCGTCAAGGTCTACTATGAACAGGAGATCTATAGCCCGTACGACTACATGGAGAACCGGCTCGGGCGGGGGGTGAAGCAGCTGGCGACGCTGATCTTCTCGATCGGTAGCATCCTCGGTCAATCGGTCCGCGTGCTCGTGGCCGCGCTCGCCCTCGACGTAGTGACGCCATGGTCTTTCGCCGCCTGTATCTGCGTCATCGGACTGTTTGCGATCGGCTGGACCCTGATGGGTGGGATGCGCACGGTGATCTGGACCGATGTCATGCAGTTCGCGCTCTTTACGCTCGGCGGTACCCTGGCGCTGTTCTGGATCATCTGTAGTATCAAAGGGGGGGCGTCGGAGTTCTTCACGATCGGTGTCGGCGAGAAGGCGGCGGGCGAGTGGGGGAAGTTCACCCTCTTCGATCTATCGAGGGATCCGAGGCTCGAATTCACGCTCTGGGTCGCCCTCCTCGCGGTCCCATTTCAAAACCTGACCGCATTTGGGGTCGACCAGCTGAACGCCCAGCGGATGTTCTGTTGCCGCTCGGCGGGTGATGCGCGCAAGGCGATCATCTGGAGCTCGGTCGGCCAGATATTGACCCTGCTCATGCTGTTGGTCGGCGCCGCCCTGTTCGTCTACTACTCGCACCATGGCGTCTCCCCGGTCGAGGCGGCACGCTTCGCGGACACGAAAGACTACGTGTTCCCTGCCTGGATCACCACCACTCTGCCCATAGGCCTGCGCGGGCTGATTCTCGCGGGCATCTTCGCGGCTGCGATCAGCAGCCTCGACTCGATCCTCGCCGCGCTGTCGCAGACGACCTTGGCGCTGTTCGTCAAGCCGCATGAGGTGACGACCGATGCCGCCCACCAGAAATTGGTGCGGGTCTCGCGTGTCCTCGTCGTCGTGTGGGGGATCGCCCTCTCGGCATTCGCGATCTTACTCAATAGCATGCGCGACGATATTAATATGGTGAGCCTCGCCTTTGGCATGGCCGCCTACACCGTAGGTCCGATGCTCGGGCTTTTCCTGGCCGCACTCCTCGCTCCGCGATCTTCGGTCGCAGGGCTCACGGCTGGCGTCGTGATCTCGTTCTTCCTGGTGATGTACGTCCGCTCCGATGTCCAGAACATCCTCGTGAAGAAGGGCGTGAGTGTCGAGACCATCGCCGGCTGGGGAGGGCATCTCGCAGTGGACACGGAGGAGACGATCGTCGATCTCGATACGCCCGCTGCGATCGCGGAGAACAAGTGGAAGAAGATCGTGTTGCGCGGAAGCGTAACGGGTGTCGAACCCGCGGAGGGCAGTGGCTTGGATGCTTGGCCCCTGGTCAGCTTCGAGGGTTCGGAGGTGCAGGTCTTTGTCGGGCGCCCGGCGAAAAGCTCCGTGCCACCCGATCTCGATGCCCTGAGGGAGGCACTGGTCGGCAAGACGATCGCGTTCCGCTCAGAGCCTTTCCCGAACCGGGGGAAACCATCGGCCATCCTGGCGCTCGACAAACATGGCTCGCCGGAACTCGTGACCGATCCCGCAGCGCTGGAAGGCGATAGCCTGGCTGGCGGGAAAGCCTTAAAAACGAAGGTAAGCTCAGTCTGGATGTGGCCACTCAGCTGTCTCCTAACTTTGGGCTGCGGCATCGTGGGCGGAAGGCTGACCAGACAAGCCAAGGTCGAGTAGCACAGGGCAGAAATAGATTCAACGAGTGAGCAAGTCAACGCATAAGGCCAGGCCTTATATACTTGCGTTGCATGTCTTTGGGGGTATCGTGATTTCATGGCAAGGCTACGTTGCAATCTTCTGAGTCCGACCGGGGTGGGATTCTATCACTGTTTGAGCCGTGTCGTGGATCGGCGCTTTGTATTTGAGGCGCATGAGCGAGATGTTTTCCGCAAGATCTTGCGTCAGGTGGAGGTTTTTTCAGGTGTGCGTGTGGTGACTTGGACGATTCTTTCCAATCATTTTCACGTGTTGGTCGAGGTGCCTCCTGCGCAGCCCGACCTCGATGAGGCGGCGATTCTCCGGCGGTGTCGGGCGCTCTATTCTCCACGCGGCATAGAAGCGGTGGAGAGTGAGTTCGAGGACGCGCGGCGGCATGGGGAGCGTGCGCTGGCTGAGGTGCGGGCAAAGTATCTGCGCCGGATGTGGGATCTGAGCGAGTTCATGAAGACACTGAAGCAGAAATTCACTAGCTGGTTCAACCGGAAGCATGGTCGGGTCGGGACGCTTTGGGAGTCGCGTTTCAAGAGTGTTCTGGTCGAGGGGAGCTGGTACTGTCTGCTGCGAGTTGCCGTGTACATCGATCTCAATGCGGTACGCGCAGGGATGGTGGATGATCCGAAGGACTACCGGTGGTGTGGCTACGCAGAAGCGGTCGCGGGCGACCGCGTCGCGAGGCGTGGTCTTGTCGTGGCGATGCGGCGCGATCGTGCGAATGCGGATTGGCGACAGGTGAGCGCTTCCTACCGGAAGGTGATCTTCGGCGTCGGGGAGACGGCTTGTGGCGGTGCGGGCATCTCCCGTGAGGCGGTTGCGAAAGTCTTTGCGGCGGGAGGGCGCCTGTCTTTCGAGCAGTTGCTACGTTGTCGCGTGCGCTATTTTTCCGACGGGGTGGTGATCGGGACGCGAGGCTTTGTGGAGTGGTTCTTCCGATCGCAGCGCGAGCTGTTTAGTGCCGGGCGTGAGACTGGAGCCCGGCGGATGAAGGGTGGTGATTGGGGCGAGCTGAGGACAGTCCGGGCGCTCGGGGTGGAGCCGATTGTCCCTCCACCGGTTGGTAGCGGATGAGTCGACGATCCAAGAGCCGTAGCGGCAAGAAACCGAATCCTGGGCGTCGGCGTGGCCAGCAGGGAATGGGGAAGAAGAAGTATGGACGGCGCCAGGCGGCGAGCCCGCCCACACCGCAGAAACGATCCAAGGTCAAGGCGGAGAAGAAGGTGGCGCGTGAGAGAACCCGAACGGGCGGTCCGGAGAGGGGAGAGGTCGGGTGGGAACCGAGTCGGGCCGAGCTTCGTTGGGATGCCAACTACGCTCGAGCTGAGCGGCTTCTTGGGGAGGAGGGAGCTGACTGGTGGGTTGGAATGTCGGGGCGGGACAAGTCGTTCGGGGCGTGGCTTCAGACGCAGCGCCAGCTGCGCAAGTCCGGACGTCTGCGGGCTGATCGCGAGTCGCGGCTGGAGTCGATCGGATTCGTCTGGGACACGGGTAAAGCGCTTTGGGAGCGTGACTTCTCTCGGCTAGCGGAGCACATCGGGTGCTGTGGGGCGGGATGGTTGGGAAGATTGCCGGAGGAAGAGCCCGGCCTAGCCTCCTGGTGTGCTGGGCAGCGCCGAGCATTTCGTCGGGGTGAGCTATCGGCCGAGCGGATCCGCAGGCTCGAGGGGCTCGGGTTTGCGTGGAGCTACGCGGAGGCGGTCTGGGATCAGCGCTTTGCAGAACTGTGCGAGGTGTTGAGGGAGCATCCACACGGGCGGATCGGAGAGGACAACGCGTCGGCCGAGCTGGTCAGCTGGGTGGTTGTCCAGCGCCGCAAGCGACGGTCGGGCGAGATTGATCCCGAGCGCGAGAGGCGGTTGGATGGGATCGGGTTCTGTTGGGATGGGCGCCGGGCGAGGTACGAGGAGAGATGGGAGCAACAGATGCTGAGACTTGTCGACTTCCAAGAAAAGTCAGGCCATGCGGACGCTGGCCCAGACGAGGACGGAAAATTGTTCCGATGGCTCAAGTCGCAGCGGCAAGCCTGGGATTCGATGCCAGCTGAGCGGCGGATCCGTCTCGAAGAACTCGGTGTCTCCCGGACGACTCCGCCCGAGCAAGTCCGGAGATCGGGCGTCGCTGGCGCGGAGCCCAATTGGGCGGAATTCTTCAGGCGGGCGCAGGAATTCCGACGACGTTTCGGCCACCTGCGGGTCGTGCGTGACGCTGAGTCGAACGGATTCCCCGGTCTCTTGGGCTTCGCTTCGAAGCTCCGATCGGGTGAGCTCGAGCCCGACGCCACGCAGCGAGCCGAGCTCGATCGCTTGGGATTCGTGTGGGATGTCCGCGCCGCGAGGGCCGAAGCATTTTTTGAGGAACGGTTTGCCGAACTGTGTGAATACAAGCGGGAGTATGGTGATTGCAACGTGTCGCAGTTGAGCAAGACCCACCGGGCGCTCGGCCAGTGGGTGAATCGGATGCGTCTGACCCGGGACGAGCTCGAGCCTGCGCAGCGCGAGCGACTCGATGGGATCGGATTTGTCTGGCAGCTGAAGAAGGAGTGGATGGAGGGGCAGTGGGAGCTCCGATTTAGAGAACTGTTAGACTACAAGGAGGCCAACGGCCACTGCCTGGTACCGCAGGTTTGCCCAGAGTGGTATACGCTCAGCCGTTGGGTTTCGCGGATGAGGCAGAGGAAGGGCGAATTGGACGAGGAGCGGATCAGGCGGCTCGATGAGATAGGTTTCGTCTGGGACGCGAAGGGTGCCGAGCGGGAGGCGATCGAAGAGATGCGTTATCAGGACTTGGCCACTTTCGTCCAGGCGAACGGGCACGCGCGGGTGACGCGGGGAAACGATCCGACTGGCGGGGCGCTCAACGCCTGGATCGTGCGCCAGCGCGACAAGATGAAGCGGGGGAAGATGGATCCAGATCTTGCTGGTCGCTTGGATGGTCTCGGTTTCGTCTGGGTGACTGGTCGCGGGCGGCCGAGGTAGTTGTCGGCATAGGGTCTGCTCTGGACGGAGGCAAGCTAGAGGGGGGCTCCCACAGATGTGGCAGCAGTCGGAACCAGCGCCGGGCCGCGCTTGCGCTTCGCTGCTTTTCGGATGAATGCCCGGACGTCCCTGCTGAGCTTCTGTAGGGTCGGCAGGTTGGTGTACATCATGTGCCCGCCCTCATAGTTTTTGAATTCGATACCCTTGCGCTGCTCGGGAGAGATCTCCGCATCTTCGACTGCGCGGCGCACGACGGCCATCGGGGTGACGGTGTCGTAGTATCCGCAGACGATCAGAGCCTGGAGTCCGCGGTTGGTCTCGAGTGCGCGGGTCAGCGTGTCCGACGCTTTCGAGCCGAAGTGGTTCCACATCGGGATCCGGTGGAGGAGCTTGTATTCGAGGTCTGTGTTGTAGCCGAGTTCCCCGGTGAGGTAGTCCTGGATCACCGAGTCCATCGGGTCGCGGATCAGCGCCAGAGCCGGGTCTCCGGTGGCACCCCGGAATGGGCCACCGCGAGCGCTGCTGGTCACTCTCGCATCGTAGATGCCGACTGATTCGACGCCGAGCTCGCGGCACGCATTGACGCGGATTTCCCTGAGGGAGAACGATAGCCCGCGGAGGCGTCTGAGTCCGGTGAACGCGCTCACCTTGGCGGCGACGAGGTCGCGGGTTTCTGCCTCGATGGCTTCGGCCTCCAGAGCTGGGCGGTAGGCCTTGTCGACGAACTCCCCGACCCGCTGTAGCAGTTTCTGCCGATCGATTGATTGGAGTTCCGGGCTGAGGAGGCCGTGGTAGTGAGCGGTGGCGGCGGCGGTTGGTAGCAACTGGTCTGGTGGGGACCTCTTGCCCATCACGATTGGCCCGGAGACGAGGACGATCCCATTGACGACGATGCCATGTTCTTCCTCGAGTTCTGGGACCAGGCCGCAGGCGCGCATGGCCCCGTAGCTTTCACCGACGATGCAGCATGGGGAGCGGAGGCGGTCGGTCCGGGTCAGGTAGAGATTGATAAATTCCGCGACGGCACGCACGTCGCTGCGGAAGCCATAGAACCCGCGGGCTGCGATGACGTCTGTGGCCCGGCTAAAACCGGTTCCGATCGGGTCGATGAAGACGAGGTCTGCGACATCGATGAGCGAGTGCTGGTTGGCGGTGGTGCTGTGTGGGGGAGTTGCCTCCTCGAGGCCGGACTCTCCGAGCACAAGCCGCCGCGGGCCAAAGGCTCCGAGGTGGAGCCATGCGGAGGAGGAGCCGGGGCCGCCATTGAAGAGAAAGACGACCGGGCGTTGCTCGAGCTGTTTCGTGTTGAGGCCGGTTCGGTGGTAGGCAGTGTAGAAGATCGAGCCGCGTGCCCGGCCGTCGTCCCTCTTGAGGGTGATGGTACCGGGCATCGCGCGGTAGCCGATCCTCTCCCCAGAGATTCTGACATCCGCAGCTATCCCTGTCTCGCGGGCGAACGAAGTGCCGAGTGGTGCCAGGGCTGACACGATCCAGAGAGCAGCGAAAGCGGTGGGTCTCATCCTACAACGCTAAGGTTCTCGGGCAGGGACGGCTAGCTTCTTTTCCGGATCCGCCGGCGGACGATGATTACCAGAGCGGTGATTGCAGCCAGTGCGTAGGCGACGGGGATCAGGCGCGAGCTCGTGCCGTGGCGCTCGTGGACGTCATAGATCTCCATGCCGAGCATCTGCTGTAGTCCTTTGAGCAACTTCGGGATCCCGATCTTGAAGCCGCCAGTGTCGCTCGCCCCGAGGAATTCCCCGCCGGCGTCGAACATGGCCATGTAGGGGATCGCCATCGGTCGTAGATCGGCGATCTTTGCGATCGATTCGCGCTTGTCCCAATCTAGGGCTGGCCAAGGCATCTGTGCCCAGCTGGCGTAGCGGTTCATCGCCTCGGGATCCCTGTCTGCACTAACAAAGATCAATTCGACCTCCGGGTGGGTCGTTTTTAACTCTTTGTAGAACCCGACTAGCGCCGGGGTCAATTTTCGGCACGGGGCGCACCAGTGGGCGCTGAAATAAATCAAGAAATACTCCGTCGGTGGTTTCGCCGGGAGTTGGTATGGGACGAGTTCGCCACTGCCTGGATCGAGTCTGACCAGATTCCCCTGCAGTGCCTCGGCAAAGCCTTCCGCGCCTGATGGAACGGTGCTTGCAAGGAGAAACAGGCAGGCGAGAACGGGCTTGAACATCGTAGAAATATTATTATTGGCCGAGAAACTCAGAAATGATAGGTATTCTGCTGTCCCGGTCTTGGAACAGCCAAGCTGGGATGTCGGATATGTATGTTTCGATCCTCTTTTCCCTCTTCGGTGGGTTGCGAGGCCTGCGGGTATTTGTGCCCGCTGGTCTGGGCATTCTGCTGATCCTATCCGGCCAAGTGGGGATCGCAGGGGAGAGGAAATTATCTGAGTTTGATGAGGGGCGTGCGCTGGAGGCGATGCGGAGTTCCGATGCGCGGCTGCGTGCACTGGCCTACCAGGCCTGCCGTGGACTGAGTGACGAAGGCAAGTCGACCTACCGCGAGCTATTGCAGAAGGCCGCCGCTTCTCATCGCGAGAAGATCGAGGCTTCGATCGATCTCGCCAGCGACGAGGCGAACCGGTTCTCTGGCACCCTGGCGAAGCTCCGCGAGCAGCGCAACTTCGCCCTCGACTTCACCCTAGCCGATATCGAAGACGACGACGGGGCGCTGATCGACTTGCGACGTGCTCACGGCGATGCGGCCCTCTGGCTAAAGGAGGCGACAGCCCAGCACGGACGGGCAGCGGCAAGCATGGGCGTGGTCAACAACTCCGCGACAGCGATCGATGAGATACGGCGTGAACTCGCCTACTGCGCCGGGGGGGCGATCAGCATTTCCCCCCGGACATTCATCCGAGTTTTGAGCAAGCACTCGACGCAGGCATCGAACTTGCACGACCGGCTGGGTGAGCTCTCAGACTTCCACCAGGAGGGGCAGCGCTACGCGAAAGTGAGGGAGCACAACGGTGCCCAGACCTGGGCGAGCACAGAGATGCGCGCGTTCGCCGATATGGTGAACGAGTGGCGCAACGCGCTCGGCATCCCCGCGCTGCGCTTGGAGAAGAGGCTCTCGGCGGCCTGTGCAGCGCATGCGCAAGAGATGGTGGCGATGGGCTATTTCGCGCATCGATCGCCGGTGGCTGAGAACTCGACGCCAGGCCGGCGTGCTACCAATGCAGACTACAGGGGAACCTTTGTCGGGGAGAACATCTATTTCTACGCGAGCCCACAGCGTGCGCGGTCTGCGTTCGACGCCTGGTGGCAAAGCGACGGTCACCGCTTCGTGATGTTCGATCCAAAATCGGACGAGTTCGGGCTATCGAACGATCCGGGGACGCACTGGACGATGATGACAGGGACAGCGCCGGTGCGGACCGAGCTGAGGTCGGTCCGCGTCGAGTGAGAAACCGGACCGGTCTGGGGCACCGTGACCGTCGCACGACGAGGGCCGCGCAGGATGGGTGGGGTTACGGGCGGCTTTCTCGCGGGGCCGTCACGAAGGGCGCGCTCATGTAGTGCGGGATGACGGGGGAGCTGGCCAGGGCATCGATTTCTGCGTCGTCTAGTGCCGACGCGATCGAAGCGAGGATGGCGGCGCTCGGTCGGGTGATCTCGATCCCGGGCGCAGGAGGTGAAGGGTCGAAGGTGAGGAGGAGGCGATTGCCGTTGGCGAGTTGCGCCAGCGTCTCGCGATCGATCAGCTCCGGGTCGCGCCGCAATTTGCGATCCTCCACTTCGGCGTGGAAAAACTGTCCGCGGCGGGCATCGCCGACCAGGTGGTAAGTCTGCGTCGGCCCAGTGGATTCGGCGAGTGTGACCGAGGGGATGCCGACGAGGCGTGCGCCGTGGGTGAGAGAGATCCCGATCCCAGCCGCGATGCCGATGCGTGCGCCGGTGTAAGATCCCGGGCCAGTGCCGACCGCGATTAGCTCTGGTGTCGCCAGTTCGAGAGCCTCGCCGAGAGGGGCGAAAATCTGTGAGTTGTGTGAGCGTTCTGAAGCGAACGATTGCTGCAGTAGGAGTTCGCCATCACGCATCAGGGCGATACTCCCCTGCGTGGTCGAGGTCTCGATGGCGAGAGTGATCACGGGCGTCGGCTGAGCGTCCGTGCTCCCTCCGGGGAAATATTGAACTGCCACCACTGGGTGTTGGCCGGGAGGAGGTCGGGGAATTTGTCGGCCCATTCGACGACCGCCACGCCATTGGCATCGAGGTAGTCGTCCCAGCCGATGTTGAGCAACTCTTCGGCGGCTTCGAGCCGGTAGAAGTCGAAGTGGAATACCGGGAGGCGCCCGCCGGTGTATTCGTGGACGAGGGTGAAGGTCGGGCTGGTGACGGTGGCGTCGCAACCGAGGCCGGCGACGATGCCTTTGGTAAAGTGCGTCTTGCCGGCGCCGAGATCGCCGACGAGTGCGAGGGTGTCGCCTGCGCTGAGATCTGCGGCGACCCTGGCTCCGAAGTCGACGGTTTCGGCCTCTGTGTTGAGAACGGCGGTCACGCTCCTACGACGTGAAGTGGTTCCAGCCGCCCGGGTCCAATCCTTCGGCGACGCCAGGCTTGGTGAGGTAGCCGATCTTCGTCAGCGCTAGCTTGGGGAATTTCTTCGGCCAGGTGGCGGAGAGGCGGCGGGAGTCGCGCGGCCCCATCGCGAACAGGAGCTCGTAGTCCTCGCCATCGCTGGTTGCCTGTTTCAGATCGCAGCCGCGATGGCGGGGGAGTCTCTCTGGCTTGATCTGAAATCCGGTGGCACTGCATTTGGCGAGGCAGGGGAGATCGCTCGCCAGGCCGTCGCTGAGATCGAGCATCGCCCTCACATTGAAGTGGGTGGTGAGCCAGCGCGCCTCAGCGAGGCGAGGGCGGAAGGTCAGGTGGCGCCCACCGAGCGAGCCGCCGAGTTGGCCGGTGACGTAGAGTGTATCGCCCGGGCGCCCGCCGTTGCGCCTGGTGCAGGCAGATTTTTCGACGTGCCCGGTGAGGCTCACCGAGATCATGGCGGCGCTGGCGCAGCTCGAGGTCTCGCCTCCTACGATACTGATGTTGTGGTCGCGGGCGGCGCGCTCGAGGCCTTTGTAGAGGCTGCGAACGTAAGCGACCTCCCGGTCCGGCTGGATGACGATCGTGACGAGCGCCTGCTCCGGGACGCCACCCATCGCGGCGATGTCGCTGACCGCCCGCGCCATCGCCTTCCATCCGACCTTTGAAGGTGGGGTTTCTGGGAGGTAGTGCACGCCCTCGACGATGCAGTCGGTTTTCAGCAAGGTCAGCTTCTCAGGGGCGTCCGGATTGCGGATCACCGCGCAATCGTCTTGCCCTGCGCCGGCGATGACATTCCGCCCGGATTTGAGTCCGGAGGTGAGCTGTTCGACGAGTGCCTCCTCGCCAATTTCTGAAAGTTTAGCCATTTTGGACGGGACTGAACATTAGCATGACTTGGGTGGTATTGAAAAGTGCGTGCATCGCGATCGGGACGAGCAGGCAGCCGGTCAGTTCGTACGCGATGGTGAAGGACATCGCCAGCACGAACAGAGGCAGGACCGACATGGTGTTGCTGTGGACGACCGCGAAGAGCATCGAGACGACCACGGCGGCGAAGAAGCGTTCGCTGTGCCGCTTCAGCGTCGGGTAGAAATAGCCGCGGAACAAGACCTCCTCGGAGATCGGGGCGAAGACGCAGGCGGAGAAGGTGATGAGCAGTTTGATAGGCAGGCTAGTCGACTCGCGCATGATGGTGACGAGTTCCTGCTGCTCGGGCTCCGTCCCGAACGCATACTCCAGCAGGCTGCTCCATCCCAGGTTGACGCCGATCACGATGGGGAGCGTGATGGCGAAGGCGATGAGAGACCAGAGGATGAGCTTCGGCGCGCGCAGGCGTGCCAGGCCGAAAAGTTCAACGACATCGACCCTCCGCACATAGGCCAGGACGAAGACGATCCCGCCGATGAGGACAGTCATCGAAACCATCTGAGAGATGATGGCGGCGACGATCCCGCCGGCGGCGAGATCGGTGTCGACCGGCGTCTCGGAATAGGCCGAGAAGCGGACGAGCATGTAGTAGGAGGCGACGATGATACCGAGGATCAGGAGGTCGATCTTTTGATATGGATCCGTCCAGACGTTGCCGTGCTCGTGCCAGCGGATCAGTGGGTTGCTGCGGCGGATCAGCGCGTAGGCTAGCAACCCGAACCCGAGCATCAGTAGCGTCAGGTGGAAGATATCGAGCAGCAGCAGCTTGGATGGATCGGACATCAATCGTTGGTTGGGGAAGTCGAGTCTAGTCCCGATGCGGGCCAGCTCAAAGGGCGAATTTTCTGCGGAGCGAGGTGACGATCTGTGCCGGTTGCGATGAGATCTCGACCCTGACGGCATCGGTCGGGGGTTCGAGGTCGGCGAGTTGGGAGTCGAGGAGCCCGGGTGGCATGAAGTGCCCGCTGCGCCCGGCGACACGGGTGGCCAGCAGCTCTTTGGAACCGTGCAGATAGATAAATGTTAGTGATGGGCAGCCGTCACGCAGCATCGCCCGGTGGACCTTTTTCAGAGCGGAGCAGGCGACGCATACATGTCTGGCTTCGGTCGCGAGGATCGCATCGCGCAGGGCGGTGATCCAGCCCGCCCGGTCGGCATCGGTGAGCGGGATCAAGTTCGACATCTTTTCGATATTGGCGGGCGGGTGGAAGTCGTCGCCGTCGAGGAAGACCCCGCCGATCGCTGAGGCAAACGCGCGCCCGACGGTGGATTTTCCGCAGCCGCTGACGCCCATGAAGACGAAAATGCGGCGATCCTCATCGCGCCTGGCAGCCATCGTCGGCATCCCTATTCTGAGTCCTCCCCGGCGGCGGAGGCCGTGGCGGAGGCATAGCATTCTGCCAGGAGATCCAGGGCAGCCGCGACCAGGCGTTCGCCGGATCCTTTCGCGCAGCGGGCGCTGACCACCTCGTAGTTGCCCTGGCGGAAGGCGCGTGAGCAAGGGATGTATCCGATGCTGCCGTTTGCTAGTTCGGCGACCATGGTCTGTTCGAATGGCGAGTCCAACTTCAGGTCGAGCCCGAGCTCGACGAAGATCTCACCGGGTAGCGCGATCCAGGCGAGCTCGGAGCCGAGCGTGATGACTTGCACCTCGACCTCGAAGGGTTTGCCTGCTCGCTCTGCGACATCGAGCACTTTGTGGGCGTGGACCAGGCGCATGAACGATGTCCGCGAGCGGTCATCGGCGGTCGCGAGGGTCCTTTCGGACTCAGTTACGGTTTCGGCATCGAACTCTGGGAGCTCGAGCTGGACCGACCGTGACTTCACCTGGAGGGTGCCGGTGACCGGTGTCAGGTGGCGCATGGTCTTGAGGACTTCAGCGGCTAGGATCGTTCCCATCCGGGCGGCGTTCCCGTGCCCCTTCTGAGGTTCGGCCCAGCTGACATCGATGTGGTTGAGATCACCGCAGGCGCCGCTGGTGTAGACGGTGACCAGGCGGTCGCCGAGCGCCGCGCGGAGGTTTTCGCTGACGGTGAAGGGAAGGTCGGCGGAGATCAGTGTGCCGCCGACGTTGTCGAGGTGAACCGAGTAGTTCACGTAGGCTGCGATCGGATCGCGCCCATCTGTCCGGCGCAGGTAGACGATCGGGACGGCGGGATCGATCGGGCCGGCTGGTTTGATGATTCTCGGGTTCAGTTTCCCCGGGTTCCAGCCGACGCTCCCGTCCTCCATGTGGAAGCGGCGGTTGAAGGTGATGGCGGCTTCTGTCCCCTCCGCGGCTAGCGCCTCACAAGGCTCGAGCTTCGCCACCGCTGCGGCGACGCTAGCTGCGATCTTCGCCGGCAGGGATCGAGAATACTCGACCGAGAGGGCTTCGTTTGCCCCCTGGGTATCGTAGAGCCGGCCGCCTGCGAGCACTGGCGCGGTGTGCGTGTGGGTTGCGCTGATCATCACGTTCGTAGCCGGGATCCCGCTGCGCTCGGCGATCAGGCGCCGCGCCTCGACAACGAACTCGCGTCGTGTGGAGACGAGGTCGAGGCTGACCAGCGCGACTTTTGTTCCGCCCTCTTCCAGGACGAGTGCCCTCGCGAGCAGATCGTCGTGCACGCCGGTGGACTCGCGTTTGTGGTAGTATCCGGCCATCGGGATGCCTGCGGGAGGTGTGATCGATGTGACCGCGGCGCCAGCGCGAAGTCCGGCATGGGCACCGGCCGGGAGCAGCAGGATCAGGGCTAGGAGCCGGAAGAATGGGTGCATGAGAATATCAAAGCAACACGCCTGGGATAAGGCCAGCGTAAAGCACCTTGCTTGGCCCTACTGCCGCTGTGGGTTGTCGGCCCAGAACGAGCCTGCTAGCAGCAGGGCGGGGAGGATCGCGCTCAGGTAGAGCGCCGGCTCGTAGGTGCCGCTGAGTTTCATGCTGAGGCTGAAGAAGAGCGGGCCGATCCCGCTCGCGATGACCATCGATGACATGCCGACACCGCTGATTGCCCCGAGCGAGGCGCGGCCGAAGAAACGTGGCCAGACGATCCCTGAGAGGGCTGCGAAGGCGCCGCCGCAGACGCCGAACCCCGTTACAAAAAATGCCAGCCCGATGCCGGAATCGAGAACCAGCGTCCCGTAGACAGCGGCGAGGGCGGCGACGTTCATCATGAGTAGCAGGTGTTTGAGCCGGATGTGGGTGCTCACCCAGCCACAGAAGATATTTGTCAGGACGCTGATGAGCGCCATCGGGACGAAGTATCCGATGATCTCCGAACGCGGGTGCCCGCTGGTCTCGCCGATCGAAACAATATGGAACGTCGCCGCCGTGCCGAACATCGACCAGAACGCGAAAGATAGATTGAAGGCCCAGAACGCCCAGGTGCGAAGTGCCTCGGGGCGGGAGTAGTCGCGGTGGGCGATGGCGTCGGCATGTTGCTGCCGCCGCTGGCCTGCCGAGTCTGGAGCGACCCCGTCCATCAGCAGGCCGCACTCTTCTGGGTTGTCGCGTAGCAACAGCCAACCCAAGCTCGCCATCACGGCTAGGGTGAGGATGCCGAGGACGATCCAGGCACCGCTCCAGCCGAATCGGCCGATGAGTAGGTCGAGCCCCTGTGGCGCGAACGAGAAGGCGAACGAGACGGCGACACCGCTAACCGCGAGCGCCGACCCACGGTGGTAGTCGAACCACTTGCCGATGGCATTACGGGCGGCCATCGTCAGCACGCCCTGGGCTGATGCGCGGATCAGGTAGAACCCGATCGTGATGATCAGGAAGGCGGCCACCGTGCGCTCGACGAATGGCACGGCATCCAGGAGGCGGCGGGACTGGGACAGGTAGAACAGGACCAGGGCAGTCGCGCCCGCCGCATACACGACCATACGCCGCGCGCCGATCCGGTCGAAGACCCGCCCGAGGTAGGGGAGGGTGAACCCGCTGAGGATCGTGCCGACGAAGTAGGCGGTGCTCAGTTGCACGCGCGAGAGCCCGAGCTGTTCCATCAGGATGTCGGTGAAGACGCTGAAGCCCATCGTTTGTCCCGGGATCGAGAAGATGATCGCCAGGGTCGAGATGGCGACGATCACCCAGCCGTAGAAGATCGGGAAGCGCGAGGGCGCAAAGGGGAAGTCCGCCTGCCAGAGGCGGCTCTGCTCGGATTCGTGTTGGTCGTCAGAGTTCAGGAGCCGATTTGATAAGCGGGGATATGGCTCCTGGCGAGCGATATACTGCCGCGCTTGCGAGCTCACAGTGGACGGGCTCCGAACGGCCATGCGAGGCGCGTGCAGAACTTCCCGGGACGCGGCTCCGCGCGCTGCGATTAGGCGCGCATCACCGGTCCGGTGGCGCGCCGGCTTTGACTGGCGCCCCCGGTGTCGATGTGATCCGCAGGCGCAGGTAGTTTCTCGATCCCGCCGCGGCGCTGGCGGGAATGCTCACGCTGCGGGTCTCGAGCGTCCCAGTAGTGCCGACGAGCGTACTCCCGACCCTGCTCCAATCTCTCAGGTCGATGCTCGTCTCAGGCAGGCAGGAGATGTCGGATTTGGAAGTGTCCAGCTGGTAGGTAAGTGTTAGTGTTTCAGGTGAGGAAGTGACAGCGAGGCCGCCGAGGTCGGGGCGTCGCGGATCCGTGCCGAGGGCGTACTCGACGAGGTTCGGGCGCCCGTCCTGATCCGGGTCGGCGAGTTCGCCCCACAGGGTTTCCTCGCTACTGGCATCGGCGAGTTCGCCTGGCTCAAAGTGCTGGTGCAGCCAGATCTCCATCGGTGCCGGATCGACGAGTGTCGTCGCGGCGTGCGGGCCGGAGCTCAATGTCCCGTCGCTCACCGTCACCGAAAATGTTGGGGGTGCCCCTGGTGGTAGGCGCCTGTAGTAGAACAGCGGGTTGGATGCGGCGCCGCTCGGGGTTTCTCCGATCGTGAAAAACCCGTCTCCTGTGGCGTCGAAGCAGATCGACTCCCCGATCGGCTCGCCACCGGGCAGGCTGATGCCGATGGACGGTATCTCCTCGACCTGGTCGCCGAGCAACAACTCCGCGATCGAGGTATCGAGATCCGGACGCTCGAAATAGAGGATGTGCCGGTAGTTGCGCACCAGGATCTCCAGCCCGTCCCGCGAGATGTCAGCCCCAGTCGAGCTGGACGAGATCCCGTAGATCGAGTCGGGTGGGATCGCGGGCGTGTCGCCAAGATATTCGAGGGTCTGGATGCCGGTGTAGCTTGCCGCGTGTGAGAGCCGGAACAGGCGACTGACCGGTTCGCGTTTGGTCAGGATGTAGATGTCGCCGCTGTGCGGGTCGACGATCATCGATTCGGCATCGCGTGCCGGACCGCCAGCTTCGCCCGCTGGCGTGGCCGGGTATTGGAACCGGATCGTCTCGATGTCGGCAGCGGGAATCAGGCCGCCGGCGCCGTCGTCAGCGAGCAGCGGTTCTTGCACGCGGTAGATTCTTAGCTCGTCTCGGGCCGCCCCATTGTCTCCGAAGTCCCCGATGTAGAGGAGCGCCTGCCCGCCGATCCTGGCGCTGGCGATATCTTCCCAGTCGGTGTTTGTCAGTCCGGACAGGGACCATTCCCCGCGCGTGGCGCCATCTGTCCCCAGGGCGAGCAGTGTGGCTGGGTTGTCGCTGTCTTCGTGCGCCCAGACGATCCCCGGGTTCTCGATCGACGCGACGAGCCCCGAAATCTCATCGTGGATCGATGGCCGGTCGAGTGTTCCCGCGATGCTGGCTCTGCTGAAGCGGTTCTCCTCAGGGACGAAGCGCACCTGCCCACCCGCGACCTGGGATTGCGTGAAGGAATTGATCGCCAAACCTGGATCGGAGGCGAGTTCGAACCGGCCGGACTCGACGCCGTCCACGATGAATCTGAGGGCCGATTCGTCGGAATCGCAGTCGCTCGCCCACAGTTCGAGCTGGGTCACGGTGAAGCTCTCGCCGGAGCGCGCGACCGCGATCAGCGCCTTCTCCAGAACCGGGGGTGACGGACCGACGGCGTCGTTCGCCTCGAGGTCGAAGCTCAGATCCGAGCTGAGCCTGGAATCCTGGTGGACTTCGACAGCGATGGTGTTTGAACCCGCCATGAGCAATTCCGGAGCGACGATGACGATGGCGGGCTGCCTCTCTGCGGTCCCCGCTGCTCCACTTGCTGCGAAGGTGTCGAACCTGATCTCTCCAGGTGGCATGTTCGACCGGCCGACCTCGGCCCCGTTGAAGTAGACGACCATGCCGTCGTCGCGCAGGATCTCGAGCCGCAGTCCGGGGAGGGAGGAGGGATCCTGGATGTCGAAGCTGTGGCGGAAGTAGGCGGTGACATTCCGCTCGCGGGGATA
>Ga0316197_10000681_pt1 | contig 23776 bp, 18 predicted proteins | sample OudBiesiAoxic_MG_FD_204939 | JGI IMG/M metagenome (GOLD analysis project Ga0316197, IMG submission 204939) | Coastal sediment microbial communities from Oude Bieten Haven, Netherlands - site A oxic | ecosystem: Environmental > Aquatic > Marine > Coastal > Sediment | place: Netherlands... | reverse complement strand
GGAAGCAGCAGGACTACGGCGAAGGCTACAAATGGGGCATGTCGATCGACCTCAACGCGTGCACGGGCTGCAATGCCTGCGTGGTTGCCTGCCAGGCCGAGAACAACATCCCGGTCGTGGGCAAGTTTGAGGTCGAGCGCGGTCGAGAAATGCACTGGCTACGCATCGACCGGTACTTCGTGGGCGACGACGAGAACAATCCCGAGGTCGCGGTGCAGCCGGTCACGTGTCAGCAGTGTGAGGAAGCGCCTTGCGAGAACGTCTGCCCGGTCAACGCCACGGTTCACTCCCCAGAGGGCCTCAACGACATGGTTTACAACCGGTGTGTGGGCACCCGATACTGTGCGAACAACTGTCCGTACAAGGTCCGCCGGTTCAACTACCTCGACTGGCACGGCCACCTCGACGACGAGTTCGGTTGGTACGAAGACTTCCCGGAGTCTCGAAAGCTCCAGTTCAACCCCAACGTCACGGTGCGGATGCGCGGCGTCATGGAGAAGTGCACGTACTGCGTGCAGCGCATCGAGGCGGGCAGGATCGCGCTCAAGCGGCTGGGCCGTGGAATCAAGGATGGCGACGTCAAGAGCGCCTGCCAGCAGGCCTGTCCCGCTGCGGCGATCGCGTTTGGCGACCTCAACGACCCGGGGAGCACCGTTTCCAAATGGTCAGAGATCAATCGCAACTACAAGCTGCTGCCCGAGATCGGCACCCGTCCGCGTACGTCGTTTCTGGCACGCATTCGCAACCCAAACCCCAAGCTGAAGGGAAATGGGTAACAGCCAATGAGCTACGACGCACCTATCAAAGAGCTCGGTGAGACGTCCCTTCTGCCCGAAGGCACGACCGCCAACGACATCACCGAGACGATTGCAGGCGTTACCGAGAACGCCGCCCCGCGCGGTTGGTGGTTCCTGTTCTTGCTTTCGCTCTCTGTACTTGGTGCGATGACCGCCGCGCTCGCGTACCTGTTCGTGCAGGGCGTCGGCGTCTGGGGTAACAACGCGCCGATCTACTGGGCCTGGGACATCACCAACTTCGTCTGGTGGATTGGTATCGGCCACGCGGGCACCCTCATCTCCGCCATTTTGTTCCTGTTCAGGCAGAAGTGGCGAACGAGCATCAACCGCTTCGCCGAGGCCATGACGGTCTTTGCGGTGCTCTGCGCCGGGTTGTTTCCGGCGATTCACACCGGCCGTCCCTGGTTTGACTACTATTTGTTTCCGCTGCCCAACCAGATGGACATGTGGCCGAACTTCAAGAGCCCGCTGATGTGGGACGTCTTTGCGGTCAGCACCTATCTGACGATCAGCGTGATCTTCTGGTACGTGGGCTTGATCCCCGACTTCGCGACGCTTCGCGACCGGTCGAAGAACCTGACCCGCAAGCGGATTTACGGCTTCTTCGCGCTCGGCTGGCGCGGCGCACATCGGCACTGGCAGCACTACGAGCGGGCGTACCTAATCTTCGCCGGCATCTCGACACCGCTGGTCCTTTCCGTTCACTCGGTCGTTTCTTTCGACTTCGCAACCTCGGTCGTTCCTGGCTGGCACACGACGATTTTCCCGCCGTACTTCGTCGCTGGCGCCGTCTTCAGCGGATTCGCGCTCGTGATGACGCTGATGTTGATCTGCCGCTCGATCTTCAAGCTTCAGAACATCGTGACCATCCGGCACTTGGACTTGATGAACAAGTTCATGCTCGGTACCGCGCTCCTGGTCGGCTATGCGTACGCGATGGAGTTTTTCATCGCCTGGTATTCGTCGAACCCTTACGAGCAGTGGGTGTTCTTCCACAACCGGCTTGGCTGGGGACAGTTGGATAGCAAGGGCAACTGGGGCCCGCTTTGGTGGGCATACTACGCGATGGTGTTCTGCAACGTCATCGTCCCGCAGGTTTTTTGGTTCAAGCGAGCACGTACGAGCGTTCCGATCATGCTCATCGCAAGCGTTCTCATCAACATCGGGATGTGGTTCGAGCGTTTCGTGATCATCGTCACCTCGACGTACCAGGACTTCCTGCCGTCTTCCTGGGGCATGTTCCATCCGACGGCGATCGACATCCTGACTTATCTCGGAACGTTCGGGTTGTTCTTCACGCTGTTCCTTCTCTTCGTTCGCTGGATTCCGATGATCGCCATCGCGGAGGTCAAAGGAAACCTACCGGGCGCGCATCCTGACATGCACGCCATACAGGCACATGACGAGGCACCGGACGCAGTCGGCGCGCCGGTGCCCGCGGAGTAACGCGAATCATGGCTAACGCAACAAAAAAGCCCGCCCTTTATCTGGCCGAATACGAGACGCCGAACGCGATCGCGCAGGCGGCGATGAAGGTGCGAGACGCCGGCTACAAGAACTGGGACTGCCACACCCCGTACGCCATGCACGGCATGGATGAGGCCATGGGGCTCAAGCCCACGCGAATCGGGGTGCTCTCATTCATCTTCGGGATGCTTGGCGTCGCAATCGCGGTGGCGTTGATACAGTACACCAATGCGTTCGACTTTGACTTGTTGAACATCGGCGCCGGCTATCCGCTCATCGTCGGCGGCAAGCCTCCGGGCGCGTTCCCATCGATGGTGCCGATCATGTTCGAGCTCGGGATTCTTCTGTGCGGCTTCGCGACGCTCTTTGGCTTGCTCGGCATCATTAAGCTGCCGATGCACAATCATCCGATTTTCGCATCGGACCGGTTCGAAGCCGCGACCGACGACAAGTACTTCATTTCGATCGAAGCTGGCGACCAGAAGTTCGACCTCGATCGAACCAGGGCGCTCCTCGAGGCCACGAACCCGACCTACATCGAGCTCGTCGAAGCGGAGGTGCTCTGATGCGTCCCCTTCTAATCGCGCTGGCATTCACAACGCTGGCGACGGGCTGTATCGGCGGCGAGAGCGGCAAGCCGCCGATCGTCGGTATCCGCAACATGTACAACCAGCCGCGTTACGATACTCAGGAGCGCCAGCCGTTCTTTGCCGATCAGCGCTCGATGCGTCCTGAGGTCGAGAACACCGTAGCCCGCGAAACGGAGATGGTGCTTGTTTGGACGACCGGGCGCTCGGTCCAAGGAGACGCTTGGCTCATGGAAGTGCCTCCCCAAATCGTTGCGCGAGCGGGAGGTGCGAAGCCTTTCCTCGACCGAGGCAAGCAGCGATACAACATCTACTGCGCAACCTGCCACTCCGTGTCCGGCGACGGCAAAGGCATGGTATCTCGCCGCGCGGCCTCGCTAGGCGCAGCCGGACTCGTGGCGCCGACCTTCCACGATGACCGGCTGCGACACATTCCCGATGGCCAGCTCTTCGCGACCATCACCAATGGCGTTCGAAACATGCCGGCGTATGCCCACAACATTCCGGTCGATGACCGATGGGCCATCGTTCATTACGTTCGCGCGCTGCAGCTGAGTCAGGCACCTGTGGCGGCGCTCAACAATACGGAGCAGTCCAAGTGACGAACGCAAACGACACAGACTATCGAGTCGGAGACGATCGCATATGGAAGCGCGCCTGGCTTGCGCCCCTCGGTCTCGCCATCGTGGGCGGCCTGCTCGCGGTTCTCACCGCCGATGCGGACAGGCTTGGCTACGCCTACCTGTTCGGCCTGTTTACGACCGCCACCTTCATGCTTGGGGCGCTCTTCCTGGTGTTGGTCCAGTTCCTCACGGCTTCGTACTGGGGCGTATCCTCGCGACGCATCGTCGAGGTCATCATGTCGGGTGCGCCCGTCGTCGCGCTCTTGGCGCTACCCTTCATTGCCGGCGTCGCGCTCGGCAAGATTCACATCTACGACGAGTGGCAGAGCGTGTCGGCGCACGGCGAGCACGCGGAGCCCGATTCGGGGTCCGACCATGCGAGCGATCACGAGGAGCAGGGCGTCCTCGACTTCGGCTCGGGGGTCGCCTACGCGCAGGCCGATGGTGAGGTTCACGGCGGGCACAGCGAAGCTGAGGCGCATGATGAAGCACACTCCCACACCCCGCAGGAAGCCGCGCTTCACCACGAAGTCCTCGAAAAGAAAGCCGGCTACCTGAATACCAAGGGCTGGGTTGCCCGCGGTCTTGTCTATCTTCTCGTCTGGTGCCTACTGGCACTGGCGTACTTCGCTTGGTCGAGGCGCCAGGACAACGACCACGACCCGAAGCACACCGTTCGGATGCAGAGCCTGGCGGCGCCATCGCTGATTCTCTTCGCGGGCACACTGACTTTTGCAGCGTTTGATTGGCTGATGTCGCTCGAGGCGGCTTGGTTTTCGACGATCTTCGGCGTGATTATCTTCGCCGGTTCGGCGGTTTCGATTCTCGCCCTCACGATATTGATTGGCCTGAGCCTCTACAAGCGTGGCCTGGTCGGGGACTACATCAACATCGAGCACTTCCACGACCTCAGCAGGCTCATGTTTGGCTTCGTCTGCTTTTGGACGTATGTCCATTTCTCTCAGTGGATGCTGATTTGGTATGCAGGCATTCCGGAGGAAGCCACTTGGTTCATGAAGCGTTGGGACGGCGGCTGGAAATTCGTTTCCTACCTGCTGATTTTCGGCCACTTCGTCGCGCCGTTCGTCCTCTTGATTTCAAGGGTGCAGAAGCGCGCGCTTCCCTGGCTTCAGGTCATGTGCTTCTGGCTCCTTTTCATGCACATCGTGGACCTCTACTGGTTCGTCCTGCCACAGGCCGGAGCCTTCCAGGTCCAGCTCGCAGACATCGGGGCGCTGCTGTTCGTCAGCGGCGTCTTCTTCACCTACGTCTTTTGGCAGCTCGGGAAGGTCCCGTTGGTGCCGGTTGGCGATCCAAGGCTTCAGCGGAGCCACCACCTCCACCAGATATACTGAGCGTGCACGGATGAGTACGAAGCACAAAACGAGATTCGCGCCCTTACACGTCCTCCTGGGCCTCTCGGCCCTGGCGGCGCTTGGCCTGGGTTGCGGCCAAGGCGACTCGGCCAGGGCGCCGACGAGCGACGATGAGTACGACATCATCAAGCGCCAGCAGGAGGAAGCCCTGGAGAAGGGGGCGATGCCCATCGCACAGGCGATGGCGCAGTACGGCTCGACCCAACGCGACGAGTTCGCTGCCCTTGCGCCGCAGCCTTCGACAGACGAGTCGGCGGTCGACGGCTGGTCGTTCAAGGGTGCGGCTCCGATCGCGGCGGGTGACGTCACCATGCCGCCCGAGTGCACCGGTGCAGCGAATCCCGAGGCGTGCTGGGGCCAAAAGCTCAGCATGAGCAAGGGCTGCATGGCTTGCCACGCCGTCGACGGTGTGAAGCAGCAGCCCTGCCCGAACTGGAAGGGCCTCTTCGGTGCGGACAGACCTCTGGTCAGCGGCGAGACGGTGGTTGCCGACGAAGCGTACCTCGCCAATTCGATCGTGAACTCCTGGGATCAGGTGGTTCAGGGCTATGGCAAGACGATGCCGCCTTACAATTTCCCCGAGCAGGAAGTCGCGGCGTTGGTTGCCTACCTCAAGTCACTCGGGGAGGGCGGATAAACAACAAGAGATCCGAGATCCGACCGAGGTCGGCGCTCCTCGACGTGAGATGGAAGAGATGCAAGAGATCCGACCAAGAGATCCAAGAGATCCGACCGAGGTCGGCGCTCCTCGACCTGAGATGTGGGGCAAGAGATCCAAGAGATCCGACCGAGGTCGGCGCTCCTCGACCTGAGATGTGGGGCACACACGAGGATGCTAGGAGGCGGTCTGCACTGGTCCGTTTGCCCCGAAGGGCTGTAGCGCAGCTGCCGACACGGTTGTCTTGGCGTTAGATTGGCCCTGCAGGGTGACCGAACGCCGCGATTAGCCTATTGCGACCGCACGTCGGCACCGCCGCGGCTCCGGCAAACCGTGGCTCTCGCTAAGTCGACCTAGAAGGCGCGTCTACGGCGCCGGCCCACATCGAGCCCCGTGGCACACCCGCATCCACCAGGTGCCTTCTGGAAAGCAGGCGGTGCGGTCTCCGGCCGTCCACTTTGCTAGGGCGCGTGCGTACTGTGCGCGAAAGGCGCGCAGTCGCTTCACTGCTTCGGTTCCCGCGCTTCGATCCCCAGCCGCTGCGAATTGCGGGTTCAGACTCCCAAACACTTCGGAGCTTCTGGCTCGCTTGGTATGTGCGATCCGCAGCACGCGCCTCGGACCCACAAACGCCAGGCCTGTGCGCTTAGCCTCGTTCCAGGCCTGGTGGCGCCGCTGTCGCACCTGCTCCGCGATGCGCTCTCGTGCGAGGTCTGCCCCATAGTCGAGCTCGAGCGCTACCGGCATTTCGAGCCGAAGCTCGATGACCTCTGGCCAGTCCGGGTTCTTGGGGTCGAAATAGTGCCGCGGTCGTTCGACCCGGATGAGGCGGGTGCCGACGTGCGCCGGGAGCGTGTGCGCCCCGGGCCAGTCCTTGGCGTAGCGCACCGCCAGGGCTTCGACCGGGTTGGCGATTAGGTAAGCGATAGACTCGATCATCGCCTCGGGGGTCAGAAGTACATGGGCGCCGCTGCTTTGTTTGTTGAAGACCTCCTCCGGCCATCCCCGTAAGGCCTTGGTGCACAAGGCCAGGTTTCGGTGAAGTGTCTCCAAGAACTTCGGATACACCCCCCGGACGTCGGTGATGACCTCGTGTGCGTGCGTCGACATGAGGCAGGCCGCGTGCACGAGCACACCATGAACCTGCGCGGCATGGCCCAAGCAATACCAGTAGATCTGTTCCATCTTCCGCGCCTCGTCGGGGTTGAGTAGGAAGTGACGGCGGGTCGTGCGCCGAGACAGGGCGAGCGTGGCGCCGCGATCCACGATGCGCGGTCGAGTCATAGCGTCTGGGCTGAAGCGAAAACGATGCCAACGAGCTGCATACTCTTTTCAGGCACTTAGCTCGCTCAGACTGCCGGATTGCCGCCATGCGCCGGCGGGCGCCAACGCTCGAAATTACAGGGTATTCTCCCACGCGCTTCTGCGTTTTCGGCGACGTCGGTTGGATCTCTAGCCAAAGGACAAAACCATGGGGTACAAGGTCAACGTGATCGAGGGGGTAGGGGCAGGCTTCGCCGACAAACTTGCGTCGACGGGCATCAACACCACCAACCACCTTCTAGAGGCGACCAATGTGGATAGCGTCAAGGAGCTCTGAAACGCCGATGAGTGCTCGACTCAGCGCGTAGCCGGTCACGTAAAGATGAACGCGGAGCAAAGCGCTCGAAAGGAGACAGAATGTCATGCAGGAATTGACCAATAGACTCACCGAGGTTCTCGGTCCGGCCGGGTCTAGCGCCCTAGGCCATGCGTTGCTGGGGCTCGCCATACTCATCGTCGGTCTCTTTATCGTCAAGCTTGCCTCCGACTTGTTGAAGAGGCTGCTCACGAAGGTTCCTGCGCTGCACCGCACCCGTGAAGACGGCAGCGTCACCGATTTCGTTTCGCCGATCGTCTCGCTCGTGAAAGCAGTGCTCACGATCTTCGTCCTCATCGCGGTGCTCGAGCACTTCGGGCTGATGAACGTCCTCGATCCACTGAAGTCGATGGCAAGCAAGTTCGCAGCTGCGGTGCCCAACATCATCGGTGCGGGAGTGATCGCCTATGCGGGCTGGATCATCGCGAAAGTCCTGGCGCAGTTGGCAGGCGTTGCGTTGGAGAAAGTGGACGAACGGGTGGCGGAGCGCACGGGGAACGAAGAGATCAGCATCGCCAAGTTCGGTCGAGCCCTGGTATTCGCCGTGGTCCTGCTGCCGGTCATCGTCTCCGCACTCGGAGTGCTGGACATCCCCGCGATTTCCGTCCCCGCGTCAAACATGATTGAAAAGCTCATGGCCGCCGTGCCCAACATCGTGGGCGCCGCCATCATCCTCCTGGTCGTCTACGTGGCCGCTAAGTTCGTCGTTTTCGTCCTCAATGGCCTCTTGGACGGGATGAAGTTCGACGCTCTAGCCGAGAAGATCGGCATCGGAGGCTTGTTCTCCGAGTCGTTTACTCCGACGCGGCTCGTCGACATGGCCATCATGTTCTTCTCCATGTTGGCGGCTGCGGTCGCTGCCGTGAACGTGTTGCAGATCGAGGTGATCTCCGAGGTATTCGCCTCGGTGCTGGAGTTCGGCGCCGGCTTGCTCATTGGCGGTCTCATCCTGATCATCGGCAACTTCCTCGGCACGTTGGCCTACGAGAAGCTGACCAAGCACGGTAGTCCCGGGCTCGCCAATATCGCCCGAATCGCGATCCTCGGCTTGGTGCTCGCGATGGGCCTCAAGGCCATGGGACTCGCCGACAACATCGTCAGCATGGCGTTTGGCTTCACCCTCGGCAGCGTCGCCGTTGCGGCAGCGCTCGCGTTTGGGCTCGGCGGTCGTGATGCCGCAAAGTCCATCGCCGACGACTGGGTTCGGAAAATGAAGGAGCGTTAGTTTCGGCTGGCGTCGCAGCTACTGTGCCACGCCCGGTAGGAACGCTGCGAACGCGATGGCTTTGCGGACGTCTCCGGCGACGCGAAGCTTGCCTTGCACGAACGCGGTCTGTGGGTCGATCTTGCCTCGCGTGATGAGCGCCAGGTGTTCGTCGCGAATGGTGAGTGTGGCGTCGGGTTCCTCGGCTGTGCCCTCGGTGACCGACCGCTTCGGAATATCGACGATCCAAGCCTGCTCGTTGTCCCCGGTGACCTGAAATTGCAGGGTGCCACCGGCCTGTGAGTCAGCGGAGGCTTTCTGGAGGGCCGCCCCCATCTGTGCGAAGAAGAGGGCAGTTTCCTCTGGGGAGACCTTGAGCTGCGGTTTTTCGTGCTGCGGATGCTGGGCCTGGTGCACCAGAACCGCGGCCTCGAGCTCGTTGGCGGCTTCTCTCAGGTAGCGCGCAAAAGTGTCGATGTCCGGCATCACCTCTGGGCACGAGGTCGGGCTGATCGAGAGCAAACCATTGTAGCTAAAGACGGTGATGAGCAGGCTCATGCCATCCATGACGGGCGCCATCCCCATGGTGGCGAGCAGTCGGTGGCCGGCCACGTACATCTCGTGCTGCGGTCCGGGCACGTTGGTGATGACCAGGTTGAACGGCGGCTTGTGACGTTCGGCGACGCGAAACCGCGAGTAGAGCCGTGAGGCCTGCCCGGCGAGACCGAACGGGACGAACTCGAAGACGTCAGCCATCGTATCGGCGCCCACGGCGTTTTGGTACGCTTTGCCACCCTTGGTGTATCGCTTGATCGTTTGAAGGCGTTCGACCGGGTCGGCGATGTTCGTTCCGAGCTGCACCGACATCCCCGACACCTGGTTGCCCATGTCGCCGTGCTGATCCTTGCTGCGCGTCGAGATGGGGACGAACGCCACCAAGGGGTCCGCCGGGAGAGCGCCCTTGTCCATCAAGTAACGACGAAGCGCCCCGGCGCAGATCGCGAGCACCACGTCGTTCAGCGTGCACCCCATCGTTTGCTTGATCGCGCGAACCCGATCGAACTCTAGGAGCGCCGTGTTCCAACAGCGTTCGTCCGAGACGACCCGGTTGAGCGGGGTCGAGGGCGCAGAAAACGGTGCAGGAGGTACCTCGAGCCCTTTGATTCGGGCCTCCTTGCCCGCTCGGAGGACGTTGCCGAGGTCTCGCGCCAGAGCCGGGAGACGGGCGGGTTTGCCGGCGATCTTCTTGGCAACGCGACGCAAGACCTGAAGCTCATTGGGCACGGGAGGAACCACGTGCGGGGCCGGCGGCTCGACTTTGCGCGGTTCCTTGGTGACGTCGAGCAAGATGCTCATCATGTCGGCGCCCGAGACGCCATCGATCGCCGCATGATGGACGCGGCTGATGAGCGCAACGGAACCGGGGGGCGTCTGTGGAACTTTGTCGAGACCCTCGACGAAGACCATGTCCCAGAGCGGACGCCGACGATCCAGGGGCAAACCGAACGTGCGGCTTGCGAGCTTTCGAAGCGCGCGCCAATCGCCGGGCTTCGGGAGCGCGATGTGCTGCAGGTGGCGGTCGAGATTGAAGTCGGGGTCCTCGACCCAGTACGGCTTGCCGAGCCCGAGTGGGACCATCACCAGCCGCTGCATCATGCGCGGCACGAGGTGAATTCGGGACTTGATCATGGCGCGGAAGTCTTCGAACTCGATGGCGCCGTCAAAGGTCAAGACACTGCCGACGTGCATCGGCGTGCGCGGGTCCTCCATGTACAGGAACGAGGCATCCATGCCGGAAAGGGGTTGCATCAGGATCTCCGAAAAAGGGTGGTGGGGAACGCCAACGTACACCCGCTGTGATAGGCGGCCAAGAGCGTTTGCCGCGTCTGCGTCGGAGAGAATCTGTTTTCCGGCGTATTCACAGACCGGTATGCTTGCGCCGATGGCTCTCTTGGTCGCAGGCGTCTTGGTTTTCGTTGGGGCTCACCTCCTTCCGTCGTTCCCTCGGGTCCGAGGCGGGCTGCGGGAGCGACTCGGCGTGGGGCCCTACATGGGTTTCTTCTCGCTCACTGCACTCACCGGCCTGATCCTGGTGATCGTCGGGATGGGCCGAGCACCTTTCGTCGTGGTGTGGACGCCGCCGTCCTGGGGCCGTCAGGTCGCCATCTATGCCATGCCGGTCGCACTGACGCTGCTAATCGGTGCATACATGCCGTCGAATCTCAAGCGCTTCGTCCGGCACCCGATGCTCTTGGGCGTCACGCTCTGGGCAACCGTGCACCTGCTCGCCAACGGCGACCTCGCTTCGCTGATTCTCTTTGGCAGCTTCGGCGCGTTTGCCGTCTTCGACATTTGGTCCGCCAACCGACGCGGCGCCGAGCGCTCCGTGAAGGTCGCGCCTCGGTGGGAGGATCTGTTGCTGGTGGTGGCCGGGGCAGTGGTTTACGTCGGCGTTCTGCACGGGCATGGTTGGCTATTTGGAATGCCCGTGGCGTTCAGCGGCTGACGGCCTTAGGTTTCACTCCATGGAGTTGGACGAACAAACGAGAACCGAGGTCGAAGCCGCTGCATTTCGAAAGCTGGTCACACACCTTCGCGAGCGCACTGACGTGCAAAACATCGCCCTGATGGACCTCGCCGGCTTCTGCCGGAACTGCATGTCGCGCTGGTACCAGGAGGCGGCTGAAGAAAAAGGCATGAGCCTCGACAAAGCGGGCGCGCGCGAGATTATCTACGGCATGCCGTACGCCGAGTGGAAAGCGAAGTACCAAACGGAAGCTACGCCGGAGCAGCAAGCGGCGTTCAAGAAGAAACGCACCGAGAGCTGAGGGCTTCAAGGGGGGCGGGCCGGGGTGGTGGACGGTGGCCGGAGGGCCGTGGCCGTAGGACAGTGACCGTGACCGCGTCAGTGCCAGTGCCAGCGTCACCGTTCCGGAGTTCGGCTGAAGCGCGTCGAAAGAAGGGCGGCCTCTCCGCGGAACGCATCGTGCTTTGCCTGGACGGAGGGGCCACTTCCTGTGCTGTGCGGCTCAGCTGTTCGCGCTCCACGCCCGGTCACGGATCATGTTCACAGTTCAACGTGGGACGGTCGCTACCCACGAGGGAAGGTTGCGACCTGGGACTGGAAGGTCTTGCTATTTCGCTGGAACAAAGACGGTCTTGGTGTCGGCGGCCCTGTTCACATCGCCTCGTTTGAAGCGGACGTCATAGGTGTCATTGGTGAGCCAGCGCGGCAGAAGGTTGCCGTAGAATGGGCTTCCTAGCACTCCACTGTCGCCGCCGGGAAGGATTGTCTCTCCACGAATCGAGCCTCGCTTTGTCCCGAGCTCGCCTACGTAGCGCCGATTCGGGCCCGAGCCGAACATGAAGTCGTTGCTACCGTCGGCATAAGCCGAATGACTCGATGCATCGACGACGCCAAAGCCGCCGTCGGTGGCCACCCCGTTCAAGTCTGGGAATGAGGGTGGAATGCCAGCGGCCGGCGGGATGTTGAACGGCCCGCCAAGTGGGCTGTCGAATACGATGCGGTGCAGGCGGCCCCACCGGTAGTCCTCCTGGTCGGTCGAGCCCCCGAAGGCTGCCGAGAAGTTCGGACCTGCCAGCAGGTCGAGCGCATCGACGAGGCTTTGCAAGAGCAAAACGTCGCGCCTGTCATCGGGATCCGGCAGGCCCGGCACCTCGAAGAAGTTGAGCCCAGAGGCACCGAAGCCTTGGTTGGTGTCGAAGTTGTCCAGCAGGTTGCGGAGGGCCTTGACCGAGCTCGAGCTCGGCGGGGTACCGAGACCGAATGGGGCAAGCGTGCCCGCAATGATGTTTGCCAGCGCCTGGCCGCGCCAAACCGAGTAGATGGTGGCGGCAATGCTATCTGCAATCTCGTCGTCAGTAGGCGGCGAAAAAACGCCGTCGACGTCGCTAGAGTCATAGCCGGTATCAACACCGGTTGGCGTGTTGTAGCCCCAAGCGGCCAAGCGGCCAATCGCCTCGGCGACCCGCGGGTCTCCGGCCAGATCCGCGAGCTCGACGGGCGCGGAGCCATTGGTGGCATTGTCGAACGCAGCGAGGATGTAGGGTGTGAACACCTGCGCATCGAGAAGCACGACATCGGCTTGGATCTCCTGCATGTCTTCGAAGCTGACATCTCCCATCGCGAGCTTGTCTTCGAGCGCCTGCGTGATGCGTCCGGCGCGCGTGCCGTCCGCGTAGGTGTACTCCAGGTAGTAGATGCCGCCGCCTGGTCGCAATTGGTTAAAGGGGTCGTTGTCGAGAGTTACTCCGGCGGGGTCGTTGTTGGCGTTGATGAAGTAGGGCGGGTTGACGATCTGAGGCATCTCCTCCATCGGCAGGATTTCATAGGGGATCGCCTGCCCGGGCTGTGGGTTCTGGACAGGAAGCCACTCGTTTCCGCCGGTGCCGTCCCGGAGGAAGGTCGGCAGCCGTTCGACGTTGAGCATTTCTGCCTGCAGGTCCTCGCGAATCGGGATCTCGGCGCTCGTGAAATAGGCGATGTTGCCGTCGATGTCGCCGTACGCCCAGTTCTGCGAGCCCACGTCAAAGAACTGGAGCCCCTCGCGGAAGTCATCGAGGTTCTTCCCGAAGTTCCAGATGCGGAAGCAGTCGATCTCACGCGTCGCAGAGAAGCCCGTGTACTGGACGCTGATCGCGGTGCCCGTCGCCAAATCGAGGTCGACGATCGGGCCGTTGTTGCGACGCGGAACGATCAGGACAACCGGAGGGATGCCGCCACCGGGCGGCACGGGGACCACGTTATCGGGCACGCCGTCGAGCAAGTTCACGCGAAACTCCACGGGGACTGGAACGATCGGTTCTTGTTCGCCGAGATAAATCGTACACAGGCCAGCCGCGGACGTCGCGCACGGCACCACCTGCTCTTCGTACGTGTCTGTAACGTCGGCCGGGTTCACGGTGGAGCCCCATGTGATGTATGCGTTTTGCCCTTGGACGATCAGCGGGACACCTGGGACGCTGCTGCCGTGCACATCGAGTTTGTCTTTCGAAGTGATGAGATGGTTCTGGTAGAACGTGGCAGGTGTGTTGAGCGCCAAATGAGGATCGTTGGCGATGAGTGGGCGCCCGGTCGTCGTGTAGTCGCCGGAGACGCCCCATTCATTACTTCCCTTGACGCGCTCGGACGGGCGAAGCGCGTCTTGGAAGAAGGCCATATCTTTGATCCGCTCCACGTAGCGTTTGGACAAGAGATCTCCCGGAGAGCTCATCGACGCGCTCGCCAACGCGGTTCCCGAAAGGTCGGGTGTCATGCTCGCCATCATTGCATCGGGCACCGTGGTAGCCGGATCGAAGGGCGCCGACCGAAAGATATCTTCGAAGAAGAGGGCGACGCCATCGAAACCAAGGGCAGCGCCGGTCCCCGCGTAGGTCCGATACGTAATCGTGTTGTTGATGTCGAGATCGAAAGACAGCTGGAAGGCCAACCCTTTGGCAATGACGACGGAATCCTCGGGAATCCACTCCTCGAACTGCGTCAGCTCGAGCGCCCCATACTCAGGTGGAAGCGGATTTGCTGCAACCCAGGCGTTGACGCCTTGGGCGAAGGCTTCGAGCAGCTCTTGCGTTTCTGGCGAGAGCGCCGGCAGCGTGCGCTCTGCAGCTCGCCGGAGCCCAATGGTTCGCGCTTGCACGTCGTCGCCGAGAACCGCGCTGCCGAAAAGCTCGGCGAGCGTGCCGGTCGCCGCGCGTCGAGACAAGTCCATCTGAAAGAGCCGGTCGGATGCCATCACGTAGCCTTGAACCAGCGCCGCATCTCTCGCGTTGTTCGCGTAGATGTGGGGAATCCCGTCGGTGTCTCGAATCACGCGAACGGAGCTTTTAAGGCCCGGAAGGTCGAGCACCTCAGTGCCGGACTTCGCGGAGGCGTCAACACTTATCAAAGCAACCATCGCAGTCATGGCTGCGACGAAACCAATGCGGGTTTTCATATCGAGTCTCCGGGTCTGGAATGTATGAGGCGATGGGCGGCGGGGGTGGTGCGCCACCGTGAGGGACCGCGTGAGAATGCCGCAGTCACTCAGGAATTGGAAGGCCCGATCGAGCGTGTGCGCGTGACCGATGTCCGAAAATGACCATGCCACCGTCGCGCACGTAACAGCGCGCGAGCGGCATTGACACGTTGCAGCGTCTCCCAATAGTCTCGCGGGTTCTCGCACCCACTCTACCCCCCACACCATCCCGATAGGAGGTGAACATGCGGACTCGATTTACCGGCTCGCGCGTTCTGACGATTCTTGCTTTGTCTCTGACCGCGTTCTTTTTGATGAGCGCGGATGGCGACGCGCAGAAGAAGGAAAAAGGTCTCAGCGCTGCCGCCTTCGCGGAGCTAAAGGCGGCCGGCGTCTTCAACATCCCAAACGCCCTTGGAGATGGAGGATACCTCGGCGCCTTCACACCATATAACAGCTCGGACGTCGGCGAGGGTTGGACGCAGTACGACTTCGACCCCGACTACGATACGGGCAACCCAGCAACCGGCACCCCGCAAGGCCCGGTCTGCATCTCGGGCACGCCCTACTCGGTGTTCACCAAGGCGGGTGATCCCGACAAGCTTCTGATCTTCCTCCAGGGCGGTGGCGCTTGTTGGCAGGGCCTTTACCGCTGCCAGCCCGTGGCCACCGACACTCAAATTGCCCCAGGCGTCGTCATCCCAGGCCAAGCGCCCGGTGACGGCGATGATTTTTTTGGAGAGTTTGGCGTCTTTGACTCCAGCGACCCCGACAACCCGTTCGCCGACTACTCGATCGTCTACATGCCGTACTGTGATGGATCCGCCTTCGGCGGCGACAACGACGTTGACGATCCGAACTGGAATGGCGAGACGCCGGGAACGTTCCCGCTGACGGGCCAGCCGAGGCGCTTTCATCGCGGGGTTCGCAACCTCAGCGCCGGCATGACCGTAGCGGGGGATATGTTCCCGGACGCCAAAAAGATCACCGTGATGGGACATAGCGCGGGCGGCGTCGGCGTGGCCGCCTTCGCCCCGTTCCAGGCCCGCTACATCTACGGGAACAAAAAGATAGACCTCACGGTCTTCAACGACGCGGGACCGATCGCAGTCAACCTAGGCGACCCCCCGGCACCCTTTTGCAGTTTTGATCCCCTTGATTTCGCCTGCCTCTCGGTCCTTGCACGATATGCAGATTGGGAGTTCTGGAAGTTCTATCCCGAGAGCTGCGTGGCTGATGGCCGCTGCAACGGCTTCGGTCAGCAAACGGGGATCATCGATTGGAGGCTCGACAACGACTCGACTATCCGGGAGGCCTTCTATGAGACGGACGCCGACCAGACCAATCGAGGCTTCGCCCAGGTTCCGTTCGCGCCGGATTACCGCGAACTGATCCTGACAGAGCACGGCGCGCTCAACGACGCTTACCCGAAACGCTACAAGCGGTTCATCGTCAGCGGTGACAATACCCACGGTGGGGTCCAAGGTACCGCCGGAACCTCGGGTTGCTTTCCCCCACGGCCCTTTTTGTTCTACGAACAGGAGGCGAACGGAGTGCTGCTCAACGAGTGGACGAGGGAATTCATTCTGAACGGAGACGGCGATTCACAATTCGGTTGGAAAGACATCGTCGAGGACTACGTCGAGGTGGACTGCCCACTCCAACCGTAGAACCTAGACCTCATCAACTGTCTACCCCACCCGGGTCTTTGCCCCCGGGTGGGTCTTCGCTCACCTTGGCTCCGCGCTACCGCCAAGAAGGAGTTGTCCGTCCTGCGGCGCCTCACGAGCTGGGCGTCCGAGAGTCAGCGAGAGTGTCAGCGACAGCGTCAGCGACAGCGACAGAGTCAGAGTCAGCGACCGCGACAGTGTCAGCGAGACTGTCAGCGTTGGCGCAACTGTCGTGAGCGCTGGTCGATACGTGGGTGATGCTTGGCGAACTTTCTGTGCGGGGTCGACGGGTGAGCTCTGTGTGCCCGGGATATCCTGCTCGGCTGCGAGACCTCTCCGATGCGCCCGAGGAGCTCAGAGTGGTCGGGGATCTGCCGGATCTTCGGCGGGCGATTTCGGTCGTCGGGACTCGGCGGGCTGATGACGAGGCGCTCGACTTCGCGTATTCGCTTGCGCGTGAGGCCGTGCTCCATGGGTTCACCGTCGTCTCGGGTGGGGCGATTGGGATTGACCGGGCGGCGCACGAGGGGGCTGTCGATGGGGGAGGGCGCACGGTGGTGGTGCTGCCCACTGGGCTCGATGCGCCGTATCCGCGCGCGAATCACGATCTGTTCAAGCGGGTCTGTGGGGCCGGCTGTCTGCTCACCGAGGTCGAAGATGGAGCTGACGCGCAGCCCGGGCGTTTCCTCACCCGCAATCGTTTGATTGCGGCGCTCGGGCGCTCGACGGTCGTCGTTCAGGCGCCCTCCCGGTCCGGCGCGCTCTCGACCGCGAGGTTCGCCACGCGGCTTGGCCGGCCGGTTTTCGCGGTGCCCGCCTCGCCCTGGGATCCACGGGGTTCGGGCAACCTCAGCCTCCTTTTAAAGGGTGCGAGGATTTGCGTGCGTCCCGCCGATGTCCTATCGGAGACGGCGCTGACGGGGCGCGGCCGACGGCCCACACCCCCTAAGAAAACAGAAAAAACTCACGATTTCAGCAACTTGACCCAAGCCGAACAAACGATTCTCCAGTCCCTGGGAGGCCGGGCCCGCCATCCAGAGGACCTCTGCCAACGCACCGGAATTCCTGCGTTCGAGGTTCAGCAGTCTATTCTCCGGCTGCTCGTTCGGGGGCTGATCGAGGAGAAGCCCGGCGGCCGGTATCAACGTTGCCGAACGGGGAGCCAGCCTTACTAAAGGAGATCGATGTCCAAAATCCTCCTCATCGTGGAGTCCCCTGCCAAGGCGAAGACCATCAAGAAGTACGTCGGCGACGGCTACGAGGTTCTTGCGTCCAAAGGCCACATTAAGGACCTCCCGAAGAAGGGCGGCGTCGACATCGACAAGGGCTTCCAGGAAACCTACGAGCTGCTCGAGGAGAAGGGGAAGCCGGAGGTCGTCAAAGCCATCCGGGCTGCCGCCAAGAAGGCCGACAAGGTCCTGCTCGCAACCGACCCCGACCGCGAAGGGGAGGCGATCGCCTATCACCTGATGGAGGTGGCGAAGAAGGCCAACAAGGAAGCCGAGATCAAGCGCGTCCTGTTCGAAGAGATTACCAAACGCGGTGTCAAAAAAGGGCTGGACGCGCCCCGGGAGCTCGATTCGAACCTCTACGAGGCGCAGCGCACCCGCCGTGTCCTCGATCGGATTGGCGGCTACCCGCTGTCGAGCCTCCTCTGGAAGAAGCTTGCGTTTGGGCTTTCGGCCGGGCGTGTTCAAACGCCCGCGCTTCGAATCATCGTGGACCGTCAGCACGAGCGTGATGCGTTCGTTTCGATCGACTACTGGCTCGTCGAAGCGCGCCTCAAGGGCGAGAAACCTCATTCGTTCATGGCCATGCTGCAAAGCGTCGACGGCACGAAGCTCGACAAGATCGGTTCGAGGCTCGCGGTCCTCAACGAGAAGGACTCGGCTCGCTACGTTGCTGACCTGAAAGCGGCCGACTACGCGGTCGAGGCCATCACGAAGCGCAAGGCCTCTCGCAAGGCGCCGGCTCCCTATACGACGTCGAAGCTGCAGCAGGACGCTGCCAACCGTTTGAGCATGCCACCGAAGCGTACGATGCGCATCGCGCAGCAACTCTACGAAGGCATGACGCTCGGCCGGGGCAAGAACTCCGAGACAGTTGGGCTCATCACGTACATGCGTACCGACAGCGTCAGGCTGTCGCCCGACGCGGTAAATGACTGCCGCGACTACATCGCCAAGAAGTTTGGCAAGGATTCGGTGCCCGAGAAGCCGAACGTCTTCAAGACGAAGAAGCAAAACGTGCAGGACGCCCACGAGGCGATTCGTCCGACGCGTCTCGACTTGCCGCCCGAAGAAGTCAGCAAGTATCTGACCGATCCGCAGCGCCGGCTCTACAAGCTCATTTGGGACCGCTTCGTAGCGTCGCAGATGACGCCGGCCGTGTTCGACCAGACGGGCGTCGAGATCGAGGCAAAGTCGGCTAGCCATGTCTATGGGCTTCGCGCGAGCGGGAGCGTCCTCAAGGTCGCCGGGTGGCGGGCCGTGTATGGCGCCACCACCGAGCTTGCCGGCGAAGAGCCGAGCCCGGACGACCGGACCGATGACGACGACAGCCTGCCCGAGCTCCAAGAGGGCGAGGCGCTGCACGTCGTGATTCCGCCAGGCGTTCAAGGGCATCACAAGAAAACCGAGCCGCCGCCCCTCTTTACCGAGGCGACGCTCGTCAAGAAGCTCGAAGAGGAAGGCATCGGCCGCCCGAGCACGTACGCGGAAATCATCAGCAAGGTCGAGCAGCGCTCGTACGTCGAAAAGGACGGCAACAAGCTCGTGCCGACGCCGCTTGGCACGCTGGTCATCGAGAAGCTCGTGGCCGACAACTTCGACCTCGCCGACATCGGGTTCACGCGGAAGCTCGAGGAAGACCTCGATGCCGTAGGTGAGGCGCGCGCGAAACGCCTCGACGTTCTTCAGCCCTTCCACGACCGCCTGCAGGCGCAGATCGCGCACGCGGTCGAGCAAAAGGGGAAGTGGTGGCCCGACCCGGTCGAGATCGGCGAGAACTGCCCGGAGTCCGGTGACCCGTTGGTAAAGCGCTGGGGCCGCAACGGGCCGTTCATCGGTTGCACCAAGTACCCGGAGTGCCGCTACACGCTCAACATCGGCCCCGACGGCGAAATCGAAGAGCCCAAAGAGCCGGAGCTCACCGAGTACGATTGCCACGAGTGCGGCGCGAAGATGACGAAGCGCTGGGGCCGTAACGGCTGGTTCCTCGGCTGCTCCAAGTACCCGGAGTGCAAGCATACCCGCGCGGTGCCCCTCGGCTACAAGTGCCCCAAGTGCAAAACCGGCGACATCGTTCCCATCAAGCCCAAGGGCCGCGGGCGCCCGTTCTACGGCTGCACGAATTACCGCTCCGAAGAGCCCTGTGACTTCCGCGTTTGGCAGAAGCCGATCGGGCAGAAGTGCCCGACCTGCGGGACCGACTTCCTGGTCGCCATGGGCGGCAAGAAGAACCCCAAGCTCAAGTGCGTCAACGAGACCTGCGACTTCGAGCGAAGCTACGATCCATCCGAGCTGCTCGACGAAGCCGAGTCCGAGGAAGCCGCGCCTGCCGCAGGTTCGGCCGCGGGCTGAGGTTCGGCCGTGGCAGACGTGGTCGTCATTGGTGCGGGCCTGGCCGGCACCGAATGTGCTTGGCAGTTGGCCGAACGCGGCGTCTCGGTGCGCCTGATCGAGCAGAAGCCCAAGTCGCGCACACCGGCCCAGCATTCAGACCAGATGGCAGAGCTGGTTTGCTCCAACTCGTTTCGGGGTGCGGCCTTGCACAATGCAGTCGGCCTGCTCAAAGAAGAAATGCGCCGCGCAGGTTCGCTGGTCATGGAGGTCGGGGCGCTTCATGAGGTGCCCGCAGGTGGAGCCTTCGCGGTCGACCGCGAGAAGTTCAGCGCCGAAATCACCGGCCGCGTCGAGGGGCACCCACTTATTGAAGTGGTTCATGAAGTCGTCGATCGGATTCCCGAACAGCGGCCGGTCGTCATCGCGACGGGGCCGCTCACTTCGGGGGGCCTCGCAGACGACATCGCGTCGGCCGTGGGCGCCGAGCACCTGGCCTACTACGACGCCATCGCGCCGATCGTCTCGGCCGATTCCATCAACTTCGACCGGGCCTTTCGGGCTTCGCGCTACGACAAGGGTGGAGACGCCGCCTACGTCAACTGCCCGCTCGACCAAGAGGAGTACGACGCGTTCGTGCAAGCACTCCTCGAGGCCGAGAAGGTGACGGCGCGCGAGTTCGAGAACGTTCGATACTTCGAAGGCTGCCTTCCGATCGAGGTGATGGCGGCCAGGGGTCACAAGACGCTTTCCTTCGGCTGCATGAAACCGGTAGGCCTCACCGACCCGCGCACAGGTCGCTGGCCGAAGGCCGTGGTTCAGCTGCGGCAGGAAGACGAGGCCGGTACGGCGTTCAACATGGTCGGCTTCCAAACGCGGATGACCTGGCCCGAACAGAAACGCGTCTTTCGGATGATCCCCGGCTTGGAGAACGCCAAGTTCGAGAGGCTTGGCAGCATTCACCGCAACACCTTCGTGAACTCACCCGCCGTGCTCGACGACGACCTGGCGCTTCGGTCGCGGCCGGGTGTCTATCTCGCCGGTCAAATCAGCGGGGTCGAGGGCTATGTCGAGAGCGCGGCATGCGGGATGCTCCTTGGGATGAAACTCGCTCACGAGGCCAGCGGGCTCGCATTTTCGTTTCCGCCGGCGACGACCATGCTCGGGGGGATGGTTGGGCATCTGCGGGAGCCCAACGATGACTTCCAACCGTCGAACGTGATGTTCAGCATGGTCCCAGCGGTAGAAGGGCGCCGGCTGAACAAGCGCGCTCGGCGTGACGCCCAGTCGGCGCGCGCCTTGCAGGATCTCAGGGCCTGGCTGAGCGGCGTGGTAGAGTCCAACGATGCGCGCATCGGACCCGCTCGAACGGCAGATCGACGCGTTCGCTCAATACCTGGCGGATGAGCGGCGGAGCTCGCCGCGCACCGTCGAAACCTACGTCCGTGACCTCCGAAGCTTTCGCGAATTCGTGCGCGAGCAGGGGCTGCCTCTCGATGCGCGCGAGCTCGACCTCGTCGCGCTCCGGGGGTTTTTGGGCAGCTTGTTTCGCACCAATCAGGCCAGCACGATGAAAAAGAAGGTGAGCGCGATTCGCTCCTTCTTCAAGTTTCTCCTCAAGCGCCATCTCATCGACCAGAACCCGGCGTCGGGGCTGCGTTCGCCGAAAATCGCCAAGTCGCTGCCTCGATTTCTCACGGTCGACCAAGCGTTCCGCGTGATGGATGCGCCTCCCAAAGAGGAGAACCGCGCCAAGCCGCTCATGGTGCGCGACCAGGCCCTGCTCGAGACGCTTTACGGTACGGGCGTGCGCGTGGGTGAGCTTGCGGGGATGAACGTGGACCATTGCGATTTCAGCGCGTCGTCGGTTCGGGTGCTGGGCAAGGGCGGCAAGGAGCGCATCGTTCCGCTTGGGAGGTCGTCAGTTGGAGCGCTTCAGCTCTATTTGCCCGCGCGGCGCGGCCTGCTTGTGAAAGCCAAGGAAGGCGATGCCGACGCGCTCTGGCTTTCGCGCAACGGGAAGCGGCTGAGCGTGCGGCAGGTACAGAACATCGTTCGACGCCACGGGACGCTCGGAGCAGGGCGGGGTGACCTTCATCCGCATGCGATGCGGCATACCTGCGCCACGCATCTGCTCGATGCCGGCGCTGACCTTCGCTCGATTCAGGAGCTACTCGGACATTCGAGCCTGTCGACGACACAGCGATACACGCATGTAAGCGTCGATCGGCTGATGGAGGTCTATGACCGCGCTCACCCGCTTGCGAAGGACAAAGCCAGCGACGGTTGACAGCCCAAAAGGTCGACTTAGGTTGCTCCGACCAAGATGAATCAGCCTGACCCGCCCGTTTTTCGTTCCACCACCATCGTTGCCGTTCGCCGAAACGGCCAAGCTGCCATGGCAGGCGATGGCCAGGTGTCGCTCGGCCAGACGGTCATGAAAGGCCAGGCCAGAAAGGTGCGGCGCATCGCCGAAGGGAAGGTGGTGGCCGGCTTCGCTGGAGCGACCGCCGATGCGTTTACGCTTCTCGACCGGTTCGAGGACAAGCTCAAGGAGCATCGGGGCAGCCTGCAGCGCGCGGCCGTCGAACTCGCGAAGGATTGGCGGACCGATCGGTACCTCCGACGGCTCGAGGCGATGCTGGTCGTGATGAGCGCCGAATCGACCCTTTTGATCAGCGGTACGGGCGACGTCATCGAGCCGGACGAGGGTGTCATCGCCATTGGCTCGGGCGGGTCCTATGCCTTGGCCGCCGCCCGCGCGCTGATGCGCAACAGCGATTTGCCCGCCGTCGAGATCGCGCGCCGTTCGCTCGAAATCGCAGCTGAGATTTGCATCTACACGAACAACGAAATCATCGTCGAGGAGATGAGCGGATGACGCTAGGGAACTTTACCCCGCGCGAGACGGTTGGCGAGCTCGACCGGTACATCATCGGGCAGCACAAGGCCAAGCGCGCCGTGGCCATCGCGCTCCGAAACCGCTGGCGCCGCCAACAAGTGACGAACGAGCTCCGCGAGGAAATCGCACCGCGCAACATCATCATGATTGGGCCTACCGGCGTCGGTAAGACCGAAATCGCGCGCCGCCTTGCCAAGCTTGCGCGCGCGCCGTTCGTCAAGGTCGAAGCCTCAAAGTTCACCGAGGTTGGTTACGTGGGGCGCGACGTCGAGTCGATGATTCGCGACCTCGTCGAAAACGCGATTCAGATCTGCGAGAAGGAAGCCCTCGAGTCCGTGCAGACACGCGCGCAGGACGCGGCTGAAGAGCGGCTTGCTCAGATGGTGCTCGCCGTTCGACGGCCACCCACTCAGACAAAGCAGCCGGAGCCTGCTCCGCAAACCCACCAGTTTGGGCCTTTGAGCTTCCAGATTTCGCCGCAGCAGGCGGCGCAGCCGCAACCCTTCTACTCGGACAGTGAGGTCAACGACATTCGGCAGCAGCTTCGCAGCGGGCAACTCGACGACGCCGAGGTCGAGCTCGATGTGACCGATACCAACAACCCCTTCATGACGATCTTCGGGGCTCAGGGCACCGAAGAGGTGAACCTGCAGGACATGATGTCGCAGATGCCGGGCTTCAAAGGGCGGACGAAGCGGCGCCGCATGAAGGTTCCCGACGCGCTGGAGGTTCTCAAGCAACAAGAAGCCAAGAAGCTCATCGACCACGACAAGGTTCAACGAGACGCCGTGCAACGCACCGAGCAGGCCGGCATCGTGTTCTTGGACGAGATCGACAAGGTGAGCTCCGATCGGAGCCACGGCGGCCCCGACGTGTCGAGGGAAGGCGTGCAGCGCGACCTGCTTCCGATCGTCGAAGGCTCGACGGTGAGCACGAAGTATGGCGTGGTCAACACCGATCACATTCTGTTCATTGCAGCAGGCGCGTTTCACGTGTCGAAGGTCTCGGACCTAATTCCCGAGCTTCAAGGGCGCTTCCCGATCCGGGTCGAGCTCGACTCGCTCGAGAAGGAAGACTTCGTCAAGATTCTCACCGAGCCCAAGAACGCGCTGACCAAGCAGTACCAGGCGCTGATGGCGACGGAGGGCATCGAGGTCGTCTTCGAGCCCGAGGCGATCGACGCGCTCGCTGGCTACGCCGCAGAGGCGAATCGACGGGCCGAGAACATAGGCGCACGTCGCCTCTACACGATCATGGAAGCGCTCCTCGAAGAGCTCTCCTACGACGCATCGGAGCGCGCAGATTCGAAGTTCGTCGT
>Ga0316197_10000680_pt1 | contig 23832 bp, 14 predicted proteins | sample OudBiesiAoxic_MG_FD_204939 | JGI IMG/M metagenome (GOLD analysis project Ga0316197, IMG submission 204939) | Coastal sediment microbial communities from Oude Bieten Haven, Netherlands - site A oxic | ecosystem: Environmental > Aquatic > Marine > Coastal > Sediment | place: Netherlands... | reverse complement strand
GTGAAACACGGCACGTGTCAGCACAAAACCAACGAACAGAACGAGCACTGCTATTAAAAACGATTTACGCATTCTGATCAGGATTCACTCGACACAAACCTCCACACTCTTCAGACCCGGTACATCAATGCGGATAGCACAAACCAGGGCAACAACGAATAACGTTCAGACCGTTTGATAATACAGATTCTGCGGATGGTTTGCCTGTGCAAAGAAAAACCAGCGCTCCATCAACAAGCCAATGTACTGCACCAGGAATGCAGCCATAAAAAGACCCAGCAGGTTTGTGGCCAGTCCGGCATATAGCAGGCATAGGGGAATGGGGAATACCAACATCAGAAAAGCCCACTTAACGTTTTTGTATTTTCGCTGTGAAGCACCGTGGAAAAATTCACGGGTATTAAACGAACCTGCCATGGACCCCTGTGCTTTTTGCTCGATATGTGTATGGCGAATTCCGATGGCCGTCTGCAGGGTCGATTTGGGTTTCAGGTGAGCATTTCGAAACAGTGTCGCCGCACGGGTGATCAATACAAGCAAGGTCAGAATAATGGCCCAGGCACCAAAGAAACCGGTTTGAACGGAATCCTGACCGGCGGCAAACACGGTTGCGAGCATAAAGCCGGACGCACCACCAAACAACGTGTAATTGACAACGGTTAATGGCGTGGCCCACTCCTGCAACATCTTCATACAGGCATAGATCATTCCGGTACAAAGGAACAGGGCAAAACACAATAAGGTGGCTATAGCACCGGTTAGCAAAGACAGGTCAACTTTGAAAGCATCACCCAGGGTGAACAATAATGGGTCAAAGCCGCTGAAATGGATCAAACCCCAGGCGGCAACTGCAAGCATAAAGGCCGGCAGGACAATGACTTCCCGAGACATCCAGGACGTACGCCATTGACTGGCCGCACGCCAGGCACGCTCCGGACGGCCAAGATGGAAAAATGAACTGAGCAGACCCCCAGCCAGCAACACCAATACAACCAGGCTACCCAACGCATAGAATCGAAGCGAGTCCTCCAGCGGCAATACATTGAAAGCCGGGTACAACTGACCACAATAAAGTGCGAGAAAGAGCCCCTGTCCGGCGCCTATCAGGGTGGTGAGTAATATGATTGAAATTGCTGGACGCATGGTGTCTATCCTCCGGACGGAGCCCCGGTTTTGTTCAGGGGCAAAGTAGAGTTTGATCCGTAATGGCTGGAATCAAGATGCGAACCGCACTTAACAACAGGGCCATTGAGAATGCTTGCGCATTCGAAGCTGGGTGTTTTGGACGCAAGGTACGAACCCATGGTTGAATCAGCGGCCCCCATCACCAACTCGTCACATCATCAAAGGTCGGGTCATCGTCATCCGGCATCGGTAACTCGTGCTCCCGTTTGAGCGGGTTATCCGAACGGACCAATTCGTCCTCATGAATGGTGATGCTTGCCTTCTGGCGCGGTAGATAGTGATTTGCGGGCTTTGTACCCCACTCGGGCATCAACTGGTAGCCGGCGCGCTCACGTATGGCCGCCGAGACAACTGAATCCGGATCGTTAACGTCACCGAAAAGCCGTGCGTCCGCCGGACAGGCCATCACACAGGCCGGTTTACGTTCATCTTCAGGTAGTGATTCATCGTAGATACGGTCCACGCAAAGCGTGCACTTCTTCATGATCTTCTGGTCCTGATCCAGCTCCCGCGCACCATATGGGCATGCCCATGAACAGTAGTTACAACCGATACATTTTTCGCTATCGACCAGAACGATGCCATCTGATTCACGCTTGTAACTGGCACCGGTTGGGCACACAGGTACACAGGGTGGGTCTTCACAGTGCAAACAGCTTTTCGGGAAGTGGACAGTTTCGGTATCGGGGAACTGACCGACTTCAAAAGTCTGTACACGGTTGAAAAAAGTGCCGCTTGGATCTTTGCCATAGGGGTTCATGTCAGCCATGGGACCTGCAGTCCCCGATGTATTCCATTCCTTGCAACTGGTGACACAGGCATGGCAGCCAACACATACGTTAAGGTCAATAACCAGAGCCAGTTGTTTCATGCCCTGCCCCTCCTGCCTGCAAAATAGGTCAGCCAGCGACTGGGTTTCCTTTCAGTCATCTGGCCTGGCACCGGTCCAATGGTGTCGAATTGCGGTGAACTGGCCTGCTCTTCACCCTCAGTTGCCGGGTAAATGCGCACCCGTACGTCAAACCATCCGGCCTGCCCTGTCACAGGATCAGAGTTGGAAAGATGGTCACCATCCACTGACGGTGGCAGTTCTTCGCTGATCAGGTGATTGAGCAGAAAACCCTGTTTTGCCTCGTTGGCATCCCCGTCCAATGCCCAGGCACCTGATGATTTTCCAATCGCATTCCAGGTCCAGACGGTGCCGGGCTCCACGGCTTCTGAGTGCCGGCACAGGCAACGAATCTTGCCATGCATGGATTCCACCCACATCCAGCCGCCGTCCTCGATACCTGCTGCCTTCGCAGTTTTGGTATTTACATGTAGAAAATTGTAGGTATGAATCTGCCGTAACCAGGCGTTTTGTGAATCCCAGGAGTGATACATCGCCATGGGCCGCTGGGTAATGGCATTGAGCGGGTACTTCTGCAGGTCGGTCTGCTGTGCCTCCAGGGATTGTTCATAAAATGGCAACGGATCGAAATGCTTTTCTACCCGCTTACGCAGGTGGTCAGGTGGCTGCCTGCCGTCTGTTTTACCCTGTGCGGCCAGGCGGAACTTCTGTAAAACCTCGGAGTAGATATGGATATTGATAGGGTCGGTGTATCGCAATAGCGCGTGGCGTTTTGCCCATTCGAGATAACCCTGGTTCCAGTTGCGCATGTACTGATAGGACTTCGGCATCTCGTAATGAAATACACAGTTGTTCTTCTCGTACATGTCCCACTGTTTCGGGTTGGGTTCACCTTTCAGGAATTTCTCACCGTCGGCGCCTCTCCAACCGGCCAGAAAACCAATGCCGGAACCGGGCGAGGTTTCGTAGTTAACAACAAAGTCCGGGTAGTCTTTGAACCTGGCGCTGCCGTCGGTGTTTGTGAACGCTGGCAACTTCAATCGCGAACCCAGTTCGATGATGACATCCTGGAAAGGCCGGCAATCTCCAGTCGGTGGCACGACGGGGATGCGTACGGAATCAGCCGGGCCTGAAAACTCTGAAATCGGGCGATCCAGCATTGACATCGCATCATGGCGTTCAAGGTAGGTGGTGTCCGGCAACACGAGGTCGGCAAACGCGACCGTTTCTGACTGAAAGGCATCCGCAACGATGATGAAGGGTATCTTGTACTCACCATTTTCATCCCGGTCTTTTAACATCTCACGTACACCGGAGGTGTTCATGCTCGAATTCCAGGCCACATTGGCCATAAACAGCATCAGCGTGTCGATCTTGTAAGGGTCACCTCGCCAGGCATTGGTGATGGCGTTTTGCATCATACCGTGCACCGATAATGGAAACTCCCACGAAAATGCCTTGTCGATACGTACCGGACTGCCATCATCGTTAACAAATAAATCATCGGGTTCAGCCGGCCAGCCAAGCGGCATACCATCAAGCGGTGTATTGGGTTTGACCGCGCGTGAATCATTGGGCGGCTTGGCGCAGGGTGGAATCGGACGCGGGAATGGTGCCTTGTGGCGGAATCCACCGGGCCGGTCGATGGTGCCAAGTAGACTCATCAGTATGGACATGGCACGAATGGACTGGAACCCATTGGAGTGTGCTGCCAATCCTCGCATGGCGTGAAAAGCCACCGGGTTACCGGTCACGGTCTGGTGTTCAACTCCCCAGACATCGGTCCATGGGATGGGCAGTTCGATCTTCTCATCACGTGCCGTAATACCCATTTCGTGGGCCAGACGGACGATCGTTTCAACGGGTATGCCGGTTATTCCGGATGCCCATTCGGCGGTATATTCCTTGACCCTATCTACCAGCAACTGGAATGAAGGTTTGACCGGTGTGCCATCCTCGAGGTGGTATTTACCCAACAGGTACGGGTCGGCGCCCTCGGTGCGGTTGGCAACAGCCTTATTCTGTACCCGGTCCCACCACAACTTGTTTTGAGGATCGAAACAACCTTCATCATGGGGCATATCGAAACGCACGAACATGCCGTGCTCCGATGAGCTTTCATCCATGTTGACCAGTTCCGGGGCATTTGAATACTGCGTCAGAAACTCCCGGTCAAACAGACCCTGTTTGATAATTTCGTTTGTCAGGGCCAGAAATAACGCCCCATCGGTTCCGGGCTTGATCGGAATCCACTCATCGGCAATGGCGGAGTAACCGGTACGCACAGGGTTGATGGAAATAAACTTGCCACCCTGGCGTTTAAACTTTGAAATTTCCATTTTTAACGGATTGGAATGATGGTCTTCCGCAGTACCGATCATCACAAATAACTTGGCCCGCTCCAGATCCGGCCCTCCGAACTCCCAGAATGAACCGCCGATGGTATAGATCATACCGGCAGCCATATTGACTGAACAAAAGCCACCATGAGCCGCATAGTTGGGTGTGCCGTATTGCTTGGCAAACAACCCGGTTAACGCCTGCATCTGGTCACGACCGGTAAACAGTGCAAGTTTTTTAGGGTCGGTGCCGCGCAGGTGAGACATACGGTCAGACATGATTTCAAAAGCCTTGTCCCATGAAATCTCCTCGAAATCATTGTCACCCCGTTCACTACCGGGTTTACGTAAAAGAGGTTTGGTCAGGCGTGCGGGTGAATACTGTTTCATGATGCCGCTGGAACCCTTGGCACAGATCACACCCTTGTTGAGTGGATGATCCGGGTTGCCCTGGATATAACGGATTTCACCATCACGTAAAGTCACGCGAATGCCGCAACGGCACGCACACATGTAGCAGGTTGTATTTTTGAATTCTACCCGACTCTCTTCGTCGAATTGCTTGGACAGGGGGTCATGTATTGGCTTTGACATTGCTACTTACCTGCTGGGCCGCGTCACAGAACATTATAATATACTAATGTACACCATTTGGCTTACCGGGTGGGTCTGTCAAACCATTTTCGAAATCAATTGGCCTTGGTAGCCCGGTTGTGCGACCAGATACGCAAGGCATTGAGTTGCTCCGACATGGTCTTCGACAGTGGCACAATGCGATAGATATTATGAATAATGTCATCATAATTGAATTCACGCCCGTCGGTGAATGCATCTATCTTTGCTGCCCTCACCATTTGTTCAATCTCGGCCGCCGTCCAACCGGCCACGATCTTGGCCAGGTGATCCAGATCAAACTCCTCAGGGTCCCCACCCTGACCACGAATATGGATAGTCAGGATATCGATACGTGCCTTAACCTCGGGCAAATCAACGAAGAACAATTGATCAAAACGGCCTTTACGGATCATTTCAGGTGGTAAAATTTCGATTCTGTTGGCGGTCGCTGCAACGAATACATTGGAGGGCTTTTCCTGCATCCAGGTCAGAAAGGACGAGAAAATGGTCATGTTCCCACTGGTGGCGGTATCGTGTAAAAAACCAAAACTGTTTTCTATTTCATCGATCCACAGAACCACCGGTGCGGCATTCTCGGCTGCACGTATGGCTCGTTCCCAGGCAACCTCGGGCGCACCCCAGCCACCTGACATGATCTTGTTCATATCGAGACGGATCAATGGCAAGCCCCACACGGAAGGTATGGTTTTGGCTGCAAGAGATTTTCCGCAGCCACTGACACCCATCATCAGGATACCGGCAGGCAGTGCAATATTCGCTTCCAACGCCTCCTTGGTAAATAGTTTTTGACGGGAAAGCACCCATTTCTTCAGTTTGTCCATTCCGCCAATCTGATTAATATCATAGGTTTTCGAGATGACTTCCAGGCAGTTTTCCTTCATCAGCAACTGTGCCTTGGCCAGGTTAATTTGAACAAGGGCTGCCTCGACATCAAGCACTGCTTCGTTCATTAACTGGCGAAACAGATCCCGTGTCTCGTTTGATGAAAGACCCTGTGTGGCATATGAGATACGCTCGAGCCACTCATCGGAAACCCTTTCCTCTTCGGCATAACCCTGGTTTAAAGCAGTCAATAATTCATGTAATTCCAAACCATCCGGCAGGGCCAACTCAAGCACATAAACCTCTTTGCCCAGGTTGGGAGGAATTTCAATTGAAGGATACGAAAGCACCACACAACCGGGTCGTTGGGCTAATGCGTCGTATGCATCCCGCAATGCCCTGATCAGGGCGGGGTTTGTTGCGAAAAGCGCCGGCAGATCTTTCATCAGGCAAATCGCATCAGTTTCTGCATGAATAATAAATGCCAGCGCTTCGACGGGATCAAGAATGCTGCGGTCCTGACCCGGGCCACTGCTAAAGCCAAGCGCGGCAGACCATACCCAGACTGGACGGCCATCTCCAAACTCTTCTTTCGATGCTGAGGACAGCATCTTTTCAAGACGCTCTTCTTCCCAGGTCGCCACGTAGAGGAGTGGTGTGCCCGAAGTTATAACCCGGGTAATCTGGCCTGAGGAAATTTCAGATTTTTGCATTATTTGAACCCTTGTACGAAGTCGCTTCAGATGTGGGTATAAATCAATGATAAATTAACAGCTTGATCTTACATTAATCCAGCCGCATCAACTCATGATTTGGGTCATTGGACAAAGAATATGATTTCATCATTCGAGCCAGTGAAGTGACGATCGATCGTCTGTTTAGCATCATTCCCCATCGGCCCTCAGACGAAAAACACCATTTGCAGGGAGACTATTGACCCAGATCATTGTTACAGAAAAGCCCAGTGCCTATAGTGTCCCGCAAAGAAGAGCATGGGCCCCATGAAATTCACCATTTCACTGGTCAGTCAGGCAAAAGTGTTTTTCGTCGGTGCTCCAACCGACCCAAAGCGTATGGGCATGGTATGCGAAAAATCCAATCTGCAGGAAGGTTGGGTTATAGCCAACCATATCCTCGTTTCCTTCCACGTGGCATTCATTTCCTCGGTACTGGCGATACCCGAAACCGCCGCCAGTAAGGAGGCCGTGCTTCGCTTTATCTTTCTCAGCCCGGAAACCATTATTTCCGCGGTTTTCACTTACCTGGTTTTCCACTCGGCAATCGCGCTTCACGAAATGGGTCACTTCCTTGAAGCAGCGCGTATACGGGCGCTTAACGATTCAATCCAGGACACCGTGGAAGCCCGTCTTTGTGCAGCAGCACCCGGGCGCTGGCTTTATCTGTTGCAGTTGTTTATCCGGATACCCTACGGTCGTGCTGTCGGAATCAAGCGCGAAGGGCTGAACTACTACCCTGACGCCCCGTTCAACCTTGCCGTTGCCGCTGCCGGTCCGCGCGCCAGCCTGAAAGTGGCACGGGTGACGTTACCGCTGGCCCTGATCCTGCTGGCCATTGGTCTGTTGCAGGACCTGGGTGTTGCGCTCAACCTCGGTCGTCTGCTGTTGGGTCTTGGACTCGTTAGCGGGCTCGATTTCCTGTTGGCAGATCCGGGCAAGTACCGTGAATTCAATCGCCGTGAAAAACGCGCGAGCGAAGCCTCTGAAGCAGTTCCGGAAGTGACCGGCTGGGCGGCAAAATCCGCCGCGGCAAAAACGCGGATCATTGAACGCAGTATGCAGGAGGCCACCCATCCGCGGCTTGGCACCGTCAGGGCCCCATGGCAGTTCCGCAACTGCGGCATGGGTGGACGGCATACTGAAAAGGAATACCCGGAATCGAACATCAGCATGCAGGAGGCGATGTTCCTGATCCTCGGCGCAGTCGATTCACAGGAGGCGCAGGAGATGACCGTGCGCTTGCAGAACCGGCTCAAGGAGATTCTTGAAAAAGCCGAAGGCTGCCGTGTCATGGGTATTGGTCTTGAGGGTGGGCTCGCCCCTTATATTGATCGTGGTGAATACGAATTACCGGAGCTACGGCTCTGGGCCATGATGAAGCAGACCATCGAAGAGTGTGGTTTCCGGCCCGGCATCGATGTCGCCATTGCACTCGACCCTGCCCTGTCTGAACTGGAAATTGCCTACCGCGAGGAATTCGACATGCCCGACAGTATCGGCATGTATCTTTTCTGGCGTGACCACTCGAAGAAAGTCATGGACCGTGACGCCATACTGGCCATTTATGAAAAGGCGATCTCCAAATACGACATTCCGTTATTGTCGATCGAGGACGGTTTCTCAGAGGATGACCATGAGGGCTGGCACAAACTTCTCGAAAAACTGGGTGACCGTCTGCTGGTGGTCGGTGATGACCTGGTAACAACCAACGACCGCAGCATTGAAATGGCTGCCGCGCAGGGACTGATCAATTCCGTATTGGTGAAGGCGAACCAGATCGGCTCCTTGTACGAAACACTGCTGGCGGTGCTCGTAACCCTCGGCAAGGGGCTGAACCTGATCATATCGCACCGTTCGAAAAGCCCCAATGATGACATGGAGGCACACATCGCGCTGGCAACCAATGCACTGGGTCTCAAGGCCGGTGGCGGCGCAAATACCGAGCGGCTGGTCAAATACCAGGCGGTTACTACACAGATGGAAAAGATCCTGGACAGAAATGTTCTTGAGCCCGAGTTACCCGGGTTCGCCATGGTTGAACATCTGCGGGCACGCGAGGAGCCTACCAACGCGGGTATCCCCACGGTAGGAGTCGACATGCAACTGGCACTGCCAGGTGCGGATCCCGAGCACCGTGTACGTTTGTTGTTTCATGGTGCAACGCCGCTTGGTACCTCTTCGGGTACGGGCGAAGCCGTGCACCTTGTTGATGCGGTATTTGAGCGCGCAGAGTACCTCGAAGTGGTTGACGGGCACCTTGACCTGCTAAATGAGGTGGAACCGGGTGTGTTCGCTTTTGATACCGGGGTGACCCGGGTCACGGTCGAGTCAACCGGCGACAAGGCCCTGTTAGAGTTATTCAAGCGCAGCGAACGATATCATGGCAGGGGCTGCCTGAATGCAGTCGATCACGTACACGATTTTGTGGCGCCCGTATTCGAGCATAAAAACATCGCCGACTGGAGCCTTTTCGAGATTGACCACAGCCTGCTAAATCTCGAGTTATCTACCGCACAACGTCGTGGAAAACTCTCTGTTGATGCGGATAAGGAAACTGAAATACACGTCATGCAACGCAAGCAGAACCTCGGTATGAACGGGCTTCTCTCGGTTTCCCTCGCCATGGCACGTGGAGTTGCACATGTGCGTGGTCAGGAGTTGTACGAGTTTCTACGCGAGGAAATGCTGGTCATCATCGAGCATCTTGCCGGTGCTCACCAGGTCGTTATCCAGGGCAGTCGTTTCGAGGACTACCTGGCTGCTTTGCGGGAGGTCAACACCCGTCTCGAAGCACAGCAACTGCCCCTTTATGCCGCCCTGCGAAAAGTGACAGGAATCTATTCCCAATGCGATGAACCCGCCAGCGTGCACGCACCGTTTGAAGCGGGACTGACGATTGTTCCCGGTGAATTGGGATCATTCAGCGCCCAGGAGCAGGTATCCATTACCCGTCTGAACACCGCCCTGGCAGATACTTACCTGGCCCAGGAAACCGCGCAGGAACACCAGCAGGAACACAAGATAGCACTACGCCGATACCTGGAAACAATGACTTTCCTCGGACGTCGACACCGGATGTTTGAGATTGCAAACCATCGGTTATTCAAAGCAGCAGACAGCCTGATCGTGCCCTACGATGCACATGGAAGTTTATCGATTTATGTGGTTCACAAGGATTCGGAAAAAACCATAAAACAAATTCGCCTCCCTCACGGCACACTGATAACCGATGCACTTATCGCCGAACTGACGGGATTCAAGGGCACCGTTATCGACCTGGAGCGGGAGATATATCATTTGCATGTCGATGATATGCCCACTATCCAGGTTGCCCGTCTGCGGGATCTGGCCGGCTTACTCCGACGCCTGAACAACTGTGGAAGCCGTCACGAGGCCGTATATGTTCTGCGCTTCCTGGTGGCGCGTCTTTGTAGCAGTTCGTACCGCGGAATGCCAGGTGCCAAAAATCTCAAACCCGAGATTTCACGCGTTCGCCAGGAACTGGCGGAATTTATGAACGGTCCCTTTGCCGAGCGCCTTCGTTTGCCGACCAGTATCCTGGTACGCAGCATCTCCGGGCTTGTATCACAGCCAAAACTAATCGACGAGGTCTGGCAGGACACCATAGATATTTCCGAGGTGCATGTGCGCGGCAGCACAATTGCCAACGAGATACGCAGAAGCACACACCATGCCATGGGCAAGCATACCCTCGCACTTTCGCGTGCATACCTTCAATGGCTCCAAACGGGTGAGGCGAAGTTCCCTGATCCGCAGCGCGAAGCAATTGGGCCCGCTGACGAGGCTGCGCGTTCAAACCCGCACGTCACCGAACTGGTAAAACGCATTGTTTCCAACCTCGAACAACTTCTGGGTAGCGCGCAGATTGCCCGGAGGCTCGACGAGTGGCGTGACACCTATGCAAGTGAGTTACAGCGATGCGAATCGACCAATACGCTGGAAGAGGAGCTTGAATCGCTGGTCAGTAAGGGAATACGAGCCAAAAACCAGTGGGTGTACCAGCACCGTTTGCGCAGCCTGATGAGTAAACTTCGTGATGGTGCCTGGACAACGGATGCACGTGAACCGTTTGAGGTAGCGCTGCGACAGTTACAGGAGGCTATTCCGGAGAATGATTCCTTCCCGGCCGTGAAGATTGAGGAGAAAGTACGTCATGCAGTGTTGACGTTCTGCTCACGTATTCGACATGATCATCAGGATACCCTTTTTATAGCGCTTGATGAATTGCTTGCACTCTATGCCGGGGGTAGTCAGTTCAAAGCCTTCAAACGCAGTTGTAGCCTGCGACGCGAACTCGAATCCCTGGCAGGAAGCGGTGTATTTACCACCCAACGGTACCTGTTACACCAGCTTGATTGCATTTTGGAGGAGCTCGGATTCTTCGCCCTGAGACACGTCGCCTCAGACTACATGGAGAACGGTGTCAGGCTGGATGAATGTTTGTCTGTCGTTCATCTTTGCGCTGGAAACCTGGACCGGGATGGCCTGTTTTCACGCGAACTCTGGGACCTGTCGGCCATGCTTGTGAACCCTTCGCGTAGTTCATCTGAACTGCTGGATGTGCTGGAGCAGATTCAACGCAACTACCATCGACTGGTCCACAGGGTCAGCCATGCCTATGAAGTCATGGCTGAACACCTGGGTTATGGACCGGAGGAGATGCGTGCTGTACTGGCCAATTTCCAACGCACCATGCATGACCTGAATAGCCTGGTACATTTTTCCGACCTGGCCCGGACATTTTTGTCCGAAAACATCTGTGACAACACAAACCCGGAAACGGGTGGTACAGGTGGAGATCCCTGGGATTTCGTTCATCTGTCACACACCAGCGATATAATCCACCGTGTCGAAAACAGGCAGGCCGCCAGCCTGCAAGGGCGCTACGGCGGCAAGGGCAGCGGTCTGATTTACATCGCATATCTGGGTATTCCCACGCGGGACGGATTCATTATTCCAACCGCCCTGCCCCGTCTTGAGCTACACAAACGTGAGCAACAAAAACTCGAACGTGAAATATTGCAACACCTTCGCTTACTGGTTCAGGACATAGAGCGCAACGAAGGCCAGTCCCTGGCTCTCGGTGACCCCGATGCTCCACTGCTGCTTGCGGTACGCGGCGGTTCGGTATTCTCAATGCCAGGTATGCTGGCGACCATGGTCTTTGTCGGGATGAATGACACCGTTGCCGAGGCCCTGGCGCGCGAGGACGAGTGGTATGCCTGGGATGCCTACCGGCGTTTCCTGGTGTCTTTTTCAGCAACTGTATGGAACTTCGATCTCGAGGCACATGACCTGGTTGAAAAAGCCAAGCGACGCCATGGTGTGACACTTAAAACCGACCTGAAAGGCAGTGCCATGCGCGAGGTGGTTGAAGCCTCGAAAGATGCTATTCGAGCGGCGGGTCATGGCGATCATCTGGAAGCGATTCTCAATGACCTTGAACTCCAGTTGCAAACAGCCGTCAGCGCGGTCCACTCATCCTGGGACCGGCGCCGGGCAAGGCAATACCGCGCGATCAAACACCTGAGCGACGGCTGGCATACAGCTGTTATTGTCCAGCAAATGGCTTCGGGTAACCGTATCAATAGACAGGAACTGAAACCGGGTATTGATGAGATGAGCATCTCCCTGACCGGTGTTATACCCAACACCCGTATGCAAACCTCGGGTTTCCGGGAATTTACGGGGGATATCAAGTTCAGTGCCTCCGGTGACGACCTGGTCGGCGGCATCACGGCAGCGAAGTCCTTTGAACCGGTGCAACGCTTGCATAGCCTCGCGCCCATGCTGGAGCGCAAACTCAACCACGTCGGCGCACGTCTGCGACGTTTTTTGGGCTCGGATGCTGAAATTGAATTCACCGTTGACCGGGGCGTTTTAAGTGTCCTGCAGGCACGCAGCGCGCAGATGAGCCACATATTCAGCCAGCGAACCTTCGATAAACCGGGAGAGCCATCAGGTCGTGGGATCGGAATCAGCGGCGGCGCTTTTCGTGGCCGTGTTGCATTTAACGAGACAGATGCCAAGCGACTGGCAGAGCAGGCGGACGAAAGCGACACCGAATCGGATGGTATCCTGTTGGTGCTGGAGAACCCTATTCCCGATGAAATCCCCCTGATTCTGTCAGTAAACGGGTTGTTAGCCGCACGCGGTGGTTCCACCTCACACGCAGCGGTCTGTGTGCATGGTATTGAAGATAAATCCTACACAGCTGTATTAGGTGTACCAGAGCTACGGGTGTACGCGGACAAGGCCGTGCTGACAGGAACCAACGGCGAAGTTGAACATACCTTTGTGGCCGGGGACATACTCTCCATCCACGGCCAAACCGGTGAAGTTTTTAAGGGGTCACGCGGTCTACTTGAAGTAAAACCAACAGCTAAGACCAAGCAACACGCGACTTCATAAGTCTGTTCATTGTCGGCCTATTCATCTGCCTGTCAGTAATATTATGGAAGTGCAGTGTTACTTTCCCGTATCAAATGTTCAGGTAGAATACCTGCAAATACCAACGGAGCACTGCCGTGAACGAATTAACCCCCATTCAGGTCCGGGTACTGGGCTGCCTGATGGAAAAGAAGGAAACGACACCCGAACAATACCCGTTAACCCTGAATGCACTGCGAAATGCCTGCAACCAGAAGAGCTCCCGGTACCCGGTGGTTAGCTATACTGAGGGCGAGGTCGGCCATACATTGCGTGAACTGGAGGCCCTGGACCTGGTTCGAGAGGAATGGGGCGCAAGGGTTCCCAAGTACCAGCATCTCGCCAACAAGACCATGGATCTGCATAGCAAGGGTATTGCACTGATTTGCGTACTGATGCTGCGCGGTCCGCAAACCCTGGGTGAATTAAAGATCAACTCGCACCGCCTGTTCGATTTCGACGATCTGGACGATGTGCAATATGCAGTACAACAATTGATCGAACGCGAACCATCCATGGTCGTTGCCCTGCCCCGACAAGCCGGTCAGAAAGAAGGCCGGTATGCACACCTTTTGAGTGGGGAACCGGATATTCCCGAGCCAGCCAGGTCACCCGCATCGGTAACTTCCTCACCGGCACTTGAAACCAGGGTTACCGAACTCGAAACACAAGTGGCAGACCTGCAGGAACGTTTGCACGCCATCGAGGATGGCATGACCTCCAAAGAGGAAGATTTCGCTTAAAGCAAATACGGAATCAGGGCACGGCGTTCGGACGGGTAGTCAGCAAAAATTTCTTTATACCAACGGTGATGCGCCATTGCCCTCGGCAACAGGTTTGCCAGGGTCCAGATGGCAAAAACCCAGCCCGCCAGCGACCAGGTCGCTATAGCCCAACCCGTCCACTGGATGATTTCTCCGAGATAATTCGGACAGGACACCCATCGGTAGGCCAATCCATAGGGAATCTTATAATCACCCTTTTCACCCTTGAGTTGACTCAAACGTGCCAACTGACGATCCGATAGTTTATTGAGTGTCATACCGGAGAAGAAGACCAGTACACCGATGATAAGCTGCGGACTGCTGAGCCATAGATCGCTATACTTATCGCCCTGTGCTGCAATGGACCAGGCATTGAGGTAGGCGTTGGTGGTGTTGAAAATCAAGGCCATGACGAGTATCAGCCAGGGCATTTTTTTGTCCTTATTGAGCGTCCATGGATAGATAAAGGCGCGATGACAGTAATGAAGCTGCCATAGCAGGAACAACAATAAAGTAGTTGCATTGAAGCTGGAATAGAAAATCAGGATGCCCGCAAACACCACCACGGCGGGTGACTCCATGATGAACCAGCCCATGCGGTTATCCAGCAACGGCCCCCAACCCCGGCGGATGTGTCTGCCATAGGGTGCCTTGATAAATAGAAGCAGCAAAAAGACCGGTACCGCAAGCGCGAGTGTGCCATAGGCAACCCATTCAAAAGACTGATTCATGAATTGTTCTAAATTCAATGTATAATTTACCTTATATATATCCTATATATTAATGTTATTTATAGGTATTAAAACTCAAAACATCAGCCATGGAATCACGAAATGATCGTGGCTCATAGGATAGATTCCGGCTTGCCCGCGCATGGCTCATGACCTTGTTAGTGGACAATGTTGCAAGCGAATAACGGGTATAGAGCGGAGCCTCTCCGGTCAAACGTGCCCACCCGCTCATCAGGGGCGCAAACAAACCGGCAAACCAGGTGGGACAGGTCAACCTGGGGGCTGCGATACCGGTCAACTCTGCAATGACTGCCGCCACCTCTGACATACTGAGATAATGCCCGGAGAGGATAAAGCGATCCCCGTCAGCGCCCTTCTCAGCGGCCTCCACCGCCCCCCAGGCCACATCGCGTGCATCGACCCAGTTAAAACCACCCGCGACCAATACCGGTAAACGGCCATTTGCCATTTTAAGGATGGCCTGCCCGAACAATGACCGGTTAAAGTCGTTCGGACCCAGAACTGCAGTGGGATAAATGATTCTTGTGCCCAGGGTATTGCAGTTATTCTGCCGTACCAGCCTTTCAGCATTGGCCTTTGAATAATCATAATCAGCACCGGAACCGGCACGCTCTCCTAACAGTGGATTATCCTCGGTTACCGGCTGGTCGAATGGTTCGAGATTGAGTGCATGTATGGTGGAGAAGTAAACAAGGGTGGACACCCTTTCGGACTGACAGGCTTCCAGTACGTTTCTTGTTCCCTCAATATTAACCAATTCCAGTTGGTCGTTATCACCCGTCTTAATTGATATATACGCAGCCAGATGATAAACCTGTTCGACGCCTTTGAATGCCTTGCAAAGACTTTGCCTGTCGGCCAGGTCACCGTAAACCCGCGTCACATTCAGCCCTTCAAGTGCGTCGCTGGTTTGCCGGATTAAAACCACCACCTCGTAACCCCGTCCAAGCAACTCCCTGACCAGGTTGGCGCCTATATGACCGGAAGCACCAGTGACCGCAACTTTTTTCATCTGGTCATTGACAGTAGATTCATACTGGGATCGGGCACCTGGGAAAGAAGCAGAGCCTTATTATACAGAGACGGGTTCCAGACCAAGTTTTTGACGCTCCCGGTTCAGATGTTCAATCATTCGTGTCTGCATGGCTTCGTATTCCGGGTTCCCATTCAGTTCCAGGAAAAAAGGAAACTCGTTGCTAATTTTCGTAGATGTGATCAGACCGCGATCAATGGCCTCGGACAGGAGAGTCAAAGCCTGACCCTGCTCATCCCTCATCACATGGTATGCGGCCAGTGTCACCAGAAATCGTTGACCACGTATACCCTGGGAATGCGAATGCTGCATGGCCTTATCGAGTATTGCCATGGCCTCTTCAAATCGGTCCTGGTTACCAGTTCTACGATAGGCCAGTGCAATATCAGCCATTTCAGAGTAGCCCGCAAAGTTAGGTGGTACATCCTGCTCGAATGCAGAGAGATCGGGCCAGTGACCTTCGAGATATTCGACCAGCAAACCGGATTGGTTACTGGCATTCAAGAAGAAAAACAGCTCTCCAACGCTCCCATTTGCAGCCTTTTGCTGTGCCACCATCAGGGCTTCTTCATTGCGACCGAGGTTAAAAAGAGCCCCAACAATATACCCGGACCAATGATCATCAAATACCAGCTCATACTGATGAGTACGGTAGTTTCCCGCATTAATACCTACTTTATAGATTCTGTCATTCGGCTGCCTTTCCAACCCTTTTTGCATATGTTGCAGGCTGTCAACGACATGACCCTCCTCAAAGTCGATCCATGCCCTGGGTCCCTCAAGTTCCACGGTGCCCTCAAAAAAAGGCTCAAGCCTTTCCAGGAAAACTCTGGCTTCTTCGTTCCGGTCCATTTGTGTCATCTGGTAAACACGATTGCCTATGGCTGGTTTGTACAGCGGATCGCGTTCGGCTATAGAATCGAGCAATGCCATGCTTTCAGTCGCACGGTTCACCGCCCAGTAATTGAGTACAAGCCAGTTAGCTGCATTGACCATGCTGGGATTGATGGATAACGCTTTCTCCAATACTTCTACACCTTGAACCGGCCGCGAGGGCGGACCGTTATAATACAAACCCAGCCCGGCCCAGGCTTCGGCCAGGTTTTCATCCAGTGATAGCGCCTTGTCCAGGTAGAGCTTGGACTGTGTCTGTGCCTGCTCGTTGGGAATCTTTCCATAACTGGTATCAGCCAAAAGCAGCGTCACAATGCCACGCTGCGCGTAGGCGGGTGCGTACACCGGGTCAAGGGCAATCGCCTTATCCAGCAACTTGGCCGCCGACAACAGTGTCAATTCCTGCCGTTCATACATACGCTGCTTGGCCAACAGGTAAAGATCGTAAACCTCTGAGTCGGTACGTGTACTGCTGACCACCGGGACTTCACCATCAAGCAACGCCGCCTTCAGTTCCATTAGAATGGATGTAGCTATTTCGTCCTGAATGGCGAAAACATCAATCAACTCGCGATCATAGGTTTCCGACCAGAGATGGAAACCATCATCCACCTTGATCAACTGTGCGGTAATACGAACCTTGCCGCCGGCTTTGCGTACTGAGCCTTCCAGGATATGGCTCACGCCCAGGGTCTCACCGATTTGTCTCAGATCCTGGTTTTGGCCTTTGAAAGCAAAGGACGAGGTACGTCCGGCGACTTTCAACTCCTTCACCTTGGCCAAGGCGTTAAGAATCTCCTCAGAAATACCATCGGAGAAATACTCGTTACCGGCGTCCTCGCTCATATTGACAAAAGGTAATACGGCAATGGACTTATCGTCTTCAACAGGGGGGGCTTCGATGGTCGCCTGTTCGGAGACAGCCAGAGTCGTTGCTTCAACCAGTGCGGTGTCACGATCGGATGAAAGCACAAACTTGTCATAGGAAAAATAAGCCAGTGCCAGTGCCATGACCACAGTAATCATCAGGTTAAGCTTTTTACCGGTATGCGGGGTAATTGATTGAGAGCGGTCCACTTCGTGCTCGCGCTTGATCCCATCGGGCGTCATCTCGAAAGCCCAGGCAAAAAACAGTGCGAACGGTAAGCCGATGGCCAACATAACCAGTACCGACTTGATCGCCCATTCGGGTGTGCCGAAGCTCTCGAATACCAGTTGCAAAACCTGTGCAACCAGCCAGGCGACAATGATATAGGCGACCCCTACCCTGAATACATTTCGGCGTTTGAGTTCATTAAATAATGACAAGGCTTGGCTTCTTTGTGTCCACTATTGCTGATAAGCATAGTTGCTCAGCCGGCAAATGCCAAAACAATCATCGAAAATGACCGGTAGAGACCTTAAAGACCCGGGCTTAAATCGCAATTCATCAGCGACATGTAGTACGATTTATTGAATCAGCCAAATGGGAAGCGCCCAAGTGGCGCTCTGCAATGACATGATGAAAATTCTTTTTTACTCTTTCCTGGTTTTAGTGGCTACTTCCCCATTGTCGTACGTGGTAATGGCAGGCAGCTCAGCACCAGAACAGTCAACAGATGGCCTGGAACTGGTCGAAAAAACCCTTCATGGTCAGTTTTATTTAAACACCAGGGCTGACTGGAGCAGGTTTACAGGGGTTCAGCTTGAAAAAGCAACGGTGGAGTTCAGAAAACATTGGGCTCGCGATCAGAAATATCGCAATGGGAACCGGCCCACGGAAGAGAATATGGGGCGTATTAAATCGGACCTCTCCGAACTGCTGGACGAGATATTCAGGCAAGAACTGTCAAAAAATAATGGCTTTTTGATGAGTGACGTCAGTGGTGAAAACGTGATGCGTATTACGCCCAGAATCACTAATCTGAACATATATGCACCCGACCGGATGCGTGACCACATAGGATCTTCCTTTGCAGATTCAAAGGGAAGCATGACCCTGGAGCTGGAAATATATGATTCCGTTAGCGGCACCCCGCTCGCCCGGATGACCGACAACCGGGAAGACCCTCAAAAGGGTTACATGGAGTGGACCACAAGCGGCACCAACAGGCGGGCAGCACGATTCATGTTTATTCGATGGGCAAACAAGCTGAATGACGTGCTGATGGGGGCCGGGATTCCAATCCGGGATTAATGGTCTGACTCAAACCTCATCACAGGCAATCGCCTCCAGGAAAACGGCACCGTGCCGCTCGAGTTTTACCTGGCCAACACCATTGATTTCAAGAAACTCATCTTCATTTGTTGGCCGGTCACGGCTCATTTCGACCAGCGCGACATCACCAAAAATGACATAGGGTGGCACACCCTGCTCTGCCGCCAGCTGTTTACGTATTTCACGCAGCGTTTCAAATAAGCGCAGGTCATCTTCACTCAGATCCTCGACGGGGCCTGATTTCTTTTTCCTCTTTTTGACCTTCTCCTGCACCCGGGGCCTTGCCAACTCCAGTGTCTCCTCGGCTCGTAACAAACTCAGAGCCGCTGGTGTCAACTTGAGTACCGAAAAGGTCGCAATATCCTGGATAAGGTAACTGCGATGGATCAACTGTCGCACGATGGACATCCACTCGGCCGCGCTATATTCCATACCGATACCATAGGTTGTAAGCCGTTCGTGGTTGAACTTGCGTATGCGCTCGTTATCCGCACCGCGCAACACGTCCACGACGTGCTTCACACCAAAGCTCTGCCCTACCCGGTAAACACAGGACAATACCTTGCGAGCCGCCTCGGTGGCATCATATCGCTCTGGAGGGTCAAGGCAAATATCACAGTTACCACAGTCCGTATCCAGTTGCTCACCGAGGTAACCCAACAGGACACGTCTGCGACAGGTGAGACTCTCGGCGAACCCCACCATTGAATTCAATTTGTGTGAATCGATACGGCGCTGATTGTCGTTACCATTCTGATCGAGGTGGTAACGTGCCGTGGCCACATCCTGGGTGCCGAACAACAACAATGCCTCTGCTGCCAGACCGTCACGTCCGGCGCGACCGGTTTCCTGGTAGTAACCTTCCATGTGCCGTGGCAGATCGTAGTGCACCACAAAACGTACATTCGGTTTATCGATACCCATACCAAAGGCCACCGTTGCAACCACGATAGACACATCGTCACGTATGAACCGCTCCTGCACATCACGCCGGGTTTGCGCGGAAAGCCCTGCATGGTAAGCAGCAGCCGAATAACCCCGACCATTGAGGAACCCGGCGACCTCCTCGACCCGCTTGCGGGACAATGCATAAACAATACCGGAATTGCCGGCATGACCACCGAGAAAACGATTTAACTGACTCTGTGGCCGGTGCTTTTCCAAAACGGTGTAACGGATATTCGGCCGGTCAAAGCTCGTCGTAAAAAGCCGTGCATTATGTAGACCCAGCACATTGACAATATCATCACGGGTTTGCGGGTCGGCAGTTGCCGTCAGTGCAATGAACGGCACCTCGGGAAAGTACTGCCGCAACTCGCCCAGAGCCGCGTACTCCGGTCGAAAATCATGCCCCCACTGTGACACGCAATGGGCCTCGTCGATGGCAATCAAAGCCAGCGGGATATGTCGCAGGCTGTCGATAAAATCAGGACGCATCATACGCTCGGGTGCCACGTAAAGCAGATCCAGTTCGCCGTTGTAAAGCCTGCCCAGTACCGACCTTGCCTCTTCAGCATCGAGGTTGGAGTTGTACATGGCTGCCTTGACACCATTGGCCAGCAAGGCGTCGACCTGGTCCTTCATCAGCGATATCAAGGGTGAAATCACGATCGCCAGACCGGCACGATGCAGGGCCGGCAACTGGTAGCAAAGTGACTTTCCACCACCCGTAGGCATCAGCACAAAGGCATCACCACCATCCAGCACCTGTTCGACAATTTCCTGTTGGAAAGGCCGGAATTCGTGCAGACCAAAAACCTGGTGGAGCGTATCGTGAATGGAATTCATGGAGTGATCAAAAATCTCGAATACGGAAAGTTGCAATTGGGCAGTGGGCATCATACATGTCCCGGGCTTGTTCGACCCACCCAATTCTCATCTATTTCCATTGAATCAGGCTAAATAGATAATCCAACCAATAATATTCGCAATATGCTCTTTTTTGGGTAAGTAAATGCCTCTTTAAGCAGAGCTTGATCCTTGTCATTTATCCAAGAGCAAATCCCAAGTATGGTGGTTGTAAATCGTAAACATAGCGCCTGTGAATGGGGATAACCATGAATGTTGAACACGAATACACAAAGAAAATCCTGGATGCTTTTGCACAGGTCAGCCAGATCCCCCGGCCTTCCAAAAGAGAGGAAAAAATAGTCGCATGGTTACTGAACTGGGCCGCTGAAAACGGCTTGGAAGCACGCTCTGATGAGGCACTTAACGTTCTCATCGAGGTACCCGCAACCGCCGGCTTTGAAAACTCACAAACCCTGGTTCTGCAGGGTCATATGGACATGGTCTGCGAAAAAGCCAAAGGTTTCAGCCACGATTTCGACAATGATCCCATCGAGCTTGTATATACTGACGACGGATGGCTTACGGCCAACCAGACGACATTGGGTGCCGATAACGGCATTGCCATTGCCATGGCCATGGTCGCCGCCACCGACAATCGTGTGGAGCACCCACCACTGGAGTTGCTTTTTACCACCGACGAGGAAACCGGTCTCACCGGTGCCACTTCGCTTAAAGAAGGCTTCATCAAGGGCAAACAACTGCTCAATATCGACTCCGAGGACGAAGGCGTCTTCACCGTCGGTTGTGCCGGCGGAGAAGATGCCTGTTTACGTCTGCCATTTACCACAGATGAATGCCCTTCCGGTTACAGTGCCTTCAAACTGGTCGGCGGCGGTATGTCCGGTGGCCACTCCGGAATCGATATCATTGAGGAACGGGCCAATGCAATCAGGATACTGTTCAGATGCATTCACCAGATCTCAAAGAAGGCCGATGTACGTATCTCATCGGTCAGCGGCGGAACCGCACGCAATGCCATCCCCCGGGATGCGGAAGCTGTTTTACTGATCCCGGAAGGCGAAGCGGACACGGCAGTCGCATGCATCGAAGAGTTGGAGCGCAAACTGAAATCAGAGTACAGGAAGACAGATCCGAACCTGAGCTTTAGCCTGACTCCCGTTAGCGGCGAATTCAAAGCCACAAGCGCCGATACCACCCGTTCTGCCATTGATACCATCTTTGCCTATCCCGATGGTGTGACAGCCATGTCGAAAGATATCGTGGGCCTGGTAGAAACGTCCAACAATTTGGCCACAGTTAAAGTGGAAAACGGTCAGCTGCATATCCTCTCAAATCAGCGCAGTTCCAATATGGATAGCCTGGCCCTGCTCTGTGACCGTATTTTAGCGGTAGCCCACCTGGCAGGTGCAGAAGGCGAGACCAATGGTGGTTATCCGTCGTGGCAACCCAATATGGACTCCCAACTGCTGGCACGTTGCCAGGATGTCTACGAAAAGCGTTTTGGCAAAAAGCCCGTGGTCGAGGCGATCCATGCTGGTCTTGAGTGCGGTATTATTGGTTCCAAGTACGATGGCATGGACATGATCTCATTCGGCCCCACCATTAAGAACCCCCATTGCCCGGATGAAAAAATCGAAATCGAATCCATCGGCAAGACCTGGGATTTCATGGTGGCCTTGTTCGAGTCTTACAGGTAGGGGTTAAGCTGGCTTAACCTCATCAATTGCGCGAATCCTGGGTGACCCCTGTGTTTATAGACTCACCCAGCATTTGTGAGCATTGACTCAAAACATCAATGAGTAACCCAGAATCAGGCTGTCAACATCGGCCCCGGTTGGTTTTTGCGTCCGACCCCTGATCCAGGCGATCTTGATCCCCTGCTTGCGATTGATTGGAAAACCAAAACTGAGTGCTGTGAGCCAGTTTCCGGAAGGGTTATTCTTGGCATCACCGTTAACGGTGGCTTCACCACCCCAGCCATAAGCCGTACTGACTGAAGCCCAGAGTCCGGGACGGAAGGTATAAATAAGATGCGCCTGGCCGGCAAAAAGAGGATCAGTTTCCAGCTTGGTATCCTGCCAGAAGTTATTATTATCAGCATAAAGAAACAAAGAACCCGTCACTTCACCCGTCCACTTTCCACGAGTATGTGTCACACCCACCTGGGGGCGGATGATCCAACGGTTAGTACCCAGATTAATTAACCGGTCACTATTGTAACCACCGGTAGGCATTGTGACTGCAAGAGCTGCTCCGACAACCGTATTGCTCTTTTCACTCTTGGAAAACTCCTGGAGCGTCTCTGCAGGCCCGCCATACAACAGAACTGAAAATCGCGCCCTGGCGTCACCCGGTCCGCGTCTGCGCACACTGACATATTCACCGTCAAGCAGCCCTTCCCACCTGCCCGCCTTATATGGAAGGGTAAAATCCACGCGCGCGCTTTTTCCCATGAAAGCCAGTGTGCGGATATAAGAAACACCGACGCCATGCAATTTAAAGTCACCATCTTCAATCTTCAGCAATGGATCAAAGAAAATGTCCCCTTCAGAATAGTTGTATCCCATTCCGAAAAAATTCACACCGGTTGGAATTTGCGCCCAGCGACGTGGCTCCGTATCCTGGGCAAACGATACACTTGCCCAGCAGTAAATGAGCAAGCCAGCCATCACAAGAAGTAGTCTATTTCCACTCAATCGAGTTACTGTCATGGTCTTTTTTAGCTTTGCAGTGGCAACAAGGGAATTGAGTGAGGAATAATATAGCGATGAACCCCACGATGCCAATCAGTTCTTTCAAATCCGGCCGTTGTCGGGGCAAAAAAGCTCAATCTGAGTGATAGACCTCTATTTTGCACCCGGTTGAGTAAACGACGGCAATTCGGCGCTTCGTATATGCTCAAAGATCAGCTCTGTCTCGATATGTGAAACTTCCTGCCGGGAAGTAAACGCAGTCATCGCCAGGTCACGTAAATGGTCGGAGTCACGGGCCCAGACATGTACCAGGAAATCAATCGGACCGGCGACATGATAGAGCTGAACAACTTCTGGCAAACCGAGTGCGTGTTGCCGGAAAGCATCAACATCCGGTTTGAAGTGACGTATCAACCTGACCGCAATCATGGCTTGTATTCCCACACCCAGGCTCGCCGGTGTGATCTCAGCATGAAACCCGCTAATAACACCGCTACTTTGCAGGACACGGATTCTGACCAGGCATGTAGACGCCGCAAGGCCAACCTTTCGTGCGATCTCCTTGTTTGAAATACGAGCATTATTTTGTAATAGGGCCAAAATTTCGTAGTCGATTCGATCCAGTGTTCTTTTCATTGAGTTATTCCGCATTATATTCGTCTATATAA
>Ga0316197_10000679_pt1 | contig 23861 bp, 24 predicted proteins | sample OudBiesiAoxic_MG_FD_204939 | JGI IMG/M metagenome (GOLD analysis project Ga0316197, IMG submission 204939) | Coastal sediment microbial communities from Oude Bieten Haven, Netherlands - site A oxic | ecosystem: Environmental > Aquatic > Marine > Coastal > Sediment | place: Netherlands... | reverse complement strand
AGGAAGTGAAACGCGTATTCGTTTTGGGGATCATCGCGCGCAACGCGCAGGAGCTCGTCGATCGCCAGGTCGGCTTCGCCGGCGTGCAGAAGCTCCATGCCCTCTTCGGCTGCTTCCCAACGCTCCGACTGCGCGTCATCGACGGAGCTCTCCTCAGTCACGGTTGCCGTAGTCGATGGAGCCTGCGCGCGTGCGATCACGGGGCTGCACGCCCGAAGCCAAAGTCCCAAGGGCAAGCACGAGGAACAAGACACCTCCGATGAGAAGTGTGATGCCCATCAGCTGCCGGTTGTCGAACACCCAGTAGCAGAGGCCGGCAACCGCCAATGTCAAAACGGCAACCGCCGCGGACATGTTCAATTGCAGCCGGCGACGCTGCTGCGCGCGTTCTTGCGCTTCGCGCTTGGCCTCTTTGGCCTCCTTGGCTCGCTCCTTGCGCGCCTGGCGCCGGTCGTTCTGTTTCTTCGCCATCGCCGGAGCATACTACCGAATTGCTCGACGGGCCCGATCCGACATCGGGCCCTTGGGGACGAGCTCCAGATACTTCTCATAGGCTTGTCGAGCAGCGGGGCTATTGTCGCTCGAAAGCGCCTCCCCCAGGTAGAACCACGCTTCGGGCGGCGCGCCAGGAAGGGAAATCGATTGGCGGAAGAGGCGGCGGGCTGCATCCCGTTCACCGCGCTCGTAGTGCACACGACCCATCTGATAGATCGCGACGGCCTCGAGCCCCGGACGAGCGTCGACGCCACGGGCGAGCTGTAGAGCCCGGGTCGCATTCTTCATCGCATCGGAGTACTTCTTGGCGCGCAAAATACTCTGGCCCATCCCCACCAGGGCGGGTGCGTAGTCCGGATCGATCTCGAGCGCGCGCCGGTAGTAGCTTGCGGCCAGTGCCGAGTGCCCTTCCTGATCCAGCTTGTCGGCGCGTGTCGTGAGTTGCTGTGGGTCCATCGAGGCCAGCTCCGCTTGAACGACGGTATCGCTCGGAGGCTGCACGAGCGGCGGCGCGGCGTCCTTGCGAGACGCAGATGTGGCTGGAGCCGGGCGACGACGCGTAGGAGCGGCTTTGTGAGAAGGGACTGGCGAAGCCGCTTCGGCGCGGGCCGTCTCGCGCTTGGGCAGATCCTCCTTGGTCGGCCTGTCGAGCACCGCCAAGACAGGCGGCTCCGCAACCTCGACCGGGAGGAGCTCTTCGACCTTCTCGGCCGCAGTGACAGTCGGCGGCTCCTCGAGCTCCTCAGCCACATCCCAAGCCGCAGGTTCTTCGGCAAGGTTGGTCGTCGTGGAGGGGGCTGCGTCGCGTGGCGGCGACGCCGCTTTCCGTGGAGACGTGACAAGCACGATAGCGGCAATCAACAGCGCGAGCCCCAGCAAGACGACGATGCCGAGCAAGACCTGCCGCGGCGTCAGGGCCCCCTGGGTCTTTCGGTCCCGCCGCTCCGCGAACGCGATCAAGTCGTCCGCTGCCTCGGTTCCCATCTCGTCCATCGACAGCTCGTTCTCGATCGCCTGGACCTCTAGAGCTCGAGCCTTGGCCAAGAGGAGCTCGGCCTTGTCGTGCTCACCCCGCTCGGCCAGGAGCTCGCCCAGCCCTTGGAGTGGTCTCGGGTCTCCTGGGGCCAGCCGAGCCGCTCCCTGCAGGGCCTGCTGCGCGCGCAACGTATCGCCATCTGCCCACCATGCAGCGGAACAGAGCAGCAGGTACTCCGGGTCGTCGACCAGCTGATCATGATGATCGCTCAGCAGATCGAGTGCTGCGCGCGGCCTCCCGCTCGCGATCAGATCACGCGCGATCTCCAACGGATGGGTCTGCCCGGAGGTATCCAGGTCGTCGAGCGCATAGGCGTCGAAGCCGAAGTCAGACACGGTGCAGATCCTATCAGAGTGGCTCCCAAAGCGAGGAATTCCCGCCAAAGTCCGAGTCAGCTCGGGCCTTCTGCCCCAAAGCTTGTATACTCCGGCCCAATGTTTGTGGTTGCGTGCTCCGGTTTCCCCGTGCCTGTCAGCCGATATTGGCGGGAGTTTGAAGCGGTGGAAATTTCGGACACTGAAATTGCCATTCCAGGCGCCGGTACGGTGAGGCGCTGGATTCGCGAGGCGCCAGAAGGCTTCCTTTTCACGGTCGTCGCGCCGAGCTCGGTGAGCGAATCGGGTTTCAGGCGCACCAAAGAGAACAAGGCGACATGCGAGGAGGTGGCCGCGCTGGCGAGCGACCTCAAGGCCAAGGCAGTGATTTTTCACGCGGACGAAAAGTTCAAGCATGGCAAGGCGAACCGGGCCGCTCTTCGAGCGTTTCTAGGTTTTCTACCCTCGGACTTGCCCCCGGTGGTCTTCGACTTCGAGGCCTGGAAGCCTGCCGACATCGCCGCCGCCTGCGGTGACCGGCCCGCGGTTGCGGCGTACGACCCACTCACAGACGACCCGCCCCCGAAGTCGAAGATCATCTATCTCCGCCTTCCGGGGCCGGCTGGCCATCGGTCGCGTTACGACGAGGCGTCGATCGCCAAGATTGCCGAGCACTGCAAAAGCCTCGACCCCGAACTGGGTATCTGCGTGTTCCGCAACATCGACATGCAGACGAACGCTCACCAGCTCACCAAGAGACTCGAGTAGCCGGTGTCGGAATCGGCGCCGACGCCGACGCCGACAGTGCTAAGGCTCTCCGGCGAGGACGCGGGGGAGCGCATCGATCGCGTACTGGCTAGGCGCTGCCCGGAGTTCTCACGAAGCGCGCTACAGCGCTGGATCGAGCAAGGCCGGGTGGAGCAAGCCGGCGAGGTAGTTTCGAGGAAAACCAAGGCCATCGAGGGCGCAGAGATTCTGATTCACCCCGCCCCGCCCGAAGCAATGAGCGCCGAGCCCCAGGCAATTCCGCTGGAGGTGCTGTTCGAGGACGAGCATCTGATCATCCTCGACAAGCCTGCCGGCCTCGTGGTTCACCCTGCGCCCGGCCATCCGGACGGCACGCTCGTCAACGCCCTGCTGCATCACGGCCAGCTCCGGGGCGGCCCCGATCCCTTGCGCCCTGGAATCGTGCACCGGCTCGACAAGGACACCAGCGGGGTGATGGTGGTCGCTAAAACCGCGCAGGCGCACGAGCGGCTGGTCGAGATGTTTCAGCAGCACAGCTTGGAGCGAGCCTATCTCGCCATCGCACTAGGAAGGCCGCCCGGGTCGATCCGCTACGACACCTTCCATGGGCGACACCCGGCGAATCGAAAGAAGTTCACCTCGCGCGGCGACCGGGGCCGCAGAGCGGTCACAGATCTAGAATCAGTCGAGTTTTTGCACGGAAGTGCTTTGGTTCGTTGCCGTCTCGAGACCGGGCGCACGCATCAGATTCGGGTGCATCTCGCCGAGCACGGACACCCTGTTCTCGGCGACCCGTTGTACGGGAAATCGATCGGTGACCCCGAGCTCCGACGTGTTTCGACCGAGCTGGGGCGCCAGGCACTGCACGCGGCGGTCCTTGCTTTCGATCACCCGATCAGCGGGGAGCCCATGCGGTTCGAGACCGAACCTCCGGAGGATTTCCAGCGGGCACTGCGCTCGCTTCGACTCGACTAGGGAGCTTGGACGAAGGCTATGGCTCGGTCTCGCACTGCGAGTAGCCGTCGAGGACTTCCTGGCATTGCTGTTCGTCACATTGGAGCACTACGGAATTGCAGGTCTCGAAGAAGACGGGATTGACCAAAATCGCCCTGCAGCAGTCCTGGAGGTCGAGGCAGGCCTCGATTGCCGCATCGTCGCATTCGTTCGATGTCGATGCCGCCCACCCCGCGCGACAATACGAATCGCCTTCTTCCCGCTGCGCGATACCCGAGGCCATTTGACCCACGAGCTCACCGGAAAAGGAGAGCGTGATGCCGCTGCCCGGCGGCTCGATGAACGAGCCCTGAAAAGTCTGGGTGCCCTGATCGATGGTGATGTCACTCTGGTAGCTGAGCTCGAAGCTACAGGGCTGCCCGATCTGGTCGGTACCCCCGAGACGCACATCGATCTCGAATGATGGTCCTGTTGCTTGTCCGCCCTGCCCACCCTGTCCAGCTAGGCTGCACCCGGGCTCCGTGGTTAGCCTCAGGCCATCCCCGCTGACAGTGAAACAGACGTCGACCCCGTTGCTCTGTCCTTCCCAGAGCTGAGGTTGGGGCGGCTCCGTGCCGCCCATGCCAGCCATGCCACCCGAGCCAGCCGAGCCGCCAGCCGCACCCCCAGTGCCACCACCAGGTCCCACCTCGTCGCTGCAGCCCGGGACAAGAAGGAAAATAAGAAAAGAGAGGCAGCCGGCCGTGGCCAACCGCCCGGTATGGAGATGAGTCATCGCGATCGCTGGCCTACCACATCGGAGATTCGACGTGGGACTTGGAACGGACGAGCAGGTCGATGATGGCGCGGTCGTACAGGTTGCGACCGATGAGCTCGGGCGCGACGCGACTTTGATAAAGGTCGCGTCCTTCTTGAATTTCGTCCGCCATCACCTCGAAAAGACTATCGTTTCGAATTCCCTCGGCGATCTTGTCTTCGTTGTAGAGAGCGAGGTCACTCGAGATCGCTCGTGCCAGGCGACGCGCAGCTTCTTGGGTTTCGATCAGGGCCATCGGTCCTCCGTGTGCGAAGAGTGACGCAGCATCCCCACCTCTGTCAAAGAGCGGTCAGGTCGACTTCGATGGCGCCGATGCGAATGATCTCCATCGGGGTCCGGGTCGAGTCGATGAGGGTCGAGGGCGCACCTCCCGGAGAGATGCCGGGCACCAGCCCCGCAAGCCCCTCGGCGAGAGCTGCGGGCAGCTCCTCTGCGCTTCGGAGCGGTGGCTCGCCAGTCCGGTTGGCGCTGGTCGCGGTCAGAGGGTGGCCGAAGGCACGCACCAATTCTGCGGCGGGACTCGGCCCGGGGACTCGAACGCCGATCTTGCCATCGCGGCTGAGTCGCGGACTCAAACCGGGCTTGGCCGTTAGCAGTATCGTCAACGGGCCCGGCCAGTGCGCGCGCATGAGAGCCTGTGCCGCTGCCGAAGGAGGCTCGGCGACGCTCGTCACGGACGCGTCGTCGGGAAGGAGCAAGGCGATCGGCATGTCCGAAGGCCGCCCCTTGAGCTCGGCGACCCGCTCGACGGCCTCCTCATTTCTCGCGTCGGCCAGCAGGCCGAGCCAGGTTTCGGTCGGACAAGCGATGACGCCGCCCTGCTCCAGAACCCCGACGAGCGCGGCCAGCTGGTCCATTAGCGGCCGCGGGCCCGCCAGCCGATGTCCCGGCGGAGCTGCTTGCCTTCGAAGTCGATCTTGTCGACCGCCTCGTAGGCACGTTCGGCAGCTTCGTCGATGCTCTCGCCAACGGCGGTGACCGAGAGCACCCGTCCGCCGGAAGTGACCACCGTGTCGCCTCGAAGCGCCGTGCCCGCGTGGAAGACCGTCACATGCGGAAGCGCCGCGGCTTCGTCGAGGCCGTGAATGGGCGTCCCTTTCTCATAGCTGCCCGGATAGCCGCCCGCGGCAAGCACGACGCAGAGCGAAGCGGGCGCCTCCCATTGAAGGGTCAGCCCTCCGAAGTCTCCGCGCGCGGAGCCTTGAATGAGCGGCAGGACCGAGCCCTTCCAGCGAGTCATCAAAGTCTGACACTCGGGGTCGCCGAAGCGTGTGTTGTACTCGAGCACCAGCGGCTCGCCGTTTACGATCATCAGACCAACGAAGAGCGCGCCGCGGAAGGGGCGCCCTTCGGCGGCCATCCCGCGAAGTGTCGGCTCGATGACACGGTCGAGCACCTTCTGCTCGATTTCGGGGGTCACGACGGGCGGCGGTGAGTAAGCACCCATGCCTCCGGTATTCGGTCCCTTGTCGCCATCGAAGGCGCGCTTGTGATCTTGAGCCGGGGCCAGCGGAATGAACCGTTCACCATCGGAGACGACGTGGTAGCTCACTTCTTGGCCGACGAGGCAGTCCTCGATCAAGATGCGATTGCCGGCATCGCCAAAAGCGCGGTCGCGCATGATGAGGTCGACGCCTGCGATGGCTTCTGCGGCGTTGCTCGCCACGATGACACCCTTGCCTGCAGCCAGGCCGTCGGCCTTCACGACGAGCGGCCGGTTCGCTTCCTCGATGTAGCGCGTGGCGGCGTCGGGGTCGTCGAACACCGCAAAGCCGGCGGTCGGGATCTCGTGGCGGGCCATGAACTCCTTCGAGAAGATCTTGGAACCCTCGAGCCGGGCGGCCTCGCGATCAGGACCAAAGGCGTCGATACCATTTTCACGCAGCGCGTCGACGACTCCGGCAACGAGGGGCGCCTCGGGACCGACGACCACTAGGTCGGCAGACTCGCGCTTTGCAAGCGCAACGACCTGATCGGCGTCCGTCGGGTCGACGGGAACGGTTCGGCCGATCGCGGCGATCCCGGCGTTGCCCGGCGCGCCGATGATTTCGACTCCCGACTCCTGCGACAGGCGCCATGCAAGCGCATGTTCCCGAGCGCCCCCTCCCACGATGAGAACACGCATCGTCAGTGCCGGAAGTGGCGAACGCCGGTGAAAACCATCGCCATGTCAGCAGCATCGGCGGCCGCAATGACTTTGTCGTCGCCCTTGGATCCACCGGGATGAACGACCGCGGTGATCCCCACCTGGGCGGCGGCTTCGATGCCGTCGGGGAATGGGAAGAACGCGTCCGAGGCCATCACGGCGCCCTTTGAAAGCTCGCCGGACTTCTGCGCTGCGATGCCAACGGCGGTGACGCGTGCCATCTGACCGGCGCCAACGCCCACCGTCCGGTCGGGTTTGGCGAAGATGATGGCGTTGGATTTGACGTGTTTGCAAACACGCCAGGCGAAATCGAGGGCGCGCATCTCGTCCTCGGTTGGCTGACGCGTGGTGACGACTTTGCCCGCGCGAACCTCGCTCGGCCCGGTGGCGTCACGATCCTGGACGACCAAGCCACCGCCGACGCGCTTGAACTGCAGCGCGGCGTAGTCGGCCGGAAGCCATTCGCCGGTTGCCAGGATACGGAGGTTCTTCTTTTTTTGGAGCCTCTGGAGTGCAGCCGGAGCAAAACCCGGCGCAATGATGCACTCGATGAAGGTCTCGGCGACCGCGTTGGCGGTCGCCTCGTCGACCTCGCGATTCAAGGCGACGATTCCGCCAAAGGCGCTCTGGGCGTCGGCTTCGCGTGCGATGCGGTACGCCTCTTCGAGGGTCGCCGCCGTTGCCACGCCACAGGGGTTGGTGTGCTTCACTACGACCGCGGCAGGCCCTTCGAACTCTCGCACCGCTTCGATCGTAGCGTCGACGTCGACCAGATTGTTGAAAGAAAGCTCTTTGCCGCCTGCGCCAAGCGACTCTGCCAAGGCCAGGCTCCCGGCGGGGGCGTTGCGCTCGATGTAGAAGGCGCCTTGCTGGTGAGGGTTCTCGCCGTAGCGGACGTCGTAGGCCTTGCTGAAGCTCAGGGTGAGCGCACCGGGGAACTTGGAATCGCTGCCCCGAGAGCTGAGGTAAGCGCAGATAGCACCGTCATAGGCTGCGGTCTGGGTGAAGGCCTTGGCTGCCAAGCGCGCGCGCAGGGATGCATTCGGCCCATCGCCGGACTTCACCGCGGCGAGCACCTCGGCGTAGTCGCCGGGCTCGGTCACCACCGTGACGCGCGCCTGATTCTTTGCAGCGCTGCGCACCATCGACGGGCCGCCGATGTCGATGTTCTCGATCGTCTCTTCATGAGACGCGCCACGTGCGACCGTCTGCTCGAAGGGATAGAGGTTCACGCAAACGAGGTCGATGGGCTTGCCGCCAATCCCGCCGAGCGCGTCGCGGTCCTCGCTGCTGTCCCGCATGAGAATCCCGCCGTGGACCCGCGGGTGGAGAGTCTTCACGCGACCGTCCATGATCTCGGGAGACTGGGTGTACTCCGATACGTCGATGACCGGGACACCGCCTTCGCGAAGCGCGCGCGCTGTGCCGCCAGTGGACAGAATCTCGACGCCAGCGTCGGAAAGCCCTTTGGCGAAGTCGACGACGCCCGTCTTGTCGGAGACCGATATCAGTGCGCGTTTGATCTGTGTCATGCCCCTACCTTTGAGGGTCGGCCATACCCCGACGCCAGAAGGTCGTCAATGGAATCTGAGGGCCGCGCGGCTCAGACGTCCGGGACACCGACTTCGTCGCGCTCGTGCATTTGCGCGAGGGTCGCTTCGACCCAGGCGCAGAGCTCGCCGAGGCGAATCATTTCGCGCGCTTCGCGCATCAGCGCGCCGTAGAAATGCAAATTGTGAAGCGAGAGCAAGCGCGGGCCAAGCATCTCCTCGGCCTTGAAAAGGTGCCGCAGATAGGCCCGCGAGTACTGGGTGCAGACCGAGCAATCACAACGGGCGTCGAGGGCGCTCTCGTCGTCGCGGTGCCGGGCCTGCTTGAGATTGACCCTGCCTCCCCAGGTGAGAGCCTGGCCGTTGCGCGCGTTTCGCGTCGGAAGGACACAGTCGAACAGATCGACACCGCTGCTGAGCGCGCGAAGCAGATCGGTCGGCGTGCCGACACCCATGAGATAGCGCGGGCGATCCTCGGGCATTCGCGGAGCGATCTGATCGAGCAGCTCGTACATCTGGGCCGTGGGCTCGCCGACGGAAAATCCACCGAGGGCAACGCCGTCGAAGTCGAGGGAGGCAATGGTCTCCAGGTGAGACAGCCGCAGATCGAGCTCGGTTCCACCTTGGACGATGCCGAAACGCGCTTGGCCCTCGGCAGGCTCGGTCTGCAAACAACGCTCGGCCCAGGCGCTCGTTCGCGCCATCGCTCGTTCGACTTCGGCGCGCGGCGCACCGCCAGGAGGGCATTCGTCGAGAACCATGGCGATGTCCGAACCGAGCAGCGCCTGCACTCGCATCGCCTCTTCGGGCGTCAGCCGGTGCAGGGTGCCATCGAGGTGAGAACGAAAGGTGATGCCGTCGTCGTCGATGGTCCGATGCTTGGCAAGCGAGAACACCTGATACCCACCGCTGTCGGTGAGCAGCGCATGCGGCCAATTCATGAACCCGACGACGCCTCCCTGAGACGCTAGCAACTCTGCCCCCGGACGAAGCCAGAGATGATAGGTGTTGGCCAAGATGATGCGGGCGCCCGTCGATGCGACCTCGTCGGGTGTCAGCGCCTTGACGGTCGCCTGGGTTCCGACCGGCATGAACGCAGGGGTCTCGATGAGCGCTCGGGGTGTCTCGAGCAGCCCAGACCGCGCCTGGCCATCGTGCGTCTCGACTCGAAACGAAAACCCAGCGGTGGGAAGGCTCAAGACGCTCTCCCGCGAATCAGCATAGCATCGCCGTAGCTGTAGAATCGATATCGCCGCTCGGCGGCCTCCCGATACGCGCGGCGCGTGAGCTCGGAGCCGGCAAAGGCCATCACCAACGCGAGCAGAGTCGAACGCGGCAGATGGAAGTTCGTCACCAGATGGTCGACGACGTGAAAGCGATGAGGTGGGCGAATGAACAGCCGCGTCGTCCCGACTCCGGCAAGCGGGTTCCCCTCTGCGTCGATCGACGACTCCAGGGTCCGAACGACAGTGGTGCCTACGGCAACGATCGGCCGAGCTTCGGCACGCGCTCGGCCGATCGCCGCGACCGTAGACTCGGGGACCTCATAGGCTTCTTCGTGCATCTCGTGATCGTCTAGGGTGTCGGCCTGCACCGGTCTGAATGTGCCCGGTCCGACGTGCAGTGTCACGTAGGCCGTCCGGTGCCCAGCTGCTTCGAGCGCGCCCAGGCTGCTCTCGGTGAAGTGAAGACCGGCGGTCGGAGCGGCGACCGCGCCCTGCTTCTTCGCAAAGACTGTCTGGTAGCGGGCTCTGTCCGCCTCTGCCGCGGCTCGTCGAATGTAGGGCGGCAGGGGAATCTCACCGGCCTGCTCGATCACTGCGTCGACCTCGGTCTTCGCACCGAGCTCGACTTCCAACTGCCCATGCTCTCGCGTGCGAATCACCCTGGCTTGAAGTCGTCCCTCGCAGAGCTCGAGCTCCATCCCCTCGCGGAGGCCCTTGGAGGACCGCCCCATCGCCAGCCAACGGTCGGAGCCCTGAGCGGTCTTCCTGAGGAGAAGAAGCTCTACCTTGCCTCCTGTCGCCTTGTTGCCCAAGAGGCGCGCAGGAAAGACCTTCGTGTCGTTGAAGATGAACAGGCTGGGCGGCAGCAATCCCGGCAGTTCGGCAAACAGGTGGTCTTCGACTTGGTTCGCGGGCACGTCCAGCAGGAGCAAACGCGAGGCGTCCCGCTTCGCCAAGGGCTCCTGCGCGATCAGCTCGGCAGGGAGCTCGTAGTCGAGATCGGAAATCCGCATCTAGTTCCCGGGGGCGGTGATGAAGCGAACTCCGTAGGTCTCGTCGGGGTGGGCAACACGGCCGCTCTCGTCACGCGAGTCGGCGGACACTTCGACACAGAATTTTCCGGCTTCGGCGTTGCGCCAGGTCTTGCTCGTCTCACCCCGGCCGACGCCCTTGTCGTCATACTTGCCGCTCCGGTCGGTTCGCCGATCGACCACTCGCAGAACCAAGTCCACCTCGCCGAGGGCGCTCACTTGCGCGACCACGCTCTCGGCAGCGGCATCCAAGCAGAACGTATCCACATCACCCGCCCAGCCGATCCAAGCTCGCCGTTCGGTGCCGAGCCTCAGAGGCTCCGCGAGCTCGAGCGAATCGTTTGGCTCACGCTCGAAGGCTGCGTCATCTTCGAGAAGCCGCCACCGAACGTAGTATTCGTCGGAAACGTTCTCGGTCGGAAGCTCTCCTTCGATACGCTGTTCGCGCACGCGGATTAGATACTTGCCGGGCTCGAGCGGAACATTGGGCAAGCGCTCCCCCTGCCCCAGCCCCCCGGAGTCGGCGACGATCATGGGCTCGTCCTGGTCCGGCGTCAGTAGCTCGACGAGAACGTCCATGTTGGGAATCGCAGTGACCTCCAGCTCCGCGGCACCTCGCTCGCTCCCCAGGTGTTGAATCTGAAAAAGATCGACGTCGCTCGAGTCTTCGCTGAGGCGCTGCCCGAGATGGGCCTCCATCTCGGTGTCTTCGAGAAGGCGGGTCGCGTTCTTCACGCTGTGGTTGGGTTCCTTCTCGGACGGACCCCGGCTGGCGAGTTGCCATGCGAGCACGCCAGCTCCTGCCAGCAGCAAGACCAGCAATGACCACCAAAGTTTTCGCTTGCGCGGGAAGAGCGAGTCGAGCTTGTCGACGCGACGCGCGCCACTGCCGAAAGGCGCCTGGCCGACTCCGCTCAGTCGCCAATCTGCGGAACCGACGGTCGTCAGATACTCGACCAATTCTTCCCGGAGCTCCTCTGCGGTTTGGTAGCGAAGGTCGGGGTCTTTCTGAAGACAGCGCATGATGATCGCGTCGGCTTCAGCGGGCACCGAGAGTGGCGAGTGGCTCGACGGGAGCGAAGGTTCTTCGGACAGGTGCTTCGAAAGCACGCCAACTGGGTTGGGCGCTTCGAACGGCGGCTGACCGACCACGCATTCGTACATGATTGCGCCCATCGCATAGATGTCGCTTCGTCCGTCGAGCTCGTGCCCCTGAATCTGCTCGGGCGACATGTAGTACGGGGTTCCAACGATCGTTCCGCTGCTGGTCACCTGCTTGCCGATGTTGCCCTCGAAGAGCTTCGCGAGCCCGAAGTCCAGGACCTTCGCCGTCTCTCCTTCGCGGCCTTCGGCGACGACGATGTTCTCCGGCTTGAGATCCCGGTGCACGATGCCAGCAGCATGGGCATCCGAAACGGAGCCGGTCACCTGCGCGCAAAGGTACGCCACCCGCCCGAATGGCATCGCCCCGTCTTTCTCTAGGAGCTTGGACAAGTCCTCGCCGTCCACGTACTCCATCACGAGGTAGAGCGCGCCGGACTTGGTCCGACCGAAGTCGAACACATGAACGGTGTTCGGGTGGTTGAGGCGCGATGCGGACTCGGCTTCGCGATGGAAGCGGGCGACGTTCTCTGGGTCCTCCTGAAGCTCGCGGTGCAGCAGCTTGATCGCCATCACTTTGCTGATCTGCGTGTGCTCGACTCGATACACCGTGCCCATCGCGCCCCGCCCGATCGGCGCAACGACGCGGTAGCGCTCGGCGATGATGTCGCCGGGCTTCGGCAACGAAGACCCGAGAGGCCTCCCGCACTTCCCGCAGAATTGCGCCTCGGGCGGGTTGCTCTTGCCGCAGGCTGTACACAGCGCAGGGCTGTCTCGGGCGGTACTAGCCATTCAATGTCAGATAGCGGTAGCCAAGCCAGGCTGCCGCAAGGAGTACCAGCACCGCCAGCCCACGGAGCGCTTTCTTTCTTCTCTCTAGCACTGGAAGCGGCTCGTTTGCGCTGTCGTAACGGACTCGAGTGCGCGCGCGATGACTCGGAGCGACTGATGCGGACGCCCCACCCGCTTCGAGATTCGGCGCGACGCCGTGATCCGGCTCGCCCTGTTCGGGCGACGGCACCTCATCTACTGGAGCCATCGGCTCGAGCGGCCGCATGCCGAGCATTGTCTTCTGGGCCTTGCGACCGCGCTTTCGCACTTCTCGCGCCGATGAAATCGGGGTAGGAGGAGGCGATGGCAGGGGCGCCGGGATCGGGCGCTCAGCAGGTGGGGAGCCCGGCTGAATCCCTAGCACCGTGTGCTTGCGAACTCGCTGCTGAGAGCCCGTTCGACTCGGCCGGTCATCGGCCGACGGGTTCGGAGTCTCGTGGACCCGAATGCGCGACTGATCGAGGCGCTGAGGGCCCTCGTCGCGCCGGGCGTAACCACACTTGCCGCAGAACGCATCGTCCGACGGAACTTCAGCTCCACATTGGGGACAATCCATAACGCGCCCTTACCGTATCAGATTTCCTTCGCCACTGCGCCTAACGGGGAATCCCCATGACGTCGGTCATGTCATAAAGGCCGGCAGGTCGGCTCACCACCCAGCGCGCCGCGCGCACCGCCCCGCGGGCAAAGATCGTGCGATCGGTCGCGCGATGGGTGAGCTCGATGCGCTCGCCCTCACCCACCAGATAGAGGGTGTGCTCGCCGACGACGTCACCGCCGCGCAGGGCCATGACCCCGACCTCGTCCAGAGGCCTCGCCCCAACCTGGCCGCTTCGGCCGTGAGTCACGACGCGCTCAGGATCGAGCTGCTTGGCCTGGGCCACGACCTCACCCAGGCGCACGGCGGTACCGCTCGGCGAGTCGACCTTGTGGCGGTGATGGATTTCGAGGATCTCGGCATCGAAGTCAGGCCCGAGGAGCTCGGTCGCGCGCGCCGCTAGGAAGTACAAAGCGTTGACACCTTGGCTGTAGTTGGGTGCGAACACGATCGGCACACGCTCGGCTGCTCGCTCGAGGGCGGCCCTGGTCGAAGCGTCGAGCCCGGTCGTTCCGATCACCATGGGAATGTGCTGCCCGGCGCAGAGGGGCAAGAGCTTCGCGGTGGCCGAGGCAATGCTGAAGTCGATGACGACCTCGACGTTGCTCAGGAACTCTTCGACATCGGACGTGATGCGGACCCCGGAGGGCGCCGCTCCGGTGAGCACACCCATATCTCGACCGATCAGCTCACTGCCTTCGCGATCCATCGCGGCGACGAGACTCGCTTCGAGGTCCTCGCTCAAGACCGCAGCGATGCTTTGCCCCATGCGACCGGCTGCTCCGTGTATCGCAACTTGCGCCATGATCACGGCATCGCAGATGCGGCGACGAGCGTCAATCGACTAGCTAGGTCGACGAGCGACCCGCGCTCAGCTCGACCAGACGGTCGATGAGAAAGCCGCTCTGCTCGAGGGCTTCGTTGGTGAAGTCGCCGAAGAAAGCGCGGACTTCAGCGAAGACCTGGTCAAAGGCTTCCTGGTCGCCGTCCGCGAGAATCTGAGCCAAATCCGAGGCCGCCTCCCGAAAGATGTCGACCACCCGCCCGGAGTCGGGGTTGAGCATTTCGATGGGCCCATAGAGCTCCGGCGCCTGGGCGAAATGCCGGCCGGTTACGTAGGTCTCGAGAAGGTATGCAGGCGAGGTGAAGCGAAGCGTCTCCTCGAGCGGGGCGCCCGCGCGGCTTAGCGCCATCCCGAGCACCTGCGTCTTGAAGTGGTGCAAGACTTGCACGATCGCCATCATCGAGTCGTGCTCCGCTGGAGTCGTCTCGGTGAGGACCAGGCCGCGAGCGCTGAGCATCTGTCGAACCCAGTCGAGCCAGGCCTCGCCCCGCCCCGGACAGATCACCACGCGTTGTCCCTGGTAGGTATTGACCCCTGGGCCGAACATCGGATGAGTGCCGACCACACTGGCTTCGGTCGACTCCAGCATTGCCGCCACAGGGTCGGATTTGATCGACGTCACGTCCATGAGAAGCGCATCTTTGCGAACCAGGGGGCCGAGCGCCTCGATGACCGCGCGAGTCTCTCGAATCGGCACGCTGATGATCACCACGTCAGCGTTCGCCGCAGCGTCTGCCGGCCGAAGCTCGGTTTCGAGATCCGCACTCGAAACATCGTGCCCCAGGTCGGAGAACAGAGTGACGAGTGAACGCCCCATTCCTCCCTCGCCACCGATGATCGCGACAGACTTGGCCTCGACGTCTGGCGGGACCTCTGCCCGTAGCGCTGCCTGCCGCTCGCGGCTCATGAGCATGAGCTGGCGCCAGATCGATTCGATGCTCTCGGCGGAGAGCCCAAGCTGCTCGGCGCGAGAGCAGCGATCATCGAGAACCCGGCGTTCACGGGCCAGATCGCGGATCCGAACCCGATGCGAACGCTTGCGCGCGGCGATCTCGGCCACGATGTCCATTCGCCGTACCAGCAACTGCAGCAACTCGCGATCGAGGTCATCGAGCGCGCCCCGAAGCTCCAAAAGCGGGCCTTTGTCTGGATTCTGGTCGGTCATGGCTTGGTTTTACATCGAAGGAGAGCGTCCGCATAATGCGCGCCCGTGAAGCGACTGCAACTCCATCATTGGATCCTGATAGCCATGGGTCTAGGCGCCGCCCTGGGGCTGGGCCTCAACTGGGCCGGCGGACAGGGATTGGTCGATGCCAGCCTCGTGGGCACCGTGGCGATGGTCGGCAAGGAAATCGGCGACCTGTTCCTCCGGCTGCTGCAGATGCTTGTGGTCCCTCTCATCATCTCGTCATTGATCACCGGGATCACGGGCATGGGCGACCTGCGAACCTTGGGCTCGATCGGCGGGCGCGCGGTGGGCTTCTATCTCACGACGAGCGCTCTGGCGATCGTGACGGGGATCGCGGTGGTGAACGTCATCCGGCCGGGCGAAGGTGCCCAGCTCGCCCTTCTCGAAGAAGGCGCCGCCGCCGAGCCGCTGCAGATCGAAACACCGAGCAGCATCGGCGTCGTCCTTTGGGAGCAGCTCGAAAGCCTGATCCCGACGAACCCACTGGCCGCAGCTTCCCAGGGCGACATGCTTCCCGTCATCTTCTTCGCGCTCCTGATCGGCGTGTTCATCGGGATCGCTGAGCACCGCGAAGGCTCGAAGGACGCAAGCATCGTGCGGCGCTTCTTCTCGGGCCTCTTCGACGTGATGATGCAGATGACGCTCTTCGTCGTGAAGTTCGCGCCCATCGGTGTCTTCGGGTTCACCTTGTACGCGGCAGCAGGTAAGGGACCGGCAGCGTTTCGAGTCCTGGGCTGGTACGTGCTCACGGTCTTCATTGCGCTCTTGATTCACGCTTCCGTGACGCTGCCGATCATCTTGAAGCTCCGAACCGGCCGCTCGCCGATCGAATACGCCCGCAAGCTCATGACCGCCCTGGTGACGGCGTTCAGCACCGCATCGAGCAATGGCACCCTTCCCCTCACGATGGAAAACGTCGAGAACGCAGGGGTGCGGCCCCAAGTGGCCTCCTTCGTGCTTCCTCTCGGCGCGACCATCAACATGGACGGCACGGCGCTCTACGAAGCCGTGGCGGTCCTCTTCATCGCGCAGGTCTACGGCGTCGATTTGACGATGGCGCAGCAAGGCCTCGTCGCTCTGACCGCCCTGCTTGCCAGCATCGGCGCAGCGGGGATTCCGCACGCCGGCATGGTCATGATGGTCGTGGTCCTGAACGCTGTGGGCTTACCGACGAGCGCCGTCGCTCTGATCCTCGCGGTAGACCGCATCCTCGACATGCTCCGAACCATGGTCAATGTCTGGTCGGATTCAGTGGCCGCAGCTGTCGTGGATGCGAAGGAATGACCTGGTAGCTACGGGGCCCTACCCAGCCCTCCCCGAGTTCGGTACTCTTTACTCTGGGTGTCATCTTGACGAACGAACCTACGACGAGGCAGGGCTGGGGGGCGATTCGTGGGCCATTGTTGCTGACGCTTGGCATCAGCGTCGCTCTGATACTGCGTGTCGCCTTGGTTTGGTCGGAGCTGCCTGAGAACATGGCCTCCCATTTCGGCGCCGGAGGCAGACCGAACGACTACATGTCAAAGGTGCCGTTCTTCTGGTTCTTGGCAGTCTCGGCGGGCGGGAGCATCGCGCTCGTGTTTGCCGCCGCTACGACGCTCAAACGGCTCCCTGCGCGCTGGATCAGCATTCCCAATCGCGACTACTGGCTCGCAACGGACGAGCGACGTGAAGTTGCGATGAATCGGATCGCTGCCCCGATGGCTTGGATCGGGCTACTGACCGCCGCCCTCTTGGCAGTTGCCGTGGAATTCACCATCAAGGCAAACCTCCAGGGGACCAACTTTGCAAACGACGTGTTCATCGTGATGATGGTCGGCTACCTGCTCTTGGTCACCGCGATCACCATCTGGATGATCCGAGACCTAGCCCGGCTCGCAAACCCCAGTGACGAAACCTGAGCTCAGCGCTGACGCTGACGCTCACACTGACACTGACACTGTCACTGTCCCGGCCCCTCCCGCCCCGAAGTCCCCTCGGCCAGCCGCTTCGGGAGCCACGGTCCATCGTAGATCAACGCCGTGTAGATCTGCACCAAGTTGGCGCCGGCCTCGAGCCGTTCTCGGGCCTGTTCCGGAGTTTCGATTCCACCGACGGAAATCAGGACCATTTCCTCGCCCACTCTGGCCCGCAGTCGCTGGAGCACTTCCATCGAGCGTTCTGCGACCGGTGGACCGCTCAATCCGCCGGCGCCGCAGTGTTCGACCTCGTCCGCCGAGCTTGCGAGGCCGTCTCGGGAAATTGTCGTGTTGCTAGCGATGATGCCGTCGAGACCTAGTTCGATGCAGAGATCGGCCACCGCATCGACGTCCTCGTCGGCCAAGTCGGGGGCAATTTTGACCAGCAATGGGACTCGCCGAGCCGGAGATACTTCATTAAGTGCTTCACGAACTGCGCAGAGCAGCGGGCGCAGCTTCTCGGTGGCCTGGAGGTTTCGTAGGCCCGGGGTGTTGGGCGAGCTCACATTCACTACGACGTAGTCGGCGTACGGACCGACTCTCTTGGCGCTCGCAACATAGTCGCCGATCGCTTGCTCTTCGGGGACGACCTTCGTCTTACCGATGTTGACGCCGACGATCGTCCGGTGCGGTCGGCGCAAGCGAGCCACAGCGTCTGCCGAGCCGCGATTGTTGAAACCCATGCGGTTGATCAGAGCGCGGTCCTTCGTGAGCCGGAACAGGCGTGGCGTCGGGTTACCAGACTGGGCCTGCCCCGTTAGCGTTCCCACCTCGATGAAGCCGAAGCCCATGGCACCGAGGGCCTCGTAACCAATAGCGTCTTTGTCGAAACCTGCAGCCAAGCCGATCGGGTTCGGGAAGTCGAGTCCGAGCGCGCGAACACGCGTGGCATCGTCGTTCTGGTGAAACACATGTCGCATCAGCCTGAGCACGCCGGGAATGGAGGCGAGCAATCGCAGACCGCCAAACGCCAAATGATGAGCGACCTCTGCGGGCAGCAGATACAGCAGCGGGCGAATCAGCTTTTTGTACACTGTCCCCTCAACGCGCGAGAGCCGACCATCTCGCGTCGTCCTCGAGGCGCTGATCGATGCGCACGTCGAACGCCTCTTCAATGGGGCCCAGAATCCCGGGGTCGGCGGCATGAACCTCGCGCAGCGCGTCTCTGCACTGTGCAACCGCAGTGGCACTCATCCGTCCGAGCGGAGGGCGCCTCACCGAGGAGATCATCCCGAGCCCCGCCATCATGGTCTTGAGCGGCACCGGATTTCGGAACTTGTCGCTGACCTCGAAGCTCTGCCCGTTCGGCAAGGTTCGCACCGACGTCACCGTGCAGGTCACCAGCCGGAGCACGGGTGCGAGCGCCTTGGCAAGCCGGTCGGTCTCTTCGTTGTCCCCGGCCACTTGCGCGCGCACCATGGAAGCGATAGCGCCCGGCGCGATGTTCGAAAACACGCTGATGACGCCGCAGCCGCGAATCTCTTCGTCGCGCATCATCGTGAGCGTGAGGTCGTCATCGCCAGAGAGAATGCTCAGGGCAGGCCCTGCGAGCTGACGGTCCAAGCGCATGCGATCGAGGTCGCCCGTGGCCTGCTTGACGGCGGGCACTCGCTTTGGGTCGTTGAGATGCAAGATCGCGAGGTCGGCCGCGGAAAGCGCGCAGCCGCTCCGTCCCGGAATCACATAGGGAACGATCGCGATGTCGGAAACGCTCTCGAGGATTCGCTCGTAATACTCCGCGCGCAGCTCGAGGCTCGAAGGGCCGTTGTAGTAGCAGTCCACGAGTAGCACAGCGGTGGCACCGGCTTCCTTCGCCTGAGTGGTGGCGCGAATTGCTTCTTGGGTATTGTTGCTGCCGGTGCCCGCCAAGACACCCACGCGCCCATCGACGGTACGCACGGCACCCTCGACGACTGCATCGTGATCCCGCCAGGAAAGGGTCGGCGATTCGCCGGTCGTGCCGCAGGGAAGAACGCCATCGACGCCCTCTTGCACCTGGAAATCGATGAGTCGACGCAACGAGTCGTAGTCGACCTGGTTGTCCGTCGAAAACGGAGTGACCAGGGCGGTCCACACGCCATGAGGTCGGAAGGTCCCACTCATGGCGGGACCTTAGCGTTTTTCGTCGCAAAGGAAAGCGGGATTGTGCTTGACCAAAATCCGAAAAAAGCCCACCAACGCGACAAATGGCAGCGGTGGCAGCAGCTCTGGTCCTAGGTGCATTCCTGATCGCGTATCGATTCTACGCGCGATTCCTCGGCGAGCGCATCTACCAGGACCAGGAGGACTTCGTCACACCGGCGCACGAGCTCGACGACGGCGTCGACTTCGTGCCCACGCAGCGAGCGGTGCTCTTCGGGCACCACTTCACCTCGATTGCAGGAGCTGCCCCGATCATCGGCCCCTGTGTGGCCGCGTACTGGGGCTGGGGCCCTGCGCTCGTCTGGGTCGTCCTCGGCACCATCTTCATGGGTGCCGCGCACGACTTCGGCGCCCTGGTCGCCAGCATTCGTGAAAAGGGCCACTCGATCGCAGACATCACCGCGAAGACGATCAGCCCCAGAGCCCGAATTCTGTTCATGTGCTTCGTGCTCGTGCTGATTTGGCTCGTCCTCGCCGTCTTTGCGATGGCAATCGCGGGGCTTTTCGTCAGTCAGCCCACCAGCGTCATCCCGATCAACATTCAGATCGTTGTCGCGGTCGTGATCGGTTGGCTGGTCTACAAGCGACAAGTGAAAATCCTCTGGCCATCCCTGATCGCGCTTGCTGTCCTCTACTTCTTCGTCTGGGTCGGAACCGAGGTTCCTGTCGACTTCGTCGCAATGGGCTTCGACCAGCACAAAGTAACCACGGGCTGGATCTTCTTTCTTCTCGTGTATTCGGCGATTGCCAGTCTGTTGCCGGTCTGGCTGCTGCTGCAACCCCGCGACTACATCAACAGCCATCAGCTCTTCGTCGGACTTGGGCTCTTGTACCTCGGCGTTCTAGTCGCTCACCCCAATTTCGACGCCCCAGCGTATCGATCGCCAGAAGCGGGCGCGCCCTCGATCTTCCCGATCCTGTTCGTCACGATCGCCTGCGGCGCGATCAGCGGCTTCCACGGCCTCGTCTCCTCAGGAACGACCTCAAAGCAGATCGACCGCATGTCGGACGCGCGCATCATCGGATACGGCGCAATGCTCGGTGAAGGCTCCCTCGCGCTCGCCTCGACCCTAGCCGCAGTGGCCGGCATCGGCCTGGTCGGCGCATGCACCTTGCCCGGTCAAGGCCTCGTCGACGACCTGAGCTGGGCCGTCTACTACGACAGTTGGGCGCACGCCGGCGGCAACAAGGCTGCAGCCTTCGTGCTCGGCGGCGGCGCGTTTCTCGAAGCGGTGGGCTTGTCTTCAGAGCTGGCGCGGACCCTGATGGCTGTCTTGGTGATCGCGTTTGCGGCCACATCGCTCGATACCGCCACGCGTATCCAGCGCTTCATCCTCAGCGAGCTGGGCGAGGCGCTTCGAATCAAGTCACTGACCAACCCCTATATCGCGACCGTGATCGCCGTCGTGCCAGCGATGTACCTGGCGCTCGCGGAGACCCCGGATCCGTCCACAGGACAAGCCAAGGCGGTCGGATGGGTGCTCTGGCCGATCTTCGGCGCAAGCAACCAGCTACTGGCGGCGCTGACCTTGATGACTTTGTCGCTGTATTTCTTTGCGCGAAAGCGACCGGTCTGGCCGCTGGTCATCCCAATGCTCTTGGTCATGCCGGTCGCAGCCCTGGCCTTGATCAGCAAGCTTCAGCAGTTCCTCGCAGAAGAGAACGCCCCGCTCACCGCGCTGGCAGCGCTCCTACTCGGCTTGCTGATCTGGATGATCGTCGAGGGATTGCTCGCGGTGCAAAGGTTGAGACGTGCCTAAGAAGGCTCCGGAAGAATCTGGTTTTAGCAAGAGTGTGCCAGTGGTGTTCGCGGCATCCTCGTGTCGCAGCGCGTCGGGCCCCGGTTGCGCCTACTTCTTCTTCAGCATCCGATAGAGCCACAACACCGCCACAGCGCCGGCGATCGCAATCCCGAAGCTCCGGACGTTGAAGCCGGTTACATCGCCGAAACCGAGCTGGGTTCCGACGAAACCGCCAACCATGGCGCCCGCGACACCGAGCAAGGTCGTCTTGATGAATCCGCCCCCGTCGTCACCGGGCATGACGAACTTGGCGAGGATGCCCGCAAGCAAGCCGAACACGATCCACGAAATAATTCCCATCGGAACCCTCCTGGGGGAGAGTGTTGGGGATGAGCAGTGGCAGCGCCAGTGGCAGCGTCAGCGTCAGCGTCAGCGTCAGCGGAGCATGAAGTAGATCACGACGCCGGTTACAGAGACGTATAGCCAAATCGGCAAGGTCCAGCGCGCGAGCCGTTTGTGAGCCGAGAAACGCTCCCTCGCCGCCAAGAAGAATGTCGTCAAGATCATGGGCAGCATCGCAATCGAAAGAAGCACGTGGCTGATTAGAATCGCGAAATAGACGATGCGCATCGTGCCTTCACCCTGGTACTGCGTGTCACCGTGGGCGTAGTGGTAGAGGATGTAACCCACTAAGAAAACCGCCGAGGCGGCGAACGCCGAAACCATCAAGCGCTTGTGGATCTCACGCCGGCCGCTGCGGATCGCCATGAACCCGGCGACGAGCAGCGTAGCCGAGGTCGCGTTGAGCGCTGCGTTCACGCCCGGCATGAAGCTCAGGTCCGCGTTGACGCCGCCGCCTTCCCGAAGAAGAAGTAGCCAACCCAGAAATCCGACCGCCGCGGTCGAAACCAGGGCGTTGAAGATCCAGAAGCTCCGGTCGCTTTGGGCAGCCATCGGGCGAGCCTAGGCTCAACCTCGAAGCTCGGCCAGGGCCTGGTCTACGGCGTCGAGGACCTGAGGAACCTCTCCATGAGCGTTCGGCCAGTGGGGCGCAAAGCGCATCAGGCCATCCGGGGTGTTGCACACTACGCCGCGATCGCGGAGCGCGGCGGCAAGCTTCGACAGGCGGACATCACTCGGGACGGCCAGGCTGAGCAGCGTGGAGCGAAGGGCGGGCGCCTGCGCACGCTGACTGCGAAACCCTCGGTCGACGAGGCCCGCTTCGAGCGCTTCGAGGTACGCGTCGACGTGTGCATGAATGGCGGGCACCCCCAGCTGGCCAAGCAGCTCGAGCGAGGCGCCGAGTGCGGCAAGTCCGATCACGTTGCTCGTCCCGAGCTCGAACGCCGGAGCGCCCCGCTTGAGCGGATTGTCGTAGCGAAGCTGTGGCTCGTCGCTGGTCAAGAAGGCAACCGGATCCTCGTGGCCCAGCCAACCCGCAAGCCGTGGCTTCATCGTCGCCGCGCAGCGCTCGGCGACGTACAACAAGCCGGTGCCCTCGGCGCCCATGAGGTGCTTGTGACTGCCCGAGCTGAGGTAGTCGATGCCCCATGACACATCGACTGGGGTCGCCCCGAGCGCTTGAATTGCGTCGACGAAAATCTCGGCGTCGTACTCGTGACAAAGCGAGGCCATTTCGGCCAACGGCATCCGTAGCCCTGTCTTGTACTGCACCGCGCTCACCGCTACGAGGCGGACCCCTTGTTTCAGAACGCCTTCGAGCGCAGCCAGACCCTCGTCGACAGAGCGGCGAAAGGGGTCGAGCGACAACCAGCGAAGGTCCAAGCGAAACTCCTCGGCAGCCTGCTGCCAGGGGGTCACGTTTGCCGGGAACTCGCCATCGAACAGGATGACTCGCTCGCCCCTGCGCCAAGGCAGACCGAAGGCCACGTCGATGACACCCTGCGTAGTGTTCGCCACGATGGCAATCTCAGTCGGAGCAGCAGAGATGAGCCCGGCGAGATCCTCGCGGACCTGCCGGAGCCTGGGCGCCCAGCGGACGAAGCCCGCCATTCCGCCGCGGGAGTAGTCCTCGGTCAGTTCTCGAATCCGCTCGCAAACCGGAGCGGAGAGGGGCGAAATCGCCGCATGAGCGAGATATGCGGCCCCTTCCAAGTTGGGAAACAGCGCCCGGTCGCCGAGCTTGGGGGGACTGGACTTGCCGATGTTACCCTTTGAAAACACTTCAACTCTCAGCCGAAGATCCCAGCGCCAGGATGACGTCGCCCCGGACCACATCATCGCCTTCGTTGGGCACGATCCGCTCCACTTTCGCTTCGTCGGGTAGAGCGTCGCCCTGGTACACCAGGCGGTTGAAGGTCTTCATCACCTCGAGCAGGCCTACCGTCTGGCCGCGCTGCACGATGTCACCTACCGAAATGAACGGAGGCTCGGTAGGCGACGGCCGGCTGTAGAAGCGGCCACTCATGGGCGCGGTGAACGCCAACGCGCCTCCCTGCTCGTCCGCCACCGATGAGCCCAGCTCGGCTACGCTTGCCATCGAGGCGGTCGAAACGGTGAGCAAGGCATCGCCGTACTGAACAGGAACGCGTGACCGAGCGCCACCAAACCGGCCGGTCACTCGACCCGCAACACCGGCCGGAACGGTGAGCTCACGCAGCACACCAAGCACCTCGATCGTACCGATCGACTGCCCTGGCGACACGATCTCCCCCAGGGCAACCTTGGCCGTGAACACCCCAACTCTCGGTGACAGAAGGTCGCTGGCCCCTGAGTGCGAAGCGCGCGCGCGCAGAACGTAACCTTCCCCGCTCATGCGCGCCCTCCGTTCATCAAGACGTCGAGGTCGTGCATGGTCCAAATGCGTGGATTCTTGACGCGGCGGTAGCCGACACCCTGGTAGCTCATCTCGACCAAGACCTTCAGCCAATCGCGGAGCTCGTCGAGGCGCACGATCTCGTCAGTGTCCATTTGTCGGGCGGCGACATAAGGATCCATATCTGCTTCGATCCGCGCTTCGACCTCCGCCATGCGCTTCTCGAGCTTCGCGCGCTCATCCGGGTCGGTCGTGACGATCTCGAAGTTGTCGTCGAGCTTACTGTTGTACGACGCGATCGCCAGTGTCCGGCCTTCCATTACGCTCAGTCGCGAAATCGGGGTGGAGAGCTGCACGACGGGGT
>Ga0316197_10000678_pt1 | contig 23866 bp, 19 predicted proteins | sample OudBiesiAoxic_MG_FD_204939 | JGI IMG/M metagenome (GOLD analysis project Ga0316197, IMG submission 204939) | Coastal sediment microbial communities from Oude Bieten Haven, Netherlands - site A oxic | ecosystem: Environmental > Aquatic > Marine > Coastal > Sediment | place: Netherlands... | reverse complement strand
GCAAACAGGAGCGTTGTTGACGCTCATGATCGTCGATACCGCACCGTCGCCAGCGGCGATCTCCATGAGCGCGAGCGCATAGGACACATAGTCGAGTCCAGCGCCGTCATATTCCTCGGGCACGGTCATTCCCATGAACCCGAGCTCTCCCATCTCTCGCAGCACGCCGGGATCCACCGCCCGGGCGGCTTCCCACTTGCGGCTGTTCGGAGCCAAGCGCTGCTCGGCAAAGCGTGCCGCCGAGTCGCGGATCATCTCTTGCTGCTCGGTTAGGATCATCGGGTACTCGGAATAGAACGTCGGCCGCCGTGGCGCCAGCGCTCAAAGGCTGTCGTAGTATTGGCGCGCCTCGACTGCGGTTCGGCGAAGGCCTTCTTCGGTGTCCACGAGCGGAGAGTAGCCGAGGTCTCGCTTGGCGCGGTCGATCGAGAAGTAGTGGTCGATGTCGCAGAGCTTGACGTTCGCGACGGTGAACAGCGGTTTGGGTGCGCCGAGGATCTGGTAGACGCGCTCCGAGACCGCGCCCACGGTGCGCGCGACGGGGTCCGGTACTCGAATCAAAGGCACACGAAGGCCCATGTTCTTCGCCAGCTCGATGCTGAACTGGCCCGCGTTGATCGGCGTCTCGTCGCTCAGGAAGTACGCCTGGCCGCACACGGGCGAGCCTTCGACGAGACGCTCGGCCGCGCGGATCTCCCCATCGACCAGGTTGTCGATGTAGACGTAGTCGAGCCTCGCGCTACCATCCCCGAACACCACGAGGGGAATCCCCAGCTTCAGCGCGCGTACCAATCTGCCGTAGGTGAATCGCTCGCCAGGCCCGTAGATGCCGCCGGGGCGAATCGCACAGGTCATCATTCCGTGCGCTCCATTGGCGGCGAGGACCGCACGCTCGCCCGCGACCTTGGTCGCCGTATAGAGGTCGAGCGACGTGCTGTAGGGCGCGGTCTCGTCGCGACCGGCAGCATTCATGCAGAACGACGCGACAATCGAGCTCGTGTGCACGAACCGAGTCACACCCATGCTTTGCGCGACCCGGAGCACGTTCTTCGTCCCGCCCACGTTGACCGATTCGATGTCTCGCGCGATCGAGCGCCGGGCGTGCGTGAGCGCGTCGATGACGGCCGCGGTGTGAAACACCGTGTCCACACCCTCGCAGGCAGCGCGCACATCCGCGTGGCTTCGAACGTCGCCTCGAAACCAGCGCACGCCTTGTTGGGGAGCCAAGGCGGGGGAGCGGTCGAGAATGTGGACCGGGCAGCCTTTTTCGCGCAGCGCGGCGACGAGGTTTCGGCCCAAGTAGCCTCCGCCGCCCGTTACGAGGCACCGTTTCCCGTCGAGTTTCGAGGGCTCCATCGCGTGGCCCTCATAGCACCGAGGCTCGATCAGCGCAGCACTGGCGCGAGGCGAGCCGCCGTGGCCTCGGCGGCGACCCGTTGACCGGCCTCGTTCCAATGCGGATCAGGTGTGGGGAAGTAGAGCTCATTCGGCTCGCCGGTTGCGGCGAACACATCGAACAGGTTGATGAAGTCCACGCCGGCCGTTTCGCAGATCTCGGCGGCCCACCGGTCGAGCCGGCGCCGGTCGTACCCCTCGATCCCCGCGAGCGCTCGATGATGGTTTGGCAGGTTGGTCGTCAGATCCCGCGAGGTGGGCTGAATGACTACGAGGAATGTGACGCCGTGCTCCGCGGCGACAGCCGCGGCTTCCTCGACCACGGCGGTAAGGAGGGCCCGCTTGGTTTGCGCCGATTCGCCCTCCGGTTCGAACGCGATGTCCGCTTCGTAGTGGTCCGAGAACATCGAGTACTTGCGGGGCGCATCGTTCGCGTAAACGGCGAACTCGCGGGCGTGCTGTCGAAGTCGCTTCTCCCGGAAGCCTTCGGGATCGTGTTCGAGCTCTGGGTGTGGCTGCGCCGATCGTGCGCGCCCCCGAAAGAACGCTTCCGCAAAGAGGTTGATCATCAAGTTCTGCAGCAGAGGTCCGCTTGGTCTGCTCCATGCGCTCTTCGGCATCCGGGCATCTGGTGTCACCGGGTGCCGAGTGCGAATTAGATTCCCGTCCGGGTCGAGCGCGAACAAGCGATTGCGGACGATGTCACCGAAGTCGTTCTCCGTGAACAGGTGAAACACTACGGCGTCGGGCTCGTATCGCTCGATATCGTCTTCCAAGCGGAGGAGGTTCTGGTCGGGCCCGTACCCGACGACGCCCGCGTTGAGGACCTCGATGTCGTCGCCGCTGCGTTCGCCGAGCAAAGCCTCGAGCTGTCCAGTGAACGTTTCGGCCTGTACCGAGAATCGGGCTTGTACGTTCGAGTCGCCATAGACGATGACCCGCTTCGAAGGGGAATCTCGCAGCTCCGGCCCGCGAAAGCCTTGCTCGTTGGTGTGCCAGCGGATGATGCGAGGTCCGCCATCGACCGACCGCAGGTACGCCTTGGACGAGCTCGGTGTGAGGGCCGCGATGCGCGCCTCGTCAAAATGGAAGGCCGGCGAGCCCATGTAGAGCCGGAGGCCGACTTCGAGCAGAGCGATCAACGCGACTGCGATGAGCATCATGATCGCGCCGTCACGCAGCCAGCGAAGGACCCTACGGAGCATCACGCACCTCGAGAGCGGTGAACGTATCGCACGCTCTCGTGGCGCGCTTGCGAGGCGCGCGAGTGGCGGTCTCGGGTTTTGGGCGGACGATCCGAAAAAGCGGACCTTCCGGCTCTAGCACGAAGAAGTGCGCGAGCAGCGGCACATCGTCGTACGCGTAGAGCGGGGACCCGGATTCCACGTCGCGTGCGAGCGTCCGGAGGTCGGGCGAAATGCGATGGCGCACGTCGTTGCGCTCGCCGCGGAGAAGCTGCGCGTACATGCCAAAGACCGCGTAGTATTTCCACTCAGGCGGCGTCGCGAAATTCACGATCACGGCATCGGGGGGAAGCGTCTCCGCGACGGAGCGGAGGTAGGGTTCGGTCTCGTCGAACTGGCTCATGTCCGCAGCTGCGTGGTTGGCCAAGCCGAGGTAGAGGGGAAGCGCGAAGAGAACGACGGCAGAGGCTCCGGCGGCATGTCGACCGAGGTTCGAGGGCACGACGTGGGTCACCCACGCGATGAGAGACTGCGCCCCCGCACCGACCAAACAGCAGAGAATCATCGTGGTCGGAAGGAGAAACACTTCGACGTCGTGCGCCTGATATCGAAAGAAGACTGCGACGTTGCCGACGACCATCAAGGCGAGCCCGATCCCCAGACGCGGCCGCGCGCGTGCGAGCCATACGGCTCCGGCCACCGCCAGCGCGAGGCCAGCCCAGGTCAGTTGCTCCACCAGGCGCAGGCCGAGGAGGCTGGCCCTGTCGAGCGACCCCAGGCCCTCGGCGAACCAGCGCTTGTAGGGGCCGCCGCTCAGGTACCAAGCGAACTGATCGAGTGTAGATGGATCGCAGATGTTGAGCGCGGGATCTTGCGATGCTCGGAGCGGGATGTAGACAAACACGAGGCTCCCGAGGAGCGCAGCGATCGCCGCGACGGCCATCCGCTTGTGGCACCTACCGTTCAGCCAAACCAGCCACGCGAAACCGAGGCCCAAGGTCGCGATGGAGAGATGAAGCCCCAGCGAGAGTCCGGCGATGAATGCGGCTAGGAAGGTGAGGGTGCGCCGCCTCTCGCGGATTCCGCGAAGCAGTAGATACGAAACGAGCGCTGCGGCCGCGAGGGCTGGACAGTAGACTTCTGCTACCACCGCGTTGCCCCAGAACACGCTTCCTGTCCCGAGCATGGCGGCGCCGATCGCCGCTGGTCCGCGATCCAAGCCGAGCTCGCGTCCCAGCAAGAACACGAACGCGACTGCTGTGGCGGCAAAGGCCGCGCTCATCGCGTTGACCGCGATCGCGGGCTCGACCGGAAGCCAGGTGAACAGGTGAGCCAGCCAGGTGTAGAGGGGGTAGCCCGGGGGATGCGTGATCCCGAGCGTGGCCCCGGCGGTCACGAGCTCCGCGCTGTCGTACCAGAACACCGTCGGGCAAAGGGTTGCGAGGTAGAGCCAAAAGAACGCGGTTCCGAGCCCTATGGCGCCCGCCAAGTCCCAGTTCGTCGCGTTGGGCCGATCGGGCATGAGCCCGGCATTCTAGCGGTAGGAGCGAACCGGGCGACTAACAGCCGGGCGCTGGGTGTGAACAAGCTCACAAAACGGTCGCCCGAAATGCGTTTATCCCAACAATTCTGGCGAACTCGACGAGGTCGGCGTTGACGGGCGCACCCCTATTGAGGGTAGACTGGCTGCTCTGCTGCCCGCAGTGTTGCCCAGTGGTTGAGCGACTCAATCCGCCTGGCTTCGTACCGAGGAAAACGATGACCCATTGGAGCTTGTCTAAAGCGTTTGCTTGTTCCCTTGCCCTTGCCCTGACCGGCATCGGTTGCACCACCGGGGGTGACTCCGACGGCGGCGTCGAGTGCCTGACGGCGCTTCGCCTGAATCTGGAAATCGCCGACGGAACGACCATCGATGAGGTCGAGTACGAGATCACCGGGAACGGGATGATGCCCATGGGTGGCACCATCAACACGAGCGCGCCTGGCTCCACAGCGTCCGTCGAGCAGTTCGGCATCTCGCCCGGACAAGACTACCTCGTCACGATGGTCGCCACCTCCACCGATGGCTCGACCATGTGCGGTGGCGCGGCGACCTTCGACGTGGGCGTCGGCGTGAGCACCGAGGTCGATGTATTGTTGAACTGCAAGGGCACGGAGCGCTTCGGTGGCGTTCGCGTGAACGGCAAGCTCAACGTCTGCGCCGTGCTCGACAAAGTCGTCGTCGCGCCATTGCAGACAGCAAGCGGATACGCGCTCGACGTGCGTGCACTCGGAAGCGATGAAGAAGGCGACGAGGTCGCGTACAGCTGGACCGCGACCGGGGGCGCGTTCGACAACCCGGACGCAGAGCAGACCGTCTTCATCTGCGGTGAGGCGTCTGAAGAAGAGCTTACGATCGAAGTCTCCGATGACGGCTTCGAGTACTGCATCGACTCGTGGACCGTGCCGGTCAACTGCGTTGACGACGACGGCGCCGGTGGCAGCGGTGGTGCCGGCGGTACGGCTGGCGGCGGCGGCACTGGTGGCACGGCTGGCGGCGGTGGAAACGGCACTGGTGGTACGGCTGGCGGTGGCGGCACTGGTGGTACGGCTGGCGGCGGCGGCACTGGTGGTACGGCTGGCGGCGGCGGCAACGGCGCCGGTGGCACGGCTGGTGGCGGCGGCAGTGGCTCTGGCGGCAGCGGCGCCGGCGGCAACGCTGGTGCAGCGGGCGGCGGCGGTAGTGGCATTCCTCCCGAGTGCCTCGTCTCACTCACGGTCGAGTAGCGGGCCGCTTCGCGAGCCATTCGGACTGAGACGCCGGCCCTGGGCGTGGCCGCCGTTGGGCTGGAATTCGCGCAATGGCTCGACCCTAGGCAGACTGCGCCGATGACTCGAATCACCTCACTTCGCTTACTGGCGGCGGCGTTGCTGTTCGCTGCGTCCCCGGTTCACGCCGCAGGGGAGGCCGACGTTCACACGACCCAGATCCTCGAGGAGGGTTCGGCGATCTCTTGGGGTCATGCGGTCGGCATGATCGAGAAGCCCCTGGAGGACGTCCTGCCGGTCGTCCTCGACTACGCCAACTACGTCCACTTCATGCCCAACTTCACCAAGTCCAAGGTGCTTGCCCAGCGCGGGACCCGCGCGATGGTCTACATGGAGGTGAGCGTGGCCTCGGGCACCTTCACGCTTTGGGGCCAGCTCAAGCTCGGGGAGGGAGCCCCGGACGGCGAAACCCGGGTGATCGAGGCGCGCCTTCTCGACGGCAACATGGACGCGTTCAGCGCGACGTGGCGGCTCACGCCAGCCGACGGTGGCGAACGTACCGAGGTCGACTTCAAGCTCTACGTCGACCCAGACATGCCGCTCCCGTCCTCGGTGTTCAGTCGCGAGAACGAACGGGCCGCAGGGAACACGGTCCGCGCCCTGCGCATACGGGTCATCGAGACCGCCGAGCGATCGTAGCGGTTACTGGATCGCGATTGAGTTCGGGTTGTCGCAGGTGAAGCTCGAGCTCACCTCTTCCCCGTTTACGTACACGATTCGTTCGTACGGATCGTTGATCGCGTCGCTCTCTGGCCCGGCGTTCGCGCGGTTCAAGGTGTACACGACGCGGAGCTCGTCGCAGTTGGAGGCGCAGAGCTCGAGGTCCACGTAGTACCGGCCCGTCGTCTGGATCGGGATCCCGAAGGTCATCAACTGGTCGCCGGTCGCTGTGTTCTGCATCGCCGTGTCGCTCATGCCCTGCGGGCGGTCGCGAAGCCGCCACGCGTCCATCAAGGTCGCCTTCACCAAACGCGTATCGGCGTCGATGTACATCGTGAACTGGACGGTGGTCCCTGGAGCCGACTGCCGAACCTCGAATTCCGGAAAGCTGTGAACGCTGTTGTCGGGAAGGACTCCGACCACGATGTCGGGCTGGCCAGGGATATCCGCCACGAGGCACCCCGGCGGGATGGGCGTGCCGCCCGTTCCACCGGCGCCGCCGGCACCGCTGCCCGATTCGCTGCCGCAGGCGGCGAGCACAAAGAGTAGGCAAGCCGCGGCGAATGCGATAGGCCGAGGGCTTCGGCCAGTTAGGCTAGTGTAAGTCATGAAACTACCTCGTTAGTTAGGTCTCGTAGGATAACCGAGACCCGGATCTACTCAACCCCCGACATGCCCCACTCGCGAACCACCTCGATTCTTGCGCTAATCGGGCTCGCTCTCGTCGGAGCGACCTTGCTGGTCTACTGGCCGGTTTCGGCCCACGAGCTGGTTCACTTCGACGACTCTCGATACCTCCTAGAAAACACGCACGTTCGCGGCGGCCTTCAGTGGTCGACCGTCGCGTGGGCCTTCACGACCGATCGTATGGGCACCTGGCATCCGCTCGCGTGGATCTCGCATGCGGCAGATTGGAGCCTGTACGGCGCGAACGCAGGCGGCCACCATCTGACGAGCTTGTTCCTGCACGCGCTGAACGCACTCTTGTTGTTCGCTGTGCTTCGCCGAATGACGGGCCGCACCTGGGCGAGCGCCATCGTTGCCTTGGTGTTCGCCGTGCATCCGTTGAACGTCGCCTCGGTTGCGTGGGTTTCATCGCGAAAAGGGGTCCTCAGCGCGCTCTTCCTCTTCCTGACCGTGTACGCATACGTTCGCTACACTGAACGGCGAAGCGTCGCGCACTACCTCGTCGTCATGGCAGCTTTCGCGTTCGGTCTCCTCTCGAAACCCGTGCTGGTCACGCTGCCGGTGCTTCTGTTGTTGCTCGACGTCTGGCCACTGCAGAGGCTCGCATGGAACGGCCGCGCCCGAGGAGGGGCTCATCCGTGGCTCGAGAAGCTGCCGCTCTTGGCGATGTCCGCGGCGGTGAGCTGCGTCGTGTTTGCGGTCCGCGCGACGGGCGAGCCTGTCCATTGGACGCAGAGGTGGGCGCAGGTGCCGATTTCGTATCTCGTCTACTTGAAGCGCATCTTCTGGCCGATCGGCTTGGCGACGCCGTACCCCCCGTCGGGCGCGCCGGCACTCACGGCGGTGTTGGGGGCGCTCGCCATCTTGCTCGCGATCACCGTGCTGACGTTTCGGCTCCGCCGTTCGCACCCCTATCTCGCGGTCGGCTGGCTGTGGTTCCTGATCACGCTCGCTCCCGTCATCGGCTTCGTGCAAGTCGGCGCCTATCTCATGGCCGATCGATGGATGTACCTGCCGATGCTCGGCGTGCTGGTTGCCGCCGTGTGGGGGATCGACTCGTGGCTCCCGCGAACGCGGTCCACGGCGGCGGCGGTCGCCATGGTGATGGTTGCAGTCGTCCTCGGGCTCAGCGGCGTGACGCGCGCTCAGATCGCAAGCTGGCAGAATACCGAGACGCTCTTCGGCCGCGCCCTCGCGGTCACCGAGAACAACCGCACCGCGCACTACAATTTGGCCTGGTACCTCGCGAAGGAGGGGCGTCCCGAAGAAGCGATCGCGCACTATGAACGCGCCATCGAGATCTCCCCGGACCACTTCCCCTCGCGACACAACTTGGCGCTTCTCCTTTGGAGCGAGGAAAGGACGGAGGAAGCCATCGAGGCGACCTGCGCGGCGCTGCGCGTGCTCGATCCGTCGGCCGAAGACATCCGGAGCCGCCTCACCGAGCGTCTTGGCGGCGCGAGCTGCGCAGAGCGCTAAGGCACGGTGCGCTCTGCCACGACCTCGGAGACGAACGCCGCCGCGGCGCCCGTCACGGTGATGTCGACGAGCCCGGGCTCCGTCATCACGAGCTCGACCCCATCCCGGGTCGGAGCGGCCGTGACGCCATTCGATTGTTGTTGGGCCGAAAGGCGAAGGGCTCCTTCACCGACTGCGCGGATCTGCCACGTGCCCGCGGCGAGCTCGATGCCGGCTAGCGTGGTTTGCACCGGAGCCACGAACTGCATGACCAAGCGGTTCTCCTCGTCGATGCGGGCCTGGGTACCCTTCGCAGCCGCGAAGAGAAATCCGGGAATCGTCAGCCGGTCGTTCGCGCGCTCGATGCCCACGCGACCTTCGAGCCGGCAGTAGATGTTGAAGTGCACCGGAACCGGGTCGTCGCCGACCATTCGGACGCGCCGGTACCAGGCGTGGAATCGTGGGTTGGCATCCATTTCGCGCCCTCCACGAAAGGCCAAGCGGCTCGAACCCGTCACGCCGGCTACGATGATGTCGGGTTCTTGCGAGAGCACGTAGGCGCCGTCGCCGAGCTCATGCCCTTGCACGCCCTGACCAAACGAATCGCCGTGCTGTCGCGCGATGTGGGCGTCGTTGAGACCGAGCATGTCGAGCGAACGAAGCTCGGAGTAGTAGGGAATGACGCCTGCTGCGTCGACTGCGACCAATGGGTCGTGCTCCTCGAACGCGGCGCCAAGCGTCTTGCCAATGGTAGTCGCGCGCACGGAAATAGGAGGGTCGGACCAGCGCGCTATCGCGATGTTCTTGTCGCGTTGTTGTGCTCGACCGAACAATGCCAGCATTGCCAGCGCCAGCACCCAGGCTGCAATCCTAGCGGTCTTGCCCTGCTGCTGCGCCCAATCGAGCATTTCTGCGACGAGAAATGCAAGCAGAACGTAGCATGGGATGAGCATCCGATAGCCGAAGCTCTGGCAGGTGATCGAAGAGACGTAGAAACCCCAAACGGCAAACAGTCCAGCGGCGAACAGAATCCACGAGCGGCGTTTTGGATCCCTCCAAGCGACGAAGAGTGCGAACGCAGCCGGGATCCACAGTCCATAGGAAGACCGGCCCGCGTCGGCAACGCACGCCACGCCACTCTCGAGTCTCGCTGCCGTGAACGCCACCTTCGCGCGCGCCGTGTTGGGGACGAAGTCGCCGTAGTACGCGAGACGGAAAGCCACCTGTCCGAGTGTCGCGAGTGCGGGCAGCACGCCGACGACGATGGCGGTGACGACGGCGTCGCGTGATCGCGCACGCAGGAGAAGAAAGGCGCACACCGCAACGGTGAGAAGTGGACCGTCGGGCCGGGTCAGACACAGAAGCGCCAAGGGGATGCCGGGTCGAAGTGCGCTCTTGCAGCCCGACGTTTCTCCGTCGACGAGAGGCCTCAGCAGCACGAGCGACCAAGCGAGGAGGGCGCCTACGAGGCAGCCTTCGAGCCCCGCCACCGCCCAAAGCGCGATTGGACCCGCGAGCGCCATGAACATCGCCCCAGCAAACGCCGGAAGACTTTCGCGCCAGCTTCCCGGACGAAAGGCATAGACCACCGCCGCCACGATTGCGATGGCGGAGGTGGCGCCGAGGATCAGGGGGGTATGCTGGAGGTCGACCCCGAGCGCGCCCAGGAGCGCGCAACCCAGCACCCAGAGCAAGTTGGAATAGCCTTCGACGGGCGGGCCGTCGGTCCAAGTCAGCCCATGCCCTTCGAGCAGGCGCTGCGCGTACCGGAGCGAGATGAAGGCATCGTCGAAGGTCAGCGGCGGATAGCTGCGTGCGTGGACAAACAGCGTGAGCGTTGCTGCAAGACCGACGGCGATCGCAATCCAATTCAAGCGAGCTCGATGGGGCTCCGTACTGCTCATCGCGGCGGGACAATACACTATCGAGCCGCGAGCCTCTTCATTCTGCGGCGTCGGCGATTGGTTGCGCTTCGTCTCTTCCGTGCGGCGTTTCAAAGTCGATGAACGGCCCCATCGGCACGATCCGCGTGGGATTGATGCTCTCGTGACTGCCGTAGTAGTGATGCTTGATGTGGTGCATGTTGACCGTGCTCTTGATCCCCGGCACTTGGTACAGCTCACGGGTGTAGGCCCAGAGGTTGGGATAATCGACGATGCGGCGCAGGTTGGTCTTGAAGTGGCCAACGTACACGGAGTCGAATCGCACGAGCGTCGTGAACAAGCGCCAATCGGCTTCGGTGATCGTGCTGCCCGCGATGTATCGTTGCTGGGAGAGGCGATCTTCCAACCAGTCGAGGGTGTCAAAGAGCGCCAAGAAGGCTTCTTCGTATGCCTCTTGGGTCGTGGCGAAGCCGCACTTGTACACGCCGTTGTTGAGGGTGTGGTAGACGCGCTCGTTCACTTCGTCGATCTCGCCCTGGAGAGCCTCCGGACAGAAATCCCCCGGCGTAGCCCCCAGGTGATCGAAGGCGCTGTTGAACATGCGGATGATCTCCGAGGATTCGTTACTGACGATCGTCTGCGTCTTCTTGTCCCAGAGCACAGGCACTGTGACCCGTCCCGTGAACTTGAGGTCCGCGGCTGTGTAGAGCTCGTGCAAAAACTCCGCGTCGATCACCGGATCGGGAATCACTCCATCGCCTTCGTGGAAGGTCCACCCTTGGCCGCCCATGAAATGGTTGACCACAGACAGCCCGACCATCTCCTCGAGCCCCTTGAGCTTTCGGAAGATCAAGGTGCGATGCGCCCACGGGCAGGCATAGGAGACGTAGAGGTGGTATCGTCCGGCCTCTGCCTTGAACGCCCTTCCGCTTGGCGCGTTCGTTCCATCTGCTGTGATCCAGTTCCTGAACTTGGCGTTGGTCCGAACGAACTTCCCGCCCGTGCTCTTGGTGTCGTACCAAACGTCGCGCCAAACACCTTCTACTAACTTACCCATGTCATTTTCCTTTGTCGTTCAAAGCAAGCGACCCATGTGTCCACTCTGATAGTCGTGAAACGCTTGGACGATTTCTTCTCGTGTGTTCATCACGAACGGTCCGTAGGCCACCACGGGCTCGTCGAGCGGCTGACCCGCGAGAACCAGTACGCGCGTGCCGGCGTCGGCATGGAGCTCAACCGCGCCGTCGTCTTGGCGATCGAACACGCCGAAGTGGCGTGAGGGAATCGGGTCGCGCTTCGGACCGGCCGTGACGTCCCCTTCGAGCGGAAACACGAGGGTGGTCCAGCCCTTTGGGAGGTCGACTTCCGAGGTCCCCGTTTCGTGAAAGCGGACGTCGAACACCGTGATCGGCGTGTGCGTCTTGGCTGGGCCGCGCTCGCCCCCCAGCTCACCGGCCACCACTCGGGCTTCCGCAGCGCCGAGATTCACGCGCGGGAACTCGCGGTCGAGCAGCGGTTGATATCGCGGCTCGCTCATCTTCTTGTCCGCTGGGAGGTTGACCCAGAGCTGCACCATTTCGAAGTCCCCGCCGCGCTCGGAGAACGCTTGAGAGTGCTTCTCTTCGTGCACCACGCCGGACGCAGCAGTCATCCACTGGACGTCGCCAGGGCCGATCCGGCCGCCGCCACCGGCCGAGTCGCGATGCTCCACCTCGCCCTCGTAGGCGAAGGTCACCGTCTCGAAACCGCGATGTGGGTGCTCACCGACCCCACGCCGGAACGGAGAGGGGTCGAACGGCTTGCGCGCGGCATGATCCAGCAGGAGAAATGGGCTCAGCATCTGCGCGTCGATCTGCGGCCAGAACACGGTCTTCACGTAAAAGCCGTCGCCGACCCAGTGCTCCGGTCCCGGCGGGTACACGCCCTGCAACGCACGCGGCGTCCGGGCTTCGGTTTCAGCGTTCGCATGTTGCATCTCGGCCTCCTGTCCATTGCGCCCGAGGAGTCTCGATCCGAGGCGCCAGCCTGCGACCGCGGCCAGTGCAGCCCCGAGTGTCGCCAGCACACCCCGCCGTGAAGTTCCTCGTTTCACGCTGTGAACATACGGAGCGAGAGAGAGCAGCGGCAGACCGCATTCGATTGACATAGAGTTGCGAAAACGCAACGATAAGCAAATATGGAGGCAGATCGAGACAATATCGCAACTTTCGTGGAGGTTATCCGGCGCGACAGCCTCGCGGCGGCCGCCCGCCATCTCGAGGTTCCGAAGTCCACCGTCAGTCGGCGGCTTACGCGCCTCGAGCAGCAGCTGGGCACCAAGCTCGTGCACCGTGACGCTCGGCGCCTGAGCGCAACGCCGGAGGGGATGCGTTTCTACGACTCCGTGGTCGATGCTATCGATGTGCTCGAGGTCGCCGTCTCGACCCTCTCGGAAAGCACCACCGAGCCTCGCGGGACGATCCGGGTGACCACGCCGAGCGACCTCGGCCGGATGCTTCTGATTTCGGAGCTCGTGAAGTTCCTCGAACGCTACCCCGATATCTCCATCGACCTGATACTCACCAACCGCTTCGTCGACTTGGTGCAAGAGCGCGTCGATCTCGCGGTCCGCGCCGGTCCGGTGACCGAGCCCAATCTCATCGCGCGCAAGCTCATGCCCTCGGAGCTCCAGCTCGCCGCCCATCCGGGCAACTCCATCGAGTGCGACGACGTGACCGAGCTCGAGGGGTACCCCTTCGTGCTCTACCGAAAGCGGGGCCAAACCCAGGTTCTTCGCCTCGAGCGGGGAAGCGGCGACGGCCACGAAAGCGTCGAGCTCACCGTCTCCGGGCGGGTCAACGTCGACGACTACAGCGCCATGGTCGAGCTCGTGGCGGCGGGGCAGGGCATTGGTCTGATGCCCGCCCTGCACCTCGCAGAGGGTGAGAAGCAGGGACGCCTGGTGAGGATCTTCCCCGAATGGACGCTCCCCTCGATGCCGGTCCAGCTCGTCTATTCGACGCGGCAGATCCCCGCGCGCGTGCGGCTGCTCATCGAGTTCCTTGCCGGCACGCTGGGAGTTTGATGAACGCCGCCCATCGGGGTAGCGTTCATTCATGAGCCGAGCCAGCATTCTAGCCAACCTCTTCGTGATTTTCGCGCTCCTCGCGCCGAGCGCTGCCAGCGCGCAGGCCGCCTCGACCCCCGAGCAAGCCGAAGCCACGAGCAACGCCTCGATCGTGACCACGGCGCCGAACCAGCCGGCTTCGTCGCAACAGGTGTGGTTTCAGCACGACTTGGAAGACGCCAAGGCTCGAAGTCGCCGCGCGCGCAATGCACTGATCGGGACCAGTGTAGCGTTCGCGGTCGGGGCGATTCTGGCAGGCGCCGGCGCGTCGCAGTGCGAGAGCGTCTACAACCTGAACAACTACGACGACCTCGTGTGCAACACCGCCGGCAACGTCCTTCTGCCGCTTGGCGGCACGATCGCCGGCTTGGGGGCGATCGGCATGATCACCTCCGGCATCATTCTCGGCGTGTCGAACAAACGAAAGCGCGAGATCGAGCGCGACATCCGGCGGAGCCACTACGGCCGCCGCCTACAATGGGATATCCCCTCAGGCGGCTTGGTCTTCTGAGCTGCGCGCCGCTTTCGGCCGCAGCAATCCGCGCGGGGCGACGGTGTGAATGGGCTCCGCTTGGAGTCCCAGCGCCTCGAACACCACGTTGGCGCAAACCAGTCCCGACGTGAACGCCGCCTCCATGTGCGTCATCGGGAAGGGCAGGCGAACCCAGTCGCCCGCCATGAGGAGACCTTCGATCGGCGTCTTCGGCTCAGGGCGATGCGTGCGTTGCCCGGGCGCGAATGCGGGGAAGTCGTGTTTCACCTGGAGCGACTCGGCAGCGATCTCCAATCCTTCGAGCTCTGGGAAGTACTCCGCAAGCTCCTCGAGGAACACTTGGCGCACCTCCGCTTCGTCGACGAGGTCTTTGGGCAGCGCATAGCTGTGTAGCTCGAGCACGGCGCCTCCGCGCGCCTCGGCCCACACGCGCGCCTCGTCGGTGATCCGATGGTAGAGAGTGACCGAGTCGAGCACGCGCTTTCGATCGACGTTGATGAATGTTGGAAGCCCGGCGCGCACGTCGCGGTCGGTCCAAATCCTCCACACCGCGTATCCGTGCGAGGTGCGCAGGGCCTGCATATTGTGGACGAACTCCGGCGAGCTCTCCTGCAGCCAAGGTGAGGCGTCGATCAGCTTCTGGGCGCCGGGGATGTCGGCGGCGAGCGTCACCCAGTCGTACTCCTGCCGTTCGACCTCGAAGCGCCGGTTGGCGCCTGCCGTGATTTCGCTCACTCGGGCGCCGAGTCGGACCTCGACTCCCTGGCTCTCGAGGTGCGCACGGATGGGCCCCAGCAGCGTCGTTTCGTAGTCGCCGACCGGATAGTCGTACATCAGGCCATGGTCGTGGCTGAGATAGTAGAAGTGGAAGGCGCGCACGACGTCTGCGGTCGAGAGATCCGACTCGTCGGAGAAGAACGCCCGCGCGAAGGTGCGGAACGAGACGCGAAGCTCGTCGGGCAGGCGCGCGTCATCGCAGAACTGCGCGAACGTGATGCCGTCGAGCTCAGCGTAGGTACGGTCCATGTCGAAACGTACGAGCAGGTCGAGACGTTCCCGCGTCGCCTTCGGCACGACCTCGCGCCACTTGAAGAAACCTCGCCGGCCGAGCTCGACGATGTTGAGCGCAGGCGCGGTTTCAATGTCCCCGAATCGTAGCTCGCGCCCCTCGCTGTCGATGATCAGGTAGTCCTCGATCTCCCGGAATCCCTTTCGAAGGTCGAGCCGATCGAGAAAGCGATTGAGGTTGTAGTACTGTCGGAAGAATGCGTGAAAGCCATGGTCCACCGTCTGCTCCGCGCCATCGACCTCGGTCTTCCAAGCGCCGATCTTTCCCCCGAGGTAGTCGTTGCGCTCGAACAAGGTGACGGCGATCCCGCGAGCCGCGAGCGCCGAGGCCGCACCGATTCCGCCGAGCCCGCCGCCGATCACGGCGACTCGTATGTGCTGGGCATCGCTGGATCGAGGAAGCTGACCGTTGATTTCGACGGCCTCGTGCCGGTAACCTCCGAGTCGGCGCTCCACCCACTGTCGACCCAGACGTCTAAAAACGCCGCGCTTCGCGGCAAGCCACACGCCCAAGGCGAGCACAATAAAGAGTGTAAACTTTAACATTCTTTGTCCATGAAACATCTATCTTGTGTCCAGGTCTTGTCAAGGTCAGACTTGGTCGCATAAGAGGCTACTGTCAACGGAGCGATGAGCCAGAAGCGGGACATAGGGGTGCTGGGGAGTGGACCCGCGGCGATGGCGCTTGCTGCCGCCTGCAGTCGGCGGGGTGCGTCGGTCACGCTGATCGCTCCGTCGCCCAGGCAGCCCTGGCGCCCGAACTATTGCCTTTGGTCCGACGAGCTTCCTGCTCGGCTGGAGGGCCTGGTGGAGCGCGCCTGGCCCGAGGTGACGGTGGCGACCGGCTTGGGCGAACGACAGCTACCGCGCCGATACACCAAGCTCCAGACGGACGCGTTTCAGCAGTGGCTTTGGAGCGAGCTTCGATCCGGCTCCGCGCGCGTCGTGCCCGAGCGTGCCGCGCGCACCGAGCATCGAGCCGACGGAAGCTTCGTCCACATTCGCGGCGGCGCGACCGAGTCCGTCCGGCTGCTGATCGACGCCTCGGGCGCCTCGAGCCCCTTCGTCCAGCGCGTCCACCGCCGCGAGCCGGCCCATCAAGTGGCGTGCGGCGTCTTGCTGCACGCGCCGGGCCATCGCTTCGACCTCGATCGCGCCACGCTCATGGACTTTCGGCCCGCAACGCTCAGTGCGGACGAGCCGCCCTCCTTCCTTTACCTACTTCCTCTTTCCCGAGACCGGATCTTCGTCGAGGAGACCTCGCTGGCGCACCGGCCAGGTGTCAGCATGGCGACACTTCGATCGCGTCTCGAAACGCGGTTGGCGTCCCTCGGCCTAGGGCAAGCTGCGCGACTCGGCGAGGAGCGCTGCTCGATCGCGATGGGGCTTGGGCTTCCGGTGCAGGGCCAGCCGCTCGTTCCTTTTGGCGCAGCGGCATCGATGGTGCATCCCGCGACCGGCTACTCGATCGCCCGCACTTTGCGAAAAGCGGAGCCCGTCGCGGAGGCCATCATCGGCGCGCTCGAGGACGACGACGTCGAGCATGCGCGGGCAGCCGGAAACGCCGCGGTATGGTCCCGCGCGGAGCGCGCAGTCTGGGAGCTCTACGCGCTCGGGCTGGAGTCCCTGGTGAGCATGGACGCGGCCGAGACCTCACGTTTCTTCCACGCCTTCTTTGGACTTCCGCTTGCCTCATGGGCGGGCTTCTTGGCCGGAACGCACGGCCCAGCCGAGCTGGGCGGGGTGATGACGCGCCTCTTTCGAAGCCTTCCTGCGTCGGTCCGTTGGCGCCTCCTTCGGACCAGTGTCTCCGCTGGCGCGGCCCCCCTTGCGAGAACCGTTCTTCAGACAGGTACGACATGAAAGCAGCGACACCCAACGCAACTTCCGCCATCAAGCACACCACGGCTCTGGCTTCCATCCTCTTAGAGCAAGGCGACTTGGAGCAAGGCGAGCTCATGACACGGGTGGAGGCCCGCATGGTCGAGTTGGCCGGCGACCGCGTGGCCGACCCGGGTGCCCGAATGGTACACGAGCACCTCGACACTGGCGGCAAGCGCTTGCGGGCCCGTCTCGCTTTGGCTTCCTGCCAGGCGCTCGGGGGGCATGCCGAGGACGCGATCGATTGGGCCGCCGCCGTCGAGCTCCTACACAACGCGTCGCTGATCCACGACGACATTCAGGACGGCGATCGCACGCGTCGCGGACGGCCAGCGCTCTGGGCTCGGTACGGTGCAGCCCAAGCGATCAACACCGGGGACCTTCTCTTGATGCTTCCGTTTCGCGCGTTGAATCGCTATCCAGCGGAAGCGCAGGCCGCCTTGGTGCAGATCTTGGCGGGGTACGCCGAGAGCACGGCGCGTGGCCAGATTCGCGAGCTCGCGCTCACCGCGTCTCCCGACAAGGGGTGGGGCGACTACTTCAGCGCGGTGTCTGGCAAGACGGGAACCTTGTTCGCCTTGCCAGTTCGGGGCGCAGCAGAGCTCGCAGGCTTATTGCCCGATGAAGCGAAAGAGCTCGCGTCCGCGCTGAGCTCGATTGGAGTGCTCTATCAACTCCAAGACGACCTGCTCGATCTGTTCGACGCGAAGGGTCGTGACGCCAAGGGCAGCGACATTTACGAGGGGCGCCTCACGGCGCTCGTGCTGACGCACCTCGATCTCCATCCAGAGGAAGGGCCGGCTCTTTTCGAGGTCCTCGCCAAGCCACGCGAGGAGACGAGCCTGCAGGAGGTGGAGCGAGTCATCGCCCGATTCATCGACGGTGGGGCGGCGGCCCAGCTCCTCGCGCGAATCGAGCTCCTTGCATCCGAGCTGCTCGCTTCTGACGCCCTGAACCGAACGCCGGGCATTCACGCGGTCGCCGCGGAGCTCGTCGCCAGCGTCCTCGCGCCGCTCGATGCCGTGAACGGAGGCCGCAATGAGTAAAGCACTCGTCATCGGAGCCGGCTTCGGCGGACTCGCCGCGGCTGCCCGCCTTCGCGCAATGGGTCATCAAGTCACCCTCCTCGAAGCGGGCAGCCAGCCCGGAGGTCGCGCGCGCGCGTTCGAGCGCGAGGGCTTTCATTTCGACGCGGGCCCTACCGTGATCACCGCGCCCTACTTGTTCGACGAGCTGTTCGAGCTCTTTGGCAAGGATCGGCAGGACTACTTCGAGCTTGCGCCCGTCGACCCGTTCTATCGCGTCTGCTTTCCTGACGGACGCCACTTCGACTACGTGGGCGACGACGAGCGACTCTTCGAAGAGATCGCCAAGTTCAATCCGAGCGACGTGGTCGGCTACAAGCGGCTGGTCGAGCACTCGAAGCGCATCTTCGACGTCGGCTACACGCAGCTCGTCGACGCTGACTTCTCCCGTTTCGGGGACATGATGCGCATCGTCCCCGAACTCATTCGGCTTCGCGCCTACAAGAGCCTCTACGGCTTGGTCGCCCACTACATCAAGGACGACGCGCTCCGGCAGGTGTTCACCTTCCAGCCCTTGTTGATCGGCGGAAACCCGTTCCGGGCCCCCGGCATCTACCTCCTGATCCATTGGCTCGAGCGGAAATGGGGAATCCATTTCGCGATGGGCGGCACGACCGCCATCGTAGAGGGGCTCACACGATTGCTCGGCGAAGTCGGGGTCGACGTTCAACTCAACGCACCCGTCGAGCGCATCGAGGTCAACAATGGCCGCGCCAAGGGCGTGCTGCTCGAGGACGGCACATTCATCGACGCGGACCTCGTCGTCTCGAACGCGGATCCGGCGACCGTCTATACCAAGATGATCGACCCAGCGGTGCGCCGAAAGCACACGGACGCGTCCGTCGCGCGCAAGAAGTACTCCATGAGCTTGTTCGTCGGATACTTCGGCACGAACAAGACCTATCCGGACCTCGCACACCACTCAATCCTGCTCGGGCCTAGGTATCGCGAGCTGCTGACCGACATCTTCGATCGCAAGAAGCTTGCCGATGACTTCTCGCTCTATCTGCACGCCCCGACGCGGACAGACCCGAGTCTTGCGCCCCCGGGGGGCGAGAGCTTCTACGTTCTCTCGCCCGTGCCCAATCAGCAAAGCGGCATCGACTGGTCGGTCGAAGGTCCGCGCTACATGGATCGGATTCTCGATGCGCTCGACGCCGAGCACCTGCCCGGTCTTCGCGACAACCTCGCGACGCAGTTCCACGTCGATCCGCGCTACTTCGAGGGCGAGCTTCGCTCGTATCGCGGCGCCGCTTTCGGTCCGGAGCCCACCCTTCGACAGTCGGCGTACTTCCGCTTCCACAATCGGAGTGAGGATGTCGACGGGCTCTACTTCGTCGGAGCCGGTGTCCATCCTGGGGCAGGGCTTCCGGGTGTGTTGTCGTCGGCCAAGGTCCTGGAACGGGTCGTTCCGCAGCCGGAGCGGGCAACGCGACTTCTACCCGCGCCGAACACGGTGACGGCATGAGCCTCGCGGACGACCAAGCGCGCGAGGTTGCCCAGTGGCAAATGCTCGCCTTTCGGGCACGGTCCTTTCGGTGGGCTTCGGCCTTCCTGAGCCAGGCGCAGCGAAGGAGAGTCGCCGCCCTCTACGCATTTTGTCGCGCGGTCGACGACCTGGCCGACGCCGATTGGGCGACCCCCGAGGCACAACAGGACCTGGTCAGCCTTCAGCGGGCGCTCGCCGCGGAGCCCGATCACGAAGGCCTTTGGCCGCCGCACTACCGCTGGTTCCGCGCCCTGTGCCTCGAGTGTGGGATCAGTTTCCCGGTCGTTCGGGAGCTGATGATCGGCATGATGTCCGATCTCGAAGTCGTTCGAATGCAATCGGACCGCGAGCTGGTCCGCTATTGCTACCGCGCCGCGGGCACGGTGGGGCTGATGATGTGCGCGGTGCTCGGCGTTCGCGACCCGCGTGCCCTACGGCACGCCATCGACTTGGGCATCGCCATGCAACTCACCAACATCTCCAGGGACGTCCTCGAGGATGCCCAAAGCTCGCGGGTGTACCTTCCGGCCGAGCGGCTGGCCGACTTTGGCGTGACCCCGGAGGCGCTGGTCGACGGCAAAGCTGACGCCCAGGCGGTGAGCCTGGTTGTGGACGACCTGCTCACGCTTGCCGAGGGCTACTACCAAAGCGGTGACGCCGGGATGCGCTTCCTCCCGGCGCGCGCGCGCTGGGCCATCCTCGTCGCGAGCCGCCTGTATCGAGGCATTGGTCGCCGTCTGCGCCGTCGCCACGCAAGCAATCCGTTGCTCGGTCGCGTCGTGGTTCCTTGGCTTGGGAAGGTCGCGCTGGTCGCGAGTGCGACGGCGAGCTGGGTCAGCCTGACCTTGTCTCCCCCTCGCGCCACCAGGACAGCACAATACCGCGACTACTTGATCGGGCTACCAGGGACACTCGCTGACGCTGACGCTGACGCTGACGCTGACGCTGGCGCTGGCGCTGGCGCTGACGCTGGCGCTGACACTGGCGCCGGCACTGACGCTGTTGTAAGTGCCGGTCATGCCCTACGACACTCTCATTAAGAACGCGCTCGTTTTCGATGGCTGTGGTGGGGCGCCGGCCGAGTGCGACGTCGCAATCGAGAACGGGAAGATTGCGGCCGTTGGCGACCAGCTCGACGCTAGCCAAGCCGACGAAGTCGTCGACGCTGCTGGGCGCTGGCTCACGCCCGGACTCTGGGACATTCACACGCACCTCGACCTCGAGGTCGAGCTCGACCCCGGCTTGAGCGAGGTCGTCCGCCACGGCACGACGACGGCGGTGGTCGCCAACTGCTCGATCGGTGTGCCGTTTGGTCGCCAGAACGACGACGGCCACGACCCTGTGGTGTCTTGCTTTGCGCGCGTCGAGAACATCCCCAAGAGCGTCCTTCAGCGCGTCGCCGATCGGATCACCTGGGACAACCCCAAGGACTACCTCGCGCACTTCGCGCAGATGCCGCTCGGCGCCAACGTCGTCCCTATGATTCCGCATTCGATGTTGCGCATCGAAGCGATGGGTCTCGAGCGGGCCATCGGCGGGGGCGCCACCGAGGACGACCTCCAAAAAATGGAGAGCATCCTCGAGCAGGCCATGACCGACGGCTACCTCGGATTTTCGACCGACATGCTCCCGTTTCACTATCTCTCGAACGACCCCCACCGGGAAAAGCGCATCCCCGCGAACCATGCGTCGTTCGGGGAAGTGAAGCGCCTGACCAACGTCGTGCGCCGGCACGGCCGGGTCTGGCAGGCGACGCCCGAGAAGGACAAGCCGCACAACGTGATTCGCTGGTTCATGCTCAGCAGCGGCCGGTTCTTCGGTAAGCCGCTCAAGGTCACCGCTGTCGCCGCGCTCGACGTCGTGACCAATCGCTCGCTCGCCAAGCTCGGCGTGGCGATGACCCGGATCATCAACTCTCCCCTCGTAAACGGGAAGTTCAGGCTTCAGGCGCTGGCGGCGCCGTTCCGCGTGTATGCCGACGGGATGATTACGCCGCTCGCTGAGGAGCAACCGGTGCTCCGCGAGCTCAACGCGATCGATCTCGTCGACAAAGACGCGCGGATGGCGCTGCTCCACGACCCGGCGTACTGCAAACGCTTCCGGAAGATGTGGTACCACGACAAGAAGGGCGTTTCGGTGGCGCGCTTCAAGCGCTCGCTCAGCATCATGGACGACAGCTTTAGCCGTGACCTCCGGGACATGGTGATGACCGAGCGCCCGGTTGCGGTGTGGAAGGGCGAGACGCTGCAAGAGGTCTACGACCGTCTGCTCGATTGGCAGGCCAGGCCGAGCGGACTCGGGCGCCAAGGGCGCACCGGCCGCGGGCCGCGCAGCCAAGCCGAAGCCGAGGCATTCGCGAGCTTCCCGAACCCCGTTGGCGACGATTGCGACTTCATGCTGCATCTCTTGCGGCACTTCGACATCGAGCTTCGTTGGTACGTGCTTGCGGCGAACGATGACGAAGCACGCATGGCCCGCGTCTTGTTCGACCCGCAGACGCTCCCCGGCTTCAGCGACTCGGGCGCCCACCTCACCAACATGGCCTACTATGACTCGAACCTGCGTGGCCTTCAGATCGCGCAGAGGGAGTCGCTCGAGCGCGTCGCGTATCATGTGGCCCGACTCACCAGTGTGCCTGCCGAGTTCTGGGGCGTGGAAGAGACCCTCGGAACCATCGAGACCGGTAAACAAGCCGACCTGACGCTCATCGATCCGAACGCGCTCCGCGCCTACGACTCGGACGCCAACACGACCTTCGGCTACCGCGAAGCGGTCCAAGCCGAGCAAATGCTGAATCGCTCGGACGGCGTCGTGACGGATGTATGGATCGCCGGATCCCGAGCCTGGAGAGATGCGAAAGCGACCGAGGAGCTCGGCACGATCACGATGGGACGAGCGCTCACTGCACAGGCCTGAGGGAAGGGCCCCAAGGCTCGATCCTCTTCACTCGATCCCCAAAGAAAAAACCCGCAGGGCTTGCCTGCGGGTTCCTTCTTCGTAGCGATTCGTTTCCGTTGTTTACAGGATCGGAATCTCGAGCAACGCCGAGTCCGGTGTCGGGCTGGACTGGTCCGGCACGCCTACGCCGTCGGGGCCGCCGCTGTCGACCGCCATCGTGCACTGAAGCGCGACGCCGAGCCCTGCGCTCACGCGAAGGCCATTCGGCTCGGGTGCGCTCGCGAACGTCGCCGGGGGAAGCTCGTAGGTGCCGTCGCCGTTCACCGTGGCTCCCGTGTTTTCGTCATCCCAGCCGAACAGGACAGTGCCCGAGGCATCGGCCACGTAGCTGCCGGTTGCCGTGTTCAGCGGAAGCGGAAGCGGGCCGGTCACACAGAAGCCGTTGGCCGCGCACTGCGATTCCTTGCCGAGCGCTTCGCACTCGCCACCAGGCGCGCAGTCCTCGCTCGTCGGGATGGCGACGTATCGGAGACAGGGGTTGAAAGAACCCGTCGGGACACAGTCGGTGTTGCCGCGCGAGCCTGGCACGCTCGCCTCGTCATTGGCCGGGTCGCACCCCGGGTTCGGCGGGATCGCGCACACGTAGGGCTCATCGACATCGTCGTTGAGCACCACCTCGTCACCCGTGGCGCCTGAGCGCGGAAGCACGGTTGCCGCGATGGCAACGAGGGCCGCCTCCTTGATGCCGCCGGGAATCACGCCCTGCGCTGCGTCGAGGAAGCTCTCCGCGAAGAACGCGACGCCGGTCAGATCCGCGTCGAAGGCTGCGTCACCGGTGACGTCGCCGTCCGGGGTCACGCTGAGCTCCCATTCGAGAATCGAAATGTCGGCCGTCACGCTGTTGGAGCAACCGAGGCTGATATTTTTGACGACCGGAGTGGAGCCGCCGCCCGCGCCGCCTGCGCCACCCGTGCCGGCTTCGCCGCCTGCGCCGCCTTCGCCAGTAGAGCCGCCGCCACCGGCCGCGCCGCCGCCACCGGCCGCGCCGCCCGTTCCTGCGGTACCGCCGCTTCCACCGCTGCTGTTGTCGTCGTCGCTACAGCCTACGGCTGCGGCGAGGCATACCAGCGCGACCACCCTCACATAAGAACCAAACATAGAGATATCTCCTTGAATCCACTAACGACGGTACCACCACCATCGGAAGGCGCGAGCATATCCGTAAGGCGCTGTGGGTGGCAAGGCGACAACGCAAAAGACCCACGGGCTCGGGCCCGCGGGTCTTTTGCTGTCTGGGCTCTAGGTAGAGCGCTTACTGGATCTGGAAGGTAACCAGGGCGTCCGTCGGGGTCGGGCTCGCCGCGTCAGGCACACCGACACCGTCCGGACCACCCGAGTCCACCGCCATGGTGCAGAACAGAGCCACCGAGAGACCCGACGCGTTCACGCGAATCTCGTTCAGCTGGGTCGGTCCGGTGAAGACCGCAGCGGGCAGGTCATAGGTGCCATCCGGATTGATGGTCGCGCCCGTGCCCTGGTCTGCGAAGCCGAAGTTCACGGTGCCGCTCGCGGCAGGCGTGAAGCCTGCGACCTGGCTCTCCAAGGGCAGCGGGAGGCCGCCCGTGACGCAAAAGCCGTTGGTCGCACACTGGGAAGCCAGCTTGCCGAGGCCGTCGCAGATGCCGCCCGGCGCACAGTCGTCGCTGGTCGGAACCGTGACGAGCGCCCGGCAGGGGTTGAACGTCCCCGTCGGGACACAGTCCGTGTTCGG